>Ga0163217_1058182_pt1 | contig 10112 bp, 13 predicted proteins | sample SynspAceP_FD_185933 | JGI IMG/M metagenome (GOLD analysis project Ga0163217, IMG submission 185933) | Saline lake microbial communities from Ace Lake in Antarctica - Synechococcus sp. Ace-P (PacBio error correction) | ecosystem: Environmental > Aquatic > Non-marine Saline and Alkaline > Saline ...
AAAAAGAAAAGGAAAAAAGGAAGATCGGCGAAAAAAAAATTTTAAAAAAAAAAAAAACCCGGGGGGCCCGGGGGGGGCCCCTTTTTAAAAAAAAAAAGGCCCCCCCCCCCCCGCGGGGGGGGGTTTTTTTTTCCCGGGGGGGGGGGCCCCCCCCCCCCCCGGGGGGGCCTTGGGGGAAAAAAAAAAAAAAAAAAAAAAAACCCCGGGGGCCCCCCGGGGGGCCCCCCCCCCCAAAAAAAATTTGGGGGGGTTTTTTGGCCCCCCCCCGCCCCCCCCCACAAACCAAAAAAAAAATTAAAAAATCCCCTTTTTTTTTTTTTTGGGGGGGGGGGGGGGGGGGGGAAAATGGGCCCCCCCCCCCCCCATAAAAAACGAAAAAAAATTGCCCCCGGGAAAAAATTTTTTCCCCCCAAAAAAAAAAACCGGCCCCCCCCCTTTTTTCCGGCCCTTTTTTTCAAACCCCCCCCCCTGGAAAAAAAAAGGAAAAAAAAAATGGGGGGGTTTCCCGGGGGGCCCCCCCCCCCCCCCCCCCCCCGCCCGGGGGGGTGCTTTTTTTGGGGTTTTTTTTTTTTTTTTTTTTAAAAATGGGGGGGTTTTTTTTTTTTTCCCCCCCCCCTTTTTTTCCGGGCCCCCCCCCTTTTTGGGAACAAAAAAGCCCCAAAAAAAGCCCCCCCCCCCCTTTTTTTTCCCCTTTTAAAAAAATAAAAAAAAAAAAAAAAAAAAACGGGTTTTTCCCAAAATTGGTAAAACGGGTTTTTTCTCCCGGTTTTTGACCCCCCCCGGGGCCCCGGGAAAAGCGAACCCCCCCCCCGGGCCCCTTTCTTTTAATTTTTTTGGCTGGGGGGGGGTTTGGGGGGGGGGAAAGGGGAAAAAAATTGGGTTGGGGAAAAAAAAAAAACCCGAAAAAAATTTAAAAAGGAAAAAAAAAAAACCCCGTTCCGGGGTCCCAAAAGGGCCCCGGGAAAAAGGGGTTCTCCCCCGAAATAAAATTGAAAAAAAGGGGCCCCGTTTGGGAAAAAAAAAAAAAAAAAAAAAAAAAATTGCCCCAAGTTTTCCCCAAAAGGCCGGGGGAAATGGTCGGGGGAAAATGGGTTGGGCGGCGGAAAAAAAAACGGCCCCCCGACCCCGTGGGGGGAAAAAACCTGCCAAATAAAAACCCCCCCGGGTTTTCCCCCGGTTAAATTTTTTCTTTAAAAAAAACCCTCAAAAAAAAACCTTCCCGCCCAATCCGACTAAAATCCCCCCCCGGAAAATCGGGTGCCCCGCCTTTGTTTTTTTTTTTTTTTCTTTTTTTTTTTTCCCCCGGGGGGGTAGGGCCGGCCCCCGCCCCCGTTTTTCGGGGGGCCCCCCGCCCCTGCCCCAAGGGCCCCCGGGGGCCCCCCAAATTAATAAAAAAAATGTTTTTTCCCGGCCGAAATAAAAAACCCCGGAAATTAAAAATTGGGCCCCGCCCCCCCGGATTTTTAAGGCCCCAGCCCCCCCCCTTTTTTTTTTTCCCGATTCCAAAGGGTGCCCCCCGCAAAAAGGAACCCAGTTTTTTCCCCTTTCCCCCTCAGGCAAAAAAAAAAAAAAATGGAATGAAAAAAAAAAAAAGGCCATCCAAATCGGCCCCAAAAAGGGGGGAAATTCCCTTTTTACGTTCCCCTGAAACCGGGTTTTCCCCCCCCGAAAAAAAAAATGGGCCCCCCGCTTTTTAAATTTTTTCCCAAATAAAAAAACCCTAATTCCCCCGCCGGAAAAAAAAAAAAAAGGGGGGAATTGGGGGAGCCCGGCCAAAAAAAAGAACCCCCGGGGAAAAAAAAATTTTTAAAACGCCGGCCAAAAAAAAAAACTGGGGCCCCGAAGAAAAAAAAAACTTTTTTCATCGATTTACCTTTGGCCCCGAAAAAAGCCCTTACAATACGCTTTTTTTGGGGAATGGAAAAAGGCCACAACTGGGGGGGGGGCCCCCCCCTTTCCCGGAGGGAAATTTTTTTTTTTGGGGGGCCCGGTCCTTCCGAAAGGGCCCTTTTTTTTATGGGTGCAAAAAAAAAGCGCCAAAAATTCCTGGGGCCCCCCCTTTTGGGGGAATCAAGGCGGCTTGGGGGAAAAAACCCAAAAAAGCCCCCCCCTGGACGGAAAAAAAAAAAAAAAAAAACGGGCCAAATTTTAAAAAACAAACTTCTCCCGGCTTTCGGATGAAAAAATTGGTTTTTTCCCCCCCCCAAAAAAAAGTTTGGGGCTTTTTTCCCGAAAAAAGAAAAAATTAATATTTTGGCCCCCCCGGCTTTGAAAAAAAAGTTTCCCAGGGCAAATTGGGTTTCCCAGGCCCCCGGTGGCTGGCCCCCCCCCCCCCCAATGGCCCCCGAAAACTTTTTTACCGGGGGTTTGAAAAATTTGGCCCCCGAAATTTTTTTTTCTTAAAAAAGGGCCCGGGAACGAAAAAATCCCCCCCCGGCGGCCCCCAAGAAAAAAAAAAAAAAAAAAAAAAAAAAAAATGGCCCCCGGGCCCCCCCCCCCCGCCTTTTCCCCTTGAATTTTGGGGAAAAAAAATCCCCCCTTTGGGCGCCAAAAAATTTGGGGGGATCCCCCGGTTTTTTTTTTGGAAAATGGGGGGAAATTCTGGGGGGCCCAAATTTAAAAAAAAACGACCTGGTTTTTTCCCCTAATTTTTTGGTTTTTTTTGGAAAAAAAAAGCCCCTTCAAAGAAAAAAAAAAAAAACCCCCCGGGGGGGCCCCCCGACAAAAAAATTGGCAATATGTAAAAAAATTGAATTTCCCGGCCCCAAAAGCCGGTCCCCCCGGCCCCCTTTTGGCCCGGGCCCGGGTTATGGGGCCCCGGGAGCCCCCGGGGGGGTCCCCCGCGAAATTCCCGGCCCCCCCGAAAAACCGCAAAATTAAAATGGGGGGGGGGGGGGGTTTTTTTTGAAAAAAGGAAAGAAAAAACGGGGCCCCCCCCCCCCTAACGAAAATGGGTTTGGGTTTCCGGGAAAAAAAAAAAAAATATTTCAAATTTATCCAAAAACCTTTTTCCCGGTCCCCCCTTAAATGGGGCAAAAAAAATCCCTTTGGGCCCGGGGGCCCTGGGGCCCCCCGTCCCCCCATCATTTCAAAGCCAAAAAAATCCCCCCCCCCCACCGGCCCAGAAAAAAAAATTTTTTTAATTGGTTTCCCCGCCGGGGGGTCAAAACGCCCCAAAAAAAAGGAAATTGGAAAAAAAAAAAAAAAAAAAAAGCCCCCCCCGCTTTTTTTGGGGGGCCCCCCCGTTTTAAATGGAACCCCCCCCAAAGGGTTTTTTTTTTTTTTTTTCCCCCGTTCGAAAAGCGGCCTTGGGGGGGGGGCCCGGCCCTTTTTTTGGGGCCCCGAAATACAAAAAAATTTTTGGGGGAAAATTAAAGCGGGAAAAAAAAACCTTTTTAAAAAAAAAAAAAAAAGGGGAAAGAAAAAAAATTTTTTTTTTTTTAAATGAAAGCGAATTAAATTAATGGTTTTTGGCCTCTGGCCGTTTGAAACCCGAAAAAAAAAGCCGGGGGGGCTTTGCCCCCAAACCAAAAGAAATTCTTTTTTTTTGGGGGGGCGCAGGTTTTTCCCCCCCCGGGAAAAACCCAAAATGGGGGTTTTTCCCAAAGAAAAAAAAAAAAAAAAAAAAAAACCAACGGGAACAAAAAAAAATTTTTTTTCTTTTTGCGGCCCCCCCCTTTTTGGAAAAAAAAAACCAAGGTTGGGGGGGCCCAAAAAAAAAAAATCCAATTTGGGGGAAAACCGGAAAAACGGGGGCCGGGGCCCCCCGGCCCCTTGGAAAAAAAAAATCGCCCTTTTGGGCCCTTCCCCATAAAACCGGCCCCCTTTTTTGGGCCAAAAAGTTTTTTGGAAAAAAAACGTTTGGAAAAAAACGCTTTTTTTAAAAAAAACCAAGGGCGGGGAAAAAATCCAAAGGGTCCTTTGGAAATTTTCCTGGGGGGGGGCTTGAACACCCCCCAAAGGAAAAAACCCCCCGGGGTTTTTTAAAAAAAAAAAACTTTGGCCCGGGGTCCCCCCAGAAAAAAAAAAACAAGGGGAAAAATTTTTTTTTTTTGTCCCTCCACCCCACCTGGGCCCCGAAATTAACCCGGGGGGGGCCCCGGGCATTCCTTTGGGGGGGGGGCCCCCCCCCCCCCGAAAAAAATTTTTGGGGGGGGCCCCCCTTGGTTTTTTTTTTGCCCCCATTCCCCTGGGGGCCGGCCCCCCTGAAAAAAAAAAAAAAAGGTTTTTTTTTTTTCCCCCCAAAAACCTGGGGTTTTCCCCCCCCTTTTTTGCCCCCCGGCCCCCGATAAAAAAAAACGGGGGGCCCAAATAATGGGGAGGGGGAAAAAAAAAAAAAAGTTGGGTTTCGAGAAGGAAAACGGCCCAAAACGGGAAAAAAAAAAACCGGAAAAAAAGCCAATAAAAAAAAGAAAGCGGGGGTTTTTTTTGGGGGGCCTTTTTTCCCCAAAAAAGCCCCCTAAATTTTGGGGCCCTAGAAAAAGGGCCCAAAAAGGGTTTTTTCCCCGCCCTCGGCCCCCCCTTATCCCTTGAAATTTTTTTGACAAGGAGGCGGAATTGTTTGGCAATCGGTTCTTGAAAATGCCAAACCCCCCAAAAAATTTTTTCTTTTTTTGGGGAATCCCCCCAAAAAGGCCCCCGGGCCTTTGTTTTTCCAAAAAAGGACGGCCCCCCCCCGGGGGGGAAAAATGAAAAAAAAAAAGTTTTTGGGGGTTTTTTTTTCCCCCCTTTTTTTGGGGAAACGGTTTTTTTTTTTTTTTTTGAAAAAAAAAGGAAAAAAATTAAAAATTTGGGGGGGGTTTTTTTCCCCTTTCCCGGCCCCCCGCCGGGGATCCGCCCGGTTTTTTTGGGCCCGGGAGGGTTTCCCCCCCCTTATAAATCCCTTTCCAATGGGCGGGCCCCCCCCCCCCCGGAAAAACGGGGGAAAAAGGAAATTTAAAGGGCGGGAAAAATTTGGGAATCCCGGGTTTTTTCCCCCCCGGGCCCCCCCGGTCCCAACAAAAAAAAGCCAGCTCCACTCTTTATGTTTTTGGGGTTCCCCCCCCCGTTGGCCCGGGCCCCCCCCCCGAAAAAAATTTCTGCGCCCCCCCGGGGGTTTTAAATTATTTTTTTCCCCCTTAAGCCCCCTGGCCGGGGGGGGGGGGGGCCAAATGAACCCATCTTTTTGGGGGGGGGTCCCCCCCAGGGAAAACCCCCGACCCGCGGCCCCCCCCCCGCAAACCGGCCACCCCCTTGCCAATAATGAAAAGTTTTTTTTGGAAAACAAATGTTCCCCCGTTTAATCCCGGCCCCCTGAAAAAAAAGGCCCCGGGGGCCCCCTTTTTTCTTTTTTTTAAATCGGTTTTTTTTGAAAAAAAAGGGGCCCCCCCCGCCCCCCGGTGGGGGTTTTTTTTTTTTTTGAAGTTTTTTTCCCCCCAAAGCCCCCCCCCCCCCCCAAGGGGCGGGCCCCTTTGGGCCCCCTGGCCGGTATCCCCCCCAACCCACTTTTTTATGGGTTTTATGGGCCCCCGGCCGGGCCGGGGAAAAAAATTTTGGGGGGCCAAAGGGCCAAGAAACGGGGCCCACCTGGGGGGAAAAAAAAACCCTTTTTTGGGTTTTTTTTTGGTTGGTAAACCCCGCCCCCTTCCCCCCAAACAATCGGGCCCCCCGGGGGGGCCCCGGAAAGCCTTTTTGGGGGGTTCCCCCCCCGCCCCCTTTGGGCCCGAAAAAAATTTTTGGGGGGCCCCGGCGGGGGGGGAATTTTACGCCAAAAATCAACAAAATTGCCGGAATTTTTTGGGCCCCCCCCCCGGAAAATTTTTTGGGGGGGGGTTAAAAAAAATTGAGGGCAAAAAAACAAAAGCCCCCCCGCCGGGGAAAAAAAAAAACTTTTTTTCCTGGCCGCCCCCCCCCCTGGAAAAAAAAAAAAAAGCCCCGGCGGGGGGTCCCCCCCAAATGATTGGAAAGTTTTTAACGGGGGGGGCCGGATTTCACCCCCGGGGGGCCCGGGGGGCCCCCCCCCCCCTGGCAAACTTTACCCAATCCCCTTTTTTCCCCAAAAAATTTGGGGAAAATCCAAAGGGGTTTTTTGGGCCGGCCCAACCGGGAAAAGGGGGTTTCCCGCCTTCTGGAAAGTTCCCCAATTTGAATGAAAAGGGGGGCCGGATGGCCCCCCCCATAGAAAAAAAAAAATTGCATGGGGCGGGGGCCCGGTTTGGGGCCCCCCCCCCCAAAATTAGTTCCCCTTTCCCCCCCCAAAAAAAGGAAAAAACAAAAAAAAAAAAACAAAAAACGGCTCCGCTGTTTGGGGGGGATGGTCCAAAAAATTGCCCCAAGAAAAAAAATGCCCGGGAAAAAAAAAAAAAAAAAAAACCCCAAAAAAAATTGCCCCCCCCCCGCTTATCCGGGGATTTGGTTTCCCCCCGAAAAAAATTTGGGCCCTTGGTTCCCCAAACCGGGGGGGAATGCCAAGGGTTTTTTCCCCCGCCCCCCCCCCGGGGGGGCCCCCCCGGTTAAGGGGAAAAACTGCCGGGGGGGGGGTTTTTTTTTTAAACAAAACCCCCCCCAACCAAAAAAGGTCCCTTAACCGGGCCCCCCCCCCCCCTTTTTTTTTTTTTTTCCCCCCCGGAAAAAAAAATAAGAAAAAAAAACAATTTAAAGTGGGGGGGGAAAAGAACGCCCGGGCCCCTGCCCCGGGGGGGGCCCGGGGCCGGGGGTTTTTCCCTTGGTTTGGAAAAAAAAATTGACCGGCCCCTTTTTCCGAAGAAAAAGCGGGGGGGGGGTAAAAAAAGGAAAATTTGGGGGTTCCCCCCCCCTTTCCCCCTTTTTGGGAAAACCCCAGAAAAAAAGCTTTACAAAAATTCCCAAAAAAAAGGGGTCCCCCCGGCCCCCCCCCCCCTAAAAAAAAAATAAGCTTTTGGGGGAGGTTCCTTCCCCATGCCCAAATCAATTTGAAAATATCCCGGTGGGGAGGGTGGAAAAGGTTCCGACCCCCATCCTGAAGGTCCCCCCCCGGAAATTAATTTTGGGCCCCCCTTGTTTTGGGCAAAAAGAAACCCGTGGGGAAAAAAAATTGCCCCCCCCGCCCCCCGGGAAAAAAAAAAAACGTTCCCAAAAAACCCCGGGGCCGGGGCCCCCCCTTTTTAAAACGGATTTTTTTTCCCCAAAGGCGCAGCCCCCCCAAAAAAGCCCCCACGGGTTTGGGAAAAAAGTTCCCGTTCCCCCCGGAAAATTGGGCCCCCCGGGCCCCCCCCATCAAAGATTTTTTTTTTTTGGCCTGAATTTGAAAACGAACCCTTTTTTTTTTTTTTTTTCCCAAAAAAAACTCCCCAAAGCCCCCCCCAAAAAGAAAAAAAAATTTGGCCAAAAAATTGAAAAAGGGCCTGAAAAAAATTTCCCCCCCCGGGGGCCCCCACCCCCTAAACCGAAAACAAAGGCGGTGGGGGGGGGGGGGAAATTTTTTGAAAAAAAAAAAAAAACCCGGGGGGCAAGTTTTTGGGGGGGGAATTTACCCCAAAAAAAAAAGGTCGAAAAAAATTCCCGGCCCGCCCCCCCCTTGGGGGGGGGTGGGGGGCGAAAAAGCCGGGGGTGGGGGGGGGGGGGGGGCCCCCCCCCCCGGCCCCCAGAAAAAAAAAAAAAAAAAAAAAAAAAACCAAAATTTGGGGCCCCCCCCCCCGGGGGTTCAAAGCAAAAAGGGCATTGGGGGACCCCCGGGGGCGGGGAAAAAAACAAAAAATGGGGCCGGGGCCGGGGGCAAAAAAAATTTTGTTTTCCCCCCCCAAAGGAAAAAAAAAATCCAAAAAAGGGGCCCCCCCCCCCCCTTCCCCCCCAAAAAGGGAAATTGAAAAAAGGGTTTTTTCCCAAGGTTTCCCCCCTTTTTTCCCCAAAAATCCCCAGGGGCCCCGGGGGGGGGAAAAAAAAAAAACTTTGCCCCCCGGCGGTTTTTTGAAAAAAAAAAACCTGGGTAAAAAAAAAAAACGCCCCCCCGAACCGGAAACCCCTTTTCCCCCAAAAGGCCCGGGCCCCCCCAATTTTCCCCAATTTCCCCGTCCCCAAAAAGAAAAAAAAAAACCCTTTGGGGGTCCCAAAACCTTTAGGAAACAGCCCCCCGTGGCAAAAAAGTTTTTCAAAAACCTTTCCCCCCCCCCCCGCGAACCCCTTAAACCGGCCCCCTTCCCCCAGGAAAAAAATTGAACGTTTTTTTTTTACCGTCCCCCCAAACCAAAAAATTCGGGGGGGGTTCCCCCAAATGGAAAAAAACGGGGTTTTTTTTTTTTTTTTTTTTTGGGCCCCCAAATCCCAATGGGGTGGGGGTTTTTTTTTTTTTTTTTTCCCGACCGGTTTTTTTTGGGGGGTTCCCCCCCCCCCCCCCGAAAAAGGCCCCCAGTTTTTTTTTTTTGGTCCCCAAGGAAAAAACCTGGGGGGAGAAATCGGGGGCCCCCCCGTTGGGGGCCTTACGACTTAAAATTGGAAAAAAAAAAAAAAAAATTCCCCCGAACCCCCTTTTTGGGGGGTTCCACCCCCCTCCTTCAAAAAAACCGGGGCCCAAAAACAAATAAGCCCCCCCCCCGGGCCCCAACAAGGGGGGGGTGGGGGGAAACAAAAAAATTTTTTTTCCCAGCGGCCTTTTTTTTTCCTTTTTTGGGGCGGGGGGGGTGGGGGGGTTTTAACCCCCCGTTTTAAAAAAATCCAAAAGGAAAACCCCCCCCCCAAAACCTTTTCCTTTTTCATTGGGGGAAAATTTATTCCCCTTTTTTTTCAAAATCCCCCCCCCCGGGTTTTTTCCCCCGTTTGGCAAGGCCCCCCGCCAAGAAAAATGGGGAAAAAAGGGTTTTTTTTTTTTTTTTCCGAAACATCCCGCGGGTTTTTCCCGCCCCCCCCCCAACTTTTTCCGGAACCGGGAAAAAAAGGGCCCCGGGTCCCGGGAAAAGGCCGGTCGCCCCCCCCCCCCCCGCCCCCCCCCGGGGGGAAAATTAAAAATTCCCCCGGCCCGGGCCCCCCCGTTTTTTTTTTTTTTTTTTTTTTGGTCCCCGAACCAAAAAAAAAAAAGCCCCGCGGGGGGGGGGGGGGGGGCCAAAACGGCCAATAAACGCCCAAGCCCCCCCTTTTAGGCCCCCCCCCCCCTTAAAAATTCCCCCCCGGTTTTTCCCCCCCCCCCCGAAAAAAAAGACGGGAAATTCCCCACAGCGGGGGGGGGAAAGTTTGGGGAAAAAAGAAATTCAAAAAAAAACCCAAAATGGGGGCGGGGTGCCCCCCTCGGTTTTTGCAATGGGAAAAAACGGGGGAAAAAAAATGAAAAACGGGCCCCGCAAAAAGGGGGGCCCCCCTTTTTTTTTTTAAAAAAAAGCCCCCCCCGAAAAGGGAAAAAATGTTTCCCGGGCCCCGGACCCCCCCCCCCATCCGAAGGGGGAAAATTTTTGAAAACTATGGTTTTTTCCCGAAATTTTTCCCCCCCCAGCCGCCCGGGCCCTTTTTCCCCGGGGCCCGGGGGGGACAAAAACGGGCCCCCCCCCAAATTTTTTCGGGGGCCGCCCGGCCCGGGAAAAAAAAAACCGGAAGGGTTTTTTTTTTTTTTTTTTTTTTTTGAAAAAAAAGGGGCCCTTTCCCCCCCCCCCAAAAATCCAAAAAATTCAAAAAAGGAAAAAAACGGGCCCCCCCCCCCCCTTTAAAAATTTTGGGCCCCCCCCCTTTTTTTTTTTTGGGGGTTCCCGCCAATTTTTTTGGGCAAAAATGGGGGTTTTTTTTTTTTTGGGGTTTGAAAAAAACCCCCTTTTTGAAAAAAAAAAAAAAAAAAAAAAAATTTAACGTCGGGAAGTGGCGGGGGGGAAACTGGAAAAAGGGAATAAAGGGGGAAGGGGCCCCCCCCGGCGGCCCTTCTTCCGCCCGGTTTTTTTGAGCCCCAAAAAATAAACTTCCCAGCCCCCCCTGGCAAAAAATTTTACCCCGGGAAAAAGGATCCCCAAATCCGGAAAAAAAATAAGGGCCCCCGGGGGGCCGGCCCCAAAGCCCCGGCGGGGCGCCCCCCCGCCGGGGGCGACCCCCTAAAAGGCCTCCGTCCCCCCCCCCCCGCCATAAGCCCCTTTTGGGAAATGGCGGGGGCGGGCGTTTGGTTCCAAACAAAAGGGGAAATTGAT
>Ga0163217_1066017_pt1 | contig 10112 bp, 6 predicted proteins | sample SynspAceP_FD_185933 | JGI IMG/M metagenome (GOLD analysis project Ga0163217, IMG submission 185933) | Saline lake microbial communities from Ace Lake in Antarctica - Synechococcus sp. Ace-P (PacBio error correction) | ecosystem: Environmental > Aquatic > Non-marine Saline and Alkaline > Saline ...
GACGATTTTCCAATCCTGGGGTAATGAAAAACCAAGCCCTTCCATTCGAACATTGGGATGAAAAGGTTCCTGCAGCACCTTCACGCACCGGTGGGCATTCCTCAACGACTACGGTCTGCAATTTTGGCCCCAGCGGTAATGGATTTTCGCAAGATTATTGATGATTTGGTTAAAGCCCTACCGTGTACGAAAAAATCTGCAAACATGCTTTCCACCATTGGATTTAAAGCCTTGAAATGGAAAGTCCAATTCCAGCCCCGAAATTGGCAACTTTCCGTCAAAAGCGGCGTATTTCGAACGAACGTTTCTGCTCCGAACTTCGCTTTGGAAACACAATCTGTGGATTTTTGAAAGCACCGCCATACTCTCCTATTATCCTGTCCATCAAGATAAAGTTTTTGGATACTTTCCAAGGATTGCCTTAAATCCATCTGAGGATTGGCAATCGAATAAATCGTTTTTCAGACCGTGTATTTCCTGACTTGAGTAATGACTTCCTGCAAAATGGGCGCATAGACATAGCTCAACCCAATTCCAAATTCGGTGTTAGATGTTGCTGGATGGCCTCTTCTGCAAAGGCGATTTCCATAACCATCGTTGATCGCCTTTTGACTTTTTTATGATGCGTTTCCTTTGGTCTTTTTTCGTCTAAGACGACCAATCTCTTCTAAGTAAGCCTCATAATTTATCGACTGATCAAGCTTTGCCCAATCTTCCATCAATTGCTCGGAACATACTTGGTGCCGAGAAGCCTCTTCAATGACACCAGCATTCGGAAAGTAATAGGCTTTCTACGAGTAGCAGGACGAGGGTTTTCACGAATGTCTTCGCCAGAGTTTTTTTGAATTGCATCATAGACTTCCAATACGTTATTTCCCTCGGATCCGAATGCTCCATGCCGATACCCAGGTCCTGTTTTTCGGTAAAATACTAAAACGCAAATTGCTCTTCGCTTGGCGTGGAAAGACCGTAGCCGTTGTGCCTCCACCACGAAAATCTATACAGGAAGCTTCAAACTGCGCGACCATTCAATCCCCTCATGGAAATCACCTCGAACTTGCTCCATCTCCTGAGAAAAGCCAAGGTGACTTTTTTTCATTGGAAGTCTATCTGCAAACAATCCTCAGCAATCGCCAACTTGTGGGCCCGAGATGGGAAATCATCCCGACGATATGAATGTCATGCTGCCAAGTGAAAGGATCGGATTCCCGACCTTTGGTAAGCCGGAAGCTTTTCGCCGAAACTGGGCAAAAAGAGTTTTCCAGTGGCATAATTTCCTACGCCAGTGAAGATCCCATGGTTTCCGGAATGCCATCGGGAGAATGTATTCATCAGCTTGCCAAAGGTTTTTTTACGGGCTTCCATGGAAATTGCTTCCTTGTCCCAACCGCTAAAACAAACTTCGAAATCCGACTTGACGAAAGCAAATCAACATTTTCTCCTCGATTCGGCGAAGGCCTGATCAGCGATTTCGTAAAGTTGGTAGAGGGTTTCGTCAGAATTAGTCTTTCGGTCAAAATTCATGTGGGTCCGTTTTGGGGTCAATTCGGCCATTTGTATAGGATTTGGGTAACTAGTTAACGAGGAATTTAGGCTTTGCAAAGCCTAAAATTCAGGCTTTTCTGCCAATCAGCAAGCCAGTCGAAGCAAAAGTGCTTTAGTCAATTAAAAGCTATTAAAATTGCAAAACCCGACCTAGGCCGGGTGAAAAATAAATGCAAGAGTTAAAAAAAGTTTGCTGTATGTCTCAAAAGTAGCTTTACTAAGCCGCATCTTCACGACTCTTTCCGATTAAGCTTAGTTTAACAAAAATCGTCTCATTTAATATAATGGTAAACACTGATTTTGAAAAAGGGAAAAGAGAACTTGTTCCATATGTTTTTGATAAGTTTTGGGTACCTTTCTCTCACATAATTTTTAAGTTAATGAAGCATTTCTTCAAGCTTATGAAAAATCTACAATCTGCCTGAATCGGAAGTTTTAATTTTGACTGGGACTCAGCATTATCGCCCACAGAAGGCACAACCACTGATTGGAAATAATAGGGTTACCCAATTTTTTCATCAATGAAAACCTACCTATGAAGGAAGAACGTGGAAGGGGAAAAAGGTCGAAGGACTCTTGAAGAATTCGAGATGGTTCAGGGATCTTCGACGATCTGGAATGGCTGAAACGGTTTATAATTGGGGTATCCCGGATAAACCAAAAACTGGGGAGCTGATAACGATAATACCAATGAATTTGTCGCCCAGATGGTGAATGGAAATCTTACGGAAATGCTTTCTTTTTACACTGAACCTGCAAGGGGGGTCCTTTGGGCTAATTCCAAAATCAGCCTTGGATCAATAAGTTCCTGCTTTTGACGAAAACGGGAAATCCGAAATAGCCTATTTGACACGAATTGACCACGAAGCTTGATGAAGCCAATCGATTGGATGGTGCCTATTTAGAGGCCTTTTTTAATTTGTCAGGATAAATCTGAAAGATGAAAAGCAGTTATCAAAGCAGTTTCAGGTATGCGAGACTGCTGCTGAAAAATGATTATCGAAATGTGCAATCGAAGTGAATAACGAATGCAATATCCGATAACGAAACCATGCGATTCTTCGACCAGAGCGCAGTGCATGAGCTGATTGATTAATGAAACAACCTTCCAAATCAGGGAGAAGATCTGCTAGTTAGCACGAGTTTATGGAGGAGGTAGCGATTTCCGTTGGAAAATGTCGTTATGCAGCTGATTACCTTTTTAACTTCATAGGCAAAATGGAGTGAAAGGACCCGAAGCGGAATCAAGCGATGGTGAGGAAAGACCAAAAAAGTGCCTGGCTATTCGCCCAAAAGCCGATAGTCTTTATGAAGATGATCATTTCAACTTTGATCAGGAAGGAAAATAATTTCACTTCGGGGCGATTGGTGTCTACGCCCTCTTGGGGCATTTTGACTACCGGATGAAGGATGAAGGCTTTGCCGAAGGCTACCAAATGTGTAACCCGTAGACTGGGGAATAAACTCTGATCGAAGAAAAGGATTTTTGGATTGATGAAGGAGATTACGGGGTATTGATAAATTAAAATTCGGTAATTTGAAATTTAAAATTTGATTTCACGCAGAGCGCAAGATCAAGGAAAGTAACCTTTGAGATTTTTTTTTAATCTCGAAGGTTTTTGTAAGGATGATTAATCTCCCGTCGAGGCCCGGCGAAGGCGCAAAGAAATAAAATCAAATTCCGTATCCATCTTGCCAATGGCAAATACTGTTCAGCCCCGATACAGCGCAGCGATTCGGTAGTGGTGTGTTTTTTGGATGATCTAGAAGTGCCAAAGGCACACTCAGTAAGTTGGCTTGCTACTATAATTAAATGGCAAAGCCAGAAGACTGCAAATGTGAGGAGCACAAGTCTGAAGACTTGCGCTAGGTGGGTTTAATTTTTTTCGCTCGTTAATCATAGCGGTTTCCAAGGATCTTTTCGGTAAAGAAAGAGTTCCGTTTACTTTTATTACTTTTTGCAAAACTCAAAAAGAAAGGAAATCTGGTGAAAGCGAAGAACTCTCAAAAAAGACAAAGTTCCAATTAATCATCAAACCATGGTTGCTCAAGAATCTAGTTTTGATTCAGAAGTGCTGCTCAACCCAGCTTCGCGGCAATGGCATCGATGCAGTCCACGATCCAATTCCAAGGATTAACAATATTGTAATCAGTTAATCCTGTGGCTTTATAGACAATGCAAGCAAGGAATCCAATTGATGACGATTTTGCAAATATGTGAGGCAAAGAAAAAGGTTTTGTGAAAACTTTATGTGACTGGGTTTGTCTCTCTCAGCGGTACAAAATGATCTGGAGAAAGAAATTTCCTCAGTCGATGCATTTTTGGCACACGGGATTGGCCTGCGATTTTGAAGAAATTCAAAGCAGACTACAAGCATGAATGGTGGGCGAAAGGTATTGAACGCACCCCGCACACTATGCCCTACATGAAGATTTTTCTGAAGGTTGCGATCGACCTTGCTCCTTCTGTGCGATTCCTTTGATGCGGGGCGTCATATCTCCCGACCAATTGATGAACTCGTGAAAAGAGCGGCAGCAAAAGCAGCTGGCGGCACAAAGAATTATTACTGATTGCTCAGGATTCAACCTTGGGTTGGAATATCTATAAGAAAGAGAAATCTAGCCGAAGCTTCTTCGAAACCTTCCGATGTGGAGGAATCGATTGGATCCGATTGGCACTATGCTTACCCACAGGCCCTTTCCCGAGGATGTGAATCCGAGGTGATGAAGAGCGTCCAAATATTTTGCAAATACTTGGATATTCCATTGCAACACGGATCAAGCGATGTGCTCAAGGCGATGCGAAGAGGAACAACTCCGCGAAAAGCAGGAAGAGCCTCATCATAGCAATCCGTGATATCTACCGGAAATCGCAATCCGTACGACCCTATGATTGCCGAACATCAGGTGAAGGGGAAAAGGACATTTCAGGAGATGGTAGATCTTGTCGAGCGGATTGAAGTTTTGAGCGATTAGGCGTATTTAGGTATTCTCATGAGGAAAAATACGCATGCTTACGGAGAGGGAAGATTTGCTATCTCAGGAGGAAAAGCAAAGCCGAGCAAAGATCACTTGATGGAAGTTCAAGAGCAGATTTCCATATGATTGAAATCAGCAGAAAATCGGGAAGACGTTGCAAAGTGCTAATCGATAAAAAAGAAAGGTGGACAATTTCGGTGGCCGACCGAATTTGACTCGGTGGAGGTGGACAATGAAGTGCTGATCGATGCTGCAAAAATATTATTGCCGAGTGGGAGATTTGTGACTGCTCGGATAACAGGATGCCACGGAGTTTGATCTGTATGGGAGAGGTAGTGGTTAACGAATGTTGATTTACTGCTTCTACCGAAGTAGCAAGGACGGGAAACCTATTCTCATGCAATTGATCGTTAAAAAAAGTGCTGATTTGAAATTTACTGTTTTCTAATGTTTAACTTCCTGGTTTATGCTTACAATTAAAAAAAATCCAATTTATCACCGACCCGAGCTGCAAAAAATATCAGTAATTTTCAATTAAGGATTTTGGAGGCGATGATGGACCAAACTCGATGTATATCCGAGGATGTTCGTTTCATAGAATGCCGCTAAAATGTCTAAAGAATCTTCACATTCCGATAGATGAGGCATTTGAAAATGATAGATGCTCTTAAAAAAAAGGGAGATAGTGACTTATCAATCGCCATCAAGAAATCAAAGCGATTAAGTCTCTAGCAAAGATTTCCAGAAACCTATTTTCTACTTTGAGGTCAAAGCAATTTTTGATTTAAGCAGATGGCCACGACCAAAGGCTGTAAGAAAACTGAAAAGGTCGAGAGCCTATCGAATTCGCGTCGGCTGATTATAAGAGTAATCATGAAAAATCCAAGATAAAATCTTGTTGATGATGTCATTGTAATTGGTCACAGGAAAAGGATATTTATGAGTGATCTTTCAGTTTTTTTAAATCTTATTGGATTAATACTTTTTCGGTGGGGATATTATGATTATAGACGAATCATTAAGCCCGATAAAGTGGGGTTTCACAAGTTTACTATTGTGGAAATACCGAAGAAATGCATTTATCTATGCTTTGATGGTCTGGGGAGTAATTATGGGTGGACGAGAATTACTTATTTGGATTAGTTTGTAGGATTTTTTTAGGCCTGCTATCCAGAAGCCATCATTTCATCATTTCTGATTCCCAATCCCATAAAAACCCTTTTTGGCTTCGAAAAACTTCTATTTTTAGCACATGAAAAAAATCCTCCTTTCACTGCTCGCACTTTTACCCATGACTGTTTTTTGCTCAATTCTCTTACGACCTCCAAGGCCACAGAGGTAGCCCGGGACTAATGCCTGAAAATACGATTCCGGCCATGATCAAAGCGATGGATTTAGGTGTGACTACCTTGGAGTTGGACTTGGCTATTACAAAAGATGGGAATGATCCTTTCTCAACGACCTTTTATGAAATCAGTGATTTGCCTGACGTCAAAGGACAGCAAATAGATTCTAAAGATCATTAATTACAATCTTTTTCAAATGACTTACCCAAGAAGATTTGCATTTGACCTGCGGGAGTAAAAATATCATTCAGTTTTTCTCAGCAAGCAAGTTTTTTTTGCAAACGAGCCGCTTCCTAAAAGATGTCCTTTATAGTAGCGGAGAAGTATGCGCAAGACAGAATCTTCCCTGCATCCGCACTATAATATTGAGATCAAAAGGCAGTCCAGAAGGAAATGGGGTCTATCATCCGAAGTGGCTTGAATTTTTCTGACAGGTGGGGTGATGCTGAAGGCGAAGCGAATCGGATGGGAGCGATAAATATCCCAGTCTTTTGAAATTCCGGTGTTGAAATAAGCATTCACATGCGACGCTATCAGAAGTGCCCTCTGGCGATGTCGGTAAGAAGATGCAAGCGAAGTTTGGAAATGGATTTTATTTAGGAGAATTGGGGATTTTTCAGCCTGAGATCTAACTTCACCATACTTTTCAGAATTGGAATCCAGAAATCGTTTAAAACTCTCGCAAAGCAAAGGGATAAAGTGATTTCCATGGACTTGTGAATACTACTGAGGCAGATGGAAATCTTCTTGAAAATGGGAGTAAGAATGGAGTTTATTAAACAGATTCCCAAACTTGGCGTCAAAGCGTTTGATTTTGCCCTTTCCTCCTTTCCAAATTTAGCCTATCAAAATCACAACCGCGAAATGAAGCTAGTCGAAGTGAGTACCCCTGCCCATCAAACCGAACATTTATCGAGATGGCCGTCAGGCTTTACAAAATGAAAAAATTGGATCGACCCTTGGATAAGGATATCGGAAGGACCTTTTCATGCCGAGACTAACAAGCTTTTCCGGAATGGAGCAAAGTCAGCGCTGGCTTTTTAGAAGATAATGAATGGCCAAGGACCATTGGTCGAATCGCTGTTTCGTCAATCCCAAAATGAAGAAAAAGCAGCCAACTGGCGACTGGCTTCTTCGAATGCATTGATGATCAAAAAAAGCAGCTTTTTTGCGCTGTTTGATACTGGAAAAGCCTGGGCTGGAAAGCGAAGAAATGGAAGCTATGGATGGACCCGATCAACTTTGGTGAGGCGGGATAATGGTGGGGAGCTCGTGGATTGGCTTCACAAGAGCCCGAACTATAACATGCCGTGGAATTTCGGCTATTATCAGAAACTCTTCGAGAATTACGGGTTTCAGATTTATTTCAACAGTATACCTACGCCCGAAATGTGGCAGAATGTAGGATTCGATGATAAGTTGATTGGGTCGAGCCTAATGTGGATCTTGGCAATAATCCGGATTTATCCTTCGATACAATCAAAGGAAAAGAGTGAAGAAAAAGCTCCTGAGTACTTTATGACCTAGCTATAAAAAGGCCTGGTCCAGACATATGGGGAAAAACACTTTCGCTGAAAGAAGCGCAATTGATGTTGGGAGAATGAAGCCGAAATAATCGATCCAAAGCTGATCTATTTTGGGTTTTACAAAGGAGAACCGTTTCCATGTTTATTCAGATTCCTGAGATCAAATCAGATTTTCAAGCAATGTCGATGGAAAAATCGGATCTAATTGGAAAACTAAAATTCCTTTGTATACAGACCTTTTCCCCTCCGCAAATAAAAATGACTAGGCTTAAGTCTTGGTGTGGTGCCGGAAGCATTCAGGGAAAAGGAGTGGAAAAGTCATGGTTGTGGAGTAAATGACAAAATGAGTGGGCGGAGCGATTTCCAATACAAAACTATCGAGATAGAATTGGGTTGGCGACTTCCAATCCGAAAATGATGCGGGTTTTTGCGAGCAGCTTTTTGGGCAGATATTTATTAAGACGCAATCATACGTATCGTTCTTTTTGATCGGGAGAAGCCATCGAATGATGCTCTTATAAATATCTGCCAAAAGCTGCTCGCAAACCGCATCATTTTCGGATTGAAGTCGCCAACCCAATTCATCTCGAATAGTTTTGTTATTGAAATCGCTCGCCCACTATTTTGTCAAGCTCCACAACCATGGCACTTTCCCACTCCTTTTCCTGAATGCTCCGGCACCACACCAAAGACTAAGCCTGCATTTTTATTGGGAGGGGAAAAGGTCTTATACCAAAGGAATTTTAGTTTTCCAATTAGATCCATTTTCCATCGACCATGCTTGAAAAAATCTGAATTGATCTCAGGAATCTGAATAAACATGGAACGGGTTCTCCTTTGTAAACACCAAAAATAAGATCAGCTTTGGATCGATTATCGGCTTCCATTCTTCCCAAACATCAATTGCGCTTCTTTCAGCCGAGAAGTGTTTTTCCCCCATAATGTCTGGACAGGCCCTTATTATAGCTAGTTCATAAAGACTCAGGAGCTTTTTCCCTTTCAAACTCTTTTCCTTTGATGTAATCGAAAGAATAATCCGGATTTGCAAGATACAATAGCTCGACCAAATCAATTATCATCGAAATCCTACATTCCTGCACATTTCCGGCGTAGGTATAACTGTTTGAAATAAATCTGAAACCGTAATCCCGAGAGTTATCTGAATATCCGATAAGGTTCGGCATATTAATAGTTCGGTCTGCGACCTACGAGCACCAACCATATATATACCAGCTCACAAAGTGATAGAGATCCTACAAATAGATACCATTCCCTTACAGACTCCAGGCCAGGAACTTTTCACAGTATCAAACACAAAAGCTGCTTTTTAAATCACATGCATTCGATGAAGCCCAGATACCAGTTGGCATGCTATTATATCTTATCATAATTGGGAGACAAAGAGCACGTATACAGAACATGGTTATACCATTAATTATCTTTAAAAGCCAGCGCTATAGATTTGCTCCATATCGAGAGATTGTTAGTCTACGCATAAAGTCCATCGATATCCTTATCCAAGGGTCGAATCCATTTTCATTTTGTAAAGCAGACGAGTACTCGAATAAATTCGTTTGAATGGGCAGGGTACTCACTTCGCTAGCTTCATTCGGGGTGATTTTGATAGGCTAAATTAGGGAAAGGGAGGCAAAGGGCAAAATCAACGCTTGGAGCCAAGTTTGGGTAATCTGTAATAATCCATTCTCTCCATTTTCAAGAGATTTTCCATCTGCTCAGTAGTTATTCCACAAGTCCATGGAATCACTTTCATCCTTTGGCTTTGGAAGAGTTTTAACGATTTCTGGATTCAATTCTGAAAAGGTATGTGTAAGATCTCAGCTGAAATCCCAATTCTAAATAATCATCAATACTTCGCTGGCATCTTCGTACCAAACATCGCCAGAGCACTCTGGATAGGTCGCATGAATGTTATTTCAAACACCCGCGGAATCAAAGACTGGATATTTACTCGCTCCCATCCGATCGCTTCGCCTATCAGCATCAACCACCTTGTCCAGAAAATTCAGCCACTTCCGGATGATAGACCCCTCTCCTTCTTGACTGCTTTTGATCTCAATATTATAGTGCGGTGCGGAAGAATTCATGTCTTTCGCATACTTCCTCCGCTACTATAAGACATCTTTAGGAGCGGCTTGTTGCAAAAAAACTTGACTTGCTGAGGAAAACTGATGAATTTTACTCCCGCAAGTCAAATGCCAAAATCTCTTGGTAAGTCATTTGAAAAAGATTGTTAAGAAATGATCTTTAGAATCTATTCCTGTCCTTCTGACGTCAAGGCAAATCACTGGATTCATAAAAAGGTTCGTGAGAAAGGATACTTCCCCATCCTTTTGTAATAGCAAGTCCAACCTCCAAGGTAGTGCACAATACCTAAATCCATCGCTTTTGATCAGGCCGGAATCGTATTTCAGGCCATTGTCCTCTGCTACCTCTTGTGGCCTTGGGAGGTCGTAAGAGAAATTGAGCAAAAACGTCATGGGAAAAGTGCGAGCAGTGAGGAGGATTTTTCATGTGCAAAAAAAGAAGTTTTTCGAAGCCAAAAGGGTTTTATTGGTGGATTGGGAATCGAAAAAATGTGAAAATGATGCTTCTGGATAGGCAGGCCTAAAAAAATCCTACAAACAAATCCAATAGTAATCTCGTCCCCCAATAATACTCCCCATTAGACCATCAAGCAAGATATGCATTTCCTTCT
>Ga0163217_1073968_pt1 | contig 10111 bp, 4 predicted proteins | sample SynspAceP_FD_185933 | JGI IMG/M metagenome (GOLD analysis project Ga0163217, IMG submission 185933) | Saline lake microbial communities from Ace Lake in Antarctica - Synechococcus sp. Ace-P (PacBio error correction) | ecosystem: Environmental > Aquatic > Non-marine Saline and Alkaline > Saline ...
CAACTAAGAAAAACATCAAAAAAAAATAAAACAAAAAAAAAAGAAAAAAGGAAGGAGATTTTTCCCGATGTGGGTTTTAAAAATTTTTTAATCAATGGGTTTTCCCCCAAATTGGGGCAAAATCAGCGTAAATTGTGTAAAAAATAATTCCCCGAAGAACTTTTTTTCGGGCTTTTTTCCTCCTTAAATTGCAGCAGCATCCAACACTCAGTTCCTTTAAATCAACCATCTCTTTGTTTTCGAAAGATCAATTGACAATGACCAGTTCCAAATAGGTTTTCATATCAGATAGAGCGAAGTGCGCAAGAGAAGGGAGTCCACCACTCTGATTTTGCAATTTCATCTGGCTGCTTATTTTTGTAAGAAAGTGGATCGCCAGATATTCCGCCTTGAAGTGAACTCACCAACTGTGCACTTAAAGCGCCAACCTTAAGGTATTTTCCTTTACTAAGGTGAAAAGTCCTTTCAGCCGGATTCCTGCCCCGAGGATTGTTTATAGTCTTTTAATACTGTTTCAAAATTGTTCTATATTTTTTGGTCGAAATTACTTCAAATCTTATCTTCTAACGAAAGTTCCAACCTTGGTATCTTTCAATTGAATTTTAAGTTCCCTTCTTTCCATTCGTCTAATACCCATGTCTTGGGTCCGTTTTGGCGAAGCGAAGAATATGGTCTATAGCAATTTCTTCCAAATAAATAAACTGATTTTTTTTAAATCTATCTCTTTATTAGTAAATACTGACTCTGACCAAACTTTATATTTCTAAACCCGTAAACTGAATTTATTCATGAGAAACTCCACCAGTCATTAATGTACTACTTCGCTTCTATTAATCCACCCTCGTCAATTCGTCTTCAGCGTCTTGTGGACATATTCTGTTTACATCCACCGAACTCACAGGCTTGAATGCGGGCCAAACGACCGAAGCGTTCGAATATAAGTGGCATGGATTGAACTGGAATCCGTTAAGTTTTCATATTCAGCAATTTCATAGAGGAGTTAATCGGTGAACGTCTAGTGTATAGGACTGATGTGTGTAATTGGTTTAGCTTTTCTAAGTGTTTGTTACTAATTCATGTCATTGAAAGAGAATGTCAAGTTCATTTCTTAAAAACGATTCCATCTTTGATCTACTTCCAAAAAACTGATGCTCACTCAATCGCCTGCTCTAAATACATTTCCTGTACCGCCACATTAAGATTGGCCACCATCATTTTTCTGTTGCAATGTTCAGAACCCTTAAAAAGTCTTGTTTGCAAAGAGAATACATTGTAACTCTTTCACATGCTGATGGGTGTAAATCGAATGGTTTAGAATCGATATGGAATTGATTTTCCTTTTATTGTAAAATCTTCCACATCTCTACCGGTTCACATGTCCCATTTCCGGTAATATAGCCTTGTCGGCTACTATCAAGCCGACATTTAGCTCTCCTTGCCTATTTTTATTTGCAAATGTGACACAGCTGAATTCTAAAGGTTTTTCCCAAGGTGCAGTTGGTCCAAGAAATTACGATGAGTGGTTGTTTTCATATAACATGCGGAGAATGTCGCGACCCAAAAAGTCACATTCTCTTAATGTAAGGATATAATAGTCCGCTTTGATAAAAATGTTAAAAGTCTTCAATTATTAGCTACCTTCTGCTATTACTAACCTTTTTAGTGTAACTTCCATTATTCCAGTCGTTACCTCAACTTTTCCATTGAAACCAAGCATCCATACTGAAAAATTTGTGTGATAAAGACAAACCAGAAAACTCGCTTGTGGTGGACAATGGTCATTTTAATGAATACAAATGACTGACTAGTGTCTCAAAAAGGCGGATGAAGACAACATTGGCGAACTAAAAAAAATGCCACTCATGATGACCGAAGCGCCACGGTAACTCCTATATTTCGAAGCTATCTCCAAGTTCGTAAATTTTCAAGAATTCGCAAGAAAATCTTATTCCCTTCTTTTGACTCAAATTCAATTGGAAGGGCCATAGAATCCGCCCTTGCAAATCTCGCCGACACCCTAATTTTCTATAATAGCATTCTGATGGTTACTTAACCACTAAAAGTGTCGTATACAATAGAAATTAGTAACAATGAAATCGTTAAAAAACTCAATTGAGTGTTTGGCTTTGTGGCGTTGTCTTTTGATTTCTGAGTAGCACTATCCTGCGATTTATGCAGTCAAAATATGTTGATTCGTCCTGTATGACTATAAAGTCATTCGGCATGGTGCACCGCTCCAGAAGTTTTGCAAAGAGATTTTGAAGCACTTGTGCCCAGTACAGTACACTTTGATTAAGCATGGAAGCGCAATTCTCCACAAGAGCCTATACATTAGAAGAAGTAAAACAACAGCTACGACCTTGGTAAGTATTTTGTAAACCCAAGAGTCCAAATAGATGCTTCAATTGTCAATTCTCAGATATATTATGTTTAGGAAAGAATGACAGCATGGACCAATTCTATTTCGGACCTGGAGATCTTTTAGTTATTAACTAAATATCAAGTGTATAACAGTAAGCTCTATGTAATACCTCCAGCGCTTGGGTAAAACACTTACAGTGGGATGCAGGTATAAAAATTACCGACCGAACTACAAATAAATCGTGATACTAATTACCAATAAGTAACATACAAAAGGCATCACTTATGGAGATCCTGATAACAATTCTAGATCCTCATATGCAAGCAGGCTCGGTACGGTTGAGTTTCAAATTTTAATGTATGGGAGGGTATTTATTTAATGATTCATAATGTTGGAAATTAAACGCCAATGTGAGTTATAAAATAAATACCACTAACAAAAATAATTTCCCCTCTTGCCAACCGATTCAATTTTAATCGTCTTTGTTCTATATTCAACAAATCAAGACGGTGAGATTGAGTGCCAACCATAGGAGCTGCTAGAAAGAAGCAATAGAGATACTGTACACTTCAGAAGTATTTTTCTCAGGTGGTGAGCGACGTTATGCGGAATATGGATTATCTTTTAATTCTATAAAAAGATTCGTATTTGGAGCAACTTACATGTTCATCACTTCTCCCTTATACGGAGTCGTTGTAATTCATTCATTGAATAATAAATGCGATTTAATTACAGAAACTTAAAACTATTATTTTTAAAAACCATGAATAAATCAACTTTTCATTTAAAACACTTTTTTTGATAGTAACTGATGTGTCATCTCTATTCTACAAGATGTGTCAACAGATGACATGAGGACGATGATGATGTATATGTTGAATGCCAATTTATCTCGCTTATATGACGCTAATTTTGAACATCAGTGGGGTGAAAAAAATTAGAGTTAAATACTTTTAATAAACCCGTAATACCAACGCAAGGTCCAATCGTACAATGTTTCTAATTAAAGGTATTTGTGAGCAAACATTATATGGCACCAAATAATGGGGCACAAAATCAAGTTGGATGAAACTTCTTTGTAGACCTTTTCCTTAAAGCCAGAAACGTTTACTTATACTCTAATATCCAATGTTCCTTTAGCAGTTAAGGCGGTATTTCATATACTGGATTGATGAACTATCCAATATCAAGTGGACAATACAAGATTGAATGCAGCGAATTGGAATTTGGCCTTGAGATGTTTGGGCGGTGGATACACTTTTATGCAGTTGGAAGGTCAATTCATTGATTCTAGAAAAACAACAATGCTCCATTTACCACTCATATGGGTAGGCTAAAAAAGTAGATAGGTTTGGTACTTCATTTGAGGCAAATCATTTTAAGTACTTCAAATTTAAATTCGAAATTTCCAATTTTGAATACGTGGATAATCCATTCTGATATTGTTTTAAAAACCAATGAATGTTTCATGATGGTATGCGAATCCGACAAATTGGGACTTCAATATATATGGAGCCTGGTATTCATGCCGAACTATGAGAGCACCAAACTATTAAACAAAATGGTAAAGATATTTTTACCGCAACAATCAATTAAATTAACGACAATAAAAAAATACAAATATGAAAACTTTTAAATTCAAAAACTTAGCATGTTTCTAATGGCAGGACAGCTCTAATTTTTCACCGTGTGAATAAAGATGATGAGATCCCAATGAACCTGTTATACCAGTGCTAAAAAAGTTACAAATCAAGCAGTTTCTTTCAACCATCGGTGTCAGGAAAGCAAGCTGCAGCTGACATAAATGCACCAACACGCCTTACACCAATGCGATGGGGACAGAAAAATTACAACGTTTCTAGATGAGGTATTTAATCTCTAACGTTTACAATTACCAAATCCATCTAATCGGTTCAAGGTGTGGAGTTCGCACAGTACCTTTGTTGACATTCTAATCAGAAACATCACTACGTTTTCTCCTTCTGAAAGACATTCCAGAAGGAAAAATTACACTGGAATTTCATACACTTTTTGGATTTGACAAAGAAGAACAATGACCGCTGCCTAGCCCTGTAAATTGGAACGCAGTAAACTGGAAACCTGGCCGGGAATCGCTTGTGTGGATATCACTTTTATGCAATTAGAGGTAAATTTCATTGACAGTTTCTATTCTAGTTCAGCAACTTGCAATCGCCCCCCCCCCCCCCCAACTTCCCTATGGAAATGCTAGAACATTTTTTCAATATAATCCCATTTTATAGGAAAGAATCACTTTACCGTGACCATGTGACCCAAACTCTAGTTTTTGCGTAGATGCAAACTTCGAGATCCGAATTTACATGGACATCAACGAGTGGTATACCAATCCTATTAACTGGGATCTCCATCAATATCTGGTGCTGGTATACAATGCAATCTTATGAATGCTCAAAAATTGCTTGAACTACCAACGGCAAGGATTTCTTACTGTCTAAAAAGTAATTTAGAAATCCTCACCTTATCATGTAATAGGTGAGCGGATTATTATTATCCTCAGAAAAATTGAAATATCTTTGTTATATATAGAATAACGTTTAATATAAATCAAGTAATCTTACATTAGGAGAGTAATTAATTTTATGAACATGAAAATAGTCGATACTGAAAATTACCTTACTCAATTGCGAATATCGGTAACATGCGTTGAGTTGTTAGAGTGATGACCGACTAAGAACAATCATCCACCAGACCCATGTGATACTGTGATGTTGCATATTCGCTCCGGTTAATTTAAAGAATTAACCGGGCCTTTCTTCTCCGGGTTTCTGCTCCAAAAATCAAAGATAATCACTTACAGTGAGGGAATAGCTTAGGAAAAGTTATTTTATGTAAAGAAAGTAACCATAAATACATACGATTTCATGCTCTTAGTTGTCATGAACCAGACTTTCATTTAATATCAAGGGTTGCATTTAGCCTAGGTTCGATGGGTCCAACAAGGTATTGATCAATGCGATGCCCGTTAAACTTATTAATGCTGACAAAGCTACAATGAATGCGTAATGCGCAGATATCATTAGAGGATCAAATCGCTTATTCCAGTAAAACCCATTAGAAAATGGATCAGGGCCAAATGTTCGCTATCAAACTTTCAGCAGTGACTGCTGCTTAGTCAATATATTTAAAAAAAGGCATTTCCAAATCAAGCAATGATTCAATACAAACGGTGAACGCTATTGCTCATTCTTTCGTACTTAAATCAGAGGTAAATATCCTGCTGACCAGATTGGGAGTCAATTGGGTTAAATGCCTGAACCCGGAAGATTTTAATGGCTGCAGAAAAAAGAGGTTCTCAAAGTTTTCCTGATCAAGAGGGTGGAGGATTGTGTGGAAGCATTGTCATGGAAATCTCAGTACAAACGCCATTGGTGGACGAGAGTATAATACTTTTAGAAATATATGTTGGATCTATCCCGATTCAGGACGTGCAGCGGTTACTAAGTTAAGCCACTATGTTGGAAATTCAAAGTTCCATCCACTGAGAAAAGCCTATTTACACTGCAGCCATAGACATGCATGATGGAAGATTTAAGACGTTTGGAAGGAAGTGGTTGACTTTTATGATCAGATGTTGAACCAAAATTCCCAAACATTACGTCCTGACATGTTCCACAGAACGGGCGCTAATGGACACATTATATAACTTATCCCCGTCAAAACATAAAGGGATTAGGTAGGCTTTCTTGAAGGCATTGTCCTGATCGTCTTTTGTTTCACGAATCCCAGATTACAGACCAGAGGATCATTTTAACATTAAATATTAAAGACAGGCTGACATCCAAATGAGCTCAGCCTGTTTTGCGTGAATAGCTTAAAATATTATTTTCCTTCTTTTTGATAAAGTAGTACATTTTCAAATGAATACTCTTTATCTACATCGAGACAAATCTATTAAAGATTAGAGTCTATAAGTTATAATCTCTAAAAAAAGGCTTTTCTAAATTATTTTCAACTATATGCAATAAGTATCAATACTATTTGCCAGACAGTTGTTGGTTGAGACTGATGACTATGAACCAATGGAATAATAAATCGACAAAACTGTGATCCTTGTACGTATGAACCAACTCATATACTTTAAAAATACCCTCCTTACTTCAATGCTTTTTTACAATTCGCGAAAAGACCCCACAAAAGACAACCCATTTACAAGTGGAAGGAATGAATCTTAGGCAAGAAAGCTGTTTTTACGAGAATAATATTGCTCCATTAATCGTATATTTTTTTTTTCTTCTGCTCTGTTCATGTCACAAACCTGATTTTTTGCATTTTAACGAATTGGTAATGTCACTTAGCTCAGTGCAGTGTTGGGGGAACAATTCAGTGCGCTAATGTAATGCCATGTCTTTGCTTTTCAGAACACTCATTTATGTCTGAAAAATACGCAACCTGGACAAACGGCGTGCCACATTCCGTTTAGAAGGAACAAATATGGGACCGTGTAACTCTACCCATTAGACAGAGGAAACTGGTCTACATGTCTCAGAAGCTTCAGAGTGAGTCCTAACTATGTCAATTTTATTCAAAAAAAGCATTCCCGAAAGAGGCAATCGATTCTCCAAATGTATAAAACGTAATAAGCAATTGGCTCAGATTTTTGAGAACTTAAATCCAGCAAGCAACAGTCCTGCTGACAACGATTTTAGGTCCTATGGAAGGATTCCCGTAAATGGAAGATACTAACTTTAGAAGAAAGAAGAGTTCAAGTGTTTATTGAATCCAAATCGGCGGAGATTGCACACACGTGCCATGGCGATCATATAGATCCTTTAAGGGACAAGCAGATTCCCGTTTATCTAACAACTGGTATTAGATGCCCCTTTTATACCTGGATCTCAGGGCATGCGCGTACTAAGGTTAGCAAACTAATGTTGAAAATTCAACTAGTCCATACAGCGGCCAACTTGAGAACGTCTATTTAACACTTCACACCTAGCATGCTGGATGGACAGATTAATCGTTATGGAAGAAGTGGTTGACTTTTATGATCAAGAATGTTTGAAATCGCAATTCACAAACATGTAGTCTGCAACAGTCCACATAACTGGTGTAGTATGGCACATTAATTAATTTATTCCCCTCAAAACAAGCGTGACTTAGTCGCTTTCTTGCAAGCATTGTCGATCCGTCTCTTTTGTTTACGCAAATCCGATTACGAGACCTGTAATACCAAGACTTTATTTAAAACCAAAACAGCCTGCCTTTATGAGGCAGCCTGTTTTTGTATTTTATAAGTCAAATTATTCTAAATTTATACTATCTAGTTCATCTGAATCGATCTTGCTAGATAGCAGCATAATTTAATTACTTAACGGAATTCTCTTCTCGCCCATTTACAATCGGTAACGACTTTAGTGTTGTCTTTAAAGACAGAGGACTTATATATAGCTTGTTCCAAGACGCACCGAACACATGTCTTGAATTCTTCTACAAGATGGATGAAGGGTGAAATCATCACTGCGCAGCCTCTTCTATTTCCTTTGCCCATAAACATTAACTAATGCAATCGCTGAACTCCGCACTAAGAACGCATCGGTTATCACCCCACGACACGCACGCATCCCCAATCTGTCATTTTCACATCGTCCATCAAAAAACGTATAATTTTAAAAAGCCACTTGGTTTTTCGGTCATCGCAATCGCTTGCGAGCAATTGTAGAATACATCATCTTTAGAGAACTCGAATTGAATCATTTCTGCTGCAACTGCTTTGTTGAGACATTAATTCCCTGCTGGCAGACTTTCAGGATTCAAAACCATAATGGTAAAGACACACGTTGGAATAGCTGAATTGGTTTACTGCAAAATCAGCAAACATGCGAACTAACAGCCATTGACGGGCCTCTCTTCTCCAACAATTTACTAATGCCATAAATTCCCAGAGTACATCACCCTGACTGCATAGATATGGAGAATATCTTGTTTGTGTATTCTGTATCTCCATATTGGACTCCAGCTTGCTCATTGCGCGGACTTCCTGCATTTGAAAGACTCTAAATTTCAATATTTGGAACTCGCCCATTGAAAGCATGGCCTTAAAATCCCTTGAATTACTTTCCGTTGTTCCAGTCATTTTTCTAATTCATATTCCCCGGGGGAATCAACCGTCCTTAAGTTCCATCTTCGAACAAGAACTGGGAACCTACCGGGTGATTTACACACACCATTTTCTTCAAGTTAGTATGCTACCATAACGTGGCCACATCTATCATCTTTCAAAAGGAAGAAATCGTTCAGCTTTAATCAATCCAGGTACACGTTTGTTTGACCAAAGTTTGAGAAACTGCTGCAAACTCACAACCTATAACCTGCACTAGGATCACAATACTTTAGGAAAACCTATCCGATGGTTGCAGAATACCATCAGAAAGTAAGGATATTCTTTTCGTCACAGTCACTTGCTAGGGGACTACACTCTTGGTCGGCTACCTGTAAGCGATAAGTGTATTAATGCCCTCGTGGCGAAACACTACCAATTCATCGACCGGAGTCTTGGCTTTTAATTAGGTATTTCTTGGAGCGTTTTTGGAAACTAGCCTGCTCCTTTTTCAAAGTAATGGGGGGCGGTTCTGTTTCAGAGGAATTGAATTATTCTTAAATGACAAGAGAGTTGGAACTTTCGTTCAAATACATGCTTCTTCATATTATTTTTACCCTTCGGTCATAAAGTCATGTCATATCGCTCTATCTTGATCTATTTATGGTTTCTCTCACAGTTCTATTTTGTTAGAAAGTGTCCCAACAATCGTTAGAGGCCATGAGCACCATCGTGATTGCCGTCCCCCTAGCTCTAGATTTCTCTATTAAGATTACTTTTTTTTTAACAAAAAATCAATTGCTCTCATGGCGCCTGGCAGACCTGCAGCGCCCTCGCTCCATAACCGCATAAGTCATATTGTGTTCCGATGAACAAAGATAAGCTTTAATTCACATCCATGTTCATTAAAAAAATCTCTCTTTTTCAAAGGTATGCATTCAGTTTTTAAAATCAGTAAATTTGGAAATTAAACAATAAACAGGTTCATTGTTGAAAGTGTTTTTAAAAAAATAAGTGTCTTGGAAAAACCAAGACTTTTCATTAATTTTAGTTATCTACCAATAACGACATCAAAATTCAAAGTGGGCGTGTGGGCATTGGGCGGTATTTACTTTTCCGCTGCGTCCTCTTTCACCATAGAGCGAGTGAGATGCGTGAATTATTTAATCGTGCTCTATCGCCTTTGTGGCCCTTTTTAAAAATAGGCGTTCGCTCCCATCCCTTTAATTTACATCTGGCGTTCCCACCTCGACAGAAACTCCTATGGGCTTCCTTTCTGGTCAGACCAGAAAGAGCACGACACAATTACATCTATTAAATACGCCCATGTAAATATTCTACTGGACACACCATTTTGACCCTCTATTGGGAAATACTGTCAGTATTCGCCCCGCGGGCTCTACGTCATTTTTATCATTCTTAAGAGCCTGCAAGAAATCGAAGTTGTATTCTAATCCTTGTAGCAATAAATATGGTTTCGGCTCCACATCTTCTCAAATTCCAACAATTCCACAATCAAAAAATCAAAGTAGAATTCGTCGGAATACTTCCTTGAGTTTGCCGTCCGTAGCCAAGTTTTCTCCGTCAGCAGGAAGTGAACGTTGCTTGTCGCCTACTTTTAGGTAACTCAAACCTTCGTCCCATCCCTCCCGAATATACCCAACACGACGACC
>Ga0163217_1033346_pt1 | contig 10110 bp, 16 predicted proteins | sample SynspAceP_FD_185933 | JGI IMG/M metagenome (GOLD analysis project Ga0163217, IMG submission 185933) | Saline lake microbial communities from Ace Lake in Antarctica - Synechococcus sp. Ace-P (PacBio error correction) | ecosystem: Environmental > Aquatic > Non-marine Saline and Alkaline > Saline ...
TCCGCCGCATATTGCCCTCTCGCGCTCCGCCTTTGACCTGACCCACTACCGCAACGCCAACCCATTCGAGCGACCTTCGCGCCGTCCCCGGCCGCGTTAAGAGGCGGTGGCAATCCGCTGCGACGTTTGTTGTCGGTCATGCCGCTTGTATCTATACGCCTACGGCGAATTCCGCCGGTGTCAGCCGATTAATCTGTGCGTCGGCATAGGGTCGAATGTTTGTTTCGCTGATGGTACCCTTCGCGGCGCGCTATATCCCGCGCCGCTTGGATGCTGACACTGGCCTGCGTTTCCTACCTTGCGGTATCATGTGGGCTGTTTTGCGGTGCGCAGGGTAAAGCCGCTTGTGCCTGCTGTTCAAACGCCGTCGGCACGGTAAAAACTTTACCATCTCCTGAACGCCTACGTCCCTCGACCTACATCACCGATCGAGCTAAGCCGCAAATGAAGCGATGCGCATGGTCTATAGCGCTGTCCCTGAGCGTCGTGCGATCCTGGAGTAACGCTACTGAACTGTGGGAACCAGCGCCGTTCATTTTGGCAGCATCTTGCCGGTTATGCGCCAGAGTTTGGCGATTGCGACTTGGGAACGGCGGCATATCGCGCGGTGCGCGGAGCAACCTCCGCCTAATCCCTGGCGTATCTGGGCGGTTGCCGCGCACCGCGCGCTGATTTGCGGGCTGGTTCTTTGCCGTCATGCCGGTTCTTGCGGTGTTGGGGTCTATACTCGTCTACTGGGCCGATCTTTTGCTCGAACGCGGCTTGGCGACAAGTCCGCGCTGCATCGCGCGAGCCTACAACGGGCTCTGTTTCACGACGCCGCTGATGCTGCGCAGGTCAGGCCGGATCGGGGTACGGCGTAAAGCGGCCGTTTGGGCTTGCAGTCCTCGTCCAGTCTGTTCATGGTGGGCTTTTATGTCAGGCTGGCCGTGGCTGTACGTGGCCAGCATCATGGTTGGTCTGTGGCCTGGTTCTGCTCGACGTTTGCGTGGCTGCCGTTCCTCGAGGCGGTGCGCCGGCAGATGCGGACAGAGATGTCCGTCTATGCGACCTCCCACGCATCGGGGAATCACGACGCTGCCGTGGCCTCGATGAATCTTATTGTCGCCCCGGGTGCCGGGATCTTTGCACGTGCGGTATTGGGTTGGCAAGCGCGCTTACATCGTAGCCGGCAACCTGCATCCGCGTTTGGGATTGCCGCGCGCCACCAGCCAGCTTAGTCCAGAAGACGGCGGCGATCACCTGCGCTGAATTTCGGCGGCACCCTTCAAAGATGTTCAAAAATGCGCGCGTCGAACAGGATGCGGCTGATTTTTGTATTCCCACGCGCCAAAACCGTTTGCCGCCGTGAATTCTGCAGCGCCATTGTCGCGCAGGCCCATGCGACGCGGGCACCCAGCAGGCTTTGCCATCCCGGCCTCTAGGTCACAGCGGCGGCCTTCGTCTTTTTCGTGGCACTTGAAATAGTCAGCTGGCGGGCCACCATGATTCGACCGCCATAATTGCCAGTTTGCCGGACACGCGGGGAAATCGATCACGATTTGCCGAATTTGCTTGCGGTCTTGTGCGTATTCAATGCTTCATCGAGGCGATTGCGCCACGCCAATCCGCACGGGCGGCGTCTGGATCGGCGGATTCAAAGGTTGCATCAGCTGCTTGAAAACCCTTGCCGCTGCCCGCCGAGCAGGATTTTCGCCGCTTCACCGCAAAACCGTCAAATCCAGTTCGTCCTTCTTTCATGCCGCGATAACCGAGGACTTCGATCTCGCCCTCCGGTAAACCGGCATCGGGACAGTGGCCCACGTGCCCGGGTCTTTCAGCCAGAAAACATCGAACAACCGCGATAGTCCGTGGTCCCGGCCGGTCCGCAGCCAACAACGTCATCACGTGGTCGGCGCTGGGTGTGAATCCAGGTTTGTTGCCGTGATCTGCCAGTTGTCGCCGTCTGGCACAGCACGGGTGCGCAAAGCGCCAGATCAGAGCCTGTGTTGTTCGGTAAAGACCGCGTGGGCAGGATTCACCGCTGCCCAGTTTCGGCACCATGGGTTTTCTGGTCGTCCGTGCCGCCGCATAGGATCAGTTCTTGCGCCGATTCGGACCGGGTCCGAGCAATCCACACCGATATAGCCGCGCGACAATTCTCTGACACGACGCACATGCGGATTCGAATACACGCAAAGCCGCAAAGCCTCTGGAATGGCAGGCCGAAGACCCCATCTCGCCATTTCGTCGATGATCGCCATGGGATCACTCGTCCTTCAGGTGCCCAGTCCGTGGGCGAAAGGTTCGACTTTTCGCGCTAAAGCGCGGAACTGATCGCGGAATCATCTCAAGAATCTGCGTCCAACCCACATGCGCCGACTGTCACTCTGCGGCGCGGTCCTGCACACTGCGCACAGCTTGAAGCGGGCGCTTTGCGTATGCCGCGTGCCATCAAGGCGGCGGGAACGGGGCCGTTTAGCGGCGCAAGTCTGCTGGGTTAGGCCAAGGTCGTGGGCACGCACGACCTCTGTTTGGTTCTTGGATAACCGCCAGCATCTGGGACACGGAGTTCGCCAAAGGCATCTGCAGGAATCAAGCTTCGACCGCTAAAGCGTTAGCAGTGTCAAGCGGTCGCCAAAGACTGCATTGCTGCAAGGCCGGCATGATGTCGCCACCAACTGCAAGCCAAGTGCGCGGCGGTCTGTGCTGTTTCAATCAACGCGCAGAGATAAACGACCATTTTTTCCGGTAACAAGTCCGCGGTCGACGGCGGATTGGCGCTTCTGTAATCGCCCAGAACGGGGCAAGTCGGGATCTGGTCAATCGGTCAGTTCGCCAGAATTAAACAAGATGTCTTCATGGGCCTGCTCCGTCGTGTGCCAGCAGCTGTCCTCGTTTGTTCAGTTGCACGGATAATACGTTCACCTGCAGCGCAATATGATGCGCAATTATGTCAATTAATAATACGGAAAATGTCGCCGTTGATTTGCGTGCGGCTTGGTTCGGAAATCGCCAATGTGCCGCCAATACTGATATCTCGCTGTACCGCTTCATCTGTCCTTTTGCCTCTGGTGACGCGCTTGGCGGCTTATCAGGGCGTCGCTTTGCGAGCCCACTGATCATGATCAGCGGTAGGCAATCCTGATGATCCGCAGCTTGTGTGTCGCGGAATCATCTGCGATTCTTGTTAAGCGAACGGTGGCAAATTGCCCCCGTCTGCCGGCCCTGCGCGGCGGCGGTTGCGGACCACTGGCGTAAACTCGCTGATTGTCTGCGTGATGATCCTTGTCGGCCGCCAGTTCCTGACGTCGATATCCCGCGAACGATGTTCGTGATCCTTGGTGTGCGTTGTCGCGCTCTGTGCAGTCGCAGCTCTTGGCTGGCAGCCAACGGATCCAGGCTTTGCGCAGACCCTTTGAGCTGGGGCGCCGGGATTAGCTGCAGGTACGCTTTGGGCGGACTTGCCGGGACATGGGGACGCCGACGGTGCTGAATCTGCTGGATTGCGCACGCCGCGGGCAAAGCAATGCTGTGCAGGGCGTTATCTATGGCCTGGTTCTGTGATGCTTTCTGGTCACTGAAAATCGGTGTGGTTGAAACGCGCATAACTGGCAAAGCTGCAGCGCTGCTGTTGTTGTCCTGCCGTGATCGGAATGTGGGCCGGGTCCGCCTGGTGAATCTTTAATCAAGAGATTTTCCGCAAGGTGACGCTGCTGTTTGATCGTGGCAAGGAATTAACCTGATCCGCGCGATTGATGGGCTGAACTAACCGTACAGTAGCTTCTCAAACCACCGGCGCAGATACGGGCCAGTTCGGGCGCATCCTTTGGCGGCAATGACGTCAAACGTGGTGCGATACAAAACCTCCCATTTTTGACGCTTCCATTTCCTACGTGCCCTGCACCAGTCGTAGCGAAATCGAATTGGTAAGAACTCAGCGACCGGCGTGCGCCCATAATTCGCGTAAGGAAGCTTGCTGCGTTGCACCGTCCTTGCCACGCGGTGGGTGACGGTCATCGTGAACTTCGGACAAGCCCAATATGTCGGCGGTCAAGGTTTTTACACCGAACCCAATCCCCGCACTGGCCGGCACGCGGCGCGACAATGACACGAATGGCGGGTCTCGTTGACCAAACTGGGTACGCCCGCAACGGTGCCGGCCGCGAGTGCATCGCCAAACAGAGGGCCGGTGGCAGCATGACGCCCGCTTTCCAACGCGCAATCGCAGGGCTGAACGAAGATGTCAAGCGCAGGCCATACGGCGTTGCAAAGCAGGATGATAATGAAACGGGTTCAGGCGCAATGGCCTGACCCTAATCAATTTAGCGGCGCTGAACAGGCACCATTCAAAAAGCACGCCCCTAGCCGATCGCGGCTGCCTTGACTCTTCGTCAATGAACGGCAACGTATTGGCAAAGTTACCGAGAACATCTGCACCCCAGCTTGGCCGCCTGTGCAATACATGTGCAGCGGGGTCGGCCCACGTGTCGCGCGGTTCAGCAAGACCGTATCGACGCCTGCGCCAGGCCCAACGGCAAAGTCAAAGCCAAAGTTCGAATCCCTGCGGAAAGCTTTCTCAGCAATCTGCCCGTCAAGTGCGGCGGTCAGCAAAGCGCGCGGTTCCTTGAATCGGCTCCGCGAGCCTGTGGCCGGAGGCCCCGCCGGGTCCAGCCTGGTGTTCGACCAACCACAGGTGGCGCCGTGGGCGCGATCTTTCCTGCACAGCGCCGTAAGACTTCTGGCGACGCGGCATGAGGCGCGCCAAAGCAGGTGGAAAACGTCGGCTCTGGCTCTGTCACACCGCGTTCGGTTGCAGCGACTTGGATGTGAAGCCCGGACAGGAAAAATGATACATCGCTGCGCTGGGTCAGGCGCTGATCGGTGGCAGTACACCAAAGGGCATCGCAGGTCAGCATGATAATGTTTAGGGTGGACCACCAAGCGCGGTGTCCGACGCATTAGAGAATAATCGAGCGGGTAAGCGCAGCGCATGTTTGCGTCAGCTGTTCGATCAAAGTCGAGTTCCACCAGCGTGTCGGTCGTCGCCACCATGTTTTCGATGAACCGTAGCGCATCGCGCAGGTGCGTAGATTTCTGCTCCTGCCTCTGCCGCAGGTTGATCGTCTTGCGTAAGCAGCCACCTCAAATTAAAGACCCGCGATCGACCAGCCATGTTTCATCGTCGCCGATCAGCGTGCGCCGTCGGCGAACAAGGTTGTCTTTCCCGTGCAGACATGCCGAAAAAATACGGCCGTATAACGGGTTCCCTGTCGCGTGATTAGCTGAACAGCTGACGGCAATGATCCTTTATCGGCAGACAAGTAATTCAAAAGCGTAAAGACCGACTTCTTATTTTCGCCAGTCGATATTCTGTGCCGCCGCTCAGATCAGCTTTTGCGCAAAGTTAGCGCGATGGCGGTCTCGCCTCGCAGCCCTTGCTGGCCGGGATCGCTTATTTGACAGCTGGTAACGTTGAGACAGGTTGAGAGGACTTCTGGCGCATAAAGCCCCTGCTCAGTTGCAGAACCGCTCGTCGCCTAAGCCCGCAGCAGAGTCTGGCTGGACGAACAGCAGCGGTGGCCAGCAGTTACGCTCTACGTAACCGCGCAACATCCCCAAGCGGTCCAGGGTCCGCGGCCGCCGAACAGGTCCTGCTACATAGGCGGTGCCGCCGTCAGTGCGCCACCCCTATCCGCGTAAAGCGTCGTCGAACTTCGGCCGGGTCCATCGGCGGTTGTTGTCCCACCCGATCGGTCTCGACCCGCGTGCGTACACGAACTGTCTTTTGGCGACCGCCCGTTTTGCCGGTGGTCACAAGGAAAGTGCCGCCCTTGCCGTTGATGCCTTCACCATTCGCAACTGCGGCGTTCTGAAGGTCGGCGGCGTACATGTTATAGATAGACAGCGCCCAGTCGGTGATGCTGCGTTCAAGTTCATCGCGGGTTGACCGTTCCGTGGTCCATCGGGTGCGCTCCTTGGTTTGTGGCCTCTTTTGGCTGACCCTCTTAGCACCCATGCTTTTTGCGACCGAACAGACCGGAAATTGCGCGTTAGCGCAACCAGCGACAGTTTAGCCCTCACCAAGGCGGCGTCTTGCGCAACTTTGTGACCTCTTGCATTCCCTTGCTTTTTGGTGCCGCAATAAGGCACGGATCAAGCGCTTGATTCCGATATAGGTTGATCGCTATGGCAAAAGCAATGAAAGATTCTGGGAAAAGCAGTTATAACAACAATCGAAGCAGTAGGAAAACCCGATTGGCCAGGATCGCACTTGTAAGATGATCGATCGAAATATCTGACCATCCGTGTCATGACACTCGAGGCTGATAAGGCTCGAGTGGAAAACCTATAACGACGTCAGTCCGCGCTGATGCCTTTAACAAGGCGCAAATGCCAGAATATGGCTGTTCCTTGGATTTAAGGATGCGCGCATGGATGGCATGGAGCCTGTTGCAGCGACGCGGCAGAAAACCTCTCATGCACGGATCTTTTTGACGTCGAAAGACGACGAAATGTTGATGAAAGGTGTTGCGGCCTGCGTATGGGCGCTGAATGACTAGTCAAAAAGCCGTTTAGGCCAGCGTCTGTTGTCGAGCGTATCCCGCGCGCTGGCTGCGCCGTCAGGAATGTTGACGCGGCGAAGTCGTGAAAGACTCGAGGAATCAACAAGGTCATGGTCCGCGGAGAGCTGACGATGACCCCCGCGCAGCGTGAATTGGAAGGCAACGATGTGTCGTTGACCGTCCACCCGAATTCCTTTCTGTTGCGGCGCGGCGCACAGCGCCGGTTTCGTCAAGTCGCGGGATCAGTTTGATGACGTCGCCTATACGACCAGAATTTGTGGATGACCGTAACAATCGACAGCCCATATCAAGGCGTTGCGCAAGAAGATGCGCCAGGCCGATGACGAGTTTTTATCGGCAATCGCAACGCTTTATGCGTATCCGTTATCGTATAACGAACCTGATCATGAAGCGAGGCCGCCGCCATATTGAATGTGCGCGATCTGACACTCCGTGCGCGTGCCGCACGCGCAACGAGCCTGATCTTGTGCTGGGCGACGACCTGGATCGCGCCGCAATCGTCAAAACGAGCAGAAATGCTGCGCCATCGCAAAAAAGCGGCGATGGTGAACTACGGCCCTCCGATTGCGCGCAAAATCATACTCAATTTGTTAGCCCCTGATTTTGCTCGTGTCCGGCGTGCTCCTACTTGACGCCGTCGCGCGATAATCTGGCTATCAGCGGCGCTTCTGCTTGTGAACGAGGCAAGAACTGATCGCCGATTGTCTAGAAGCCCGTATGCCTTTGACCGCGCCCGTGATCTGCCGCGGCTGACGGGATCGATGTGTCGTACGTGAACGATATGGACGCTGCGCGGCGGCATCATCGTCAATATATTCGTGGCCAACAGGTCGCCAACTGGCCGACAGCCACCGGTAAATCCAGTGCTGCTGCCGTTAAACGAAACTTCAAAACCCGACGATAGCCCGCATAAAATTATCACTGACGCCCTATCGCGGGCGTGACTGGCCGCTGCGCAATCTGTTCCTGCGATCTAAACTTGTCCGCAGATGCCGCTGACACTCACCGCTGAAGACGTGGGCGCGGGATTGGAGCGTGCATTGAACGTGCGGGCTTTTGCAGACTGCGCTTGTACAAATTTTCGTCGTCGCGACGGCGATCGAACAAGATGGTCCGCCCGTCGCGTCGTTGGTCCATCACCAGCCGCCGCGGCGAAATTGATGCCCGCTTGTTAGCCTGAGAGCGCGAGCAAAGTGTTGCGCTGTTTTGGTCAGCATGGCAATTAGTGTGATTCTAAGCCTTGTGCTGCCTCGACCCATTGCGAATCCGCTGGCTGACCTTGCGCTGCTGCGGAATTGGGCCGCGAACAAAACGCGCGTAAAATGCCTCCGACGCGCAACCGCAATTCCGACCTCACGGCGCGGCGGATGAAATTGCCGCTTGTCGGGTGCTTTGCGCGGCATGGGCAGGCGCTTATGAGCGGATCGAGGGAATGGCATTCGCTGCTGACGTCGGCGCACAGATCAAAAACCCGCTCGCCTCTCTTCGCTGCTCCGTTGGTCACTGCGATCGTCAAGAAGAAGAGCATCGCGAAAAGCTACTAGAATGATCGAACATTGACTCGCCGTCTGGATCGCCTCCGGAGTGGACATCTCGAACGCGTCCGCGTCTGGATTCAGAGCTTGCAAAGAAGGAAGAAGAGACATCGACTCTGCTAGAAGTTGGGCAATCTGAATGAATTCCCTTGCCGCGAACGAAAGCAAGGGAATCGAATACATCTCTGACCTGCCGGTCAGGGACATGGTTCAAGGCCTAGAGGCCGTTTGGCGCAGGTTTTCGTAAACCTATACCAACGCGATTTCGTTTCTGCGAAGACAGCGCTGCCATTCGCGTTTGGGCAACGCCGCGCGAAAACCGGATCCTGCGTGGTTGAAGATACCGTCCCCCGGCATTCCTGACGGCGCGCTGACTAAGATTTCAAGCGCTCTACTCGAAAACGGCCCCCCCAGAAAGGGAAAACCAAAGTTTCCCCCCCCGGTTTTTTTTAAAACCAAAAAAAATTTTCCCCCCCCCCCCCCCCGGGGGCTCGGGGCCCCTTGGGGCAGGGAAAAATTTCCCCCCCCCAAAGTAAAAAAAAAAAAAAAAAACCCCCAAAAAAGGATCGGTCCGAGCGCAATGGCGCGTAATGGGCGGAAAACATTCGCCAACCGAAGTCGACGTCACTTCCAGATCCGCTTGGTCCGTTTTGTTGTGGCTGCCGGTCTTCGTGACCGAAACGATTCCACGCAAGCGCCGTGTCTTGGGAACGGCGCGGTAATTGTTATGTCGTGGTGCTTCAGGCTGGAAAATCAGCGCTGCGTTGGAACTTATGGAACTTTGGTCAGACTGATCGGCGATGAATCGCATCATATTACCCGCCGTGCGACCACGTCGTCGCAAAAGTTCCCGGCCACGCTTTGCGCGGCAGAATTGAGCGCGAGGTGTTGGCATCTTCGGGCCATACTGCCTCACCCGCCGCCGTCTGTATTGTCGACCTTTGACAAGCCGCCGAGGCCGATGCGCATCTGCAAAGTCAACGCTTGGGATGTAACCTGCCTTAATTCAACGGCCAATCGGCGTATCCTTGCCCCAGCCCTTCTGCATACCTGCGCGCGGCCGGATCGCTTGATGACTGAAACCGCTTCATCTGCCGAAGATTTATCGGCCCCCGCAATTGGCTAAGGTCACTGGGCCTTCTGGTGCTGGCCGATCGACGGCGATCAATTGCCCTAACGAAAGACATCGGTTTCGAAGTGATCGACAAACCTGCCCTGCGTTGCTACCGCGGTCTTCTGGATGGCGCAGTCCGCAGGCCCTGCGCTGGGCTTGATGTGCGCAATCGGGATATCAGTACCATGCCCCTGAATCGAGCGATTGACGCTTGAGCCGTGTGATGGCATGACGCGCAGGTTCTGTTCTGGACGCAGAACGTGACGCTGACCGGCGCTATCCGAAACGCGCCGGCATCATCCCTGCTGCCCGCTGCCGCAACAGCCGGGATTGCCGCGAAAAAGACGCTTTTGGGCCCGATTTCGTGCCCGCGCGATGTGCTGTCGATCCTCTGACTGTCGCCGCACGACCTGCGCAGCGGAGGTTGAACGTCTGTTTCGCCCAGGTTAAGGGCAACTGCTTGCATTTCGTGCAGCTTTTTCTTACAAGCCGGGTCGCCGCGAGGCGAACATGGTGTTGACTGCTCGCTTTTGCGCAATCCGCATGGGAATCCGCGCTGCGCGCGTTGGACCGGCCGGGATGCTGATGTGGCAGACTAGTCGCGCAAGATCCGCGATTTGTCCGTTTTGTGGCGCAAATCAAAGGCCTGCTGAATTGGTGCTACAGCGCACAAGACGGGCGCGCGCAATCTGTCAAATCGGCGGGTTGTACTGGCGGGCAACACCGTCCTGTTCGTCCTAACCGAAAGGCTGGCAGCATTCCTCGCTAAGACGCTGGCCCCGTTCTAAACGCCCACAGGAATGGAACGCCCGACGAACTGGATGGTCTGGCAGCGAGTGCGGGACAGAAACGCTTGATCGATCGTCATCGTGCGCACTGGAACTGGCGCGAGGAA
>Ga0163217_1048500_pt1 | contig 10110 bp, 12 predicted proteins | sample SynspAceP_FD_185933 | JGI IMG/M metagenome (GOLD analysis project Ga0163217, IMG submission 185933) | Saline lake microbial communities from Ace Lake in Antarctica - Synechococcus sp. Ace-P (PacBio error correction) | ecosystem: Environmental > Aquatic > Non-marine Saline and Alkaline > Saline ...
TGTAAACCCCGAGTTTTTTTCTTGCTGACGTGTTCGGCAGGGGTGACTTCCGCAACCCGGCAAACCCCAAAGCCGGTTGTTCATAATGAACGGCCGGTGGGATTGAATTCATAGCCAAAGCGGGGTCGGTAATCCGTCCAGTCAGCAATCACGCCCGTGAAGGTGCAGTTCGGCCCGGGGAATAACGCCAAGTGTAACACCGAAACTCCCTATTGGAGCGATTAAGAGGTGAAATGTATGGCGTGGGGAATTTCGGATTCCCCTGACAACCAAGCTCTCATACCCGAGGTCTCGCAAAAAGAAAGATGAAGGATTGGGCTGGGCAGCGGCATCACGCGACACGCCAAACAAAGCACAATGCAATAAAGCAAGAAATCTGACAAGGATGGTAATTACGAGAGCAGAGGGAAGTTTTGGGATGCTTTGAATTGTGTTACGTGCTTGGATCATCTGGTTTCCACTGGCTTGTCCTTCAGAGAGTTGTTGCGGGGCGGTTTTCGGCGGGGGAGGCGGGCTGCGTTAAGTCTGGTTTCTGACAAATGCGGTTGCAAGCAACCGGTGCTCCATTCTTACATTCACCTAAACTGGATCGACTGGAAAGTCGGATGATAGTTACGGTAAGGAGGTCGCAATAGCCGCGACACTTCGTCAGCAGTCCCATCAATCCACATCAAAAATCGCGGGGAAGAATGAAACGGGAGCCGAGAGCTGAGAACAGAGCACCCCATCCGGGTACGAACCCCGCATCCCGTGCTCTCTGTTTTGACGATTAGGTCGCTTGCTGCTTAGATCACTGCATTGTTTGAATCATGATTTGCGGCGACGCAGTCTGCGTTTCTCGTTCAATGTGCTGTTTTTTTATAGCGAATATTTCGTTAATTGTTGATTCGCTCAGCGATCGTTTGCGGTCAACATTTCATCTTTTTTGAGTGATTCACATCGGACCGAAACATAAGTTTTCTGACATAAGACCCCGAAGAGATGTGGGACACGACGTTCCAGTCCTTTTCAGTGCATGCGACGATTGACATCGTTACGGTGCTCTGCGTCTCCGGTGCTCTGCGTTGAAACAGTCGAGCGCACCAAACCAGAAGCATCACAAACGAATCGACCGGAGCGAAACACAACAGTCGAGATCGGTAGGATATCGAGGAGAAGAAATCCGGTCACGTCACAATTTCATGCAATATGCTTAACTGGTTTCGTGTCGATACAAAAGTTGACAGACGGTTTCCGAGTCGAGCTATCGATTGAAGGAACTGGGCGGCAAAGTTTCATCCCAAGATTGGAATTTGTCCAATGTAGACTCAGGTTGCTTTTTTCACAGGAGATTTCAGTACATGCAACGAAGACTCGACGACGATTTTTACAGGCTAGTGGGCTTTGAAGGCACGTCATTTTTATTGAGGTACCAAGTCCTCGCAGGATGATCGAGCAACCGAGCGGCGTTAGAATGGCGGTCATTCGGCTCAATGGTCGTGGCAACAGCAGCTGCAGGGTTTTGGCGGGCAGGAAGAGAAGTGAATCGGCATTTTTATGCTGGTTGAACCGAGAAGGGCTGATAAGCGGCGTCTGAGCCGAAGTTCAATAGCAAGCAACGGCAAAAACTGGGCGAGGGCACCAAGATATTAGCAGGCTCTCGAGGAGAAGACACGATCGCGATTACGGTCGCGCACCCACATTTGCTTCGTTGATGACAATCTGGTGTGCTTCAGCTGCGCATGGTGATGATCGAAAAAACGATGAGCCCGGACATCACGAGGATCGTTGCTGTGGAAGTCAGAAGAAATATGGTCGTTTGTTCGTGCAGCACCGGACCCAGCGCCCGCAGTAACTAGGAATGCGCGGATTACACGAGGCTCTCAGACGGCAAACTTCCCAGGCTAAAATGTTTAGATATTGCTGCAAGCCGCGAGGTGGCATCTGGACAATAAGAGCCTGCGATCCGGCCTGCGGTCTGACTGGAAACTTTGGGAAAGGACGGCGGTGATCGCAGTACCGAGGAATACGTTCATTAAATACTGGCACTGGTTCTGGAGACGGGAGGTTGACCTGTAACACAGGGGACGCAACCAATTTGACGTGGCTTGCTGGGCATCGACAGACGACAGGTCCATCCACCGCGCGATGGCGATTGGGTGGTCGATTGCAACTGGGAGATAAGGGAAAACGCCCAGACCATGTGTTGCGGTTGCCGAATACCCCAAGGCAGTCGAGTGAATGTTCAATGTCGCAGTAAACACAAAGGATACGAATAAGGTCTACGATATTTACTGGAATAGATTGGCACCAATGATTCACCGAGAAGAGGAAAACTACCATCCATCCGCTGGCAAAGTGTCGCCGGAGAAGTTGAAGTTGGACCAGGTGAGGTACGTCGCTCGTGGGAAACTGGCGCGCGTTTCATTTCGCCATTCGTGGTGGGATGCTAGCTGGCAATCGAAACGCGATGGGTGCCCACCGCGGCTTGTGATGTCGGTCCTGTATGAACAACTTCATACCTGGCTCAGGAATCGCAGTGTCAATTTCAAGCGCCAAAGGCAGGCACGTTCGGCCAGAAACAAGGATGCCTCGGACACTTCGTCGTTGCCAGCATACTTCCAGAGGTGCAAGGTGTCATCCCGAAAGACAAGAGCGAACTACACGTGCGGTCGAGTCGACAAGTTCGTCCCAAAGGACGTTCACCGCGAGCACGCCGAGGACGGCCAGGACTGTTGAAGGCGCAACAACAAAAGGTTTGAAGTAGCGGTCGAAGACGGTAAGCCTGGCGTTTTTTTCGATGCATGATTCAAGGCTGTTTGATTTAGATTATTCCCACGGCTTAGCCATGGGCAATAGCTGAGTGCTACCGCACTTATTTGAGAAGCGTACTGTCAAAATGCGTTAGGCGAGTACTCGGTTGCAATCGGCGATGTGAAAGCGTTGAAGTCGCGATTTTTCGTAGCTCGCTTCTTGGAGTGAGTAGAGTTTGTTCTCTTTCATCCCGTCTCGGAGAAGGTCAGGCTTACGTATTGTTCGGTTCGTTTGAAGCTCTTCTTTCTGAGCGTGTGGTCGGGCATTTGGAGTACACCACTAGCGGTCTATTCCGCGGTTACGACGGAACAGTTCAAGCCGATCCGATTTGGACCCCAATGGCTCCCGTTTCCCGTGACGGACGTGGGAACGAATTCGTGCGATGGATTGCCGCTTCCTCGTGAAGAGGGCGATGATGGTTTCATACACGCCAAAAGTCACCCGGAACGGACATCATTTGGCTGGCGATTTCAAACAGAAGCGTTGCCACTTGGCTGGACGCGCGTACCGCAACGGTTCGGTCTCATCGGCGTCGCGATCGAGTGGCGAAATTGAGGGCAAAGGCCCGCAACGGTTTTTTCGACAGTACCCGGCTCAACCGGATCAGTTGCCTATCCGGTGGCTGGCTGGCCTTTCGGAAAACTAAGGCAACGACTCGGTTTGTTTGGACACCGCTGGCTGATGATCGTGAAAGGATGATTTCATTTCGGCCGGAAAAAACTGAAGGATCAGACGCATTCATCGCCGGCTCGAAAAACTCTACCTCAAGGCGAGTTGGTCCGACCGAGGATCAGATTCAGCATCTCCTGAAGGGCGGCTGGCCGTAGGACTCAAAAGGAGTGATGTCGACTCCGGTCCGTTGAAGCGACAGCGAATGAATATTGGCTCGTACACTACCATTCACGCGTTTTTTGTCTCGCTTTGCTACGATGTCGAAGCGACAATCCCAACACGCTACTTTGAAAGCAAATAGCGCGTTTCCAGGAAATACCCGGGGCTAGCGGCGTACAGCTAGGAGCGGAGGGGTTCGTTGGGGTTTTGTTCACGAGGACGCTGGTCCGTCCGATAAAGGTTTTTGCGCCACGACCCGCATGATGAGGGATCCTGCGGGTGTTCGTGATCAGAATCCGTCGCTTGGATGCGTTGCTGCGGATAATCCAGGTAAAGTCGATCCATCTTGTTCTGGCGTCGGAAGCGGGCGTCCAAGTGCGATCGGCGGCGCGATCAACGATCGGATTCAAGGTCGATAGGCGTCAGGAACCGGCACGGTGAGTACACGACTCGTGGCCAGGGGATAGAGTGTACTGATCGACCGCGCTTCGCAGTAAATTAGATGCGACATGGAGTTGAAGTTCGCAATCCGATAGGAAACGTTGGCATAACTCCGGTGCGGCGAGGACGTTGACTCGATCTCAGCAGAATCAACTTTGGCATCGGCTGCCGAGATTCACATGCTGCACTAATTTGATCGGCATACGATTTCCCTTGTTTTCCTTCGGCCCAGATTTCTTATTCGTAGGGCAGCCAAATGAATAGACGGCCAGACGCTTTCCAACGGGAAGTCGATACAGTCGCCGAGCAACTGAAAGGCTGGAAAGCGGAAATATCATCGACGACTGGAAAGCGAACTGAGGATCGAACAATTGGTACGCGAGGTTGGAAGATGAAAACGAGTTTCCTTGGCGAGTATTCGCCGAACGTGGTCTCCTGCATGCAGAATATCCGAGTTCGACTTTCGGATCATCGACACCTTTTGGGGACCGACCGTTCGCGTCTCCAGCATGCCAAATATTCAGGCCATAACGGGATTCATTTTCGGGCGGTGCGCAACTCGAGCGACCCTCGTTAACAGAACCACAAATGCAAGAGTCACGACAGCAAGCAATCTCAGTTCGAGATCATTCAAAACCAAGAAGTGAGAAAGCAAAGAGACTGCGTACTTGGGAAAACCGTGGATTTTCAGTAGGCTTCCATCTAATAAGTAGGGGAAAATGGTTTGGGAGCGGCCTTGAGGTAGGGGCCTTAGAGAATGCATGTCGCTCGGTTCTCGGCACGCAGAACGGTGAACAATTCAACAACGCACTGATCGTATCGAGTAGTCTCAAACCAGTTCAGAATCTGTCACGAGGCAATTCGTCTTCTAGTTTTTTGAAACTCGGTCTTCCATCGTGGATGGCACTTCTCCGGCGACTCGTCGATTCATGAACGAATCCGAGCACGCTTGGGCGGTCTCGCTCGCACGTCGTCGAAATGATTCATGGAAGAACTTCACGACGTAAGTGACGATCGCTTCGATTGAATTCGGATTCGGGCGACACATCGCACCTCGATCGCTCGAGTTCCTAGAATGGCCGCGGTTCGGCATCGTACGAGGTTCCGTTGCGGTCGCTGGAGGGTGGATCTCCATCCGCCGATCACTTCGTTCGGAGGCGTTCCGGCGTGTAGCGAATTCTTCCGCTGCGCGTTTCCAGCGCGGCTCTCTCACACAAATCTGGAGAGCCGACAATCCGATCAGCATGAGCCAGCAGCACACACGTGAAGCTCCACGGGGGGATTCCCAAAAGATTAAAATTCTTCATTGGATGCCTCAGCCTGTCGCTACGACTTCGATTAGCCCACAAAGTGGTGTTTGATCCGATAACGGTGATGAAGTGGACCGAACGTGGCATCGATATATCAATGCGCCACATGGTTGCTCGACGGTGTGATCGCTCCGTCGGCCGCTGCAAGAAACATCGTGTTGTAAGAGCATGTTGATCGTGTTGGGTGGGAAAACGTGCCTGGTAGAGATGTTTTTCCCACGACTCGTGTAGATCAACTCATCCCTTGGTACTGAGTCAGTCGGACCAGATTGAAGTGTTAGCCAAACCGTCGGCGACAGTTTCTCGATCGTGTGCGAAAGTTTTTGGATCATCCCGAGGGTGTGGTAAGAGAGCATCGTACGTGGATCCAAGGCCCTCGCGCTACCGTTGTTTGAAGAGGCCTTTCGACAGTGCGGCGTTAGTTAGAGAGCCGTCGAGATATCCGATGCGATCGTTTGTTGCTAGATTGCAGCCAGAGCCCTGGCATTTCGATCGCGGTCCCCCATCGCTCATCCGCGAATGCGAAATCACACCACGAGATCGAGGTGAGTGCTCGCAGGACAGCAATTGACGTGAGGGCCAGGCTGGCAGGGTAGCTGAAATTCCCAGCCTGGGATGATAACTGTTGGTCACGTTCTTCGCTGGGCACAGAAAGGAGCCTTTGGGTGGCGGGCGATCGTCCCAGTTCCGACGTGTTGTTCACACAGGCTGTGTAATGGAAAGAAAAGGAATATCCAGCCAGACACTTCGGAGGTCACGAAGTCAACGCAGCCGAGCTTACAGAAAGGCAGGATTGCGAAGTAACTGAGATTGCCGGATGCGCCCACGCGCGTAATCCTGCCGATGCGTGCATGTGCATCGCATTTGATTGAAAGCGGCGTGATAGTTGGGAACGACAACGAGTTGCTTCAAGATTGTTGTGCACTGCTCGGTGATGCTCGCGTGCGCTTGACTGCGGTATAGCAAACCAACCAGGACCCCAATGATAGGCGATCAGACCCGCAATTCAACGAGTGTGAAGCCATTTCGGACAGGATTTTCGTTAATAGTTTTCTCACTGTATAGAGAAATAAAGGAAGTTCGATAAGCCTAATTCGAAGACGCCGGCAGTAAACCTTGAGGGTGTTAATTCATGTTATAGTCGCCTTCATATTGCATCGATTCGATTCGGTCACAATGATTGGTAAAAAGTATGAGATTGGGATGTCGTCCGTCGGTTCGTTACGGCCTGAAAAACGCCCGCATTCGCGAGGGGGTGGGGGCTGACTCAACAACACGCTTTTTTAAAAAGAATCGGGTTTTGCCTCGTGGACTCTCGTACAGGAATGAACTAAATGCCATGTCTCGATTTGCGATGCCTGCCAGTCTCGGTCAAGGTGAAAGCATGCACGCAACGACGGGGCGTGGTGGAAGGCGTTTCGAAGACGAGATCCATCTCGTTGACTGAAGGGTTGGAACATCGGAAGTTCCATTACTTTGGCTCGGCGGCGAAAGAGCTCGTTGACAAATCCGCATTCAACACGGAGACACTATTTTCTTCTGTCGCATAAGGCTGAGACGAACTCGTGTGTGCGACTGCGCGAGCCGCCGCGCTCATACGGTGCGTGGGCTTGTTCGCTCTGCTTGATTGTTGGTAGGGGCGGTGTTGCAGGCGATCAATGGCAAATTGTTCTGGGGTGGTTGATGCGTTGGCTGGTTATCTACCGCGTTTTTGGGATGATTGGTTGCGGTGCGGCGGAAGGATCGCCAATCCAAAGAGTTGTTGATGGCCGGTCGTCTCTGCGCTGGGAATCGCATTGCTGCCATGACGGACTTGGGTGGTGGCGTTTTCATTTAACAGGAAAAGGCGGAATCGGTTTAACTCTCATCGGGCTTGGCTTGGGCCAAGCCCTGGGATACGCGTTGTCTCTTCGTGTCGGTGGCTGATCTATTGCCGTCCGATGCGGGCGGATACACGAGATGTGGAATCCGTTCCGGATCGCTAGGTCCAACCGATGGCGGCGCTGCTGTACGTACCGGCTTTGCCGGGTGAGACTCTTTTGGACGGCGCGGATTTCTAACGGCGCTGGAACGACGTTTTGTTTTCATTGGGGATCAATTTTCAATTGGCGATCATCATCAGCGCCGTGATCGCGATGCTACACGTCGTTGGGGGGACTTTGGTGCGGTGCGATGACGGCATTCTTGCAACTGGCCATTCTGATCGGAGGGTTGTTGATCGCCGGCGTTCATTTTGCCGAGGTGGGATCGGTGGGCGCTGTTAACGCTATCAAAACGTTCATGATGCCGGACGGCGATGCCATGGCCGAAGCGTCTTGGGGGATTCGTAATTGGTTATGGTGGGATTATGCTTGTTATTGTCTTTGGTGCTCCTGGCATGTTTGGTTTTCAACGTGTCTGAAGCAGTCCACTCCGGCGACGGTCATGTTTGTTCGATTGGTGCGGGAGCGATGTGCTTGCTGGCAGCGTTGGCGGGATGTTGATCGGGATGATTTTTGCGCGACGCACGGATTGGGAACGCAACTGGGTTTGGAAGGCCTGAGAACTCGGCCATCGCGCCTGCGATTGCTGCGGCATTTGAACTCCGCCTTAGTGGCCACGATCGGGGTTGAGGGATTGAGCGGCGGTGATGAGCAGATGTGGGATTCGTGATCTGTCGGCCAGTTCGATGGGCGTTTGAACCGTTTTTGGCGACGCTGGTGCGAGAGGTAGTAAACGGATTCGAGCGCCCAACCGGGACTCGCCAGGTCTTGAAACGGATGATTTGGTATGTTGGCATTGCGGCGACGTTGTTGGCACTGCGATGCGAAAGTGTGTACGCACTTGGGTTTCTGTGCGCCGATTTGGTGTACTGATTTATGTTCCGCATTGGTCACCGATTGTTCGATGCGGGCGACGGCGGCGGGCAGTTTTTGGCGGTTTGAAGGTGTCGTCATGATGCGATTGAGTGGTGGCGAGCGCGTTTGGTTGCCCGGTTGCTCGCATGCGATACGGACCGATGGACGATCATTTTCCAGTATTCGCACGTGCAGTATGTTGGGGTCTGTTGACGATCATGATCGTTTTTCCCGGTTGGCCGTCTCGATGGGTCGCAGCCAGTTGAGTTAAAACCGCAGAAATTGAAACAAATGGTAGTGCGAGGCTTGCCAGCTGCAATTCCCCCCCACCACCCACAAACTCTCCATCAAAAAAAACAGCAAATAGCAATCGCATAGGGTACAGACCACGAAGTCTTTTGGGTCCCGATCGTGGCCTCATCCACTGCGATCTCCAACAATTGGAACCCTTGCAAGAGGAACGCGACAGTTTGCCAGTCCTGATTAACGCAGAGTTTGGTGGGGGAGTCGGCGCGGACGCGAGGCGGACGAGCGTTTGACGCTTTTTTATCCGGCGAGAACACCGATCTGTGAGATTTTCAGGTCGGTTGACCGGAAGTGGGACTCGGCCGTTGCTTCGGCCGGCGCGAGCCCCACGAGATTGGGAGCAGCCATCTCAGGGACAGACGTGGTTCGTGTGTGAAGACAGCCGATTTGCTGCGTCAGCGGAAATGATGAGTTTGGCGAGTTGGAGGTTTACGACCGGGCAAACTCGTCGCGGAAGCGAATTCGGTCGACGATGCATCGGGTGCGGATGCACTGGAATATTTGCGCCATCGAGGGACGATCAAGGCGAGTATACCATTAGGGAAAGAGCTTCGCTTACACCGGCGGGATACGTGGAGCATCGTGCTGGGATCGGTGCGTGGAACTATCCGTTGCAAATCGCGGTGGTTGGAGCCGCCGGATTGGCGGCGGGGCAAATCGGATGATCTTCAACAGTGAGCTGACACGTGACGGCGCTCGAACTGGGCAGTGTTTAACAAGCCGGTTTGGCCGACGGCGTGTTAACGTCTGGTCGGTGGATCATCGCACGGGCGAGCATGTTGGTGGCATCCGGGCATTCCGCAATTTAGTTGACGGTGGAAGATGGAAACGGGTCGCTTGATCGCGTCGGCGGGAGCAGACATTGAAACAGACCGACGATGGAACTAGGGGGCAGTCGATCGTGTGTTTGCCGACCGAATATGAACGCGCAGTGAAAGACGGCGTTATGGCCAACTTCTACGCAAGGTGAGATGTGCAGCAAGGCACGCGAGTGTTTGTGGAGCGTGGATTGATTGCCAGGCGTTTTCCAACGGACTTGGTAGGGACGAAGGCTTGCGTCGGTGATCCACTCGATCTGCCAACCGAAGATTGCGCGTTGATTTCGCCGGAGCACACGCACATTCGAGTAATTGGGATTACTCGAGTCGGGACGGGATGACGGAGCACGCTGATGTGTGGAGGCGGGTGTCGGTGTGAGAGGCAACATTTGGTGGGCAGGCTGTGTTTGGACTGCCAAGATTTACGTGCGATCCTTGGTCGTGAAGAGATTTTTGGGGTGTGTCGTTGTTGGAGTTGAGACGAAGAGGAGGTGAATCGGACGGCAACGAACGGAGTTGGCTGGCGCGGGGTTTTCACTCTTGATATTGAAGGGCCACCGGTGTGCGCCGAGCTGCAAAGGGGAATTTGTTTGGATAAACCGTACAACATGAGCGTTGGAATTCGTTTGGCGGCTACAAAAATCGGGATAACGGGCGGAAACTGGAGATGGGTGATGCGCTTACACCCAATTGAAAACGGTATAACGGTTGACCGCGGAGGCGATGAGAGTTGATTTGTGATTGGTGGCGGGGTTTGTTTCGGATTGTGTGTTG
>Ga0163217_1081767_pt1 | contig 10110 bp, 6 predicted proteins | sample SynspAceP_FD_185933 | JGI IMG/M metagenome (GOLD analysis project Ga0163217, IMG submission 185933) | Saline lake microbial communities from Ace Lake in Antarctica - Synechococcus sp. Ace-P (PacBio error correction) | ecosystem: Environmental > Aquatic > Non-marine Saline and Alkaline > Saline ...
AAAAAAGAAGGGAAAAAAAAAGGGGGGGGGATTTGTATAAGCCTTCCAGCCCCTGAAAAAGGTAATTAGGGGGAAAGATTTGGCCAAAGCAAGAAAGGATTTAGAGCAGTTTGCGGATTAAAATTTTTAAACGGGCTTTTTCAAACTTTTAATGCCAACGTAAAAAACTAACTTTTAAGGAAGAATTCCCGTGAAGTTTTTTTTGTGGCGGGGAGTAAGAACAATAAGGAAATAAACTTCAAGCGGAATGGAAAAGTAAAGTTGATTCCCAATTTTTAAAAAAAACATTTCCGCAGGAGAAGGTAATTGAAATATCGAATGCGTTGAAAACCAGGAGGATTTTAATTTTCAAGCAGCTTGGACAAACTGCATAATATTGCAGCGAAGGCAATTGCAAAGAAAATTGACTAATAGGCAAGATTTTCGTTTTTTACCATTGATTTTTATTTTTCCACTTACATCATTTTTAAGTGATTAGAAAAATTTGACTCCAAAGGAGTGCTAGTTGATTTTCTTAAAGAGATAATCCCAATAATCTGCAAGTGCTCCAGTTTATCAATTGAATTGGAAGTAGCATTGCCCACACCATTCGTGCTCCATTTTCCACTAAAATTAAAGGTAAGCGATAATGTTTACAAAAAAACCGATAGTAGAAACGATTGTTTAAAGTTTAAAATTGGTTTCATTTCCTGAAAAATAGTGTCCGAAGATTAAAATGAAGTTAAACGCTAAAATACCTGGAAAACTAAATTAAGATGATATTTTTAACCCGATGAAATTCTTACTCCAAACAACAACCCTAAAAAAAGATTCCTGGTAAAATGTTTCAAGTGGAATTAATGCAACGATTTGTGAGCACAAAGTGAATTTAAATAATTTGATGGTCAATTGTTGAATTGTTTTTCTTGATCATCAGAATCACGATTCTTGAAAATTGAACCAGAGCGGTACTTCTACTAATTAGCCAAATAGACAGCAATTGGAAACGGCGTTGGAATAGATGCCTAATTCAGCTTTCTCCTAATTTTGAGCTGATGATAGTAATAACTTATCGAAACTTAAAAAATTGGAAGAATGTAAGCCGATTGATGAGTAACCCATTTTTGAAAATGGCTTTTAAATAAAGTGATTGTACTTTCTGTGTTTTTTGAATTCAATGAACTTTGCTAATAAAATAGAGGCTTTTAAAAATAAGTCCCAATGCTAAATGAGATTGTAGAGGGTATTAAATAGGTATTAGATCACTATTTTTGCAATAAAAAAAACCATAACTCAAAAAGCCAAATAAAGGTGAATGACCTTTAATAAATGCGACTAAATATTTTGAAGCCTATTTTTTCCCTTTCCGATTTAATAACGGCCAAGTTGGCTGCAAGTAAATCCTTCTATCAGTGAAAGTATGGCGGATGGTTTTACCACCCAGTTGGCAAATCGATCCAATTGTGAATTTTGAATAGAATACAAAGGCTAAAACAGCTACTATTACTGCCCAAAAATAGATACTTTGAAGTAGCTGAATATAGATTTTCTAGAGTGGGGGAGGTAACTACAGTGCGCAACCAATTAAATTTCCAAAGATTAAAACAATCGCAACGGATGTTTAAAATAAACTAGCCTTTCACCTTTCCCTTCAGGTCTAAAAAACTTGAAAAGCAGAATAATGACAAAGAAATTGAGAAAGCGCCAATTTAACTTCGCTCCGAATGTACCAAGGTTTTTTTAGCAATTTTTTCTCCTAACAAGTTCTAAACGCTTTAGTAGGCGTAAACCTTAATTTATTCAACTCAGAATTTGAAACCATTCCTACCATCATCTTTTATTTGGTATAAAATGGGAGTAAATTAAACTGCCTAAAGTGAATTTATTACAGCTGGAGAGAGAGAGTGGTTTTTAACCATAATCCAGCTGTTTTGCCAATCTCTTTGAAGTAACAACAAAGTTCCTAAAGGTCAAAATGATTGCATGTCCGATAAGAAAGGCAATAAAACTTTTTTGAAATGTTATTATCAAATCCTTCCTCTTTCATTTACCACCACAGCTGCAGCAAATTAAAAAACCAATTAAATAACCTGCAAAATGGATTGAAAGAAATCTCCATACCCGTATGAACGCCTGCAAAAACGGGCAAGCCCAAAAGCTCCTAATATAAATATAATCGCACTGCGATGGGTTCCTTTCAAACCCATATGTAATCCGCAACGGCACACACACGCGCAAACGATTGCGCTGAAAAGGGATACACCTGGTAAAACCAAAGCTAATTGTGCACAGACACATATAAATGCAACGCACCGATAATTTTAGCTAAGGATATTACAGATTTTTTATTTTCACCAAGCTTCAGTTTCTTCGTTGAGAGGCAACTAAACCCAGTTTTAAATTTTCTTTTTCTCGAATTTCAATTATGCTGAATTGGTTTCAGGATTATTTCATTACTTTTCCTCTAGCTGTTCGCTTAGATTTATGCAAAAATCTTCTACCACGGAGGTTTTCTTGTAAAATTCGTCAAATATAGCCCGCATTGAAATCAACTAAAAATTGCCTGATTTTTTTAAAGTTTTTTAATTTAATTCGCAATTCCATTTCACTGTTTTTATCAACAATTTAGCTTCTTTTCCAACTTGTAAGATAAAATAACGTTTTCATTCGAACCGCTTTCATTATTGCATTGTGCAAAGCTGGTAACGAACTAAAGAAGAATTGGCCGAAAGGATAACGTGCTTTTTCATTGAACTGTGGGTAAATTTTAGACAAAAATAGTTATTAATGCTAATCCTTTAAAATTGGAAGATTAAAAAGCATTATTTTTTTGTTAGAATGATGATATATAAAGATTATTAACATATCTTTGCCGTCCGAAATAATAGAATTTATTAAAGATATATACGATGTCAAGAGTTTGTCAATTAACAGAAAAAAAGTGATGGTAGGGAATAACGTTCCTCACCTAAAGCTAGAACAAGAGAAAGTTTTATCCAAACTTATTTACTCGTAATTTTTCCAAATGAAGAACTAACGAATGGTTAATTTTGAAAAGTTTCTGCATCAGCGACAAAACATCAACAAAAAATGGTTAGAAGCTTGGGTATAAAGAAGCCAAGTTAAAAAGGTTTTATGAAGTAAGGCCATAATAAATTTTATTAAAAACGGTGTTACCTTTGTACAACGTTTTTTTTTTGCTTAAAAATTATGAAAAATTTATTCTTCCTCTCTCCATGGTGCTGCCAATCTTATTGGTTGGAAGACAAAATGAATTCCAGCCATCCATTGTCACCGATATAAATACGATTGATGGATTGTCAAAAGAATTTCATGCAGAAAGAAAAGCAGTATTAAGAGAAAAATGCAGGAAAATAGTGTGCCATATTTTTTTGCTAATCCAATTAAAAAATAGATCGAAATGATGTTGATTTTGAATACCATCAGATCTAATTTTTATTAATCTCACGGTTTTAATGAGCCAAATACTGCATAAACTATTGAAAGATCTATAATTGTTGGATTCAAAATGGACACATCAGAAGTGTTATGATTCCCAGAACGAAGATCCAAAAAGAGAAGTGTGGATGGCCGTCGAATTAGGTCCACTTTTAGCTGCTGATTATTTTGGGAATTCAAAACGTTTATCCGAATTACTAATTTGATCTCATATCCATTCAAAATGGAAAAATATTCGAATGGTTTATTTTTATTTCCAAAAATTTGAATAAAAGTGGATATTAATTCATCCAACAAGATGCTGCATGAAATGAAAACGTCATTTCAAAAGGATAACAAAATCAAGAAAAAGTAAAAAAAACGGAGAAACAGTTGGCGTTTATAATGGCACAACTGAGACAGATTAAAATTGCCCGGAAGACCTGGTATTAATGCAAAAGAATCGACATTAACCCTCCTCTGCTCAATTGCACCTAATGAATCGTTGAAAGACGAATGACGGAGTATCAAACCGAAGCGGTAATCGAGTATGTAATTTAGAAAGAAGGCGCAGAATACCCTGGAATTTCCATCCATACAGGGCGGTGGAGAGAACATTGTTGTGCTGCATTATGTGGAGCAATCGCGCAAAAAAGCTGTCAAATGACCCACTTGTTTTAGTAAGTGATGTAGGGGCAAGAGTAACTCGAGTTATACCGCAAGATGTAACGCGTAACATTGCCAGTTGATGGAGTTCTCTGAAGGGAAAAGGCCATTTTATAACTTGGTATTGAAAGCTCAAAATGCTGGAAATTAGATCATGTAAAGCTGGCAATCCTTAAGAGTACACATGAAAGCTACTACAGAAAATTATTGCTGAGGGTTTATTGAAAGTTAGGAATCATTAGACAAACAGAAGTGCGTAATTATTTTTATGCATGGTACTTCTCATTATTTAGGTTGGATGTCACGATTGGGGAACATATGAGATTTACAAGCGGGTATGTGATTACCTGTAGAGCCAAGGAATTTACATTTCGAAGTTCGGAGTGCGATCCAAAATGGTGGAATAAATAGGTGTTTCGGATTGAAGATGATATTTTAATACTGATGGTGAGCCAATTAAACTTATCGGAAGCAGCTCCAAGACAATTGAAAGCCGATAGAAGAAATGAATGAAATGGAGGCTGAATTTTAAGTAAAATTAATTTTTCTAAAGGTTGGTTCTTTAAGAGATAATTACTAAAATTGCCCCCTCTTATAAAATAAATAGACCAATGGCAAAAAGGTAAAGGAAACAAACCAGATCTAATGGAGTGCAACAGAGCACAAAAGAGAGTGGATTAGCGGGAAACTTCCTCGTTACATCCTACTAGAACAGAAAAAACACTCCTGAGGAGAATGGAGCTTAAAAATAAAACCGATCATGGAAGAAGGATGAACGGTTCATAAAAAATTAGTAAAAGTATTTAGTTATGGCTAAGAAAGTAGTAGCATCGTTTAACAGAAAGCAAGACAAAAGTTTCACTAAAGTTATTAAAATGGTGAAGTCTGAAAAGACAGGATCTTATGCTTTAAGCAAGAAGAATTATAACTGAATGAAATAATGTTTGGAAACGACTTCCTTTTAAGAAGTAATCGTTCTTACATAAAAATTAATAGCTTCTTCGTATGGGGAAGCTTTTTTTAATATACACCTATGGGATTTATTTGAAATATTTTCCAAAAAGAAGAAAGAGCACCTTGACGAAGGTTTATCCAAAACCAAAGGGAAATTTTTTTTTTGGTAAACTAAGTCGGCCATTATTGGTAATCTAAGTAGATGAATGAGGTTTTTAGATAACCTTGGAAGAGATTTGAATTACTTCTGACGTGGTGTTGACACCCAACATTGAAAATATTGGTCGAATTGAAGAAAGATAGCGAGAGATAAATTTGTCAATACCTCGAGTTGATTCGATCTAAAATGAAGAGATCGTAAGCCTTATTGGCTGAAATAATACCAGCTGATTAACACAATTCTCTATTCCCAAAAGATAAAAAGCCAATATTGTAATTATGGTGGTTGTGAAATGGGTGTGTGGTAAACAACAACCATTGGTAATTAGCTTATCATTGAAGCAAACTGGATACAAAGTGTATTGGTGCTGCGGATACATTTAGCGAGCTGCAGCTGTAGATCAATTAATGATTGGTTGGGGAGAAACGAGTGGAATGTGCCGGTGGTGAAAAGAAAAAAGAGACAAAGGAAATGGGTGCAAGCCTGGCTTCAAGTGGCCTTGATGCCTTGCAGTCTGCGATGGACAGATTGGCGGATGTAGTCATTATTGAACAGCCGGTCATTTGCACAATAAAGTTAACTGATGAATGAGTTGAGTAAGATTAACGAGTGATGCAGAATTAATTCTGATGCACCGCATGAATTTATTGTTTTGGATGGCCTCCACAAGGTCAAATGCCTTTGGAGCAGCAAACAATTTAAACCTTGTCAACTGAAGTAAATGCCATTGGCTTTGAACCAAACTAGATGGAACGCTAAAGTGGGGTGGTGATCGGAAATTCAGATCAATTTAAAATCCCGTGGAAGTACATTGGTGTTGGAAGAAGGTATTGAGCAATTTACAAGGTTTTTAATCGAAAATCAATTTTGAGACAGTCCCCTGTTTAGCGAATAGAATAAAAATATTGGATTGAAGGAACCCTTTTAGTTGATGAAATTAGCTGAGGGTTTTTTAGTTTAAGACTGTCAAACAATGTATGCCATTTCCGGCGTACTCAAACCTTCAGTGTTTTTTCTACATTTCCTAGGTAAGATTTCCTTTTAATTTTTCCGGACTGTAATATGCTTCCATTCTCCGTCTGGAGGAAGCCTTTATCAGAGAATGATCGTTTCTTTTTCTTCAATTTTTAGGGTTTAACGCAAACGCTTTCATCAGCTTCAAGACAGAAATGAGCGGCAATCCGTGCACTTTCATTTTTGGATTGTTTGTGATTTCACTTCAATAGTTTATTGGCAGGGGAAGTTACAATGGAAAAGGTATTTATTACAATCCTTTTGGTTCATTTTTTCCATTCGTTCCCATAGGCCGCTATTGCGAGTGGTTCTTTTTGTTTTATTAAAGATTTTCAGATGAAAGGAATTCCGCTGACCGCTTCGATATTGATGGTTCATAAGAAGCCATCAATATAAATAATACATCTTCCATTCTTAGCAGCATCTTATTTAAAACGATCGGGCTTTTATAAAATGATTCACCCCTCGCATTTAAAGTGGATTGTTTCCATATGTCATTTTTTTTGTTTTTTATCCATTTAATTCCAATCGGTACTAACCCCAATTGGCTATGATAGGAATATTAGGCGAATTGTGGTGGGTGTAATAAATAATTTAGGATGATCAAACCGGATGAAATGAAATAAGGCAGATCGGTCATTGGTGCCATTTCTTCTTCTATTTCAAGCAATTATAGTGGATTATTCTCTCTTTTTGGCTTTTTTTTTTAATTGGCATTTTCAAGGCTTGTTTTTTATATCGTAGCACATGGGTTTTTCAGATTGAAATCCTGTATTTAATTCTAAAGTGAAATCACTAAAATAAAATTACCTAGAATTCCTTTCATCACATTGTTCAAACCTTTTGATGAGATTTATTCCCTTATAATTTTAAGATACCTTTTAAGTTTACTGATAAACCGATAAATTTTTACCGGTTTTAAAGAATCAATAAAGATGAGTGCAAAATAGTTGTAGGGGTAAATGTAAATGCTGAAAAATTATGAATGTGTGGGAACTGTTGGACACAACCAAAACATAGTTGTTAATTGGAATTTCGCTCTGACGAATTGGCATTGTCCCCATCAAGCCGAGAATGTGAATTTTAAGAAAGTAGCGGCAAAATGTTTTCTAGAAATGGAAGCGAAAGATGGTAGTTATGGATTTTGATTTTGAAGGAGTTTACGACGAATATGAATTTAGAAAAAGCTCTCATATGGATTATCTGACGGCAGAAAAGTAGTGACAACTTTTAAAGAATGAATGCAATGTTGACGTTTGGTAACAGAATTCGAGGTAGAAAGACGTCAAAACAGTGCAGAAGCAGCAAAAGGAAGGAATGGCAAGCTATCTTAAATAACTTTAAAAAAGCTTATGTGGAAGGGGTTGGAAGAAAGTGTAATCAGAAAATGAAATCTAATTTAATAGTATTGAAATTCCTAGCCATATTTGGAATACTTCATAACAATCGTAAATAGGGAATTTAGTTTTCAATTTTAGCCTCTGAATAATAAGAACAGAAAAAGCCCAACTTTGTAAAAAGTAAAAAAAACGAAATAATATTAAGTTGCCATAGTTTTAATCTGAAGATTCGAATCTTAATTGTTGACAATTAAAGCATTATATTTGAAGCTTGAGGATGATACAGAGATATTTGAAAGATCCTCTAACATTAGGAATTTACAAACAAAATCAATCTTTTTCTAAGTCATTTTAGCATTAGTTAAAAGGATATTATTTTCAATCATTCTTGATAAATTATTTTTACATTTAGTTTAAAATTTAACTAGTAGCTAATTCATAATTTTTATCAAATCTAAATTTTTAGGATAAAAGCGAATACCCAATCTCAACTATATAACATGAAAAAAGCTTTTTCATTTACATCTCTTTTTACAATGCTCGCTGTTTTTTGTGTTTTTTGCTCAAGAAAGCCAAGTTGCCTAAAACAAAGAATAGGATTTCATTAATTTAGGATTCAATGAGTCCTCTGGAGACTTAGCATCGATGAAGTAGGTTTTTGCAGAAGTAGGATTGGTTTTTAGTATTGATTATGCTAATTTCAGTATCTAAAATTGGTAGCAAGTAACGATGGGCTTTCACTTCTGGTAAAATGAAAATGAATGAGGATCTATTTAATCAAAAATATGGTGTGAAAACTCATTTAATAAATTCAGTAGGTTACTGGCAAAAGAGATATAACCTTAAACTGCATTTGTGTTGGAGCAGAAGCAAGGAACCAATGGAAAACATTATTTTTATTTTAATGCCTATTTTGGAAGAGCGGAAGTTTGTTAATCTGAATCAACATTATAATTTTTTGATGAGTCAAATCCCAATGATGTCAGCAAATATAGTAAGAATTAATGTTGTTAGAAAAAAGTGCAGGAGTTTTAAAGTGTATGGTTTTAAAAATGGGAGCTAATTTTTCAATTACTGATCATATCGGTAATTGGGGTTATTTGGCAAATATGATGAAGGACTTTTTAAGTTTATCCGGAAAAGATTCCACGAACTGTTTAAACTTTGAAAACCGGTTGAATACATCAAGTAACTCTGTTGTAAAATTTAAGTCACTTACCACAGGAATTAGTCTAATCTTTTCATTTTAAGGCTAAATGTTTTTGAATTGAAAGGATAGCCTTAATTCTATTTCTATCACTATTTTTTTCACCTGATAACTATCAAAAGTACCCGCCAATTTATAAAAGTCGAATAAATTTTAGCTGCCCATGTCTGATTTTTAAACCGATTTAATAATCAATTTGTAAAACATATGATAGGTTTTTCGAAATAAACGAAGTGTTAATGTGTTTTTTGAAAATAGAGAAGTTAATAATCTAAAAGTCTGACCCGATGAAGATGAATTCGGGTCATTGTTTTAAATTTTTACAATCATTCCTAAGTTGATTAGTCCCATTTCAGTTTTTCTCAATAGGTCATTGTCCTCTATTGTCTCCATTGAAAATGGATTATCTAAGAGAAAATGGTAATTCCTCGTTTATGCAATCAAACCAAACAACGGTGTCTTCATGTCCATAATCCCGTTTAAACGGTTCATCAAATGTACAGATTCAAATGTGTACCGTTCAATCAGAAAGTTTAAATTCGTCATAAAGGGATTGATTCGATTGTTCTTTCCGCTTTTCAAACAACTACTTTCTTCTAAGTAATACGCTTATATTTCCAAATTCAGATCATTTCGCTCTTAAGATGGCGGTATTGTCTATTTCATCTTCCACCACAAACAACCTAAGCCCTTCCTGCTGAATGATTAATAATGTAATTGGATAGGAGGAATTCATTTTGAACCAAAGCATCACAATCCAAGAAAATAAATAGTCAGCGGAGGGGTGTGTTTTAAGGAAAGATTCCTAATTCTTGAACGACCAAATATTCTGCTCTAATACGATGTATCTGGTGTTTTTGAAGGCGGAATCAATATTTGTTGTTGATAGCTGCGCATCTGAAGCATCTCATTAATTACAATTTTCATTGGATAATTAAATCGCAGCAATTTGGCTGTTCCCAATGGCATTAAGCAGAAGGTTCTATTCGTTGATTGTAATAATAGGAATACAGATGCTAACATTGGTTCAATTAATCACTTTTATTTCGTCAGCAATCGCTTTGCCTTTTTTTCTTAATGCAATCCACATCAGTTCCAATAGCATCTATGCTATTCCAATTTCCATTCGTCTATATGTCCTATTTGTTGGTTTCCCAAAATCTTAAAGTCTAATTTTGGATAATTTGGCAGCTTTTTTCTAAGCCCTGAAGTATACGGGTTTTCACATCATCTTTTTGAAAACAGAATTACTGCATTTGCCTGCATGTTTTTTCTTGGGTGATTTCCCAGGTAATGGGTAACCCAATACAGCTCTAAGCGTGTAGTTCAAATTCCAGTTAAGTTTTGGATAT
>Ga0163217_1113103_pt1 | contig 10110 bp, 6 predicted proteins | sample SynspAceP_FD_185933 | JGI IMG/M metagenome (GOLD analysis project Ga0163217, IMG submission 185933) | Saline lake microbial communities from Ace Lake in Antarctica - Synechococcus sp. Ace-P (PacBio error correction) | ecosystem: Environmental > Aquatic > Non-marine Saline and Alkaline > Saline ...
GGCGGACAGGAAAGGGGAGAAAAAATGGAAAAAAAAAAAAAACCGTAAAGATAAATGGGGGGCCGGGCCCCCCCCCGGTGGGGTTAGCAAAAAAAAATTTAGGGAAGGAAACAACATGGAAACAGCCAAAAACCAAAGTCGAAAAAAATTTTATTAAAAAATTAGTAAAGTAAAAGGGCCTCTGCAATTGATAAACGGGCAAAGAAAAGACATTTATGGCCTTATGAAAAAACCGTTAGAGAAAATTTTCGTTTTTAGCAGAACTATTTTGTTAATAATGCAATGGAATACGCATTAGCGAAAAGGACAGTTCAAGCTAGTAGCCAGACGAAATTATTAAGCCAAACAACAAAAAAACAGATATGAATGTAACACGTGTTGAAGGGAGATCAGCAAAAATGGTTTTTATTAATTGATTTAGGGATGTTGTTTCCGTTCACCGGTATTCTACTTATTCAAGAGCGTCGGCCCATTTAATAATCTTTTGGAAAAATATGGAAGTGAATGCACCCTTAAGTGTGATGATCCACAGAGAATGGTCTAAAAAAAAAATGAGCTATCCAAACTTTTGCTCAAGTCTACTATGCCAATTAATCGGATGACTTCGCTTTATGAAACGTTGGCGCCACTTCGTCTTGACCAACACTTAAATAATAACGGTCAAAAACTATTAGAACAACTAGCAATGTGGGACCTGGGAGCTTTAGCATGACATTGAAAAACGTGTTATAACGTAACAGGGCTGGATTTGTTCCTCCAAATAATGCTCAGTCCTTGCAAACGAGCGAGCGTTGTCAGCCTAGGTTCGTTTGCCTTTATTTGAAGCAAAACATGTTTGGATTTAATCCTTGAAGCAGGAGAGTTTTGAAGCTGTTACTTGTTTTTTCAGATTCTATCTGTTATATGCCAAAATGAAAAGCAGTTCCTTAGATGTCTTTTAAAGAGGTATCTAAAATCTTAAGTTCAGATGGAACATTCTTTTTGAATGTTCATTCCACTTATCAAATGGACGAAAATTCCCCCCGCTATATGTATAAAATGGACCATTCAGAAGAAATTATTTTCCTTTTGGCAAAAGTACTCAGGAGAGGAAAGATATTCTATTGAGCACGATTAAACCTTTTTGTCCCTACGATAAAGGTAATTAATCGTATGAACGTTTTTGATGAAACACATAAAGAACGGAACCATACCAGTTAGAAGCTGTGATTATGCTTGAAAAGCTGGGTTCACTCTATCGAATTTTTCTGAATTTGGGTGATTCCTGAGTAAAAAAAGAATCATACGCTGGTTTTTGCATGTTACAAAAAAAATGTTTAGTCATTAAAGTTGATTAATAATAATAAGCTTCAAACAGAGTTAAAAAACAGGAAAGAAATCGAAACTGATTTTTCGTTTTTTAATCTATTAAGAGAAATATAATGAAATAACGGAGTTAACACCATGCTCAGAAATAAGCCCGACAATTATTGAGTGAAATATAATTGATTTAACGAGTAGAATGGAAAAGACTGAAGTAATTGAAAACAGTTTAATGGGAAGATTCCTTTAGCTATTAATGCCTACATGTGGTATGGAAATTCGATATGTTATCAAATTCCGTGCTCACTATTTGATGGATTACATTGTCTTTCAGCCTTAATTTCCTTTAATGAAAGAAGACCAAGTATGAATGCTATTGACAGAACTGAGGTTATACCCCCCATTTTAAATTAGTACAACTATCATCTCAAGAGAATGATATGAAGCGCTCTTAAAATAAAGCAGTGACGAGAATACAAATTGGGTTAATGTAGCTCCCCGAACGATTTCAAAAACAGCAAGAAAGTTTTTATCTTATGCAACGTATTAAAGTTTCATTGATTTGCAATAGATAAGCCCACTGCATTTCCCACAATGGGTGGCATGATTTTAGGCCAAGTTTATTTTGTCTTTATGTAGACGAATTCAACACTTTCTACGTCCCAACTATTTTAGCTTTAAACTGCAACTGGCGACAATGAGCCGCTTGTTGTCTTAACGACATAATCAATTTAATTGGATATAAACGAAGGAAACCTGTTTAATTACTGATTTTGTGCGGCAATAAAGATCTAGCTTCAGTGGTGAAAAGACAAGAGCCGGTAATCGAATATCTATTAGATTTATTTGAAAAATAAATGAAAGGTCTATCCGGTATTGATTAATGTAGAGCACCTCGCAAAGAGGTTGAAGCGAATTTATGAATTGACTACATATCAAAAAAAAATACTAGCAGGTAAGTTATCACGGCTGGCATGAAAGAACACGAACGAAATAATGCAAGAAGAAATTTCTTTAGATGAAAATAACAAGAGATGTGGCAACAAATGCTTTTGGAATGGGCAATGACAAAAGTAATCGTACGCATTTGCTATCCATTATCAGATACCTAAAATATTGAAGCTTAATTAATCATGGAAGCTGGTCGTGCAGGAGCCGAGAGGGCTACCAAGCTGATTGCATAGTTTAGTTATTCCACCACAAAATAAGATTCAATATTATTTGGTTGAGCAATCAGATAATGGATGAGGACAAAAAAATTAGAATAGACTAAGGTAAGAGAAATTGGCCCAAATTATGGTTCAACACAGATGTTGCTTACAATCTTATAATGTTTCGATATTTTGGGGATGAATGCAAAACGAATGTGGCCCTGTACAATGTGTTTAGACTGAATACGAGAAAGCTAGTTGATATCACCAAAGATACTCAAAAGTGGTTTTATCTTGTGTTAAGCTATGGGAGAAACTTGGTAAATCTATGGTTATCGAAAGGTTTGACAGCTCAAAAGATCTAAAAAATCAAACCAAATGGAAATTTGAAAAATCTAGTCAACATATGGTTGTATGATGGAGTACACAAAGAAGAATACGCAGCTCCAATTGATTAACTTTAAACTGCAAGAAAAATTTTTTGATCCAATGGCAACAGATGGAACGAATCCCTTTATTAAAGGAAACTGAAAAAAGGGGCTCATGCAGTGGTGAAAGGGAAAAGTAACTGTTTATCGTAAACATAAGCACAAAAGCTACAAAAGTAGCCAAAGTGATGATAGTTTATTCTGAATCGTTTACGAGAAATTAGAAAGGTTTTAGCAATCCTGCAAAAAAGTACCTCCTATGTTTAATTGTTTTCAGATGAGACCTTAAGACAAATGTGTCGTTAACGTACCGTCAGACGAAAGTGAGTTACTTTTGGTTAAAGGTTGTTAGGAAAATAAACATAAAAGTAAATGGTTTCATATTTTCTTGAACGCTAAAAGAGATTAAAAGTTAAACAATGAATGAGGATGAAAAATGGAAAAGTTTGCCGGTTGTTAATTGTAAGAATACAATCCATTTCAGAAATAATCGGTGCCCATCTTTTCATATGCCAACAAGCAAAAGAAAAAACGAATGCAGAGGATGTCATTGTAGTATGAGTGGAAACTTTTTACCAAGGGGGCGAACCCGCAATTGGTAGATTAAATGACACGGTGCAGAAGATGGCTTTATCCCTATGGAGCTGATTTGGTGGTTGAATACCTGCCCTCTTTCTAGTGTTCCAATCCAGCCAACTATTTTCGCTAAAGGAGGGTAAGCTTTACTTCAGGCTTTGGGTTGTAAATAGGATTTTGTGGCTTTGGAGCCTGAGACGGGTAAGGCCTATCGATATTCGATATGAACAAAGATACTTTAGTCAAAAAGAAACAGTAATTGAGGAACGCTTTTAAAATGAACTGAAAAAGATATGGGACTAGTTACGGGTGGCTTTTCAAATGAAACTCAAACTAATCAGGAATTAATTCCAAACACCTTCGGCACTTACCTAACTTCCCGAAACCTATTTTAAGGCCTAGCTTATGCAAAAGAAAATGCTAGTATGTCTGATTCCCGATGAGATTGTTTACCCCAGTTAAACGAAAAGAAGCCGAAGTATGCATGATACAAAAAAAAGCATACTTCAAAAAATAGCTAGCGCACAGCCATTCGTAAGAGTTGAGACTAATCCTAGTCAAAGAAACTCATTGTAGCCTTGAAAGAAGTTTTACCGATCTAGTTATGATTTGTTAGCAAAGTGCTGAGTGGATAACTGTGGAAATTATTGGTCGTATCTAAAATATCAATTGATTTAATCAAGTCAATCAATGAATCGCATTTAATCTATCAAATGAAAGAAGGGATGGAGTAACCGTTAAAAGAAAAATGTTAAAGAGCTAAAAAACTTTAAAGATTATTTCATAGTAAAGAATAAACGCTGATACTTGGGTTTAGGGTTACAGCGTTATTGTGTGGTTATAATTATATTAAATATAGAGAAATCTGAAATAAATTCCGCAGTTAAGACTCAACCAAAAGCATTCCATACTATTGAGGTTTTTTATATAAACCGGGTCAGATCTTATTTAAAATCAATAAGAAAACATGTGGAGATTAACTATACTCAATAATATCATAATTCAAGAAAAATGCTTCTCTATGGGATTAGATATGAAAGGCAGGCGAATTTATATTTAGGTTATACACAAGCAATAATACAACAAGAATTATCGGCGACAAACCTTAATATGGGATTCAGTTTTTGGTTTTTTTATGGAAAAGCTATATGTGAAAACCATAGGATTGCATGGCTTTTTAGTGTAAGGTAAAAAATACGTTGACAAAGGTACTGATGACTAGATATATACCCTTGTTGCTTTTAGGAGTTGGAATGAAAAAAATGGTCATGGTAATCTGAATTATGCAAAAATAATCGCTTTGATTACCGCTATATTTCACTTGATCAATCCAGTTTTGAGGGTTTGAAAACACACTCACTTCTGAATTACACAGTATAGGTAATAGGAAAAGGACAATTTCAGCTAACTGTATCTAATAGATACAGGTTTCTTTGAAGATACAGGAGGTACTCATAATGATATATCCGCGGTAATACGGAAAGCTGTCGAACAATTTAACGAGTATATCTTATGCGAGTTTTACAAACTGCTAATCAATTGGTAAGCATATGATTCTAAATTAATATCTGTGAAGCGACCTTTTACGCGCAAGATCTTATCCTTAACCACGATATATATAAATAACCTCTGTTTCTGGATAACAAGTACTTAAATTCGATTGACTTATATATTCGTCAGTAACACTTATATACCTCAACAGAAAGTTGATCGATATATTATCAAGTGATGATTCATTCAACTTAGAGTATTAGCATGAGATTCGAACTACATGTCAGCGTCAGTCAGAGCAAGACCGTGAAGATTTTCTGGGTACAAAAATTTTACACCAGATATCCATGACTTCAATCAGTTGTCAAACTACTGCGAAGAACAACCACGACACCTTATATAAACAAGCCAATAGGTGAAATATAACTAGACGAGTTTGCTACATGTTCAACTGAACGCAGTTATGTCATATACCGTACAGTAAATATATAACAGCTTAACCAACTAAAAAAGACATGAAGAGAACCTAATGCATTCCTGCTCTTTGCAGCCTATGCAAATCAGTAATTTTACAATAAAAAAAGATAGAACACAATATGACAAAGAATCACTCCGAAATTATACAGCTATATAATTCTTGCCGCGCGTACTAAACGTTCGATCAATTGGAAGGAACAGAGAAATTTTAAGAGGTGTAGAGAATGGCAGTGACAAAAAGAAGAACAGTCAAAAGCTAAGAAAAACAGACGTCGTAACGCATTTTAAAAAATTAGAAGTGCCAGCAAATGAATGCCGTGTCCTATACTGTGTGAATTGAAAAAAAAGTCCATCACGTTTGTTGCAGCAATGGTGGCCATTAACGATGGTAAAGAAGGTAGTAAGCAAAGATAGCTAATCCTAACAGTATCTTTGAGAATTGTTAAAAACCACCTTGAGAATGGCTCAATGGGTGTTTGCTTGGAAAAAAAAAAAAATGTAGTACAACAAATTTGATTTAGGTTGTTAGCTTATTTTTAATTGTATAGACAAAAAAACTAGTAATGGTAAATGGTAAGAGTTTATATGAGTAAACATCCATCAAATATGAGTCGATCTAAAAATAGCCTTGATCATTTTTACAAATCGAAAGGAGAGAATCATTGCTTGAATTGAGCAATGTTTGAATAATGCAGATATAGGTGCTTTAATTTTTATACCGTTGTATTGTCTTGTATGTTGTTTAGTGAAGTGTTAATCCGCCTTTTGAAATCAAGCAAAATAAACATTAAACTTGCAGACCTTAATATTCCTTTATTTAATGGATGGGTAACAGATATATGAAGCATTCAAACTTTTTGGAAATCTTTCTCTAAACTTTTTAATGTTTTATACTTAGTTAGGAGAATGGTTTGGCAATACCAGTAGCCTACAAAAAAGGGGAAAATTATTACAGCCAATTTTTAAAACGTAATTTGGCGTTTCTGTTATTCCAATCTTTCGTTTTTCACTCTATACTTGTTAGTTAAGGAGCCTAATTATTATAAATAAACTAGACGAATTTCTTAGCGTAGGATGGATTTCAAACCATTTGCCTGCCTTTTTTGGTCTGTTATTGGGAGAATCACCACTTTAAAATTCTCTATTATTACCGCTATAGACAAAGTCACTAACAATATTTCGAATTACTCATTTTTTTTTGAATATCGTTAAGTGTGGTGGATAAGTGGGCAATGTGGTAGACTAACATCATCTATTGAGGGTGAGGTGAGTTATATGATATGTTGATGGTGAATAAAGCAACAATATTCGATCCAAAGGCCGTTAATTGCCAGCTAAGTTTCGTATGACTTAGGAACGACTTTCATTTAACAAGAGTTTAGATGGATGTTTATTAGGGGGGGGGGGGGGGGGGGGGGGGGGGGGGGGGGGGGGGGGGGGGGGGGGGGGGGGGGGGGGGGGGGGGGGGGGGGGGGGGGGGGGGGGGGGGGGGGGGGGGGGGGGGGGGGGGGCGGGGTGGTTACCCCAAATAACAATGGTCTAAGACTTGAAGAAAAATTAAACAACTCCCATGTAGCTAAAAAAGAATAGCTCGGGCATTTACAAGAGTCTTTATCATCTATAACAGAATTGAAAATTAGATAAACAGGAAAGAATTAATATACTCAAACATAAGAGAATCACTGCGAGATTTAACAGAACAACCCTGTCACGGTTTTATGTAGGGAGTCTCCGATCGCATCGAAATTTGGAGCGAAACAAAATGGAGATGCCTTTTTCCGGAAGCGGAAGATCATTGTGATGAGGATTGCCGGAAAAATAGATAGATTTGGGTTTTTAAAAACGCTTAACGATTGACTAAAAATTAGTATAAAACTAGGTGGGGAAAAAATGACAGAATTTAATCATGAACAGTCCCCCTTACTGCATGATAATCAGTAGATAATTACTATCTGTTTCCGGATGGAAATTTATGTTGACTTGCACCATTAAGGAGAACCGGACACATGAATTACTTGCTTTCTCAATTAACGTAAAAACGGTCATTATTCTTTTGATCAAGATACAAGAAGCATATTGAAATGCTGAAATCCGGTTAGCTGAATTATGTCGAAAAGGGAGGTCAACATTATCAATCTATTTTTCGTTTTATAAAAAGAAGATGTTGAATGCTTCAAATGGAAGTAACCTTGAGTAGGACGGATATATTTTATGATTTAGGCGTTTCATCACCACAACTGGATGATAGCTGAAAGAGGTTTGTAGCTACATCAAGATGCCTCCATTAGATATGAGGAAGTGGATCGGATGCACGTTTTGACAGCTAAAAGAGTTGTTAATTTCTTGGACTTATCAAATTTAGTAAAGATTTTACAGTTAGGGGAGAAAAATTTTCTAAAAAGTATTGCCCGAAAGTATCGAAGCAGCACGAGAAGAAAAAACAATTGAAACAAGCTGGGGGAACTAGTTGAAAAGTCATTGAAAAGAGTATTCCTGTCCCACTCAGCTAAAGAAAAAAGGTGGCATGCTGCAAAACGTGTCTTCAAAGCGATAAGAATTTGCTGTGAATGATGTGAGTTATCTCTAGTAGAAGGACTGCCCTTGTAAGAAGCAACTCAGCTATTAAAGTAAGAGGCCAGAATTACGCCGCAATTACTTTTCATTCGTTAGACAGATCGAATTGTAAAAATCAATGTTACGAGAATACGCTAAGGGTCAAGAACCAAAGAGGTGACCAGTTTATTCCTGAAAAGAATACTTACCGAGAATTAAGAAATTATTACTCGAAAACTCAATTTTACCAAGCAAAGATGAAAATGGAGATAAATAATCGAGCTAGAAGTGCCCAAAATTAAAGAGTGTACGAAAGCAAAGGAAATGAAAATTTGAAAAAATAAGAAGGTTTAGAAAGGAAGTTATTCTAAATGTCGTTAAATAGAATTCTAGCTAGATAATTTTGAAGTGAAATGCCTCTACAGTCGCTCAACGTTGCACACCATAAAAAACAAATTAAGCCCCGATACATAACCATTCCGAAAAGTCAATTGTAACTAAACAGAGAAAGATGTTGATTGGATGATATGCCACTATTACGCCTTCAACCTTATATTTGCTGCGTTAGTTATCTCTTAAGAATTAATGTGGCAAGATAAATGTGCCTTACAAATACCAAAGACTTAATCGTAAGACTAACGACAATAAACAATAAATTCTTGAAACAGAGAAGGTACAGGGAGCTTTCTAGGTACGCGATCGTATTAATATAAAATTGCTAATAATCAAGGCTAAAAATGAATGAAGCTATTGTAAGGAATGTCATTAAATAAAAATAAATACCCTTTAAAGAATAGAAAGAAAATTACATCCTGCTTTTTTTCGTTACCTTATTTTACATTTTTGGTTATTTGTAGGCGTTTACTTAATATTATTGTAAAAGGAGAAATTAACGAGACAGATTTGTCTCAAAAATGGTTTAATAACCTCTTATAACCAAGAAGAGCGTACTGAAGCAAACAGGGGAGCCGATTTAGATTAGGGCGGCAACCCTATGCTATGGACGCTACTTCTTATTTCGTTACGGCTATCTAAACAGATAAATTGGTCAAATTCTCCTGATCAAACCTCAATATGTTTTTGTGAATAAAGCAAAAACAGCTGAGCCTAGCCAATGCATATCTGCTATGAAGTTGAAGCTGATATTTTTAAAAAAATTAAAGCAAAAAGATTTGAGTCCAGGTTGAACTTTGGTTCTGCAGGTAAAAAATTAAACATATAATAAATAGCAAATGAGAAGAAGAAAAGACTACCAGGCAATTATTTTTGATGAAACGCCGACTCGATTGTTATCCAAATGGATTTTTGCGGTCGCATATTAGTTGGTTACGTCTTGAAGCCGACAAATGAGGAAACCGGTGAATAAGCGAAACATTCATCAAATGCCGATTTAAATTGCTTAATGGGTATAGAACAAGCTTTAATGAGTTTGACGGTAAAGATGGTTTCTACGATACCAGAAAGATAGTTTTGTTATGTTTTACCTAAATATCTTCTGTGAAGTCTACTGAGCCAGTGGATTGGTGAAAGAAATATTATTACACTTGGATAAAAGAATGCAAGTTTATTTATGAAAGTGTTATGACTGAGGTTAATGAACAAAATATAAACCAGTGGTAAATGACAGCTACGCGATGAATCCGGAAACAGTGCGATCATAGCTGCTCCAAAGAACCATCATTTAATGGGACGACAAAGAAGGAATTGGAGATTTATGGCAAGACATTACTTAGTCGAAAGTGACTTTTTTAACCAAAGGAGTACAAGAAAAGTATTAAACCTGCAGCAGCTATCAACGAAGGAGTATTTAAATCCTAACGAAACCTATAGTCCGGTTCAAAAAAATCGAAGGAGCATAGTATAAATGAACAATGTAAAAGGTTTGGGGTCAAATACTTCTTAGAAGGTTAGAACGATCAAGTAACGTAGCTTTTGTAACCTTAATGAAAAATGGGAACAGAAGCTGAAAAAGAATTAATATGAAATTCGGTATAGGAAAGTCCACATCTACGGCTGCCCAAATGAATCAAGATGGCCTAAATCCTTATAATTGGCCACTTGAGAAAAGCCAATACTTCATTCGAATCAAGCGATTGAAGTAACTGTTTTCAGATGATGCAGCTTATTGCAGC
>Ga0163217_1048731_pt1 | contig 10108 bp, 17 predicted proteins | sample SynspAceP_FD_185933 | JGI IMG/M metagenome (GOLD analysis project Ga0163217, IMG submission 185933) | Saline lake microbial communities from Ace Lake in Antarctica - Synechococcus sp. Ace-P (PacBio error correction) | ecosystem: Environmental > Aquatic > Non-marine Saline and Alkaline > Saline ...
AAAGCCAGGAAAAAAAAGAGGAAAGAAAAAAATTACAAAAATGGGGGCCCCCCCCACGGTCCCCCCCCCGGCCGAATATATCCAAGGGCAAACAAGGCGGCATTCGCCTGTTTGAAGCTCTTTTGGCTCAACCTGAAACAATCGCAAGTAATGTTCCCCGAAAAAGACGGGCCCTTTTGGTTCCGCCCGAGGAATAAATGATCGTCCAAAATAATCCCTCAGGCAGTGGGGCGTATCTGGGGCTGAGTGAATGGTCGGGTACTTGACACGGCAGCCTGATGCCAGTTTTTTTAGCAAATCAAACCGTTCCCACCACTTTCAGCACGCTCCACAGTGGTGGCCGAATCCCTTCCCACCCTATCAGCTCACAATAGGAATGGTGGATAGAGCGCGCAACGTGCCGTCTGCCGTTCCTTTCTGGCGATTCAAACCGTTTGTTCACAAGTCCGTTAGAACGTAACTCGCCTTTCGACCTGCCGAATTAGCTGGTCACATCGGAAAGAGAACGCCACCTTGCAGTCTGTGCAATTTAGGTCATCAATCGCAGGGTCCTGGATCCACGCTGCCAATCGAACTGCGCGAAACCCCATCAGTCCTCAAAAATGACAGCGGCAGTCGCCACCGCATTACCAAGCGCACCGGTCAGACGAGACAAAAGTCCTTTGTGCTCGCGTGTGGTGCCCTCAAAGGGAACTCCTTCAAGTAAAGCTTTCATGCTGATTCCAAGTTATCCTGGTCATGGCGCCGCGCAGAGGCCCCGTAATCCGGATCAGCGAGTGTTTGGTTTGGAGCTCGTGGGCCCGAGCAGGCCGGTGGCGGCGGTCGGGGTAGGCTGAGCTGCTCTCGCGCTTAAGCTGTCTATCTTAACAGATGGGCGATAGTGGTACTAAGATGGCGTTTCCCTAGTCCGCTCTCGGTGATCTGGTTTTTTTCTTTTACGCCGCCGTACCCCACGGTCGATCTATCTGTCACGTTCGTTTCTGCTAGCTTTTTCTTCAAGACTGGCCCATTGCTCTTCGCAGTTGCTGCTTGTAAAGGCGAATCCGTCTTTCGGTTTTGGGCCGGGTCCTCCATTCGTGATCCGTGAAGGCAGTGCCAAGGTTATTCCATTCGGGGCAGTCCATGATCTCACCGGCTTGTCCTCTTGAGTGTTCAAGCTCGCAAGCTCGGACGCCATACGAGAACACATAGCGCACTCCTATGATATTTAAATCTCTATACGTTTGACTATTGTTGTTCAGTAATAGTACTCAGGAGATTCTCTAAAGGGATCATGATAGTTACCGAGAGGAGCAGAGAGGAACGCCACCATCGGATATTCTTTGAGCGAGATATCGCGGTTTTGGTCCCCGTCGCACGAATCTTGATACGCGATATATATATCTAGATTGTATATCACTCAATGCTCTGGACTTCTAAGATTGGATCAGAACTCTAGAGACACACGGCGCACATATATAACGCCTGTGGGGATCTCTATATCATATATATATATATGTGTACTCTACTAATTCACCTACAACAGCCGTTGGTCAAGCCCTCTGATTGGGAACAGTTGGAAGGAAGCCTTGTGCTGAGTTCGGATATCACGTTAGAGCAATGCAACGCGGTTGTCCACCCAGGATTCATGTTACATCTCTTGAGTGGCGGTCGACCACATAACCTCCTAACCTCGGCCACGTCGATCCAGATGCCACGGATTTCCAGGTGTCCGAACCTTCCCAGAAGAAGAGCCCTCAAGCAGTCGCGAGCCTCCGAATTATACCAGGGCAAGAGGCACTTCCAGCAGGCCCACACATCCGAGCACCCCTTCCATACAATGTTGCAGTGTGGTCCGCTTGCACACTCTCTTCCCCTTCACCAGTAAATCAATACCTGAATGTCCAGCCGCCGAACGACCGGTGTGCGGCGCCAACTCGCACTCATTCATTAGCCCCCCGTCATTCAGGCCATGTAAGGCTTGGTGCTGGCCGTTGCGCGGTCGAGGCAGCATTTCCAAGGTGGCCTCTGGGTCAAAGCCCTTGTTGGCTTGCGGGGAACTAAGAGCGCGAGAGACGGAAAGATTTTCTTGGGCGTTAACAAGCAGAAGAAACGTGCAATCGGCCTTGTGCGAGTCGTCGCGCTACCGGTGGCCGTATTTTAGACACCTTCACGGTTCGGGCTGGGCAAGTTTCGGGGGCCGCAAGCCGGGGCAAGCAACTCTTCATGTGCCGAGACGTCCAAACGCACAAGCCACGGCTGCCTGCACGGCGAGGCAACGGATCATGCTACAATTCAATGGAAAGGGTCCGGACACGCCATGCAGTCCGGCTTGGTTTCGAGCGATGGCACCGGCAGTTCAGCTCAAAAAGTCCAAAATCTTTTCTCCGAGGGCCAGTCTTTCACACTGGACTTTTGTTCCAGGCATGTGCTGACGGAGCCCTCATGCGCCTGCACCAGCAATGTGTCGCGCAGAAAACTGAACTGCTCGCCAAACTTTCACAATTGCCAAGCCTGGGCGGACGAGCGAGGACGTGCCCGCCTGCTGGTAAGCGCCAGGTGGATGGAGGGTTGGGTCTGTGAAACAGCACCACAGCGCCTCCGCAAGGCTGTCATACGTCCCGCTTCGCAGACCTGCAAACACCTGCGGCGGGCGCAGATCGGGCATGCGGGTTGCTTCGATTTTCATGCCGCACCCATTCAATCGCGGTCCCGCCGGGGATCAGCTGCGCATAGAGCTGGCAAGCCCACCGTGTCACCGTCTCGACGTATCAGCGGGCGCATAGTAAGATGTTTTTACAGGTGACTCAATCCGTGTCCTGTTCGTGCGTCCGAGAGCAGCCGCCTCCAGCTTTGGGCCGAGCCTTCAGGGATAAGAAGTATCGAACTCTGGTCGCGCGCCCGCCACGGCACCATAAGCGAAGGCTCAGCACCACGGGTAGCGAGGGCGGGACCACGTGATGCCGGCTCTAAAATAAATCATCGACGGGCGCCACCCGTTCTTCAAGCGCGCATCCCTTGTGCGGTATGCATGGCTTTTCTAAGGGTTCCCGTTGGGTTTGCCAGAGCGATTCCTGGCCTGTTGAATTGTTGTAAATACCCACTACTTCTTCTATTGAGCACGTTTTGGAGGTGATGGATCAAGGTTCTGTGCGTTTCCTACTCACGCGCTCACGCGCGCGTAACGCGTATATCGTAATTAGTATGCTGCCGCGTTTCAGGGTCGGTGTGTAGAGTATGACGATGCACTAGCCCGCAATAGTCGTGTTGCCTGGAGGGGCGCGGTGGCAGGTCTTTTGCCCGACATGCTACATCACAGTGCAGATATATATATAGTATGAGCGCCGCACTTCGCGCATAGAGCGGATGTAAGAGTAGGTAATAGCCCAGAATGGCGTATAAACGACCCCGAGACCATCTGTGAAAGCTAGTCAGTCGTCGAGCGGTCGACAGCCTGCTGCGCTTCGACCCAGTCCTCGAGACGAGCACTATGAAGGACCAAGCTTAGAAACAAAGAGGCCACTAGGATCATTAATTACATTTCAGGAAGGCATGGATCTGGTTCAGGATAAAGCTAAGACGGTCGTCGGCCTTGTCTAGGATCTCGTTCCACCGAGGAAGCACTCTCACTGCTCATCCTTGTACGCGCGCAAAGAGCGAGCTCAGGACGGGTATCAGATGCCCGGTGGCAAGGAGCGCACCTCAGACAGAGGCAATAGAAGAATGTACCCGAAATGGACGCGTAGTGATGAGTACACAGCTTGGACACTCCAAGGCAATACGCTTTAGGACCGAGTTCAACCGCTGCGTACGGCTACGACCCAGACACGCGCCGCATATGGATCCTTGATGGGTGTGCGAACCACTATAATATCGCTCTTCTTGCTGGGCGCCCTTACTGCGAGGAACTACAATTGAGTGTAGAGATTGACTCAAGGCATGGAGCGGCGGCAACGCACCGGCATTCAAGAATACGCTCTCTATAGTAGAGAGCACACGTCCCACCAATGGTGTTGAATGCTCGTATCAGTGCCCGAACGCCCTCGTACCCATTTGTAGTATAAACATTCGCTGAGAGTCGATCGGAGAGGGCCGCGACCGGATTTACCAACAGCTCTTATACAGGGCACGCATAAAACCTAGTGAGCTCTGTGACTGGGCAAATTAAATTTGCGGAGTCATTGGACGCTACGGTCATAGCCAATCCTGGTGAGATTGACCAGCTAGCCGCGACAACAACATCCGAAGAGAGTTGCACGCGCACCTAGGTCGACGGAGTGAAGCACAGGAGCGAGAGGAGTCACACGTCGATCACATTCATTGGGAGCGCGCCTGGGAAAACCTCGAGAACTGCGTCCAGAAGCAATCTTGAGCGGCTCTTGACGGGCGGGGGCTCACGACCCGTGTTTGCCCCCCCCGCGGGCCCCCCGAAGCAAAAAGCACGCTTCGGCTTCACCGTTTGATAAACCAAAATTGGGCGGGAAATGATGGGCTGAGGACCGGTCTGAGAAATCCAACGACAGGTGGCGCACTTTCGAGGAAATTCTCCGCGTCAAGGGCCAGTATGGGTGGCGTGGCCGGCGCCGCACCAGTTTGATTTAGAGAGGGCCGAAATGCGGAGTATGTGGGACCGATAGCGGGGGCCCGTGACCGGAGTAGCGCTTTTAGTGACACTGTCAAAAGCTTGGGCAATGGCGGTGGGAAAGCATTTTTTCATTTTCAGGGTGGGTCGCAAAGTTAGTGGAGGGAACGCCCTTTCTACATTGCCTGCCCTTGGTTTGCGAATTGAGACACAATCCCGACCTCAAGGCTAAATTTACAAGCCATGATCAAAGCTGGAAAGCCACCTAAAAAGTCGCATAACGGTTGCTCATGCGAAGCTGATTGAAACTCGCCAACGCCCTCATCAAAAGCAAATCGATTGGGTGAAGAAAGAGGCTTGATCAAGACGGGATACTCTGATCTGAGCGCCTGGCAGCGTTTGCGCAGCGCGCCTGAGCTCGGTGTTGGCGTTGTTCGAGAATCGAAGTCGACCTCTCTGCCGCAGCGTGGATGTTACTGGTAAATAGTAGTTGATCACCGTCGCTCCGTCGCGCGGGTCCTTTCCTCACGCCCTGAATGGCCGTTGAAAAGAATGGAGACTTCAACGTGCCTCAGCGTCATTGCGCAGCCGCCCACTTGCGCGCCAAACCGGTCGTCCCTGCACCTGTTGCACGGCCCGTTTGTCCAGCCGAAAATCAACGGATGCCTGCTGGATTTCCGAGGCCCAGAGCACAATCCTGCTTTTGAAACTGGCGCTAACAACAATGAGGGCGGCGCCCATGTCTCGCCGCTCGGGGATCGTGGCTTCAAACGCCGACCCCGCGTGTTCGAGACGGGGAAAGTCAGCTGCAATGTGCCATCCCGACGTTTCGATCATCACCGCTTTGCGCGTGGCGCACACCGCGCTGCCGAATAGCCCCGCTCCCGAGAGGATTCGCGGGCCTTGAGGGATGTTTCGAAGGTGCGCGGGTCAGTTCGATAATGGAGAAGGCGTCTGCCTGTTCAAAGATGTCCCATGGGGCCACAGGTCCTCCTTTATTGTTGGGGATTTGGTAAAGCCGTGCTCAGGCCCAGCGCAAGATGATGCCAAAGCGCGGGCCCAGGCCGTGGTGGCGGTGGTGATTTGCGCCTCGGTTTGCGCCATCGAGCGCAGACGAGTTCATGGCGGTGTAGCCGATGGCAGGAACCGCGCAGGGCATCACGGATCCGGGCGCGTCGGCAATCGGCGGCAAGTCGACATCAGCCCAAAGGATGCCAGCCGCATTCTGGCTGCCCGTGTGCTCGCGGGGGTCAGCAATGGTAATTTGCCACCCCGTGGTGATTGCGGCCCAGTACGGTGCCGGGTGCGAGTTTGTCTCCTGCGCGCCGAGGCGAGGGTGAGTGGTTTCGCGGTGGAATCGCGCAGCACGTTCCCAGATCAGGAAAGCCACCTTGTGTTTGCCCTCAGTGAGTGTGGTCATGGTTTGCAAGCCTTCAGTTAAAGGTGCGTGCGATGACATCCGCCCCAAAGGGCGCGTCGTCGGGTGTTGGGCCGGGTTTGCCGGGTGAATGCGACAAGTGAATCTTGCCGGCTCGGCTTCAGCCTTGGCGGCCAGAAGCCTGCGTGCGCGACCGCGTCGAGTCCCGGCCGTCCCTCGCTGCAAAGAGTCGTGCCTGCATTTTGCCGGCTGACCCTGCAAGGCGGCAGAGATCAACGAACCGCTGCGGGCATCGTGGCAAATCACCGCGTGCGGATAGCAGCCGCGGGTCCCGGTGGCTGCGGTTGGTAGCAGCAGCATGTGCTGGCCACGCTGTCATGCGAGAGAGTTTGGTCCAGCCGGCAACATCTTTCCTGTGGCGTTGCGCGGGATCATCATGAGCGCAAGCCCGAATCAGACGTTCCCACGGAAGCCCTTGGTCGCGGGATCCGGGTACGGCTGCCGAACGTCTCGCCGCCCCGCAACATCGTTTGTCATCCCAACCGAGTCAGCCTGAACCAAGCTCCGACTTAGGTCAGCGGTGCATTTACGGAACCGCCAATATTAATAGCTCGCCGCAATCCCAACCGTCTTCTGCCATGCGGGTAGCCAGCCCCGCCTCTAATGCACTTTTGCATCAAACCGAGGTCTCTGCGGCGAGCTAATGCTGGCAATCTCCACCTCTGGCTTACCCGATTTCGCTCGCATATCCACGGTGTCATGCTGGCCTGCGGATCTTAGTCGAGCGTCCCGCCCATGTCGCGGCAAGTATGCGGGCCGCTGGCCCATGACAATCCGCCCTTGGGTCATGGATCATGCAGATGAAAAGCGTTGTTTCCCAGGCAGAAACGATCTCCATCGCCCGCCAAGGCGATGAGCTTGCGCCGAGCAGGCGATTGCCATCGATCCAGGACAGTCGATATGGCCTGCATGAACGGCTCAGTGCATGGAAAGAATTGCAACCCGCATCAAAGACCTGGCCCCCGGGCTGTTGAGGCGGCAGATCATCGCGCGTCATCCGGCAGCGCGCCCAGCTCGGCCAAAAAAGCCCTGGCGCTGAGCCGTAGGCCCGCCGATTCGTCATAGATCGCAACTTCCGCGCCCAAAGCCGGGCCGGATGTGTAACCAAACTCTTCAGGTGTCACTCCTGATGTGGGCGGGCCCGGTCGCCTGCCGCGTCAGCGCCCATTTTGGTCTGCCCATCGAGGTCGCTCATCACCCGGATTCAGGAACGCCGCCGCAGGTGTGGCCCCGCGCGGCCCTGCGTACTCTCCGGGGCTTGGTGCGACAGACGGAGCCCCAGCTGCTTGGTCCGCATACAGCATCCGCGGCGTTTTCGCGTCCGATCCTCTTCGATCAAATAGCCGGTGGCTCTCGCCACCTGCCCGCCCGCGAGGTGATGCCGCGCCCCATCGCCACACCATGTGCTGAAATTCTTTGGGCGGTCGACCCAATCCCTAGCGTGGCGGATCCATTGCACCATTGCGCGCGCAGCCGAACAGCAGATCCAATCGACCTGACCAGTTTGCGCCCGCTTCCAGCAGCGCGCCTCAGACGGGCCGGCAAAAGAGCTGAACGCGATCACGCCATGTTGCAGCTGCGTACGCGGGCGGCGAAACTCCACCATTCCGCGCGCAAGCTCGAATAGTTGGCCTTGCCGTACATCACCGGTCACCAAGATGGGATACGTGCAGACGCCGAGCGGAGGCCGAACAGCCAGCAACGGCGATACTGAACGCTTCATAGCGCCACCCCAACATCAAGCGGGGCTGGAGAACTTCACATCCCAACCGGCAGCAAGACCTGCATCGTGCCAGGCTCAAAGGCTCGCCATCCGCTGCCGCCATCTAAGGTCCCGCACTCAGCTCTCGCCCACATCGGGTCTTCGGGTGCTGTGTCTGTGGTGGATGAAGCCTTGCGACATTGCTGCGTTCCTTCTTACGTCAAGTTCTGCGTCATCAATACTGATCGAGCAAGAACAGCCGTACCATTAACCGGGTGCCACAATGCGGCAAGGCCCCCGGAATCTGGCCCGCCACGATGGTGCCCGGTAGATGTGGCAGGCACACCTCGCCGCCACGCGCACCGTTTCGGGCACGGCGACACGCTGATGTACGTGCTGTCACCCGGATGGCTGCGGCGGAAGTGATAGGCCTACCCGCCGGCCGATCAGGGTCAAACTCGATCCCGCAGCGGAGTGCGATTGCCCCATTTGCGGCCAATGTCGCGTCTTCTTCAAAACGCAGCATCTCCGATTGCAAAAGCTGCATCTGCAGTGGACAGCAAAGCCATCCTCGGCCCGCCGTGCCGTAAGGCGCACAAAGCAACTCGCGCCGCGACAACACTCTGCGCGCCCCACCCGATGGCCTGCATACCCATAAAAAATCCGTCAGCCGTCAGCATCGCCTCGTCCGTCCAGGCAAGCCACAGCCCGCTGAAAACACGGCCCGGAAGGCCTGCATCCTCAAATCCGAACGAGCTGTGATACCGTCGGCCGACAAGTATTTGCGCAAAAGGCCTGCAACAGGGCATTCCCAGCATAGCCATTGGTCACCACCAGTTTCCTTGCACGCGCCAAAAAGGCGCGGTCCACCTGAGCCACCGAGCGAATTGGATGTTGTTTCCAGTGGCGGTTTCCAGCTTTCCGCAAACCGGCGTTGACATACCCCCTCAAGACCGCGCCGCACGCGCGGGGCCGACCCCTCGCGCGGACGGCGAAACCTGTCCAAAACAGCCCCCATGGATACAGCCCTTAGATGGTGATGCGGACATTGCCCGGACGATGCGCCGCCCTCTCGATATGGCGATTTCGCGATCCAGCGCCCTCGATGGCCCGGCTCGATCTTGCTAAGCTGCGGTAAACAAACGGTCTGCCGTCATAGCTGAACGCGGGCGACGTCCGGAGGATCGCTGGGTAGATAAAGGCCTCGCGGCGGGCGCGAAGGTCTAGCAATAGTGGCGCATTAATGCACCCCATATAAGTTGTCGCAATGTTGCCGCGCCGCGGCTGACGGACGCGCGTGGTTTTCGCAACTGCATCACCTGCGTCGCCGCCAGCTTCCACCGCTAACTCCGCCTCCACTGCCGCCCACCGTGCTTCCGACCACCGGTCGGCTCCTGCGATCCACGCGGCAGCCCGCGCATAAACCCAGGCAATCCATACGCCTCGTTGCGCCTCGCGCTAAGGCTTTTTGCCATTGCGAGTTTGGAGAAATCCGCAGGCGTTGTTTCCTTGACCGTGACCAAGCTTTTCCGCTGTCAGCTGCCTTGAGCATTCGCTGTCCTGCCCAGTTCCGGACAGATGCACCCGTTCCCCGCAGAAAACGAAGCACGCCGCTGTGATGTCTTCGTGTGTCGGAACGGTCCGGGCGCGCAGGAAGCGATAGTTTCGGCCGTGAATAAGCGTTGAGGCTTGCCGACACGGACCACAAACGCGCACCTGCGCCGGCAGTACGCCTTGCCGCCGATCGTGTGCGTCGACAAAGGTCGCCCTGTCACCGGGCTGGCGCGATTTGGAACCCCTCAAGACCCTGACCGGTCGCCTGGCCAAAGCCGACCTGCCGTGCCCCAGGCATAGACAGCGCTGTCTTCATAGCCGGTGTCCTAGCCCAGCTTCGCGATTGCGGGGCTGGCCGCTGGATGGGCCCATGTTCCGTCCCAGAAGCTCAGAGAGCTTTTTCCTGCCAAGCATGCCGGATCGCCAGGGCCGACCTCTCGATCACCAACATGATCCAATAAGCCAGCTTGCAAGCCGCGCCCAACCAGGGCCCAGACATCAACCTCTGATCCGGTCTTTCTGCAACATCCCTGCACCGGCGGTCCAGGAACAATCCACCGCGCAAGCAGTGCCCGGTTGGCCACTCTTCCTTCTGCCCCTGCAAGCGCTGCAGTCGGGTGCCCGCCCGCTTTCCATCCATGTCTCCGCCCAGTCGAGGTGTTGAATGAAAGGTCTTCAGTCATGTCATCAGTCCCACCAAGCCGCGCCGCTGACAGGAAGGTTTTGACCATCGCGCGCCAACCCGGACCCAATGTGAATTAAAATCTCGTTGAGGTTGGAACCCGGCCGTAGCCCGCGAATAGGGTTCCTCCTGCTAAGACACCCAGTGCCCTTTTGAAACTTGACGCCCAGG
>Ga0163217_1082090_pt1 | contig 10107 bp, 32 predicted proteins | sample SynspAceP_FD_185933 | JGI IMG/M metagenome (GOLD analysis project Ga0163217, IMG submission 185933) | Saline lake microbial communities from Ace Lake in Antarctica - Synechococcus sp. Ace-P (PacBio error correction) | ecosystem: Environmental > Aquatic > Non-marine Saline and Alkaline > Saline ...
CGCGGGCCCAAAAACACCCAAAAAAAAAAAAGAAATTATAAAAAGCTCCTAAACATTAATCCAAAACTCAACCCTCCAAACCAATTCTACTGCAAAAAGCCCCCAAAAAATCCCCAACCCAACCCCCCGAAAAAATTAAAAAACGTTCCCCATCCCCGTCTCATCAGCGCTTAACCTCGACTCAATCCACCACACGATCCCATAAAAAAGACATATCAGGCTTCAGGCAATCCTACACCCCCGCTTTAGAAAATCAAAAAATAACCTATCTCTTTTTTCTGAAATTTTAATACGGTGCACGACCTGTACAGTAACCCACCAGGTTCGCAAGAATCATACCTTCCTTTTTCCCAAAATATTCTTAACAATGGCCAAGGCAAACAATACTAAACACCAAAAACTGGCCTCCGAAATTAACATTCAAACATAAGCACGCCCCCCAATCCTAACTCCCTCACCTCTTCCTCAACAATTATAATGGCATGCCAATACAACCCCGAAAACGAAAACGCGAATCCCTCCATACAATGCAACTACAAAGATTCTTCAAAACCCCCAGTACTCCTCAGCCCAGCCAAGCAAAAACTACATTCGATTACTCCCGAAGAGCCCACTGTATTTACCCCAAAAAAAGCTACAACCGCATCACTATCGCTAAACTTTCCCTCAATAACAAAATTCTTGAAACCCAATCCCCAAATCTGAAAAAAAATCTTAAACCAAAGCCATCCCCCATCAACCACAGACTACCTCCACAAATATTCCTACCTCAACGCAACACACACATATACTCGATCCACGGCCATAACAACGAGAAAAAGAAAAAAATAGCCCACACACATCCCCTAACCAACCATACGATCAACACAAATAACCCAACCCAGACTATCCCACACCAAAAAGACAAAATCACAGTGAATTCTCCCCAATCCCAAAAACAAGAAATCAACCAATACAGTAATCCACCTCCCAAACCAACACCGAAATTACATTCCCAAAACCTACACACCAACACCATACCAAATAACCATCAAACCAACCAATATCCGCCTTGCTATAACAAGCCGTCAAAGATCCGCAACCATTCTCAAGCCCCAAAACCCTACCTTCAACCAACTCAAATCACCGAACCAATTCCTCACTCACCACCTACCAAACCAAAACTCGGAAACCACACCCAATCCACACCCAAAAATGAAAAGCCTAATAAAACCAAAAACGAACCCTGCATCCCCATCAACCAATCGACCCAGAAGATAACTCACTCAAAACAACTATAAACCCAAATTACAACACACAACCACAATTCTTTTGACTTCCAATGGAAATTTGACACGGCCCAAAATACCCCCTCGATGCTGCTGAAAATTTCTCAGAACACAAAAATTCTCTTCCCGGATCCAACATTCAAATGCTCGCCAACAAGGCCTAACTTCCCGATTAAATCCATCCTACACAAATCAAATTAAAGACTCTTATACTCCGTAAGTTTAAAATAAAACACCACCTCCTCAATCGAGGTATTTCCCAAAGCCCCCATTACACAAATCGGCACCTCCATAACAGCAAATACCCACTAGCTCTCACGCCCCCCACAGCTCCAAAATAAATCATCCTATCCCTGATTCACGACAAATAGCCTGATCCTCACCGGATATAATCAAACCTGCAGTACATCGGAACAACACAAATGGGTCATAAACCACGAAATCAAACGAACTAGCCGCATACAAAGAATCTACCAAAAAAGCACTTCTGCCACAATCCTCCAAAAAAAACACCACACACACAAACCAACGCCAACAAACAAACCAATGCCAATCTAATCCCTGAAACGATCGGCACCAGTAATGTCTCCTCATTAAAAAAAAAATACATACTTCCCCACAAACCATCCCACAGAGCACCCCACAAAAAGCGCACCAAAAAGACGCATAAAGAAACGCACCTAACTCCCAAGCGCACCGAACTTCCCCTAGCAAGATCATTAAATAACTAGGCCTAATCCCTCATCACGGCTACCAAACCTCAGACAAGAACGAATCATGATCAAACTAATCCTTATAGCAAACAAATTCGAAGCGTGGCCACAATAGTAACCAAGAATCCCCTTCCACAATAACACGAAGATCACCAAAAGACCAAAAAGCTAAAAAAAGTACAACTGAAACACACGGCTCATCCCAATACTACGAATCATAGGGTCTTGGGGGTCAGCAGTTAAGTAGAACCACAAACCTGAACCCCTTGAAAAACAATAAAATAACCAAAATAACAACCCCCACATGATTATCGAACAAAATCCACCCATTCTTAGACAAAAGACGACCAACAGACAACAACCCTTCACCAACAAAACTAAGACCATTCTCGAAAAAATGAAAAAAAAAACCCCTGAATATAAGCGAAAACCAAGAACGAAATTAATTATTAGGCCATTGAGACCGCTGCTCCCAGGCCCTCCAAAAACCTTCAAAACAAAAACTACCCTATAAATACCGAGCATCCGAATAAATAGCCAAAACCATAATAGCTCCCCCAAAAGCATCCCCTGAAACACCCCCAAAACGAAAAAACAATCACACCCCCTGAAACCATGAAGGCACAAACAACAAACCAAACCCAAGAAAAAGCAAAGAACCGAAGCCTCCACCCAGACACAAATCAAAAAGCGACCGCTCACAATAAAAATAAAAACAACCAAATGCACAACCAAAAACAACACCAAAACGACCAACCATTCCAAACCAAGCCCATGTTAATGCAATTAAACCACCGCAAAACACCCCGCACCAACCCATCAAACACCACAAACCGAAGATCAAAAGAAACAAAAAAAAAATTCCGAAAATCATAATACAAAAATCCCTAACCACCACTATAAAAAAATCGCCACACCACAAAACAGCCAAAAACAAACACAACTACCCGCCCTCAAATCCCGGAATCCCAAACCACACAACCAAAATATACGTCAAAAATACTCTAACTCCAAACCAACTTCAAACGATTCTGACAACCCACACCTCTGGCCAACCCTCGTCAACCACACCAAACACATCACACCCCCCAAACAGACCACCGGAACCTAAAAAACAACCACTCCCAACAGCACCAAAGGCCCCACCCAGATCAACATCATCCCGCCGGATTCCAATATTCCCCCAAATACGCCGGCTACACAAAATCGCATCTTGCCAGTTTACCCAAAACGAAGTTGTTACAACTTTCACCAAAATCCCTGAAGCACAGAAATCAGTGAATTTACCTCCGAAACCTCCACGTGCAATCGCCATATGGCACTCAAAACAAAAGCAATCGCAACTGACCAACTTCATCCCCTCAAGTAAGAAACAACCAAAAACGTTGGGCCAAGTCCATCCTCTCCACTCTTATCCAAAAGCGCCGTCGCATTCCAACACGATTAAAACCAATCGCGAACACCATTCGCACTTGAAAAACCAATCCAATAAAGCCAAAAAAAACAATCACTCACACCACAAACACCATAAATCCCTAACACCTCTATCCCATCAGACACCTCCAAATCCCATCCACAACCAAACAGCTCACTAAAGTCCAATGACCCCCGTCAGTGGCCACGGCTCACTCACATCAAATCGCAACCCAGATACACCACACACTCTGCCCCTTCCTACCCTTGTCAATCAAGACAAACGCACTCAATGCAAAAGCCAAAAAAATAAGTTCTAACCCAAAAACGACACACACCACCCCCAAGAAGCCCAAGGAGCAAGCTGACAACAACTACCCCTCCAAGTCACTAATCTAAGGATCCACGCACCAACCTTGACATCCATTAACCCAATACCACCCATGCAATTCACTAAGCACGCTATCAAAAAGGCATCACGAACACAAAAAACAAACCACCCTCGCACCACCCCTCCAATAATCCAATATGCCTAAATCCCATTCAAATACCAAGCAACATCCCCCGACAAACCAAACACATAATCTCTCACGGAACACTCCCCTCAAAACCACCATCACCCACCACAAACTCAGACACTCCCAAAACCCATAAACCCCGGAAACAGCTACACTCCAGATCACAATCACCCAACACCCCCATTACCACTCCCCAAAAAGGACCCCAAACGACACCAGTCCAAACCACCAAATCCCCCACCAAAACGACCCCTACCCCTCCATAACGCCTATCAAACTCACATCGACCTAAACGGATTCTAATTAACCACACCACATAACAAACCTGTCATTCTCCACAATATAATCGACACCAAACCTAAAATCATCAAAGAAATGACCACTTTTAACAGCAAGCTCCCCCCATAATTCACAAAACAAGCCTCCATACGCTATCAAACAACCACGATACAACCAAGTGCCCAACAACTGAAAATCAGCCTTACCACCACAGCAACCCCCCACTTCACAAAGACCCCCACATTTGACGCACCAAACCAAAGCACCGCACCAAATCCGCCAAACACGATCCCATAACCACTCCGCACAAGCCACCGGAAAAACGAAATGCGTTACCCAATCCGCAAAAAGCTCCATACCCCACCAGCATACTTCCCATCACACACCCAAAGGATTCAGCATCCCTAAAAGTCCCAGCATCAACGCTTTGAGAAACCAAACCGACGCCAAAAACCGGTTACACCACAAAAATAATAAGTCACCTACATAACGAATCTCGCGAACAAACGAGGAAAACCCATGCTATCGCAACTAAGATAATCCACCGTCAGAAACGCCTTACAAGCCGACACGTATACCCCCGTTAACCAAAAACAAACCCTCCCCCGCCAGAAAACATAAAGCCCCTAAAACAAAACCTGTAAAGCTGACAACCCAATACGAAAATTCTCAAAATGGAAAAGCGACACCAGTTCTACCCAAAGCCTCTCGTCAAACCCCATCTTGAATCCAACCGTCCTGCCGCGGATCCTCAATGAGATTTGCCAAACCTCTCTACCCAATCCTTCAACAATTCCACCCGCAACCATCACCCACCACCTCGCCACGGATACCTCAGCGACCAAAAATAACTTAGCCCCCCATAACTTGGAATGCCTGCCATCCAAGCGACCAAAAAAACCGTAAAAGGTCCCGGGCTCCCACCGGTTAAAACCGGATTTCAAAAAATCGATCTCCAAACCTAAAACTACCCCAATAAACACCTACCTGACCACAAATCCTTTCAAGCAAGTAAATAAAAAACTGCGCCCCGTCAAAAACCCGCCGCACCGCCACCTCCCCAAACCGTCCCAACCGGCCCATCCCCAACCTTCAAAAACACCCCCAAACACACAAAAAATAAAAAACCCTTAGATCAAATCAAAAAAGAGAGCCTCAAAAAAACAAAGAAACCTGCCATAGTAGAAACAAAAAAGACAAACAAACAGATTTGATTCCACCCGAGCACAAAATAACAATAGAATCCACCAGCCGCCAGTCAAAAAACCAAATCCCCAGCGACATCACACTACCAAAGCAAGCAAACCCATACATACACATCCCCCAAAACCTCCCCTCCCCAGATCACAAGGAGCTCCGATCATTGATACCACCACAAAAAATCGCATCAACTAAACCACCATTGCAAAAACATGCCAACCACATACCCAAAAAACAACAATCAATCGGAACTCTGAAAACAAAAAGTAACACTTCCCATTGCCCGGAAAACACACGAGAAACCCAGCCCAAACCCTCGGCTAAAACCACAACCACCATCACTCCATTGAAACCAAAAACAAATACATCCCTTCAAGGATTAAACACACCCACTGTCAAAACCAAATAAAATCCAATCACAAATGCCCACCAACCATCACCACACCCAAAACCCCAAAAACCAACCAACAAACGCCTCACCAAACTCATCACACCAAAGCAAAAGCCAAACACGCAAAATCCCCCCATACACCAAACACAACCCCAAAAAAAAAAAAATAACGCAATAAACAAAACCCAATCAACCCCCACCTACCCCGAAGCAACCCCCCAACCCTGCAAAGCCAGACCACAAAAACAACAAAGCCACCCAGCCACACATACGCCGCAGACTCATCGAAAAACCAAAAGAAGATAACAACCACAAACGCCGGTAAATCAATAAGCCACCCCAAAAAAAAAAAGCACCCTAAAAAAAAAAACATTAACAATCTATCCGACAACAACGATAAACCATCCAAAGCCCCCTCAAATCAAAACAAATAAAAATCATTTATTCGGAAACCAAAACAACGACCAATCACAACCCCCAAACCAAAAATCCCAAACACTACAGAATCAACCATTCCTCAATTACTCAACGAATCCAACTCCCCAACCACACAGAACCTAAAAACCAATCACAACCAATATGAAAAAAGAAAACCACTCCCCCCTAATAAACACCCCGATCACAATACCAACTGATCACCCAAGGCACAATAGCAAACAAATAAACTACGGAAATAGAGCACGTATGAAAAGGCGCCCCAAAAAAAATGGAAAAAAAGTAAACCAAACAAAGAACTACTATGCCACACAAAGAAAAATCAGCAGTTCCAACAACGGACACATAACATCCTTACGCTCAATATCAACGAAAAACCAACTACACCAAGACAAAAAAGATTGAAAAAAAGTCCTATTAAAACAAGCCTCTAACCACATCAAGGTCCAAGACCAAGACTTTAGGCATACAGCAATCATCACCAAGATAAACCTTTCAAAAAAATCCTAATCCATTGCCCTGCCGAATGTAAATCCAGAAATCAAAAAAAAGCAGCAAAATAAAAACCGTGAATGGCATCCCAAACATTTGTCAAATAAATACTAAACTATACTATCTTCACCGGGTTCACCGACACAACATTCGCAATAAACACTTTTTTTCCATCTTTGCCTCCAGCCCTCAAAGCTACTAATGGAACACCTTTCTCAAATCCACTCAAGCACGCAATGAACCATCCAGTCCACAAATCGTGAGGTCCCCATTTGGCAAATTAACATCTCCTTCATCAACCCACAACCGCTGGCTACTTCAACACTTCCATCATCGCATACCTCCCATCGACAAAAAATCCGGAAACAACCCAATAAACAGAAGCGAGAAACTCCATACATCCGTCCGAAATCTAATTTCGCCCTGGAATCCAACGACCACCAATCGGGGACAATTTATCACGACAAACAAAAAACCGTGTCAAAAATGATCAAAGTCCAGAACACCAAAGGAACATATAACAGCATCTCCCTGTAAAAAAGTTAAAAACAGTAAATACTGGTAACAAAAGATTTATCAGATAAGCCGACGCGTATCAGAAAACCAACTTTCAAACACAATGACCAGATTCCAAAGCACAACAAAGAGGGCGCCCAACAACATGATTGCAGGTCTCCGCATTCATCTCCCACCATTCTCATATGACATATAGTCACTGAGAAACCAAGGTGGATTTTACAATAAAATAAACCCCAATCCCATTCCTCTCCAAAAAGCAATAAATAAAGTTGGTGAGTTCATGCCAATATTACCAAAGGCGGACCAATGCTGCATCCCAGCATCACGCTCCATTGAACGAATCTCCTCGAAGGGCAACTTTGGCCCCCATTTCCTAAGGGTCGGGATATGGGGCTCCTATACACGTATCTAGATATTCATAAACCGGATACATCTCCGGTCACGCCTTCCCATCTTCCCAAAACCTTTCCATGCAATTGTTGTTGTAGAAACCTGAAAAGCTGAAAAACCCTTCGCCTTGCTCCAAACCGGACTCTTAACCCTCCAAACCCCTCAGATTCTGCTCGCCTCATACCAATTGCTCGCCCCCTATCGACTCTGCAAAAATAAACATCACCTAAGCCTCTAGGGAAAACTGACCGCACAGACGGCAAACCCAAAAGCAAATACAAGTAAAAGGATAACTCGGATTGGGATTCATACATTTTCACTCAAGATAAAATGGGGACTTCGTACGCAAATTAAACTCCTATAATAAAATAATGACACGGATTTAGCCCTTTTGGGCAACCTTTTTCGCAACCCCAACATCAAAACAAGAAAACAAGACAACCGCCACCCTCGATCACTTCTCTCAAAACCAGAAAAAAAACAACCAACATAAAGCCAAATCACGTGTCGAAAATCTGAAGCAACAATTTGACACCCACTTTTTCCAATCAACAATTGCAATAACGAACACATTCTATTACCACTAAACAAAATGAAAAATTTAAACCACCGCTATTACAGGCCTAGAAAAACCACTTTCAACTTATCAGACAACAAAACGACGGGCTACCATCCACACATTGAATAAAATGCCGTTCATCCCAACCAAAACTGACGGCAAATTATCCGACCTAATATCCTTATATTCACCACTAAATGAAATCTAAACAACAATGACCACCTAACAAACAACGGCTCACAAAAATAAAATAGTGTCACCCATCCTTAACTGATTTACCATAACAAAAAATTAGTACTGGATGAAGCAACACCACACAGACCTGATAGACGGAGGAAGCTCCTTTTCCCCAGCAATCAAAGGCAACTAGACACCAACCAACAATAGAAAGGTGAAGATCACAAAAATCGGGAGAGTGGATCGCAAACCACATGAATAACATCCCATGCGAGTCAATAAAAAATTAACGAAAAAGCAAACGCTCCGTTCTTCATGCCACAGTTAAAAATCCATTCCCCTCGAATCAGCAAATCAAAGCATACCTTCATCATCAGCTTCAACGAATACAGCTGAACAAACAACACCTGACACATCGGATGCTTTCCCGGCTTCCAAACAGCAAGCAACTTTCTCAAACAGAAATATATCCAACCCATTTACCGCATCTAATGGTACAACGACGGAAAAATTCCGGCATTAACAATTAAAAATTAATTCGAACTCAAAATGCTTAACTTTGCTCAAATAAACCTAAACATCACCTACTTATTTAAAAACTAAGAAAAAACTAAACAACCTACTCATGGCAACCTAATTCACATTAGTTACCTCACGGAAAAAAAAAAACAAACAAGGAAAGGCAAAACAAAAATCAAACATCCACAGCAACTGAAGCGTGAACATCCACACACCACGACAACACAGTCCCCCTGCTACAGTAAAAAACCGACACACAAAAAATAAAAAGCGTTTCAACACCCTTTTTATCTTAACCTTCGCTAAATGAACTGGTGGACACGGGGATCTTCTTTGCTTCAATTCCATAATACCTAAAAGTGCTAGCCAACCTGGGTCCCGATAAAGTTCCAATCCTCTGCCGGCCCAGTCAATCCGATTGCTGTCCCCAAAATAAACTAACCAGAGCCGGCAACTTAACCACTAACCTTACAGCCACCACTTACATCCCGCATCAAAACTCACCCCCAATGGGACTCACAATTCCCCCTCTATGCATCCGAAGATCGACGCCCCAGCAACCTTGCATAATCCACACCCTCGCCAAGAGAAAAAAGAATGAAACCATACATCCTTTAGTCACCATCAAATTAGACCCCATTCCGAGTTCCCCAAACTCATATAACCATATTCGGATCACTAGCTATAGATTTCCGCGGCTTAATCAAAGCAATTCATAGTGGCTCCTAGCTTCCTTACTACCCCAAACCTCCCTGCAAATGGAAGGCACATAAAAACTATCCGGCAACGTTCATCCAAGTCCTTTCTTAACTTACCCTATGAAATTTCCCTCCCATCCCCCCTCATCCAAAAACAAAATTATCCATAATCCATCTTATTCCTTACACCCTTGGAACTAAAGACTCCAAAAACGCACTCTTAAACATCTGAATCGCTATGAACCACAATCTTTGCACTTCAAAGGGTGAATTGAAAGCTGAGAAAATCAAACTCATCGTCCCCACGAACGTCCCCAAAGAAATTATAATGCCTCAGCAACCTAAACAAATTTTATCTTTCCATTGCTCCAAAAATAAAGGCTCCCTGCAATTTATGAACTGTTCGCACACACTCCTCTCCCCCAAAAAAACTACATCAAACACCCACTCGCAACCAATCCCCCACACAGGCAAAAAACCGCCCAATTGAAATATCAGACTCACCACTCATTCAACAATTCACCCCACGAAAAAAC
>Ga0163217_1106863_pt1 | contig 10107 bp, 12 predicted proteins | sample SynspAceP_FD_185933 | JGI IMG/M metagenome (GOLD analysis project Ga0163217, IMG submission 185933) | Saline lake microbial communities from Ace Lake in Antarctica - Synechococcus sp. Ace-P (PacBio error correction) | ecosystem: Environmental > Aquatic > Non-marine Saline and Alkaline > Saline ...
GACCCCACACACACACAAAAAGAAAAAAAAAAAAAAAAATTGTCTAACTTAAAGTTTGAAAAAAATAAATAAAAATAAAAACTTTTTTTTCCATGTTTTTTGCTATCCTTTAAATTTTAATATATTTAATACCGACTACTATAAAACATAAAATGTTACCAAAACTAGCCCGGCCTAAACAAACAAAAATTAATTATGCCTTAGAAAAACACATCAAACTGCCTGTAACCACAAAAAACAAAATAAAATTCTTGCCTCCCTCCTACAATCCACCAAATAAATCCCCAAAAATGTTTGTTTCCCCCACGGCTCCCGCAAACCCATAGCAAATGTTAATTCATCACCCCAACACCCGTCCAGACCTCTTAACGCCCCAACAAAATCCGACCTCAACGGACCCAATAACAGATGAAGGCCGTAATACTAAAAACCCTGCCGCAACATAACAATTAAATTCCACCAAGTAAGTTTTCCTTTGAACTAGGTAACAATCAAAGATATACCAAACCTTGCCAGACCCATGGAAGGCATTGGTTGGGGGACCTATGGACTAAAGACGCGATCCATAATGCCAAAGAAATGGTTCAAAGCCATGCCTATAGGAATGCCAAACAATCCATAATTACGATCATACACCTTGGTCCCAAAAATAATAAAGAAGCACCCAGACCAAGAGACCGGGACCCTTCCAATTCTAAAACCTATAGAGACGCTGCCCAAAAAAATTTTAATTCAACAAAAACCACTTTATACGCGCAATCGAGGTTTTCAAACACTCTTAATCCCGAAATAATTGGAATCTTCCTGGAACAGCAGGAAACCAAGTCTCTGTTATCCTGACCCACAAAATACAAACGGCACACATCCCAAAAAAAGAAAGTAAACAGTAATCTAAAGAGCCACCTCCAATCAATCGTAAATATCCAACATAATAATGGCCAATAAATATAAAAGGATGATGAACAGCCTGCGGCAAACACTAAAAACCAAAACTACCCCTCTCCTTACCTCCCCACCAATCTGCTACTAACCGAACTACCTGGAACCCAACCAACGATGACCAAAAACCATTAATGCCTCACAAAGAAAATAATAACAATCCCAAAGCGTAAGCAAAACTTTTGCCCATTCAAAAACAAAAGAATACCGCCGGAAACCACATGCTAACGCCGCTCCCCAAACTATCGGCCAAATTGGCCCATTAATAAATTTCCATTCCAAAGCCCAAGCATGGCCATAGCACCACCCATCCAAGTATGTTGTAACTTAAACCATGATATCCTGAATGCCCAACCAAAAAATTCTTCTGCCGTTATAAGTAGAACAGTAGCATAAACATAACAGCGAAGAGCATTCTCCCATTGGTAATTTTCGAAAAATTTCATTTGTCCCAAAAATAATCATTATAACTGGTGGATTAAGGAGACCTAAACCAATTTTTTTTTGCCTCTACTACTGCTCACTGAATCCCAACCTATAGTCGGCTTTAACAAGTTCCCAAATGGAAATCCATGTAAATTTCGTTCAAAAAAGCAACAGCAATATCCAAATGCCATGCGCATAGGTATTACGCCTTGTATACTGATACACTCTAATATGTCGCATTAACCAATCCGAATCGGGGGGATGTAAACCAATACCGACAAATTACAACCCCCCCCGAACAATGTAATCCCTTTTGGATTACATTCCTTACCCGGCTACCGTCAAAAATCACATCGGCCCCGTCTCCACTTGTCTTGATAAATCCAATGCTATGTTCACGGCATCCACAATAGCCTCCAAATTTCTGATATTTCGAAACGCCCCCAATGGACTTCCAAACAATATAACTGGAAACCCCCCATTCTTTTAAAAAGCCAACATAAAACACCTAAAAGACCACCTCCCTGACGGACAACACTTTTAGGCACCGTATTTGGGACACAGCGTTACCAAATGGTGGCATCACAAGCGGACAACCATAAATAGACACAACTCAGGAACCTTACCAAATATTGCCATTTCCTTATGGGATGATGTAAAAATACATCCGTAAAACCACACCCTTGTATATGGACGTGCCAATTAAAAATTCATACATTTTTCAGGAAGTCCCATAATCCAAACAGGCAGAACAATTCACCACAGCCTATCGCAATGGTCCAAGTGACTCGATCTCCTTTTTTTAAAACAATGGCGGTCGTTTAGATCTAATTTCCCTCCGCCTCACCAAAAGACAGGGACAGCTTCTTTTTCTCTACCTTCCGATCGGGTATAGTGGAACACAAATATGATAATTAATCCTGACCAATACTTCACCTGAATCAAACTGCGAAGTCATTCTTCTCCACAATTAAATGGCTGCCAAATCCGAAAAACTTGGAAAATTGCCCTTAAAGGATATTTTAACATAAAAGCTAATTCATTTACAAAGAACTTGACCATTTGGACCAATGAAATACCATAAATTTGGTCGACAAATAAAAATAGAAGTTTTCAACATACTCATTAAACGGAACGCTAGAAGCAACACTACACAAAACCACACTAACCAATTAAATATGGTATCAAAATATTAAATCATTGAATTTTAGATAAACACATACCGAAAACACAACTAATTAACGCCAAAACAATCCGTGCTTTCGTCCACTTAATGCGCCAATCCCCCCAAATAACGACATAACCACAAAAAGTAAAATGATATGCCAACCGTAATACCGTAAGCCACACATAAAAACCGGAAATCTGCCCCACGACCCCAACCAATAAGATTCCCTGCAGCCATAGCCGCTCCTTGGGTACCCCGCCCAACAGCCCATGAACTCAGTGCAGGGAATAATTGAATCCGGGGTCCGAGGGCAATCCCTATAAGGCGATACTTATTAATGTTGCTAATTTTCCGTAAGCACCAATAAGGAATGACTGAACAGCAGGCCTAATCCTATCATCATTAGGCTACTGTCAAAATCGATTTGATTTAAAGATCTTACAGAGCTGTAACCTCGAAATTACCCAAAAAAACCTACATTCATATACCGAAACATATAAACCCGCTCACTGGACATCAAATGGCAATGCTCTCCAAAATAACACTGGCAACTCAAAAGAAAGGCATAATCTAGTCAGTTAAGATCAGAATAGACAGCTGGAATAAGACCCAAAGAACTGTCCCAGCATAAAACCACAATATCTGATTTCTCGCCCTGCCCCCACCTTCATCATACTATTCAACTATTTGGTAAGGCCAACATCTTCGGGATGTTTCTAGTAAATATAAGTACAAGGATGCAATAATAAATCAGAATCATGAAGGAAATAAACCCCCTTTCCACCCAACACCGAAAGAAAGTCCCATATCGGAAAGATACATAAGCAAAAATGGTAAGCAAAAAAGCCCCAGTAACATAACAAGTAGACCACCAGGACATAACGATCCCCCGTTCTGTCTTCTGAACAAAGAGCAACTCTTATAATCCACTCCAACCGTGGATCCCAAACCATTACCCTATCAAAATACAATCCACCCACCGCAAGAAAAGTCATTCCATAAATAAATTCAATTGCAGCTAAAAACAGTCCAAAATGACCAACCTTTCTAGGTCCAAAGTATCCGAAGGTACCCATTTACAAATTGGCCGATGAATACAAACATATACAAAAAAAAAAGCGTAATCAAGTTCCACCCCAAAAATCTGTCTCCTGAACTCCAGTGACCGATAAATCTCCTGCGAAAATAAAACCGCAAGGGCGACCAAGTGAAACAAATATTCTTTTCCCTCCAAACTTCTGATCGCGGAACTCATGTTGGACTTATTATTTTATTGCCAATATATGGAACGAATTATAAAACATCCATTCCAGAAACACAAACATCAGAACACAAGCCTGGATTCCCCCATACGTGCTACGGAATATCCCAAAAGGCTTACACCTATAATTACTCAAACAACCACATGAACCGTTTGCAACCACAGGCAACCCACTAAACGAAAATCAAGCCTTTATGTACCTATTTGCACAAGATAATTCTTTTAAAACTTAGAAAGTTTGAAAATACGATATAAATCTATTTGCCCTATATTGAATCTAAAACGTGTCCATAGTTATTCAACTTACCGGCGATATAATGGTAAAACCTCTTTCGAAGAAAAAATCACGCATCCCAAAATGCGTATTAACGTTCTCAGCTCTAAATAAAGAAGTGATTAAATTTATAATGATGTTCCTTACTATTAAAATTCCAATTCAGAGCCCTAACCACCAATAAAAGTTTCCCATGGAAAGGATTTAGAATCCATAACGCTTTCAACGTTCTTCTTGGTTTCAATTATGCCTGTTTTAAGCAAAAAAGTTAGTAACGAGGTGGAAATCTTGTTGATGGTCCAAAGTAGGTACATACTGCGCAACAGGTTAAATATAGTTACCATTGGAAATGGATTCCGTTCGACAAAGCCTTTTATTGCAAAGGGCAAAACTATCCCAGCCATTCCTTGAAATCTTAGGAGCTTGCAGCCAAATAATCATAATCATAATTTCATATCACCGGAATGCCCGCAAAACCAGCCATAGACCACATAAAACTATATCTTATAGGGTAGCACATAATTCCCCAACCGGCAGTAATATCGTCAAAAGGCCCTTAGGCCATGAATCAATAGCCAAAGCCTAACCCTTTTCTGTTTAACTCCTCCATGCCTTTAAACCTATGGGTACTAGGACAAGATTCGAAATGAACATACTAGTTTATAGATGTGTGATCTGCACATACCTTAACCATAAGCGCCATCGTCAATCAAAACTTAAAAAATTAAGGAACCTACCTGACCATTGTCAAGGCACTACGGAACTCAATACTCTACCGGGTCCGTCCCGGAACCGGCCAACATAACTGGCCATACTCTTAGATCGGCCCACAAATTGGTAACTCAGAGCACAAATATCCCATTAAAATCACCAAACCTTTTCCCAGGCAATACGTAACAACCTGAGCAATTACGGGGGATCCAAAAAAAAAATTGGTTTGTTGCAGACCAGAGGTAACAACACATTCTTTAATTGCATTTAATATTTTTCGATTAAGAATTAAACTACTTAAATAATATGAAAATTATTAAATTTAACCCTAGCAATATCCCCGGTAAGGGAAAATAGTAAACATAGGAAACCCTTTCAATCGCCTATTACCCCTCCTTATACCCCAAGCCAAATCTTTACTCCACCAAAAGCGCCATTCCAATCGGTAACTGGTCTTCGTTCACATAACGTACCGGTACCAATTCCGTAATTAACACCTTAACGGATGGCCATACATACCACACCTCCGAAACAAAAGCTATCATTGCCGATTTTATAGCCCTCGGGCCAAAGGTTTAAAGCGAATAATCGAGCAACGGGACCAAAATCTCCTGCAAACCACGCAGCATTGCGCACATGATCTAATTACTGGGCATAAAGTTCACCTTCTCCGCTATCCTCCAAAAGCATGCACATTGTCTATGGCATTTGAGACACGTGCTCCATTCTTACAGATCCTCATAATACATACCCATGTCGTATTCGCATAACGATCACATATTCAAAGGCTTTACACGTGTTGCCAATGCCGGGCATAAGATCCAATACTTCGGAACCAAAACCTTCCAAGGCCGTACAACCTGACGAATTCTTCTAAATTCCAGAAACATGGACCTCAACATCCTCATCACTACGCATCCCAGGGACCAAACAACGGCGAACTCCCCTAGTTCCAAAAACCAAGTTTTTGTAACCACTTGAGCAATAATTTCCCACCTACTGCCTCCGAAAGGAAACCATGGGAATTTCAGAGTAAGCACAATTCCACATAGCATACGTCTGCACCATGATCCATTCAACATATGGGACAACCCACAATCCAACACCATAAGCCAAAAATATAGCGACAAACCGTTTCTCCGAATTTCAAGACCCACGATTGTTCGCCACTAATGCCGGGAGGCATTTTGCACTACCCTGTCAGGACGATAAATGATTATACAGCTAACCAAGCCCAAAGGGTACACGAGTCGATAATTCTTCTAGTTACCATTTTTGAAACACCACAAGAAACACCTGAAGATCTCGCCATGTCTCAAAGCGGAAAAACCAAACACAAAGATCGGAAACTCACTGCTTCATAACGGGTTATCCTTTAAACAAAGTCCCCACTGTAATCATTCACTAACCCATCTACCCCTCTCAAAGCATTGGGGGCAACTTTTGTTAATATACAAAAGCGCCATAGCGGCGTAAAGGTCATTGGTAATTGGTATCCGTAAAAACCTAATCCAAGTTTGTAATCTATAGAGCTACCCTCCACCTCCTCTTGGAATATGATATAAAATCGATCCATTCCCGCTTTACTACCGCGTTCCATTAATGATACTCCAAATTCGATTTCAAGTCTGTAAATTTCGTCCAGTAGAACCATTCCGTTACCCAAAAAGTGAATAATCAAAGGTCCGGCGTTACCCGGGTAAGGGCCAATATCACGGTACAGCATCAATGCTTTGTTGGATATCATAGGTAAACTTGACCAATGTTCTCCACCGTTACGCACCCTCCTTAAACCTATCCAGCTCATCACAGGTTCTCCAATAGGTAGCGCATTCGCCAAAAAGACCACCAATTCCCTATCCTAATCACCAGGCATCAATTCTTCACGGCATCCTCTTGGCAACACCGTTTCAATCCGTCCCAAACAAAAAATAGTGCCTAGGCCGCATAATTGTATTATCTCAAAGAACAGGTTCCAAATATCCGCCTAAACCCCGGATGTAAACTACAAAAGGGATCTGTGATAGGTAAATTTACCCTGTTTAATATTTGGCATCAAAAGTTTTCTAGTAAATGCAACTTGACTGCCATCCGGGGATGGTCTTGGCCTGCATTCCAATGATCGGCGTAACGCCGATATAGCTCCAAATTATCCCAACCACCCAACCAAAGATCAATTTCAATAACAATTCCGTCGGCATCACCCCAAAATTTTTGCACAAAACTTTGGCATACATACCACAAAAGCTCCTCTCAACAATTTAACACCTCCTTCTATGCAATACACAAAATATAGGGGTCGTAAATACCGCCTTTCCTCCCATTAATCCTTCCTACTACATTTCAATCCGTTCTCTCCAAAGGCCTGATTGCAATTCAGCAGAAAAAGCAATTTACCGGGCCAATTAATGCCAACCATTTTCGCAACTTAGCCTTGCCGTAACTACGCCACTTTCTACCCATTTACTTATTCGGAAAGTATATAGCACCTTTAGATACGGTCGTTCATCATAACCTCCTCCTGAAATCTGTCCAATAAAAAATGCCGGCAAAACCCGTTTACTTAGGTAACCGCCTGTACGAATAGCCATATTATTGGTGGTAAAAATGAAAACCTTGGACCACATAACCCCTCCTTTAAAATCGCTGGCAAATGGCATTAGTCCTGGCCCTTCATAAACGGATAAATTCCGTCAAACATACCGAAATATTCCTTTTGGGTAACTTCTTCGGTTAATGTCAGATTAAAAAATACTTGCTTGGAATTAATTTTGCACTAAAGTACAAAAATATCCTAATATGATAATTTGTAAATAAAATTTAATATTTTATAATAATGTAACCGGCACAAATACCATCCTAAAACAACTAAAACCCGAAAAACCGAACAGATAACTATTATTAATTAAGGTCAATAAAAATGACACAAAGCTCATATATGGCCTCCAGTTAGCAAAAAAAATCCCCCATCACACAAAAGAGCGATAGGGAATAATTAAATAGAATAAATTAGTTTTTTAATCGGATCAAACCAAATACTCTTGGCAAACCAAAGGATAGTTCTGGAACATCAAGTAAAGGAGTAACAAGCACCGGGCTGTCAATTGCACCAAAAAAGGGCAATAAAGCTTGATAACTTTGTGCCGGTACTTGGGACGCCCACACCACAAACAACAGCGTCCTACAGAGCCGGATACATACCCCAAACAATAAATTGAGATAACGTTACCATCCAAAGAACCGGATGCATACCCCAATCCATCACAACCGGTAGAAAATAGATAAAAATAGTAACGGCTGGGTCAATCCATACAAGACCTCACCACCAATAAGGTAAATATAAAAAGCCAGTACCAATTAAGGGTTTTAACAGACTCCAAAAGAATCAGTGAACGACTGAGGATAAGATTAAACGAGAACAAACCACGACATGGCCATGGAGGTAAAAATCAAGAACAATAACAATAGCCTGGGTCGCTTAGGCACTACGTAGAGGATAGGCTAAAATCGGCAAAACTAAGTTCCCTATTAATAAAACCGGAGCAAAACTGCATAACAACACGATGGCGCCTGCTCCGTAGCCGTGAAACCCCAAGCCTACAAAGCCACCACAATTACCAAAAAGATTAGCTAAAAGGCATTCTTAAAATCGAGGAATAACTTTTAAAACTACCCTTTCTTCCTTGGGCAATCCTTTTTGACCATATAAAATAACCATAAGCAAAAAGCCAACCAACCAATATTCCAGGAATATATCCGTCAAGAACAGGCCGCAAAGAGCGTTACCCCCACTGGCCAAGGCAAATATTAAACATTGCAGGGGGAATCAAAAGTCCTGTCGTTATGAACTATATTCAGCAGCATCTAAAACTCTCTGGATAAAACCAATCCTTTCCATTTTTCTTTCTCTCTGTCAAGGTCTCCTATGCAATCAGCGGCAATGGCCCGAACCGATATACACAAATAACATAGCAAATATAACCATTACATACCCCATGCTCCAGCAAACTCCCCATAACCGATGCAAAATTTAATCAAACGATGCAATACCTCCCGGTTCATTATTCCCCACCAATACCGTAAAGAAGGGGATGCCAATAACGAAAATATCTAGCCGTTTGTCATCTTGGACTACCGATGGTCGCCTGAATAAGGGCCTATAGTGATCACACCATAATTTGATCGTGGTAGATAATTCCAAATACATAAGCAACGGTACCCCATAGGCCAGCAATCCCAAAAAGCTAATAAACAATAACTAGATATAATGGTTTCCAATACTACTCATTATGTGGCTTAAAGTTATTTAAATGTGATAAAGGAAAAATAAAAATAAGATAAGCCGCAAATTGGCACTAGGCATATACATATCCCACGCAACAACAGCTGTGAAATTCCAATGAGAGTGTATACAACCAAAATAACTCCACCAATTACCATATGACCAAAGCGAAAATTGCCATTATGACCGAATTACCTTTGCTTCCTTTTTTTGTCCATCGGAACAGCTCGGCCAATAAAAATCCATTACAGATGCCTTCTTTTGCCCATTAATGTAGGCGGCGCCCAAATACCGTGAACCAGATCAAAGAAAAATCTAGCAATTCCCGAAAAGAACTGGATTGCCCCACCTACATACTCGAAACTACTTGCCATAATCCACATCCAGTACCAACAAACTAAAAATAATACTAACAAACCTTCAACTGGCCCCGATCAATATTTAATATCCCTTTGCCATATGGATGTTAATTCTCTGATATTCTTTCATCTTAGTATCCTCATTAATTCTCCAAATAGGTTTGGTCTTTTCTACAAGGCTTTATCAGGATTAAAACGGAGTTAAAACATTCTTTACTCAAATGATTCCATTACCGCTCTTTTAACATGTCTCTTGCCAGTTACCTGCTTTTTGTATTTACAGTGACTTTCATTCCGCCGCGAACTGCACCACTCTTTTTCGATTATCGTTCCAACGATCCAAAACTGGTCCCACTACACCAACATCCGTACCTACTTGCCGTCCTACCGTATAAAATTTTAACAAACTTCGAAAGTGAGGTCAAGAGCACCAGATATGAGCGCGAGCACCATCCACCACGCCCCGCAATGTAACAAAGCGATTATATAACCACTCTCCCTAGCCAAGAGGCGAGCGAGGATCCCCGGAGGTTCGTGGACCATATATAACCCGGCTAATTTGATGTCTAGGAGTACATAAACATTTCCCAAGCTTAAGTATTCTTTGGATAGGAAAATATGAAATGCAACATCCTTTGGAGCGGCGTGACCTTGAATAGTATTCTGCAAACTTGGCGGGTCTTTTCG
>Ga0163217_1116453_pt1 | contig 10107 bp, 3 predicted proteins | sample SynspAceP_FD_185933 | JGI IMG/M metagenome (GOLD analysis project Ga0163217, IMG submission 185933) | Saline lake microbial communities from Ace Lake in Antarctica - Synechococcus sp. Ace-P (PacBio error correction) | ecosystem: Environmental > Aquatic > Non-marine Saline and Alkaline > Saline ...
GATTTGGCTAACTCGCCCAGTTTAGAGACCTCCACTAGTAATGGATACTAATAGTTATGAAGTTTTATGTATACGCAATAATATCAAGTATCCCTGGTAATGTTTGCCAGGAATAATTACATCATAAAACACAAGAATCAACCAATTGATAGACCTTAAAGCAGAAAATAGTAAGTGGATATCGATAAAACACATGTGGGATTGAGATTAAATGAAAATCCTTAACAAAAAATTTGTTTAAGGACTTCCGTATAGATGTTAGGTGTATTTTTTATAATACCATGATTATTTTAGCTCCTGTTGTCAGGTGCCACAAGCCAGGCTAACAAAAAGGCTTTAAATGACATTTTTTGCAGGGGCACTACCACTAAAGAGTAGTACCTCATTATGTTGTGGAGGATCATACAATCTCTGAATACCCTAATAAGGGTTTTGAACGGGGTAGAACTTTCTTTACGACCCGATGATGTTAAAACTTATAAGAGGAAATAAATTCCTACAAATTGATGTGATGGCATCCAAGAGATACGTCGCTTGTGGTTGTGGTGTATCAAGTATTAAAGTAAGAAACGGACAGTCAAGAAGCATCATCTTTTAATGGAGATTTTTCCAGAAATTGAGCGATGTCACTAAAAAGGAGAATTGGTTTTAGAGGTCGTTTTTTAAATCAAAATATATTAACTGAAACCAAACCAAACTATGCGTCACACTGGTCAAAACCAGAAAGCACTAAACGAAAAATACCTTTTTGAAAGCGAACGAAGATACCTTAGGGACAAAGTGTTCGTGTGAACGGAGTTTATTTTACAGGTTTGTAGGCGTTTTTAAAAAGAATGAACGCATTGATATTGACGGAGAAAAGTTGTTTTTGTTTCCGTTTACAAACCTTTCAGAAACATTTGGTCAGGAAAATAGATGTAGGGGTTTATGGCCATGACTATTTTTGCCATGAATATACTAGTACACCGTGAAAAAAAATAAAAGAAATTTTAAAAGAAAGTATAGCATTAATCCAATTGATGATAGGCTATAGGAACTTTTGTCTTTTCTCAAATATTGACGGTATTTCTGTATTTACACCGCGCATTAAATCGTTATTTTACCTATTTTAAATCCGGGGCTTTACACTCTTGGCAAGGTGTGATAGCCGTATAGTAATATTTTACTAATAATAAGGATAAAAGTAACGAACATAAAGCGCAAATGGCTGAAAGGTCGCCCGCACATCTGGAACAACTCCAATTATAGTTAAAAGACAGATTATCATGGAGCAAAAATTGGTAATCACAGGTTTGCAGGGATTTTAGGATTTGCGTTTCCTGTAGGCGTTTTGGCCTATTGGTGCAGATACATTTTTAGTGGCATGGAAGATATTTAAACCCAAAGTAAAAGAAACCCAATATTTCTGCGCATCTCGCGCATTCATTATTGGGCTCTTTGTCTGAAGTGATCGGATATTGAGTATATTTAATCGGATTTAATACCTGCAAACAAGAGCAGTAAGAATTAAGCCAATAGACGCTTGATAGAAGAATAATAGTTAACAAAATAACAATATTAAATATTAATAACTATTACTACACAAATAACCAATAGAGAATATTAATTGATAATAACGCGTGAATAGCATAACTTACCGACTTATTAGTTTATTTTATGGGCAGTCATCAATCTACTTAAAAACAAAACAGTACTCTCTTCTTGATCTTTTGCTACATATACACTCACAGAAAAACATTACTCGACTAAAATTGTTAGTACTGGTAAGGAGTCCGAAGCGAAACTGAAAATTAAGCCCTCAAAATTCCCACGGGAATATATCTGAGAAACAGTTATTTAGAATGACAGCGTTAACAAGAAAAAGCTTCTTGGTTGACCTTTATTTGCCTAGAATTGATAAAGGTTCCCACGAACAGGCATTAAACGGAGCTGTAGGGTTTGTGTGAAAAAACTCGAGATAGTGCAGGGTAATGAAATCTGAGTACGGAGCAGAAATTAAAGAACAATAAAAAATGTGATTATTTCCTATATTTATTTATTAAATTTATCATATTATTTTTTATTTTTTTTTTATTAATTCGATAAAGGCCGTAATTGCAAGTCAAATTTTTAATACAATCCAGTTGCGATAAACAATCAAGCAAAAACAAGAACTAACGAATTCTCAGTAGATTATCAAAATTTTAAAAAGGCAGAGGGTGGGATCCTTCGAGTAGCAAAACACTAAATTATTTTAGCGAGCAGGTAGCGTACCAATTTAGAAAAACTCTGATGGAAGAGGCGATCAAGTATGAAAGTAATAACTTTAATTATGGAACTACATATACCGCAAACGATTGCTATATGACTAAAATGATATTTGAAGGAAAGTGTGTATTGAGAGGCTCTGAAGTAGGAAAAAAAAATAGGTATGAATGTTCTTGTAAAGACCCTTAAAAACATATCTTTAGGAGTTAAAATGGAAAATGCAGAAATTTGATGCCCAAATTAACGATTTGAGGCCAAGGAGAGAAACTAGATGGTGCTGTCATCCCTAAGAATTGAATGATTGGAATAACAAAGGGAAGTATGTTAGAGCCGTTACAAAGTTGCAAATGCGGCCATTGTATGAATATGTGAAGAGGAGAAAGAGTAGCTAATTAAAGAAAGCATAGAAGTAATGCTTGCTTTAGCTGTCAAAATTTAAAATCACCTTTCCTTGGATACAATTGATTATAATTAGGGTGCAATTTTTAAGCTTCCTGTACGATTGTCACATCAGATTTTGCGCTTCATCGGCTATGAAAGTTCCAGCTATTTGTTGCCTTGTATTTGGGATACCTTCACATGAGGCAAAAAGAATAGAATGAAAACATCGTCATAGGGTTCTTTTTAAGCATACAGAAGGGTGGCTATTGGGCGTACATTCTATGGGACTGTTTTAACCAAAATAGTCTTTGGATTGGTTTATTAAATTCATTGCTTTTAATTAATCTTTAGCTATAAAGATGTTCCACTGATAAACAAAATTCTCTTAACTTTTCTAAGTATAACTTATTTTTTATTCGGAATTATGTGTTCTTTATCTAATTATTGTTTGATTGATAGCGCAAGAAAAGTAACCTATACCTCTACTCAAAGATACAAAACAAACCGTCGTATTATTTTTAGACTGCAAAAAAACTACTAATGGCTTGCTAACGCCTATTATTCAAATTTAGAATAATCGCAGCTGTTGCTTTTATTTAAGGCGGAAAAAATTGATTTAATTTTGGTAAGTGTGATAATGGAGCATTTATTTCACGAACCCAATACCATTTAAGAAAAGATTATCGCAGCGGGAATTCCTGCGAAAAAAATTTTTCTAGATTAATGCCTGTTTTAGAACCTTAGAAACTCCATGGTTAGAGCTAAGCATATTTTTTGGCTTAGATAATGCCACTATTATCTCACAAAAATTCACAACGAATAGAGCAATTTATTACTCGCCTCAAAAAAAGGGCTTTAATGACCATTGGCTTTCAATGCGAAAGATGTTTCTAGCGGTAGGTGGTTTAAAGGTTATTTAAGAGAGTAATTTTGCTAAGAGTGAAAAGTTTTTTTATAGATTTACTTACCATAAGAACCCAAATTTAGGAGAAAAATAGAATAAATACCCTAGCCTAATCTTCTTGCTAGGATTGTTCTTATTTTTTTATCTCTCGTAATTTTAAGGACTCTTATATACGACCGTACGTTTTGCTCATGTAAAAACTCAAGACAAAAAAACAACGTCTTTACATTGATTTGTTAATTTAGTTCTTCTCCAAACCAACGGCAGTAAGTATCGTACTCTCAGAGAAGACCTTTTTGAAATTAAATACTTTTATAGCTTCAGACCATAGCCTCCGATAGGCATCAGTTTACTGCATGCTTCCTCGACTGTTTTGTGTGGATTCTATGCTAAGCTTGAATCGTAGGAAACTTTGTGCTATTTTCACCACTTTATCTATTCTAGTGCTATTGCATCTGTAAATAGTACTTGACCCTGCCATTGAATTAAACTTCTTAAGTTTTAAAACGGCTGGTTTTTCTTTTTCGTCAACGATATCTTCTATAAAAGGCAAACGCGATATTTATAGCTGTTGCTCCTCTTCTGAAACTAATGAGAACGATGATGAAAAACTTCAGTCTACAGGTTTCATGCCTTTATGGCATAAGACACTTCTAAACGGAATTTCAAAATTGAAACTCGCCCATCCTCATTTGTAAGAGTCTCTTTTAAAAAATTACCTTTCTTCGTCCTAAAGTTGCACCATGTTGTATTTTTTATGCCTTTGCCTTTGCGTTAGGGTTTTCAAACATGTCCCTTTTTACCACCAAGGTTTTTAAGTCCTGGCTTTTCGTTACTTTGAAACCATAAATATCATCTTGACCTCTTTCCTTTCCTGCCTAACGACGAAAAATAACCTAAAACCCTGCTGTTATTTCTTTTAATAATAAACCCCAAAATCGTGACAGGGCTGTTATTCCCTGGCCCTCAGTTTACTGGGAATGCTGTAACGTATTGCATCCTCCTGCATTTTAAGCTGTTATAAAATATCCATATCGCCAAACCAAAAAAATTCTGACGAAAATACAACTGCTAAAAAGATAAGGGGCTACCTCAATTGGCCTGGCGAATTTAATCTAGGCCCCAAAGTTACGGAGCAGACAAATCTTGCCCTTTATTTGTAGATACATAATAAATATCCGTGCCACCGGTACCCCCCTCAAATCAGCAGCAACAGTAAGCTTTTCAGTACTTGCCTCATAAAATGGATATAAAATGATGTGCTCAAGTCTCTTAATAAATATTGAAAATTTCCATTCTTTAGTAACAGAACCTAATCCGCCCAGTAATTTTTCATGTTTTGTTAAATAACAACTCACCGCCGTAGCATTTTGACAACATATAAATGAGTAGATCTACTCTTCTACCCTAAAATGGCGTTGCTTTATGGTAGTTCGAAAATGGAATTTTAAGCGAAGGCCTTAGGACGGTAAGATCACCATCAGCTGAATTTTACCCGAATAAATATCTAAATAAGCTTCCCCCGTTGGTTCGTAAATTTTCTTTTAGACTTGCCTTCTACTGCTTCTAGACCACTTGTAAACAACACTTCATCTTTTATAAAATGCCGGTGAAAAATCTGCTTGAGCACTATTTAAATTACAATTGGGAAGATATAAACGCCTAAACTTTCATTTTACTATTTGCTAATATTTCCAAAATTAAAAATGCTGCATTTTCTATAATCTTTGCTAAAAAATGATTCTGAATTCCCCCTGTGACATAGCTCTTCACTTTTCAGGAGTACTCACTTTTAGCAACAGACAATATAAATTTATTTAATAGGTATTTGCCAAGGTGCTATCCTTTCATAGCTAACTATATATAAGTGTTGAAAAGCTTTTCAAATTGCCCAATTTTTAGATACGCATCCGCTAAATTTAAGTACTGCTGAGGACTTAATTTTTTTTTTTAACTTTGTTCCTTGTTTATATTCTCTAATGGCATCTTTATACCGCATATTCGTAAAAGTAGTAATCACCTTTTGAATATCTTTGTCCAAAAGTTACTGTACTACTCATTAAAAAAACAATAGGCATATTTTTTTAATTTCATTTTCTAAAGTATTAAAAAGAATCTCGGCGTATCTATTTGGTTTTGGTTTCCCTTTTGCGTTTTTACCATCTTTTATCTTGTTTTCTGCTAATCTTTTCCAAGGTAAACTTAAGAAACTATTTCGTGAGAACCTTCATTAAGGTCGAAAAACCGTTAACGCTACTTAATCATATCGAATAGCCGCACAAGGTTGTCTATCGATAACTGTTAATGCCAGCCAACCACTAACCGCATTATCGAACCTAAATAACGAAGCCCCCAAGTTAACCACGTTCACTTATCAAAAAGTTGTTGGATATTTGCGTTGAGCGGCAAGTCCCCTTCTAAATAATTTAATAGAAATGCTGGTTTTAAACTTTAAGCCTTCCGATAGTTTAAATAAACACATAACCTCCTATTAAATTTAAATTGAGGCTTATCTTCAATTAAATACAGAAACCTCATGCATTATAAATAATATCAGTTTAGGAATATTAGGAACGGAAATACCGTGTATATTACCAATTTCCCCATAAACAAACATCCCTGCTCCAATAGTAGGGTAAAAATTAAAGAATTAGCACTTTAAAAGTGCTTCATTTAATGATTTCAAAATCGCCTTTCGAATAATCAAACATTAACAAAGCACCGACCCTGCATCCACACGAATTGAAAGTTTTGTTTGCAAAATCAGAAATATTACTTGAAAGAATATGAAACATCAACAACTAGGTCCTGTGTTGAGGGCCTAAAATTCATCATTAACCACATTAAAACCTAATACGTTTTTTCGTTTGAAAAAGGTAATTAATTCCTATAAGAATGGTTTTTAGGAGCTCCGGTACTCCTTCCACTGCGGACCTGTAGGCTGGCTGTAATTTCGTATTTTCAACAGAGCCAACATAAGCTGGGTTAAAACTCCCAATATTAATCATGTACTGGTGTTATATTGAGGTTCACGTTTGCCCAAGGCCTAAAGCTTAAATGTTCCTATAAAAGGTAGCAACTACCCAAAAAAGTTCTATTATAAAAAGTTCATTTACAAATGCTTAACTATTTATCGATAATTTGAATCCATGCCTCTTTTGTACGGGTGGTGCCTTCTGAATCCGGAAAGATCTGAGCGCAACCCTAAATTTAAAACATAATATAAGTTGCCCTTTAGGTACCGCTCCATTTTTACCTGTTCCGTCCCCATAAATTATCGTAATTAGCGGCCTTATACACTTGATTGCCAAGCGATCAAAATTTCTTAAGGTATTGTTTGGATAGTTTTCTATACAGTTCACTACTAAGAAGTCATTGATCCGTCGCCATTAGCGAGAATAATTGATTATACATAAATCCACAATCCTTGAATTTTCCTACTAATAAATCAAAGGGTAAATAGAATGAAATGGTTATTTTTTCTACAGCATCGATCGAAAAGATTGAAGTAATTTCAGCCGTATTCGTAAAATCGCCAAACTCCTAATACTTTAGCTGTAATGGTAAGTATGTATTCTTCATTAGCTTTTGCATTTCTTCAATTTCCAAGTACCTTAACCACTGTTGTATTGTCCATCTGGTTCCGTGTGAGATACGTATTCAAAACCCCTAGCAAGGTATTAATAATTCAATCTGACAATAATACTAATCCCCTGTTTGCACTTGAATTCGTAAGCTATTGGTAAATAGTATTTTCAAAATCAATCAACAACAGCTCTTAATTAACTACTGTTTTTATGATTTGTAAATCTATGGGGTCTGGGGCACAGTCAGGTGTTAAATGGATCACAGGGATCTAATGGGTCAGAGCCGTTCGCTGATCTCATGCCATCACTAATACATCACCAATCGGTATCACACATTCCTACGGTATTATCCTGGAATTACATGGTTAAGTGTTTGCTGGATCTAATTGATCTACAACACATCCATATCTGTATCTAAGTATTAGAATCTAAGGCATCATAATACATCGCCATCGCCATCTAGTGGGTTAGCAATACATCACCCTACCTCATGCACCGTCTAAAATACCATCATTATCTGGTTTGATTATTTTTGGATGGTGCCAATTAGAGATTTCATAATCATCACTTAACCCGTCACCATCACTATCAAATAATACATTCTATGACACGTAACGGTCACCAAGCTGAAGTTTCAGAACAGGGAGCTACAGCAGTATTTGTAGTAAATGTAAAGGTGTAATTGCCCAAGGCAAACTTCAAAGTCCTAAAAAACCCTCGTTTTTGTTAATGAACCACGGATGTTGAAGGACCGGAGCTAAGTACCAAGTTCCTGGAACGTCTTGTGTAAGTCCTGAAAAGAGATCATAAGATTAGATACATCAGCCCTACAATATTACACGGCTTCTATTAGGAGTACTGGTAAGCCTGAACAATTTGGGGTCGTTGTTATGGTCCGCTATTACAAGCTGCCTATCGGAAATGCACAACCATTTTAAAACAGCTTTCAACATATAACGTAGTTGATGTTGATTAATTTCGGTGTTGTAAAATTTTGCTGAAATTTTTTTTTCTAGGGTGTTGGTACTCGTAGGCTACCATATCAGTTGATGACACTCCCAGAAGTTTTGCCGTTTGCACTTAAGGTCAATAATCCCTTCATTACCAACAGTGCATTTTCGGTGAATTCTAGAATTTCCTGGTTGGTAATAAAAATTATGGATACCGCTAAGTAGGGCTTGCACAATTATTTTCTTCATCAAGAAAAAGCGTAATAGGTTTGCTGTCTGTCCGATGATTGTGCCTGTCTAAATAGGCATCTGCTCTATTAAATCACTATTTCTACTCAAATAAGTGCGTGCCAGTTGGCGCAGGTGTGCTCGTAATAGTCACTTAAATCGACTTATTGTTATTTTCATCAACACAAACGTTTGTGGGTATTGCTGTGGTTTCGGTTCTGGCGTCTATTCCCGCTTCACAATTAAGGGCACAATCTGTCACAAAAACAACTCTTTCTATACTTCAGGAGTACAACTTGGTGCACTAGCATAATTTGGCGTGTAGGTATATTACCTCGCCTTGCAGGCTCATTAAATAGCTCACTCTATATTCCATCTATACTGTCGCTCGCCGTTTGGCGCATCATTAAATTCCAAATCCACCCGCAGTTTTCACCATCTAATGTATTGTCTAAATCCCAAGGAAAATTACGCAGAGAGAAACCTATACATGCCTGATTGTTAATTGTTTGGTGTTCCTAAAAGCGGGCCTTTAACGTCGAAAGTAATCGTGGGTTCGCCACAACTGGGACTAATACATGGCGGTACCGTTAAAGGTACCGAGTAAAAACCGTAGTAATCACTCCCGTAAGTAATGAATGGAACTTTGTAAATAAGGAAGCTTCATCATTTGATTTGGATTGGATTTGAACTCCAACTCTTAAGGTAGTGCCCTATTGGTGGTTGCAGCTTGAAATAAACCTGACAAATCTACCTCAAATCAGAACAATAGCGTGTTTTCTATCGGCTATTAAGCACTGGAGCTAGGTTTTCACAGAGGAACACTCCATCATCATCGACCAGGAATAATAACTTGCATTGCTACTCGCATTTACCTCCACTTGTGAAAGCAGGGGTTACTTGACCGGTTTTAATCGAAGAGCTATGCTTTCTTACCTTCAATATCTGAATCGTTTATTGCTGTACTACTATTTGTGCAGTCCTTGCTCCATTGGCTATTAACTGACAAAGTAATTTTCCAAAATTTTCATAATCGACACTGTTGTTGCGCGTACGCCCTAGGCACAAAATTTTTACCGTAACACTGGTTTCTGTAAGTAAATTTAAGGTTCCTAAATCTATTGAAATAGGCCTGTATCTCTGTTGGATTCCCCAGCAGCAATGTTATCAAATAGCGGAAAACCACCAACTTGTCGCTTGGTTAAACCCTAAAAAGGGAAAGCATAAAATAACCCAATAGCACACACTCTTTTTAAATTTAAGAGCAGCTGCGAAACTAAAATAGTTTATTTAGTTTTTTTGATTTCTGTTTTAGTATTTAAAAGAAATGAAAAAAGATTTATTTGATATTTTGACAGAGCTAATCAATATTAGTCAAAATTAATCAATGTATTATTAAGAAGATAAAATGCTGCCTTAATCGATGTAAAATAAATTGGCCTATCAAATACCTATCATTCTCTGGCGAGACAGCGGTTTGCATTCGTGGTCAATTTTTTTTACTAGTCCCTGTAATACTTACCGGGGTTCCTCTTCGGTAAAGAAGTGTTGCACATCTTAATCATATTTTTGAACACTTTGTGGGTCCATTTTACTGGTGCAGTCAATTGTGAATTAGATTTTTTTTAATGGCATCAGCTGTGATCACCCGCAGTAGTAACTCACGTTCTGATAATAAGGGCACACAGGGGCGTATTAATTTCGTACTCTCATTGGCGGCGCCGCTAATTCTTCTCAGGGCAGGTCCTTGGGGTGATGAAAAGCCCGCTAACAGTAACACTAAAAGCACGGCGAGCCCGCTTCTTTTTAG
>Ga0163217_1057135_pt1 | contig 10106 bp, 6 predicted proteins | sample SynspAceP_FD_185933 | JGI IMG/M metagenome (GOLD analysis project Ga0163217, IMG submission 185933) | Saline lake microbial communities from Ace Lake in Antarctica - Synechococcus sp. Ace-P (PacBio error correction) | ecosystem: Environmental > Aquatic > Non-marine Saline and Alkaline > Saline ...
ACAAAAGAGAGATTTTGAACCCTTTTTGGTATGCCATGGAGGAATGAAACCATTTGCCCCAGCCGAATTGGAAAAGCGAGATGGAAAAAACGACACGGCCCTGACTGAGGGGGTTGAAAAATGCCTCGTGGGGAAAAACTAAAAAGGAAAAAAAATAATTTTGTGGTGGAATTCAGAGTGAGAGAATCCCGGTACTTCCTTCCCTGATAAGTTTATAAATCGATGAATTGGGGTTCAAGTCCTGTCGGTATAATCCTGAGCGGATATAAAAAATTTCCCCCCCCCGGTGAAAGTTAAGCAATCGAAGATAACTGCTGAAGTTTGGTAGATAAAGGCGGATTTCCATTGGGATGGGAAAGCAAATCTCCGGGAAGCTTTTAATCCCGAGCGCATAAGAACTATTACCGGACATCGAATTTTAATCTTGGAGCAGTATGCCTTTACGGGCAAAAATCTAAAATTTAATTTTCTGATCGAAGCCTTCAATGGCAAAAGATACTAATATATGACAAGAAAGCAAATGCCCCTTCCTGACTCGCCAGTAATCGCTCGGGATATTGGGATGATTTGAATAATGGGTGCCCGGTGTCGGAATTGACCGGTTGTTGACCGACAACCTGATACCGACATACTAAAGAAACCTAGAACGAACCGGAAACAAGAGCAATAGAAATATTGACTTACACTTAAATTTTTTAAACCTTCAACCTCCAGTAAATATGAAAAAACAAGCCAGAAGAATTTTTAAAATCAACCGGCACTGGCTGCAGCAGCATTGGTTCTGGGATTTGCCAAATTTTTGGCTAATGGCCAAAATCGTCCAGCCAGACGAATTATTTAAAATTTCCTAGCGGAGTGTCCTTGAACCGGACCACTTTTTGCAGGGAAGAAATGGATCATTTGGACTTTTGGCCAAATTGCCAAGAAGAGCCAATATTGACGCAGTCGAGTTGTGAATCAAATTTTCAAGGACAAAGCAAAGACATGAACTACCTGAAGGAGATGAAAACTCGAGCTGATGGCGAAGGGGTGACTTCAAAGTATTTAATCATTGCGATGGCGAAGGGAAATGCTTGGAGCAGCCACTTCGGAGGGCAGAAGAAACAGTGAAAATCACAAAAATGGGTTTGAGGCAGCCAAATTCCTCGATGTTCAATGCTATTTCGCGTGAATTCCTATATGCGGTACCTTTATCCACAGCAAGGATGCGGAGCAGGAAGCGATGCCCAATGTCTGTAGCTCCGGTCTCCGACAGCTCTGCGAGTTTGCAGAATGACTTCGGCCCATCGACGTAATCATCGAGAATCATGGTGGGCTTTCTCGCAGCAATGGCAAATGGCTCGCGAGATGATCAAACAAATCCGCCTCATACAAGCGGGCTGGGAACGCTACCCTGATTTTGGGAATTTTGTCAATGAAACCGGGAAGGTGGAAAGGTGAATAGCTCGACTCCTACCGAGGGGTGGATGAGCTGATGCCTGCGCAAAAGGTGTTTTCGCTTGAAGCCCGATGGTATGGGATGATCGAGGTAAAATGAAAACACAATTGGGACTAACACCCGATGATAAAATCGTTCCTTTCACATGCTTCATGGCTACGTAGGAATCGAGCATGGTAACAGATGGGCCGCGATGGGGTATCGAGGAATTTCGAGTCAATCTCAATACAGTCCGACAAACCCTGACCAATGAAAAAAAGGATAGATGAAAATAGCTGCCGATTGGCAGCCCTTTTTTCTTAATAGTTCTTGATTTGCGGCTCTTCGAGTCCCGATAATTACGGGATGAACTCGAAGCTTGATCCAAAGATTGTAATCATTATTACTCCCAAGTCCAATTTAAAAACCTTGAAAATCCGTTTAGTCGGATTGAAAATCCTTCGATAAAAAAGTTTCAGAATTGTCATCCACGATCCCCGATTCGGGGCTGAAGAGCAGAGACTAAGCTCTTCGAGATTTATAATCTCGAAAGCTTGACTTTGCGCCAAGTGGGATACACCAAAAAAACCTGTGAATTCAACTTGAATAAATCACTTCATAAAATCCAACGCTAAAATTGCAAATTGGGCATCAATTCTTTTATTTGTTTAATCCAGACCAAAAAATCCATGAAAAAATCACTTTAACTCCTCCTAGCTTCGCAGATAGTTTTTTCTGCCTTTACCTCAAAAACCGATCCCCGATTCAAAGATCTGATGCCGCTTGGAGAAAGTTTCGCACCGATTGGAATGCTTCCCTGGCTTTTTCGAATTGCCATCGTCGAGAAAGATAAAATCGTCTATTCTAAAGGTTTTTGGCTATACAGATCAAGACAAAAAAACTCCTGTAATCCAAATACACTTTTGCAATCGGATCTTCCTCCAAAGCCTTCACCTCGGGGCTACTGGGCATACTTCGGGGCCGAGAGAAAGTAGACTTCGCACGCCCGACCGGAAGTATATTTCCCGAACTCCGATTCAACAAGGACTATATGAATTAGCAGAATATCGTCAAGGATCTATGGCCATCGGACAGGTTTGCCTCGGCATACTTAGCTTGGTTTATGTTTCCGACCGATTCTGATGAAGAACTGAATCAAGCGTATTGCCCATCAATGAACCTTTCACCGGACTCGGCAGCAGTGGTTTTACAACAATTGGATGGTTTTTTCTACAAGGTCAGATCGCCAAGCGCAATCACAGGAAAAACTTGGGAAGAAATGTCCAGTCAAACTTTTTTGACAACTAGGGATGACCCGCAGCAAATTTTAAGACGCAGGATAATGTCCAAAGACCAGCGATGCCTCGCTTCGCTATTCTACAGATTTGGATGGCCCTCAGCACCAAAATGGATTACTAACGACATCTCCGCATGGCTTTCCTGCGGGTGCGGATCGAATAGCATGTACTGAAAGATGTCCAACTGGCTATCACTTGGATAATGGTGCAAGTCATAAGGGTGAGCCAAATCCTCATCTGCCTTATGTCAGGAGGCAATGAGTGCACAGATGGTTTTTTTTGTCTCCGCCGGTACCCCCCTTCCAAAAGAACACCCAGATGCACATTTCCGCCAACCTATGGCTATGGGCTGGTTTCTCTCTCGCTTTCGAGGCCATATCGGGTGGAGCCAGTGGCGGAAATATCGATGGCTTCTCGCTTCGGCCGGCGTTTTCCCACAGACAGCTTGGCGGAATCGTAGTCTTGAGCAATCTAAAATGGTTCGCAAGTCCCGGAATCGTCCGAAACATGGTTGCAATCGAATGCCTGAAATTTCCGCTGAGATTGGTCGGGTGCAGAGGTTCTCAAGCGGTGGGCTGAGCCAAAAATAGCAACAGGGAGAAAAAATGAAACTCAGGCGATTCCAGAAAAGTGATGTGGGACCAAACCTTTCGCATGCCTTGATCGACTACAAAAAAATGATCGGAGCTATGAAAATCCGGCTATGGAAGATGGATGAATGGAATTGGAAAATGAACACGCTTTATGTACAAACAGGATTGCTCAAGGGTTTTTCTCGCCCATAAACATACGATGTCCTTCAACCTCTATTTTGACTATCAGGAAAAACCCAAACAAGGACTGGCTATTCCATTCCAATTCACCACAGGCAATCAACGAGATGTCTCGGAGGGAAAGTGGCATTCTGGAACCTGCCCCTAGATCCGATCGAGTTTTCCAGCCGTACTCCAAAACGCTGGAACTCTCCTCGGATGATTTGACCAAATACGAGGGTTCCTATTTACTGCAGGAGTTCAAGAAGTGAAGATTTATATCAAAAAGAGGGAAAGCTCTTTGCCTTCGTCGCCGGACAACCCGAATACGAGCAGATCCAGTTGGAACCGCCACGAAATTCAACTTCAAGCCTTGGACGGAATTAAGATGAAGTTTGAGGGAAAAGGATGGGAAAATTGTGGGCCGTGAAATTTCATTCAGTGCCAAATGGGACTTTTCGAGGAGAAAGAAAGCAGTAAGAAGGATAAGTCAGAAAGCTGAAATTTCTATCGGCCAAACTCTGCTTCTTCGATCCCCGATAATCATCCGCGGATATAATCTCGAAGCTCTATCTGATAAGAAGTTCGAATCTTCATCTTAAATGAGCTTCGTTGTGTTTACGGATTAAAAATCCTACGATCACGGTTCAGGATTACAATCCACGGAATAGCAATCGGAACCTGAAACAGCGGAATCTGAGGCTCTTCGAGATTTGTAATCTCGAAAGCTCGATTCTGAAGATTTGTAATCTTCATACATCGTTACCTAGTACACAAATCTGAAAGCCGATAGGTGGGTAAGCTTAGTCAGATTTAAAATCCTGAAGAATCGAGGTTCAGGAATAAATCCAAGAATGTGATCGAGACCTGAATATTGGAGATAATTAAAAAGCAAATTTATTTTGAACAATTCCATCATTACATCCCTCTTTTTGATAAAGCCTTTTTCAAATGAATTACAAAAACCGGGCCGAATCAGGAAAGTCTCGCTCTTGAGGAATTACAGTTGAAAATAAGGAGGTTTTAGAGAAACAACTCACCTCTTTTCAAAATTGATCTGGTTTCAGAACTGAGGCCCAAATTTTCTAAATCGATGGAAAAGGCGGAAATTTTTGCGGCCAAGCAATATTCCTTTGCCTAACCGAATTTCAATCCAAGTGCGAGTATGAAGAAATCGGACGCACGCAATGGTGCGGTTTATCGCCCCTTTTTACTGTGTCCTGGACCCTTAAACGATTTCCCGCCGAAGTTAGAGACATGTTACAGGCGGTATTGGTAAGATCTTATTGGTACAGAGCACTCATCGTATAATTGGACCAAAATATCTGAGCAATATTCACCATTTCCGAGATTCATAGAATATCTGTAGCGCATATCGACTAGTTGAAGCAAATTTGAAACGCTCTGGAAGGTCTTTCAAATGGAAAGTGGATTCTCAGGATGGACTTCAGCTAGAGATGCTTCAAATGGTTCTCAAGCGACTGTTTTAATCCCTAATCATAATGTAACAAGGTTAATATCCCGGAACAGTCCGAACACCATCTGCTCACCTCTTTTGATTCAGACTTGGTTTAGAGATTTAACTTTTTTGGTAGAGAAGCATTTATAGAAACTGCATAAGTAAAGGAATATGCAGAGCTTTTGAATAGTCTCCAAAACCTTAGCAAAATCTCTTTCTCCACGATGAGTGAAACGACTCCTTTGACATATCATCATGAACGGATCATGCTCGGAAGCTAGAAGGCTATTGTTCTATAGCAGACAAGCCGTCAAAGAAGTTCACTATGAGTTGGGATTTGAGGATTATTTCCAATCTTTCAGTCGGTTTTTTCAAGAAAAAATGAAGGGACTTCCACCCAGAAAATTCAGAAAAATATCAGTAGGGAACATTAATTGCCAACTTGTCGAATAAATGGTCTACACCGCAGCCCTGAGTAATCCCCATCTTGTGTCAACAATAACAACAACACGAAGACAATGAAAATTTTGAATACCTAGTAAAGATCAAGTATCAGAAAAACCAGAGAATTTTAGCTGGCCTTGAGAAGGCAATAGGCTTTGTGGCAATCTGTATTCTTATTAATTCCAAAAGTGACACTGCATTGGGCAAGATTACTCGCTTTGGCGCCACCGAAAAAACTAGCCTCAAGGCAAAGGAAAAAGAAGTGGTAAACCTCGTAGTTAAGTCAGATAAATGGCTGTGACATGCCTCTCAGCGCAATACTGCCATTGGCAAGATGAACGGCTTTGACAGAACAGGAAGGAAAAAAGGGGAGGGAGAGGAAAGAAGAGACGGAGGAGGAGAGCAAATCTTAGACTTAGGAAAGGAAACTGCGTCTTTTCGATCCAAAAATCGAATGCCTTAGCAAAAGTGACCAATCCATCACCGAAATTCGTGGCACGGCTTTCCAAAGAAAGCCAGTCGTGGATTCTTATGAAAGCTGGAATACAGTGAATTAACGCTGTTGATGTGGTGATTTTGATCGCCGATAGACGATTTCAAATTAATATTCAACAATCTAGCTAATTTCAATTGGACTTCCCGGTAAGCACCAAAACTAATAAGAAGTAGAAGGGAAAATTGGCCCAAATATAGAAAAGCGGAAGTCTAAGCTTTCCGCTTTTTTGTGTTTTGAAGTTTGAAATTAGGTTTTATCTTGGTTGACACAGCATATTTTTAAAAACCCCTACCTTTAAAAAGCATCTTTTGAGGGAACTATTTCGCTTACAACATCTCTTAACTTTATTTTTTTTTATCCACTCCAAGAAATGGCTATGCATTTTATGAATTATCCGCAATGATGCCATGACCTCTTTTTTCTTTGCGTAACTGGTAGGCAGGCCCGCAAAGGCGAGGCAGGCCGAGGACGTTCCGATAGCCATCGACGAAGTACCGGTATGCTATTATTTACCATACATTAAGTCCGCTTTTTAACTTCTTACTAGTGCCAATTGCGGGATATACAAATACAATTTACTAAAACCAGAATTAAACAATGTGGGGAATGAATAGAAAAAAATTTTTTTAAGTTTTTTTTTTTGTTGACAGCGATTACATCCATGAAAGTGATCAGGACCTATGCCAATCGAAAAAATTTTTTGAATTCTTAATTTATCGTAATTTAGATCTTTACCAACTTTTAAATTTATTTTTCGGAGAACAGGAATCATTTCAAATGTTTCACTCTTTCGAGTTTCCCCGCCTCTTAGAGTCCCGATAACGATTTGGGACACAACAGCAGAATTCTGAATAGCAAAGTTAATCCCTTAACTCAAAAAGCTCAAATACCATCTGATTTCTTCCCTTATTCTGAGGATTTTAGGATGCTTGAATGGAGAGATAGAGCCCTTTTTCTCCCTACGAAAGAAATTGGTCTGGAAAGTTAGGTGCCCGCTTCAAAAAGCTTTTCAGTGAGCAAATTTAAATTTTCATCGAAAACCCATTACTAACAAATGGCCCTGGAGCAGTTCTAGGTTCTTAGATCCCTCCTCTGTCACTTCCGTAAAATAGGAAACGCAAATCGATAGTAGACATTGTTGAAAGGAGTCATCAGTGTGTCCGTTCAGGCCGGGAGGATGCAAGATATATTGCAGAATTAATTCCGAAGGCGATCGGACTGAAATACAGGCAATACTATTTCTAAATACTTACTTGATCTTGAATCGGCTAAGTGGGAAAGTCAAAAGCTGAAGAGTATAAAGCTGATGATCCTCCAAAAAAAGGAGTAGACGATTTTATCCTTCCCTTGAGCGGACTTAGGTCAGCAATTTCCCTTGTCCTGAAGCCAGGTAATCGTGGAAAAGAAAATGAGCAAATTGGTTTTGGATTCTCCAGTATTCAAATCAACCTCAAAATTCCAATATTTTTTGAGATAGAAGCGGCTGGGGTACAATTGATGTTGCTGAAAACCGAGTATGGGCCGCTAATAAGCCCTCCTGGATTTACAGAAGGAGATAGCATCATAGGCGTTGTGACAAAAAGAGCTAATCTCTCGGAATTTGGTAGTCAATCTCTTCTTAATTTCTCCGTCGGAATTCCACCATAAAGAATCTGCGATCGAAAGAAGTGGTAAATAGAAAAATGCTGTCCATGCTTTGGATATGAAAACTGAATAAATCACCTATACCATTTGGGCCTTCAAAGTCAAAAAATATTCCTTGGCTAGTTTTTGGTCTTGCAAATCATAAATCTGAAAGGGAATTAGTGCCCCAATTGCATTAAAAAGGTATTCTTTTCCCCTATAAAATACTCGCAAAACCGTACATCACATTTTGCCTGTAGAAGTCATCGAGGTCTAGTGATATAAATTTACCCAGAATAAGGCAAATTCAAAGGTTTTTTCTTCAGTTGAATTTATCGCTTTGACAGGAGCTAAAAAATAGCGTAAAAATCAGGAGGTAGCTTAGTTTCAATAAATTGAATTTTATGAAACTAGTTAACTATTTTAAAAAAAGCAAATTAGAGCTTGATATAGAATCTGGATTTAGTTAAAAAAATTAAGACTAACCCTATTTGGAAAACTAAGCCGATATGAGAAGTCCCGATCATTGGGAGTTGGGCAAAGCGGCAATAACATAGCCCATGGTTTTAACCGTGGGGTATAGGAATTTGAATTAGTTTTTTTGTTTTGGCAGAATTGGAATCGACCGAGAAAAATAAGGGTTCGCAAACAATTATGTTGATAGTCCTGGATTGCAATCCCCTAGGTCAAGCTTCAGAATAATATCCACGATGCGTCGGACTCTGAATAGCTGGCTCTTTTCATTTCCAATTAGGGGATAACTGCTATTTTTTCAACCCATGAACCAACAACTCGCCCAAATCGCCCTCTCGTCCGAAGACTATGATGAAGCTATTGACCTATTACACCAAGACCCCTTGGCTTTGGAACTTCTTGAAGACACTACAATGTCTGAAAACCAAACGATGGGTTTCGGATCCAACACTCCAGGGTCAGCATGCATTTAACTCCTAGCAAAAGCTGCCAATGAATCCCAAATCTCCCCCAGATTCGTCATCAGGGCTGGAGGTCGGGTGTTTTCTCTTCTATGATAACCTGATGACTTCTGGCGAGATATAAAAGCTATACTTTCCAAAGGCGTAAGAATTATGCAGAGAACCCGCACGAGGATTATGGAATCGTCTCAGTCTTCAAGGATTTGTTATGGGAAATCTTTGGATTTGTGATGCGAAAGGAAGTCATAAATTCTTTCAATGATGTTAGCCTTTATTAAAGATCTTTGGGTCAAATACTTCTCATTATTCTTTTCTAAGGTCTTACCAGCTGGAATTTCATCTATCGAATATCCAACCTTCCATTCAATAGTATGGCAAAAATAAAAACAGTCAATACTCCTGTCCTTCGCTTATTTCAAATGCAACTACTGACAAAAGCTAAACGCAAAACTTACCGAATCCGCCCGCCAGATGGAGAGCGTGTAGTCCAAATACAGGTAGAAGGGTATATCGAGGAAGATATTCAGTCCGTATTGAATCCCTCTAATCAAGATCCCCGGTGTTTGTCAGGCCTGGTTCTTCGTGAAATACAAAGAGCTCGGAAAGGGTTATATGGTGACCAACCGCCCACTCGTCAGAAATTCCGGTCAAGTAGAAAATCGCCTCTCCACATCTCACCCGTTGAAGAACACTTCGAAGCAGAAGTGTAGGACTGGTACAACAGCCGATCCAATTGGCTTTGATCAAAACTGACTGGTTGACAGAGCTGAGCCGATTTAAAAAAATGGCAATCAAGACATTGATTCTTAGAAATTAAGAAGAAGGTACAGTACCATCCGTGGACGAAGCAATCAAGGGGCAAATTGGATACCCGATGGGTATGATAGAACCCAAATTACCGGAGTGAGATCACAAAATTTCGTCTCCGATTCAAGAATACACACAGAACGATTTGTGACCACATGCTGCATCCTACCAGGAAATCAGGCGGACCCGAGTATCAACCGAAGACGGGAAGGTAGTAGGACTGAATACTGCCGTGATGATCGATCCGAAAACATTGGCTTTTATCACGCCAGCGAGTTTTTTTTGTAAAAATAATCATTGAAAATCTACTGCTGCTTAATGAACCGCATTTTGCGGACATCGAGGTTAAAGTCCAAAAAAATGCCGAAAACTTTAACGCAGCTACTAAAACAGTCCCGCAAGCCAAGGGGTGATCGTCTCCAAAGTATTGCCAAATGGCTTTCTGGAGGCAGCTAGTATTCATCCGCGGGAATGATCCTTTCCATCAACAACGTCGAGTTTGGGACCGCATGGCAATAGTCCATAGGAAAAGAAGGTTTATACAGACACAAAAATATTTCGACGTGAAGAGCTAGTGCGATCGTGAGGCTACAGAGATTAATATCTCAAGAAATGGGGTGATCAGTAAGACCAAAAGCCCTCGCCATGCGAAATCCCAGAAAAAGGGATTAATCTTCTTCCAATCTTGAATGACCGAAAAGTAATCTTGAAGTCTTTGCATGAACATCCAGCCGCTGAGTATGAAATCATCCAAGCGATCAAACGTTTGATCCTTTGCGCGTCGAAATGCTACAAACCATCGACCAGGACAAACCAATGCTGGTGTAACACACATCTATCAAGGCACGCAAGCGGATCAGATGAATGCGCCACTT
>Ga0163217_1072864_pt1 | contig 10106 bp, 11 predicted proteins | sample SynspAceP_FD_185933 | JGI IMG/M metagenome (GOLD analysis project Ga0163217, IMG submission 185933) | Saline lake microbial communities from Ace Lake in Antarctica - Synechococcus sp. Ace-P (PacBio error correction) | ecosystem: Environmental > Aquatic > Non-marine Saline and Alkaline > Saline ...
GACGGGAAATGGGGCCCCCCCGCGTTTTTACGGCCAAGGCCCGAACCCCGGACCGCTGCCCAATCCGCAAATGCCCGCAAAAAAACAAAACCGTTTCCCGAAGGGGGTGTCCTTCTGAAGTTTGGCGGGGGGTCCCAAGGAGCCCCATTTTTGGTCTTCTTATATACGCGCGGACTGTCGAGAAGGCATCAGCCCCCGCCCCCTGGCCCGAGCCCCGCAACAGAGGGGCGGCGATTGGTTGGGAATCAATCCGCTGCTCGTCCAGCACCCCACGGAAATTCCAAGCCACAAAGTGGCCCGAGGCCCTGCATCCTTGCCCGATGGAACGCAGTGCGCGTCCGAAGTGCGCCGCAATGGGCGGTGGATTCCGGCCGGCCAAAAGGAAAGCTCAGGGCAACGCGCCTTGGCGGTGTCCCTGTGGCTGTGGTCTTCTGCACGTCTGAACCGCCCCGGCCAGATGCGCTACGACGCGCGACGAACGGACATGAATGATCACCGGAAAGCGCCATGAATTTCCGGATCGTCTACAAGGCCGGCTTCGATGCCCAAAGGCAAAATTCGCGGGCGTCGAGTTTTACCCAATACTTGCCGTTGCCCGGTGGTTCGCCGGACCTGTCCCCTGCCCGTTGCCGACCGTGCATGCTGCATGCCGACAATGCCTAACCACCTTTGCCGAATGTGCGCATCACTCGCGCCAAGCCGTCATGAAATCCAACCCACACCGCAGTCCAACACCGCCTTCCGGGCTTCGGGGACCGCAGGGGATGGTCGGGATTCGAGCGCGTGCTGGATCACGTCGCCCAGCTGGTCCGGGTCGCGAATCCTGTGGGAGGTTTGCGCAGCCTCCAATATCCTACGCGTGCTCCCCGGCCGGGGAATATTTTCGGGAACAATGAAAGCCCCGGGCACAGGGGCCAAAATTCGGCGGGGCGCATTCGCCTGAAGGGTTTTGGGATTCGAGGGGCGCAAACCACGCCCCTATAAGATGCCCGTCGAGGATTTCATTCTGCAACGAGATGAACGGATGCCTTGCTGGACAATCCTCGGACCTACGTCGCGCGCGCGCCGCTGTTTTTTGCCCGGCGATTCCGAACGCCGAGAACCCAGTGCTGGAAAAAGGGCAATCTCTTGACGCCAGTGGAAGTTCGGATCTCGTTCCGCTGACGCAACCTGAACCAAGCTGGGGCGCGGCTGGTGCATGTCTATCAAGACGGCTTCCATCCCCATGAACCATGGCGCAGGCGGCACGGAAATGGGCCAAGGCTGTTCCTGAAGATCGCGCCAAGTGGGCCGCCAGCAGGTTCGGCGGTGGGGGCTTGGCGGGTGAAGATCCACCGCGACGGATACCGCGAAGGTGCCAAATACCAGTGCGACGGCTGCACATCGGCACCGCCCTGAACGGCAATGGCCGTGCAAGGCCGCGTGTGACGAGATCACCGGACGCATCGAGCCGATTGGTGGCCGAGGCCGCATCAACCCCACGCCCGATCAGGTGCGGTTTGAAGGGCGGTGAAGGGTCCAAGTGGGCCGAGGCGCAGCCTTTCGCATCGAGAGATATCGCCGACGCCTATATGGCGCGCATCTCGCTGAGTGCGGAGCGGGCTTTCTAATGCGACCCGAAATCACATGGGACCGCATCAAGGGCGAGGGACGACCGTTCCTCTATCTCTCGTATGGCGCTGCGATCACCGAGGTCGGTCATCGGACACGCTCACCGGCGAAAAACCGCACTCCTACCGCCGATATTTTGCATGACGCAGGCGCGTCGCTAAACCCCTGCGCTCAACATCGGGCAAGAGTGGAGGGCGGCTTATGTGCAAGCGCGGGCTGGCTGACCACGGGGAGCTTGAATTTGGGACGATTAAGGCCGTCTGCGCAACCCCACCGCGCCCGTCGACCCTCAAAATCCCGGGCCTGCCTCGATCGGCCTGAGGTGTTTCAATGTAGCCCTCTGGGATGCGCCAAACCGCGAGGATACGATTTACCGCAGCCAGAAGCCGTGGCGAACCGCCTTTGATGCTGGGGATTTCGGCGTGAAATCGGCGCTTGTCGGATGCCGTGGCGGCTTGCGGCGATTGGCACGTTTAATCCCGCGCTGGATGCGCCCCGCGAACCGGCCGATGTGGCGTGCTTTGGGCCGTGTCAGGCGCCAGCCAGGCGGGCGGGATGAGTTTTTGACAGCAACTCGGATTAGCGCCGTGCAATCGAGCTCCAATGGCCGGGTTGGCGCGGTGCTCGTTGTCGACGGCGCAGGGTCCGTCCCGGCGTGGGGGCGGGCACGGCGATGCTGGTTTGGGCGGGACGGGCCAAGTGGCGGCACGCATCGGCGGCCGGAAGCCGTTGAGTTCGAGGCTGTTAAGGCGCGCCGCCGGGGTCCTGGCCCAAGGCAAAGATACGCTGGCAAACGCCAACCGCTTGGCCCGCTTTGGCACAATGCTGCGGGGCTGCGGTGACGTTGCTGACGGGAAGTGTGGGATGCGGCAGCGGTTTGGTTGGGAATCGACCAAAATCATCGCAAGACCCCTACCCCGTGAAGCCAACCACACCAACCCCTGTCGTCACCCGCGGCAATCGCCAGCCTTCGCAACGGCACCACCACAACACCCCCATCTCTCGGTGATGGTTGATCATCGATAGCAATCAGCGCGCCCACCAAACACGTCTGGATTTACGGGTGCAAGGCCATGTGGGGCGCGCCGCTCGCCGCCACCCTTGCGCCCTGCCCGACTACGCGATCACGTGGGCGACCACCGATCTTAGCCGCTACCTGAAGGCCCCTCCCGAAGGCGTCCGATTCTACTACCGGCCAAACCCCCGCCGATGTCGTCGACTCGCCCGCTTGAGGCGCCACATTACATCCGGACCTATTCCGCATGCCGCTCACCTCGGAGCTGTGCACCGCCTGCTCGGTCATGGTTTTCCCCAAGGCGCCGGGCTGATCGGGCAGCGCCACCAATGGGCGTCGCTTTCGCAAACCAGTCTTCGCACAACTGGGCCACGTCGGACATGCCCAAATAACCGCGCATTGGCTGCCCAATAGGCGATCCAGCCTTGGCAACGCACCCGCAAGGGCCATTGCCGTGAGCGTGGTTTCCAGCTTACTTTCTGAGCATCCTGCTTAAAAACACCAGCAAAGGTTGCCCAAGCATGACGCCCATTATTAAGCCTCTCAGGGCTTGACACAAGGCGTATCCCGGCGTTGTTGCCAATAGCGACGTCCTCGTTCGAGATCGCGCTGGGCGAGGTCCATGCGCTGGCCTCGGCGAAAACGGCGCGGGCAAGTCGACGCTGGTGAAATGATCTACGGTCTGGTGAAGCCCGACAGTGCCACCATGGCGCTGCACGGAGACAGCTACACGCAGCGAGGCCGCGCGCCGCCCGGTCCCAGCGGTGTGGCGATGGTGTTTCAACACCTCTCGCTATTCGAGGCTTTGTCTGTTGCCGAAAACATCGGCGCTCGGCATGGAAAACCGCCGCAAAACGCGCGAGCTAAGGCCACCAGATCCGCGAGGTTCAGGGCCACATTACGGCTGCCGCTGGACTCCTGACCGGGGCCTTGTCGGCGAGCTAAGCGCAGGCGAGCGTCAGCCAGGCGTCCCGAAGATCAATTCGCTGCCTTCTGCAAGACGAACCAAATTGTTGATCATGGACGAAAGCCCACCAGCGGGGGGTGCTGACCCCGCAGGAGTCGAATTTCTGTTTCACCACCCGCGCAAGCTCAGCGCCGAGGGGACTGCGATCCTTTATAATCAGTGCACGAAGCTCGAAGAAATCCGCGCCTTGTTGTGATGCGGCAACGGTTCTAACGCCTCGGCAAAGGTCGTTCGGGGAATGCGTGCCCATAGACACCACCGGGCGCCGCGAGGATGGCCAGTTGGAAATGGGTGTGGCAAAGTGCTGCACCAAGAACCAAGGCATCCCGGCAAATGCGCTTGCGATGTGGTGCTGGGCGTCGAAAGGCCTGAAGCCTGCCTATCGGCCACACATTTCGGCCACCCAGCTTTGATGAACCGTGGTCACTAGGGAGTTGCGACGCGGGCGAGATACTGCGCCATCGGCGGGTGGTGCGGGCAACGGCCAAGACGAATGGCTGGCGGCGCCTGTCGGGCCCGGAGGGTTAGAAACCTCCGCAGATTGTGGATCTTTTTGAGGGGCGAGAAAGTGGCCAGATGGGCCCCAATGAGCGCCGCGCAATCGGCATCCTGAGCGCGCCGGAAGAACGCTTTGGGGCCATCAGCCGCCCCGGAACATGAGCTGACGGAAAATGCCCGCCTGCTGACGGGCGTGATGCGCCAGAGGGCCCCTCGCGTCGGCGGCGCTCATCAACTGGCGCAAAAACAGATGCAACTGCATTCGGGTCCTCGCGCACCCGCCCGGCGGCTGGCGGCGGGCGGCCGCCCACTCCCGCCCCTTGTTCGGCTGGTTTCACCCACAAGCACTGGGAACGTTGCAAGACCCTCGCGGCGCAATGCGAACTTTTGACAAGTTGGCCGCCAGACAAGACCGTGCTGCATTGCCCGGACCGGGGGTGCGCACGTCAAATTTTTCGATTACTTCCTAATGGGGGCAGATTATGCTGGCGAGGTCTCGCCCGCAGCTTCGCCGAAGAAAGTAATCGAAAATTTGACTGCGCACCCCCGGTCCGGGCAATGCAGCACGTTTCCTTGTTCTGGCGCAACTTTTGCAAAATTCCGTCCAAAATTGGCCGCGAGGTCTAACCGGAAGTGCTTTGTTGTGAACCAGCCCCCGACATGGGGCCGGGATTTGCCGTCTGCCGCCGCGCGATCCGACAAAAGCCCGTTGGAAATGTCTGGGGCGGGCAAAAGGGGGTTTGCGGGCGTGTCGTGATCAAAGCCAAGACCTTATAGTTTTGATGGAAGTCCGCCCGGAACCGGCTTTTCTGGGCCGCCCGCTAATTTGGCGGTCGCCTGAGTGGCGTCCCCGCGCCTACCGAGGGCTGACGGTTGACGAGGATTGGCCTGATGCTGGCGCCGCCCGCAATGACATGGAGGTGGGCCCATGTTGGTTAATGCTGGCGCTAATGGATTATTTGGAAAAGGCAAAGAGGGGGATACGCGCTATGATCCGGCCTGGAAAAAACGCCCCTCCGCCGAGCAAGGCTTGGAATCTATGCGACGCCCGGCTTCTGGCGTCCACGTTTGACGAAAATGATCGCGGCGCATTTTGTTTTTGCGATCTTGGGCAAGCCCGTTTGAGGCGATCCGCACGATAATTTGGATCCGCGTTTTCACCCCCGCAATTTGCAGAACTTTCTTCGCGTCCGCTAGCTTTCCTGGTCAAAGCAGGCCCCTGAATCTTGATCGCCATTGGCCCTGCAGCCTTGGCTTCAAAGGCGGGCGGATCTGGAACATCGGTGGCGGAAGGCCAATACATCATGGGGCGCGCTGGGCAGGGCGGGCCGGCAGGGGCTGGCAATTCCTTACCCATCCGAAAGGTGCTAATCTTCCCTTTGATGGTGAATTCGGGCGCGCTTTGGCGGTTGGGCAATGGGCGATGATCCCGGCGATCCTGCGGGTCAAATTCCGCACCAACGAAAATCCTCGCGGTCTCGCTATCTGTTGGTCTAATGTGGCCGAAAACCACCTCTCACACCTGCCTCGCGCGGTCGGCTTTGGTGCGCAAACCCCCCAAAGGCGGGTGGCTTTCCGGGGCAGCCGGAACCTGTCGCAAATGGGACGCCTCCGGCCAACCCTGAACTGATCGTGGGGCACGGCATGCACCTGGGGGCGTGGGTCGCAGCTTCATCGCGGTGATCTTTGCGTAATGTGATCATGTCGCGCCACTTGCTGGCTATCATATCCAACTGGCCGGACAGGGCCCCACGTGGCGGCAAAAATTCGCAGGCGTGATCCGGGGCGTTGGTATCCTGTGCCTCGCATCTCCGGGCGCGCTGGCGGGCTTGCCGGATTGTTCGAGGTTTTAGCAGGCCCCGCAGGCCAGATCAGCATCGACTTCGGGCGCGGGCCTACGCTTCCCGCGAATCATCCGTTGCTTCCTAGGGGCGGCTTGCACCGCCATCGGGCATCCTGCCTTGCCCGGCACTGCTCATGGCGCTGAACCTATATTGGCGCGGAGTTGGCTGGCAGTTCAATGCTGGCGCTACCCGCCGGCTGCAATCCAAGCGTTCCAGGGCATGCTTGGCTGTTCTTCCTTCTGGGCGTTGACGTGCTCAGCAATTACCGGAATTTCGCTTTGGACTGGACGTCCAGGGAGAGGCCGCATGGAACACCGCATCGTCGCCCTTTGCCGAATGGGACTGGCCATGGCAAGCCATGCTGCTCCATGGCGCTTCACGGGCCTCTGTCCACGCGAAGAAGGCTTTCTGTCGGCGCTGGTATTCGTCGGTGTCCATTCGCGATCACGGCATTGCTGGCATTGGCCGGCGGCTTTTTGTTGGCCGCGGTTCGCGCAGACGCGTGCTGCGCGCGGGTGCTCGACCATTTCAAAAGCACATTGCCATTGATGCTGGCCGGGGTGGGCAGTCGCCGCAATCGCACTTCATCTGTTTTATCCATAATGGGGGTCGCATAATGATCTGTCTTCAATCAATCCAGTTGTCCCGTCGCATCTCTTATGTCGCGGGGCGAACGCCCGATCTTGCTGGCAGCCCTCGCGAATGATGGTCGGAGAAGGGCCAAGGTGTCCTGAACTCGGGCAGTCGAAAGGCATTGATGATACGGGCGCGATTTGTGGGTTCGTCATTGGGCCGTAGAGACCGGTGATCACCGGTGATTTGGGCCTTTGCCGCCGCAGCCCATTGGGGCGGCTTTTGCTAAGCCTAATTTTCGGCTTCCCTGACCCAGGTGGTTGCTGTCGAACAAGTTGCCAACCGGACTTTGCCCTAACCCTATTCGGCCTTGCGGCCTATCGGCACTGATCCGGGCAAAAGTTATGTGGGTTATCAAGGCACCCAGCAACACGCCCCTCGATCTGGGGCCGTTGGGCGATATTTCCGGTGATGCGGGCGCATCCTGTTTTCGCATGGACTGGGTGGTTTTTATCTAAGCCTGCTGCTACCGTCGGTCGCAACCTGGGGCAATTCCTGGCCTACACACGCGGCGGCCTTGTGCTGGCGTCGCTGGTTTGGCGAAAGCCCACGATGCGGCTTCATGCGGCTTGGCTATAAAGTTGTGCGCATCGCTTGCTTGGCGAAATCATGTTCGGCGGGGCCTGCGGCGGGCCTTGGTGGTCATATCTTAGCCCTGGCGTGCGCGGTGCTCGCCAATGGACCGAGGGCAAATGCACCGCAGGGGGTCGGGCTGGATCGCGCTGGCATCGTGGTCTTCGCAAGCTGGGAAACCGGGCCGCGCGCTTCTGATCGGCGCTTACCTTTTTGTGAATAACCGTCTTACCGCTTTAATTTGGCAGGCAGGCAGGGGCCACCATCCGGTGGAGCTTCGTCCGATGTCACCGTATGTCATTATCTATTCTTGTGCTCGTCCTGATCTCGGCAGATCGTGCCCGCGCTGCGATGAACGCGCCTGCCGATCTGGGCAAACCCTTTCCACGCCTGCCTCTTAAAAAGGTGGCTTCCTGGCAACCCTCAACTGAAAACAGGGAGTTTTTTCTTATGAACCTCAAAACCCTTCTGAACCATCGCGGCGCTTGCACCGGTCTTGCCACCCGCTGCGGTGGGCCCGAAGATCCGCTGAAAAGTCGGCTTCGTCTATATCGGCGCAGTGGGCGAAATGGCGGCTGGACCTACCACGCACGACAAGGCCTCTCGCGGTCGAGGCCGAGTTTCGGCGACCGAGTCGAGACCCATCTTCCAAGAGACGTGCCGAGGGCCCAGATGCGAGCGGTATCTTGACCAAATGGCGGCTGTCCTGGCGCGGATCAATGATCTTCACCAACATCGTTTGGCCTACATGGACCCGACCACAACGTCGCGGCCCGCTTCCCAGACGTGAAAGTTCGAAGCACGGCAACCGGCCTATAAGCCGGCGAGCATCCCGAATTGTGTTCGCACTTACGACGCGCGCTTTATGAGGCCGCGCGTTTTCCTCGGCACTCGCGGGCCACAATGAACCCAGACGCAACAAGATCGGCTATATCGCATCTTTTCCGATCCTTGAGGTCATCCAAGGGCATCAACTCCTCCTTCCCTGCACGTCGCAGAAAGGGGACCCTGATGTCCGAGGATGTTCCGTCGTCCCCTGGGCCCTACCAGCATGGTTTTGAAAAATCCGGCAAGGAAGCCGATGCGGCCTGCAAGCGCTGATCAAACCAACGGCGTGATGTGATTCTTGCAGCACACCGACTCGACGCCCGCAAGCCAGGCCGCCCAAGCCGCGAACGAGGCCGGTGGCCGGTGTGTTCACGTTTGGCCAGCCTCCGACATGGCGAACTTCAAGCCAGAGCCAGCGGAATCGCGTCGATCATCGACGAATGGTCCCCTTTACTACATCAGCGCGTGGGCGAATTGCTGGACGGCACCTACGAGCAAGTCGCAAGCTGGGGCGGTATGCGCGAGGGCGAAGTTGTGATCGGCGAGATCACCGCAGTGGTTCCCGATGCGGTGCGCGACGAAGCACTCGCAATGGTCGCGGCCCATTACCGACGCTCCTACCATCCTTGCACGGCCCGATCAAGAAAGCAAGAACGGCTCCGTGTTCCTAGCCGGAAGGGCGAAGTTGCCAACCGATCTGCAACTTGGTGACGAATGGACTTCTACGTGCAAGCATGACCGGCCGACTTCCGCAAGTAAAACGGCTTTCGCTAAGAGTTACCGGGAGGCCGCCCTGCCGAAAGGTGGGGGCCTTTTTTTGTTGTGCGGTAGAGTGTGGCGGTATATTTAGTGGCCCGGTAGATGTATAGGGGAATAAGGAGAAAACCGGGGAGGGGAAAGGGGAGGGAGGAAAAGGGCAAAAAGGAGAAGAAGAAGAAAGAGAGGAAGGAGAAGAGAAGAAATGAAAAAAAGAAGGGGTGGAAAAAAAGAGAACGGAGCATGCCCAAACGCCCCCGGCTCCCGGGTAAATCCCCCCCGAAGTAAGGGGCGCGATAAGTAGATTTTCTTCGGCATGATGAACGGGAGGAGATTCGGAATTGAAGACAAAGCAGAACACTGAGGCGCAGATCATCGCGAAATCCTGCGCCAGGCCGAAGGCGGCGTGCCGGTAGCCCGAGCTTTTTGCCCCGCAGCATGGCATGAGCAATGCATCCCTTCTACATAATGGCGTGCGAAAGTATGGCGGCATGGGGATTGCGGTCATGTCAGCCAGGATGGAAAAAGCCTATGGGAGGAAGGAGGAACCGCCAGGCCTGAAGCGGGAATGTATGCGGACCTAGCATGCCCCCAGGCTGATCTGTTGAAAGAAGCCCTTGGAAAAAAGTAGAGGGCCCATCTCACCGCCGGGAGATGGCCGAGAAATGCGGTGGCCTCGCCCGTGGGGTCAAGCCATTTTCGCTGGCTTTGCCCGAGCCTTTCGGGGTCAGCGAGGCTTTGGTGTATCGCTTACGGCCCCCTGCTGAGTCGACGAGAATGAGCAGATAGCTGATCCTGCTTGTTGGGCCCTGACCCGAAGGCCGGAAGAACTTGGGGGTTTGGGCTGGTGCTTCTGCAATTTGCCGCAACGTCAAAGGGCCATCCCTGGAATCAGCAAAAGGGTTACCGGGATCTACTGCGAACTTGAGCTGAATTCTGCGACATCAAACCCCGAAACGGTTGAAACCCGGGACAACCCGATGCGCTGGCGTGCCAGAAAGGCACCCGGACGTGACTGGTCGGGATTGGACTTCCATGGGATTTCCGCCTTGGGGCCGGTCCGCGCATTCGGCTCTTTGGAACGTGCTGGACGACTTCAACCGCGAGGGGATTTGGGGTTTATCGGGGAGTGGATTTTTTTCCTTGCCCCGGCCGAAAGGGGTCATCCCGGAGCCCTCACCGCCACTCATCCGGGGATGGCGCCGGCAAAGCCGGGCACGCATAAGGAGTCCGGACCAACGTGCCCCGGAATACCATCAGCGGAAAGCCTTAATGGAATGGGCCCCGGAGGAACCAGGGGGTTACGATCAGCACATCCAACCCGCCAGCGCAACAGAATGCCCTAATCGAGCCGCTACCAACCGAACGGGTCCGGCATTTT
>Ga0163217_1040387_pt1 | contig 10104 bp, 7 predicted proteins | sample SynspAceP_FD_185933 | JGI IMG/M metagenome (GOLD analysis project Ga0163217, IMG submission 185933) | Saline lake microbial communities from Ace Lake in Antarctica - Synechococcus sp. Ace-P (PacBio error correction) | ecosystem: Environmental > Aquatic > Non-marine Saline and Alkaline > Saline ...
AAAAGCACAAAAAAAAAAAAAAAAAAAGAAAAGAAAGGAAAAAAAAAAATTTTCCCGGGGGGAAACAAGAAGGGGTTTTTTTTTCTGCTTTTTCCAAAGGGCCACCTTTTTTGAACGGCCTGCAGGGGCCAACCGTAAAACATCGGAGGCCTTGGGCGAGAGACGCCGGATGGAGGGCTAGAAACAAAACGCAAAGACTGGAGCTAAGTCCGTGTCATATCGTGGTTTTTTGGCATGGCCATACGCTGCAACCGGCGGTTCGACGTTTTGTAGCGGTTTCGATCAAAACTGGAAGCGAGTATTGCAACGCGTGCCAGAACATGGAGGATACCGTTGGTATGAAGCTTCCGTGCGGGCAACCCTGGTTTTTTCGGCAATACACCGAAAAACGCTCTCCGGCATAATCCGATTGACGGCGTGGACCAAAGGACTTGCGCATTGGTGTATAACCGATGAGGGGAAAAAAGCCCGGTGGACGCCATCTAAGATCGATCAGAAGCCCGCGCTATGGTCGTGCAAGTGGATTGGCCGCACACAAGGCCAGAATCTTCCGGCCTCCCCCCGGCGCCTGATCTCAACTTTCACGATTACCGGCAGTTCCTGGCTGGCCAATGTAGCTGATATCGTTTGCTTCGGGAATGATTGCGGTGTTTGCGACTGACGCCGGGACTGCCGAACACAAATCACTGCGGTTTGGCCTCATTTCCTAAAGATGCCGCAGCGGACATGACCCCGGCCGTCATGCTGATGTTCTCGCGTTCCTATTTTTGCAGCGCCCCCACATGGGAGACATTGCCAGAGCTGTCTCCGGTAAGTCACCCACAAGCGTTAAATAAAGGGGTAGCCCGTGACTAACCCAGAGACCCTTCATTCGCTGCCTCGGCACTGCACAACGAAAATTGAAACCGCAGCGCCAGTGGCCTCATACACCCCCTAACGCGCCATGTTTACTGGGGTTGGCGTTTCTAACAACGAGGTTGTATGCCTCGTTGGCGCAATTCTAAAGGTTTTAGCTAAAACCTACTTTAACGGCCTGTATTTTCCAAAGGCGCAGGAAAACACGCGAGCGATATTTCCAGAAAGCGCCGTGATGACGAGAGCAAGAACCTGCATCTGCTATTGATGACCTCGGAACGAGCAGCTGACCGGACTCACTTGATAAAAAGAGAGATATCTAATGCCCGGAATCCCCGCGAACATCATCAATCGACAGGGCCGCACTCCGGCGACGATCAAGGGCCCGCGCTTTGCGCCCTGATTGATACGCTGAGGCTGCGCGTGGTGGTATCCGGGGCTGGAGATCATCGTGGTTTAGGCTGATATTTAGCGACAAACTTTAAAATGCCAGGACAGGACTGGGCACCCTTGGACCTCATCTTTTGGGGCTGCAACTTTTCGCTGGGATGGCGAACGTAAATGCCGGTCGGCTGGATGCCGCATACAACGATTTAGACAGGTACTCTGCTATAAAAATATAGAAATTTCCGCGTCACGATCTGAAGGATGCGCGAGGCGGCACTGGCAGGTGCTTGAAATGCTTCGGGAAAACACTAACAACGCATCTTTTCCCAATCAGTTCAACTCAAACCGGAACTTTAGGAAAGCTTCTTACAGAGGGGCTAGACGATATTTTATTCGAGTTTTATAATCAAGTTTTTCCCCCGGTTGGACGTACTCGGACGGAGTAAATCAACTCAAAATTATTTCGGGTCTTCAGCTCCCCCAGGCGAAATTTAGAGTTTTTTTGAGCGCTTTCGGCGGCCAGCAAAGGCCGTTGTTTTTTTGGGCGTGGGTTGATGACGGGCTAACTTTGGGGTTACGGAACGCGCTGGAGTTTTAGAAGGCGGTCCATATGGAGAAAACTACAACGCGACAAATTACGCGGTACACTTTTCTAAGCTGGGCTGGGCCGAGGCTTGGTGTCTTTTAGGGGACGCGTTCAATGAACTGGAACGCACCAGCGACTTGCAGGGAGCTTTGTCTACCGGGCAACGCCAGTAGTTGCCGACCTGTTTAAGGTCGGAAGCCTACCATCTTCGGGCAATGTCACTCCGCGCAAGTAATATGGAATCGGTAATGGTCAACAAATAGCCTTCAGGTTAAAAAGTGAACTCAGCGCCAAATCGAGCATGATCGGATTTTTCAGGGCAGTTTTCTCAACACCAGTTTTAATGGCTGGACAGTCTTACCTGTGCGTTGGACGGCCCGACTTTCTGAGCCAATGCCCAAATGAAAGCTGTGGCTTTTGGAGGCAATGCACCGCTTTGCGTGATGCGGCCGGATAGTGGGGGGCGAGCTGGGTAAACGAATGATGAGCGAAGAAGAATGTACGTTATTGATGACGTTTAAGGTTTACAGGGGCTACGCGAGGGTTGGTGTAATGAACTATTTTATATTTAACGACGCTGGCGGGGACCTGTTCGAAATCTACGAAGCGCTTGGTAATCCAGTGACTTCCGGCTGACCGATAGCGCGGTAGTGGGACAAGACAAACCTGTCACCGGATTCCACGTTATCAACCGGCACTCTAGTAAGATACTTTCAACGCTCAGGCGACCCTTTCCCGGCTTTACAGGGGATGGCTCATGGTAACGACGAAGATGTTGATGAGCCTATTGCTAAGCAATGCCATAATGTTGAAATTTCTTCTATTGGCGGGCTGGACTCAGGAAAAACAGTACTTGTTGAGTGCTCAGGGGCAATGGCACTGGGCGAAAATAGAGGTCGAATTAATGCGGCACTTCAGAGACTGTTGATATTAGCCTTACTAATACAAATAAAGGTAACCGGCAAACTTTACGTTAAACTGGAGTTAACCAGCGCAACCATCGGAAGCAAGAAAAGCGGCGACCTCAAGTTGGCAACGGCTACGTTTCACGGCTTTCGGTTGTCGAGCTTACATACCCGATCCAGTCGTCACCACCACCGCACCGCTGCAACCGCGGCTCAAACTTTCACTCCTAACCCGGCAACCGAACTACGCCTCAACCCAGTATCACAGTAACGCTCACTCCCCGCTGGACACAAACGGCGAAGTAACACCAGGCAATACGCCAATCACGGTTGCAGTAACGATCACCGGCAGCGGGGCCATAGCACAAGCCAACTGGCACAATGCCAGACTCTTCCGAAGCAGTAAAGCAGGCACGAGCTAACCGTTTCCGGCTCTAACTGCGCATTTAGCCCTTCTCTACCTGATGGGCTACCGTCGATGTCCCCTACTCCCGGGGCAGCGGGAGAAAGTTTGTCACCTAACAAGTTGGGCAGGTGACGCGGCATCTCACCGCCAACCATGCAGATGACGATCGAAGGCCAGACGCGCTCCCCGATGGGCGCAGCGGGGTGGTGACCTGGTGTCAGAATGGCCTTATGAGCTGAACTATTTTCCCGACTGGTGAGATTCCAGGGGGTTAGCTATGAAATAACCACGGCTGACACCACCGCGCCTATAATCTCAAGCTGACCGCTGCGGGGAACTGACCCTGACACGATCGACGTTGCTTTCAGCCACAGAGCGAAGACAACGGCACGGCGTATTTCTTTGCGTCCGGTAGCAACAAGCGAGCCAGCGGCAGCGATTAAAGCCGGAGCACAAGGCAGCCAGGACGTATCTGCCAACGGGCGATCAAAGTCTCTAACGTAACGCTTGCGACGGGCACGTACGCATTCACGCACTGCAACGAGGGACGAACTGCGGGCAATCAGTCGAACGTGGTTGTCTAGCGCTGAAATTGTGTTGGCTTGCGATACCCGAAGTTGGGGCACACAGGCCTGGCAACTTACTCGCCCCCGCGCGAATATGAGCTGACGGATTGTGGCAGGCTTCCCCGCTGATACGTACATGATTACGGGTGCGGACGACAAGCCGAGAAGATTGGCCTTCTCCCCCGAAACCGCAACAGGGCTTACTTTTACCCGCGAAACGCATCCCTCGCGATTAACCTGCAAGGCTACGCGGAAGGCGTTACCCGTTCTATCTACATAAGCAACGATTGGACCTTTTACCAGCGGCAAAACGGTTACTAACCGGCTCGCTGGATTCTCTGCCCGATGAGGTACCCGCAAAGGCACTTGGGACCATCGGCACGATACAACACGTGACGTACGACCGCGACCCTGACGCCCCAGCCTACAGCCTGACGATGCGCGACGCTTTTCAAAATATTCGATCAACTCGGGCGACTGGGTTTACGTTCACAGGCACTATCTCACTGAACAGCGCTGGTCAGATGGAAACGGCTTTCCAGTTGGAGCGTTAAGGGCTAAAAACAATCGGCAGCGGTGCTAGTGCCTCGTTTTTCGTTTACGACTGACAGAACCGGTCCGCCGACTTGTTTCCATCGGCATTGCCTGAATCTGATTTGGCGAAGGTGAGGCTGTAAGCATTAATCTGGGCACTACTTTTGCCCGGCGCAGGGTCCATACGGCGTAACAGGCCTTCCGCAGGCTCTGACTGGGCATTCTCGGATTAATGTAATAAGCGGCACAGCTAACACCTTCTGATTCGCTGCATCGCCTGTTACGCTGACTGTGACCGCCCACATGCCGATGGAAAGTGAAGTCGGATGCGTTGCTGTTGCCGTGTTCAGCACCTGGCCCCGTTCTAATTTACTCAGGGCAATCAACAGCAGACACACGCATTACTAGTACGGCGCAGTTTGATGACCTAACGCAAGATATTGATATCACCTAGCGGTGCCAGGCCTTTAACCGCAATCAACCTGACCGGAGTTGTCCAGCGGTGGTAATTGGTCCTGCTCAGATAACGCAGACACATCCCGAGAAATTACAGCAGTAACCGTTTAAACCGCAACAAGCCCAGGCTGGCATCAGCTCAGAGGTTATTGGGACTTCCTGGCGGTGTTCATCATAGGCATTATCAGCGGGGCGCCGGGGCGCCTTGCAATGGGACTTAAGCTAAATGGATGACAAATACGCAAGCTACTTCGAATGGTCTTAAAATGGCCCGTTGATGAGTGGGTAACAGTTACAGACCCGACGACAATGCAGACCTGCCATTCCTACTAAAAGCAATTAACCGTTGCAGGATCAGGCAGGTTGTAAAATGTGTCAAGCGCATCAGGCAGCCAGGCCACGTTCGTGTTTGGCTCTTTGGTGACGATAAGCCGCATCAGGCCTGTTCGCATACTGCTAAGGCACTGACGCCAACCGGCATCGTCGCATTACAAAGTGAGTGAGCACAGCTAATGGCATACGCCCAGCCAAGCCCTGCGCATGGCCGATGCAATGCGCTGGTTTTCAGGTTCCACCCACTGCCGCCAGGCCCACGCACCCGCAGCGGCAAGAGCGTAGAGCAAAGCAGGTTTAAGCGTAGCAACAAAGACTTACAACGCAGCCCAGGGACGTGTCAGATGCCGCTACAAGCAAGAGAAGTGGCGCAGGCTAAGCTCTACTAACCGGCGACTTCATGCCACTGGTGTAAGCAGTGCGGAGCTTGAGGCCGCGTGTACTGATCCCGAATGGTTGACCACATCCAAGCAACGAAGACTCACCTGAGCTGTTCTTTGAGTGGAAGCAAACCTTCGAGCGCTGTGCAACCCCGTGCCACAACCGAATCGCGAGAAAGGTCGGACTGACTGGAAACTGACCAGATTACGGGCAGGGGGTATCAAATCTCCCATGAATGCCGCTGCCCGAACGTTCGTGGGGGAGCCTTCTTTTACGTCCTACAATTCACGGTTTCGAAAATGGCACCATGGGCCCGCAGCATCCGGACGCGACGTTTCTCTCGATGCGCGAGGAGATCGTTCGACGACAAGAACGGGCCGAACCCTACCGCAGAGGCTGGCAAGAACTCGGCCAAGTTGGTGCGAACTGTCACGAATACGCAGAGCGTCACTCGGCATTTAAACTGTCAGATGACGAAAAAGTAATCATCTGGGCGACTTAGGTAAAGGGACCGTTTGGGGAGGCGCACAAGCGCCTTAAAAACGGTCCTTTGTCCAGATGAATTAATCGAATCGTTGTACCGCTTTGCACTAGCGTAAGATATGCCACTTGAAGCCGATGCGTCGAATGCAGGGAGCTTAAATGGGTGTCCCGCACGTTCGACCGGTCAGATATCTCACCGGATAAAACTTGCGCGCTTGGATAGACCGGGTTGCGGGAGAGTGTCTTTCTGTTCAGAATCGCACGCCTATCGACCGCGCCACAGTCGCGCATTCGCGATGCAAACGTAAGAGCCGGCGGGAGTACTGCTGTGGGAGGGGTCCTGTGGTATTGCGTCGAAACCAGCCTATCCGCAGGTTTTGCTAGAGCGGAAGGAATATCGCAAAAGTCCGTGATCTCCGGAAAGATCGTAGCTTGCAAAATGGATAAAGTTGGCATGCAAGCGTACATATCGAGCGCAGGCTCGCAGTAGCTACCCTATCAATTTGACCCGGCAAGGCTGAAAAAGGTCGCTAAGTTTTGCAACTACTGCCACACACGAAAGGCGGAATGGGCCGCAAGCGGGAGCTGATAACCTTGAGCCTGGCAAAATTTTCTCAGTCTGCATACCTTTTGGTTGGGTTCAGAGAAGAAAGGACGGTAACCGCCGGTTCCGCACCATCACGGTTTTTCTGTGCAAGGAAACCGGGGCAAGTTCCGATCATGAGCGCGGTCTTTGGCGTTTACATGGTTCGCTTGCGGACGACGAGTTCGGCGCAGAAGTGTATTCAGGCGCAAACTGAAAGCAGGCGTGGGAATATTCAGGCCTGCCAGCTTGATGGTGGAGCGCACGCCGGCGCTGCAAGAGCATTACGGCGTTGATGTGAACGCCTCCAACTGTTCAGGATGGAAGACGGTTCGCGTTTGAATGCCAGTCATGCGGCAAGCCGCGGCGATTGCTCCAGCCCGTCATGTTCGATTGTGGATGAGCTACCACGAGCACCAAGACTCAACGCTGTTCGACACAATGGAGACGGCAATGGGTGCCCGAGACACCCCATCATGCTGGTGATTAACAACGGCAGGCTCAAGCATTGGCGGCCCCTTGTCATCAGCTTGATACGCGACGTGAGCGAAATGCTGGAGGGTGTCATTGATCGCCCCGGACTTGTTGGGCCAATGCTCTATCACATTGATGAAGGCGACGAACTGGGACAGATGTGGCTCAGCTGATAAAAGCAAACCCCAATTAGGGCGTGAGCATCCAGCGGCGACTTTCTGGAAGCCCGGCAAGCGTGACGCCATGCAGTCAGCGGCGAAGCAGCCACTTTCAGAACCAACACTAAACGAATGGGTGGCGCAAAAAAATGCTGGCTGAACATGCTGCGCTGGAAAGCAATGCCCGGAGCGCAAGAGCTTGAGCGAACTGGAGGGCCGGCCTGTTATTTTCGGCTGGAACCTGGCAAGGCAAATTGACTATTGCAGGCAACCTGCTGGTGTTCGCCCATTGAAGGCGACCGCTCTGGCATGTCACGCAGGTAAACTCTTGCCCGAAGCTTCGAGTGATCGAGGAACTGGAACAGCAAACACAAGCCGTTTACCGCGAGTTTGACGCCTTGGGACTGATATACGCTGACCGGATGGTAGGTGATTCGAAATTCGAGGTGGATCAAGGATGATTTGCGTGAGTTCGAACGGGCGCTCCGATTGTGGCAGCAAGTCCGCCTTTGACCCTTGGCAGGCGACACAGCCTGGCGCAGGAGATGCAGGCCGAGGGCATGTTGATGGTTGAGGTTCGGCAAATTGTGCAGAAATATCAGAGCCAATGAAGCAGGGGAGGCTTTAGTGGCCTCGCAAGCTACTGGCCCACGGCGACTGGCCCAAATACTCACGTGGATGCAAGCAACGTGGTCGCAAAGTTGGATGCCTAAGGACAACATCCTATCCAAACAAAGAGCGGCCGCGAACAAAATAGACGGATGGTCGTTCTGATTATGGCTAATTGAGTCGGGCCATGTTTGCAGTAGATTGCACCTTGATTCGCCTATCTAAAACAATCGAAACTCACGGAATCGGAACGCTTTAATGGGCATCATTTGCACGAACGTTCGGGCGCAAGTCCAGTGGAGATAATCGACACGCCGGATAAACTTCGGCTACCTTTCAATCAAAGGTGCGCAGTCTTTAACGGGAAGAGCGTAAACAAACACAAAACGCCATGCAGTTTAAGCACGGTGTTCGCAGTGTGAGAAGTTCTTTCTGAGTTCTGTCGGTATGCTGCCCCAATGCAAGCTAATTGAAGGCAGAGGGCAGGAAACGAAATAGGCCACCAACTCACCCGCTTTAACGATCTTCTGGCGTTTTCACCTAACAACTTCATGAACAAGCACAGAGTTTTTGGGAGCTTTAAAATTGTGTGCCTGTGCTTCCGCGGAAATTTCTACACGCCTACAAGGTTTCAGGCATAGATACCATTCAAGAGCTTTTGCCGCTTGACGCGTCAAGAGTTACGCCCAAGTTTCTTTGAAATTCTGGCGAAAGTGGCCTATGGAGGTGACGTTCAAGGAACGGCAGCACTGATGTGCTTGGCCAAGACAAGATCTGGCCAACGTCAGAACCTTGACCACGGATGGATTGACCGGCCTCACCCGGTGGGCCTACTCAACGACAAGCCCATTGCTCCTTGGCTTGCACAGAGGAACACGGCGCCCCGCCCCTGTTTGGTAATGGCGGCCGTAACAAGCGGCGTTCTTGCCTACAGACCCAGCTTAGCGATGAAGGCTTTCGAAAGGCTGAAAGAGCAGTTCCACGAGAACCACGGCGGGCTTTCGAACGCCGACAAGCCGATGATTTCTTGAGATGGGCTGAACTGGAAGCCTGTCGCCAGGGCTTGAACATGGAAGATTTCACAGTTTCTTGAGACTCGAAAAACCAGCGTGACGAAATATGCGCATTTTACCGGGTTCCACCCCACATGGTGCAAACCTTGAGAGAACACAGTTTCTCAATATTGAGCATCAGGCCGCTTTGGTTTGGTTAACTACTCGCTGATTCCCTACCTAACCCGCAAGAAGTCCGGATTTAAACGTCCGCCTGTTCTCCAGTACGCGAGCCGGTCAAACCATTACGCAAAGTTCAACGTGGGCGCGCTGCTCGTGGTGATCTCAATCGCGATATGAACCTATGCGGGCGGCATCAACTGGGGAATTATTAATAGCCCAAATGAGCGCGAGACTTGAAGCATGAATCCGCGAAGGCGGGACTTTTATTTTAACGCCCATGAAACATGTACGAAAAACCCCAGGAAGCCAACAATGCTGACAACTAAAGATTTTGACGCGCCGCTGACCATCAAATCCTGTCAGTGAACCGGTGAGTTTGAGGGCTACGGCTCAATATTTGGGGAACAAGGACAAGCTATGACGACATCATATTGCTGTGCTGTTCCAAAAAAGTCTTTCCGAGCCTGAACGAACAGGCCGGTTTCCGGCCATGCCTCTGGCAGCAACGAAGGATGAGGCCTATAGGCGTAAAAATACCACCGAAATGCGAGAAGACGAAATGGGTCTTTAGTTAAAGGGCCGGCTTTTCTGGGTTGAGATGACCCGCTGGCAAAACGCGCCATGGCCACATGAAGGCCGGCAGCCTCAGCGTATGTCTATCGGTACATGCTTGGCGACTGGAAACAGTCGCGAAAAAGACGGCCCTGGATTGATTAAAGAAGTTGACTTGTGGGAGGTGTTCCTTATCACGTTCCCCGCAAACGAAGAGGCAAGGATTTCCTAACGTAAGGCAGCATTCGAGCGCGGGGAAACGCCCCGGCCGTTCTGACGTTGGAGCGGAGCACTGGCGAGAGGCAGGGTTTAGCAAGTTCACAAGCCCAAGGCTATGGCCAAGGGCTTGGCTCGATTGTTCCGCGAGATGCCGGACAAAGAAGTGCAGCGCTCGACTCCATTAAAAGTATTTTTATCCGCAATCTGAGGAATTAAAGCATGGCTACTGATCTGCAAGACGTAAGCAGGTTTGCCGACGACAATCGGCGGCCGGTTTTGAAGAGTTCAAGAACAGCAACGCAACGCTCGCCTGTGGCGGTTGAAGGCGAAAAAAAACCAAGCTCAGCGCAGCGTCGAAACCCTTAAAACGCAAAGCTGACCGACCTGGACGAGTACAAGTCCCGACTGGAAAAAGAGCTGCCCGGTCTTGAAGCGCGCGTGA
>Ga0163217_1093001_pt1 | contig 10103 bp, 8 predicted proteins | sample SynspAceP_FD_185933 | JGI IMG/M metagenome (GOLD analysis project Ga0163217, IMG submission 185933) | Saline lake microbial communities from Ace Lake in Antarctica - Synechococcus sp. Ace-P (PacBio error correction) | ecosystem: Environmental > Aquatic > Non-marine Saline and Alkaline > Saline ...
GCCGTAACGGGGCAGTGGACTACTTAGTAAAACCTTTTGATTCCACAGACGCCTCGTAGATGCGGTGCGTCAGTAATGTCCGTGGCTCCTGCAAAAATACCGCGATGAGCCTGTCGCCGAAGAAGCCTTTCAGCCAGCAGTCTTATCCTTAGCACGTAATGGCTGCGTGTGAATGCCCACAGTGATGAGATCTCTGGTGGAGAGGGTACGGGTAAGGAAGTATTGGGCACGCTCTATTCATCGCAAATCGCCTCGAGCAAATAAACCTTTTGTAGCGATTAACTGTGCGGCAATTCCTGAAAATTGCTCGAAGCGACTTTGTTTTGGTCACGAAAAATGGGCGTTTTTATCGGGCGCCTTGCCAAAGTAGTGGAGGGCAAATTCGAAAAGCGAAGGCGGCACTATCTTGCTTGACGAAATTTCGAATGGATATTGGTCTGCAAGCGAAAATAATTACGCGTCTTGCAGAGCGAGAAGTGGAGCGAGTCGGTGGCAGACGCACTAAATCGCCTCGATGTGCGTGTAATTCGCCACTACCACCGTGATCTTTCGCCTAATGTGTGGTGGATGGCATTTCCCGCGAAGAATCTTTTCTAGCCAGCTTGAGTGTGTTTCCTCTGCAATGGCACCTCTACGTCAACGTCGCAAAACCATTCTGCGCGCTGGCCCATAGACTGCTTCAGCTCAATGGCAAAAAAATGGCGCGTGGCCCCTTTAGTTTTGATCATAGTGCGGCGGCAGTTTGCCCTAGAAAGCTTACTCTTGGCCTGGCAATGGTGCGTGAATTAGACAATGTTATTCCGTGCACTGATCATCCAAGATGGCCAAAAAGTGATTCCGCTGCAGCCCTTAGCTATAGAAGGGGGTTTCGAGTCAAAACGTGACCTCAATGTCGCAAAAGCCATTCCCCCTCACAGGCGGCTCCAATGGACGGTGTCAGAGCTTTGACGGAAGAACAGGCCACGGAAAGTGCAAGTGGCAGAAGTAGACTAGTGGGAATTTGGGCGTATTAGGCAGCGATCTGAAACAGCGGTGAATATGAAATTATCTTGAAGCATTGCGTCCAGCAAAAGGTGGTCGCCGAAAAGAAAACAGCGGAAGTGGTTAGGTGTCAGTGCAAGGACACTACGTTAAAGATGCAAGAATGGCGGCGATAAGCGGAATCAATATAGACACAATGTTAAAACGTGTTACTGAAGGGGAGTGAAACGACAATGACTGATATTAGTGGTCTGTGTAGCTATCAAATCGAGTGCTTATGCAGATGCGCGATATGCGTGATAAGTGCATTCCTCCAAATACGCAAAATGAAATAAACCAGGGAATGATAAACCCTGCGAAACTCTCTTGAGAGCGCAGCACGATCAGACAAGATCAATTCCGACTGACTCATCAAGAATAAGGCGAGTTTTTTTCCAGATCTTTTAAACAAGCAGTGGATTCAGTTAACGAGACTCAGAACGTTGCTGAGAATTCAAACAGTCTTATGATTAAGGTGACACGAGTGTCGACATCACATACAAGTCTATGAATTCAAATGCAGAAAGCGAGTGTGGTCTTTGAGGCCATGACGCAAGTAGTAATCGTTCTCGTAGTGCCTATCATGACATATGGAAATATGCCACTTTAAATATCGCTTGCAGTAATCAAGCCTTAAGTAGAAGACAACAACATGGCTACAGCAACTGACGCAAGTACAAGACCAGGCGAGGCAAATTGCCTAGTACGGGTGCCGACATGGGAAGTAATTTCCTTGGCGGATTTTAATGCGTTTAGATTTTCTCGACAATTAGGCTTGATGACCGGACTCCGCAGCCGAGTGTCCGGATAGGGTTTGCAGTAGTGTTTTGTGGTCCGTGGTGAAAGCTATCAGCCTTTGGTATGCGATATGAATGGTTACGACATGTCGTCGCTAGTAAAGAGGTGTTAGAAGCGCCGAAACCTAAATTTCCGTATTGAGCCTTCTACTGGAGTCATCTTAGTGCCTTCGGATCGTGTAATCCGAGTTACGCCTACAGGTTGCATCGGCGGGGATTACTCGTGACCATAGGTTATGGTTATGAGTCTCTAGACGCCGAGCAAGCTTTGGGGTACTAGTCAGTTCATTGGAAGCCAAATCGCTAAGCGTAGTCATAGAAGGTGAGCTGGCAAACGCACGAAATCATGGGCTTTAAGAAATGTCCAAATTCGGCCGTGTGCATCTAGCAAACACCGGAACGCTCTGTTTTTGGTACGCAGTAGCCGTAATCCAACTGCCTCAGTATTTCTCACATTGCAATCAGGAAGTGATTTTAGGGTGATTCGCAAGTTGCAGCAATCAAAATCTTATAGCGTCTTAGTTGTTTCCTGAGCTAATGCCAGAGACGTCACGATCGTTGTGCAGCGCGGCCAATTTGCTCTCACGTAAAGACGATACCAGTGAGTTGGTGAATTGCTGGGCAACAGTTCGGATTACACCCGTGCTATGAAGACATACTTTAGTTGAGCGCTTAAATCGCATTCTATTGCCAATTTTGGTGTGGACGGTTCAGTGCAGAACTAAGTGCGGACATCGATTTCACTCAATACCGAACAAGCCGCGGGAACGTGTATAGCCCCGAGGGTGCTCTACGTAGCGAACAATCTCTTTGCTGAGAAATTAGAGAAGGAGCAGGGGATGGCGCGGAAGGAGGGATACCTGGTGCGTTAAGTAACCAACTCCTGTTGATGGCACGTTGCAGATGCCGCCACATTACTCGACCCTGGTTTACCGGTGCTGTCAACTGCCGTACCTTTTGAAATGGCAATGAATCGTCAACAGTCACGCGTAAACTATGAAGAGTTGGGGATCGTACGGTTAGCTATAACCTCTAATGACCCACAGTGTCCTGTTGCGTAGATTGAGTGTGGCCGTAGTTGCTAGATGAATCGATGGGTGCTACACTGGATGTAGAAGGCAAACTGTCTCTGAGGCTTGGAATGCTGAGACCTTGAGCGCGTAACAAGCTTAAGTGCGTGATGTGGGTTGTTATATGCGAAGCCCGTGGAAGACGTGTGACTGGTGATCAATAACCGGTTTTGCCCCTGTTTGTGTTTTGATGAGCTAGAGGCAGTTTGCCGTTCTGGCAACAAGATTGGCTTATCAGTGGGCTTAAACAGTTTTCTTTGGTATAGCGCTTTGTTAGTGGTTGAATTGTCTTTGGTGTGTTGCGTCCTGTACTGCGCAATCTGTCTGGCTCGAACAAGCCAGGAAAAGATCTCGCGAGCAGCAGCGGCAGGGCGAGGTAATGCGATCTCGAATAGTTAATGGTGACAAAGTGACGCTTTCGCGTGGAGAGAAATGAATGTTGTCAAAGGACTTACTGATGGGTCGAGCGTCAGCTTAATGCCATAAAGGGCTTATGCACAAGACCCAGGTGCGGGTCGCTCAAGTAGTTAAACAATGGATTAGCGACGAGCCTAATGAGAACGCAACTACCCAACCCTAACGCCACTAAAACTTTCTCTCCTGTAGACCGTGCGGTCCACGCATCTGCCTCCATGAGTATGGGTGAGCGTGATGCAGAGATAATTCTTACACGATGGGCCCGAAGAGGTACAGAAAGTGGGTACGGCGATGTCCATTTTGAGCAAAATCAGCCAGAAAGTTTCGAGAATGTTCTCTCTCAGTTCCTGGCCGATTGTAAAAAGCGGGGGGCCAAAAAAACAGTTTTTTTTTTTTAAAAAATGGGTGTTGGTAGCGAGGCTATATTAAAAACATGTTAACCGAAGCGTTTAGTGAAAGCCGCGCACGGGGGTTTGATGGACGGATTCTGACCGACGCACACTTCCTCTGGAATCAATAGTCTCAAGTGGATGGAATGCCACGTTCAGTGCCGATGCGATTCGCAATGAACATCCACAGATTCCAAGCGGTGGTGTTGAAGCCACCTAGAGCCTGATCAGGCAGCGAGTAATTTTTAGGGAAATTCCCTGAGAAAGAGCGCCTTGATGTAGTGCTGCGGTTAGCGACATTGGAAAGCGTGCAGCCGACGCTCTAAAGATTGAATGTCGGTGTTGAGAAACAGTTTTCCTCCTGGAAAAACCGGCTAAACCCTCTACCGAATATTGCAGGACAAAAATTGGCTGCGATATCTGAATAGCATGGATTAAAACGGAAGGCCCGAGTTGATGGAAGCGATTAAGGGCGTCGATGAAGATCTCGGCGTGCGCAAAATACAAAGATTTGATGTTTCGTCTTCGACAATCTGAGGGAAGTCGAACGAGTCGCGGCATTCCAGGCAATTGCTGCGCGAAGTGTCCTCGGGACAGTGTTGATCTGGATTTGAAAGGCGCGACGATTCTTGAAAGGAAAAAATATTCGGGAAATAATGTCCTAAGCGAGCGGCCCGAGTTTGTTGCGCGACGAATTTTGAAGCAAAAGGGCCTGTGGCGATCAGCGAAGTAGAGGTAGCACAGAAATGAGATTCTAGTGATTGGCAACCAGACGTAATGTCCGAGTCAGGCGAAATTCAGCTTGGTGGCGGCAGCGACGACAATGATCTAAAGCCAAGCACATTGGTACTGGCTAGATGCAATACCCTGCTCGAGCGCAAAGAGACGGAGTAGAAACCATGGAAAGACATCCATTTGATGGTAAGGTCGAGTAAAGCAGTGCTTGTTTAAGCAGCTTTAAATGTCCATGCGTGGTTTTGCCACCTTCAATCGATAAGGGCCGGTCATCTTTGTGCCCTCTGTGGGCACGAGACGAACGTCGTCCAGTGGGAAAGCAAGACTTCCAGAACAGCAAGTGGATGCGGGATAATCAAGAAGGCGTCACTCAAGGCCGTATTGAAGGCGTAGCGCTCGGGTAAAAAAGAAGGATTTCAAGCAAGGCAAGAAGAAGGGCTTTGGCGAAGGAATGCAGGAATGGTTTGCAGCGCGGCACAGACCCGAAAGTTGATAATAAGGTCTCCGCGATGGATGAGTTAATGACGCACTTTGACTCATGCCCTGAATGAACAAGATTACATGTTAAGAGCAGGCGCTATTGGAACGTAGTGGACTGCCGTGTCACGCACTATGTCGTCGGTCGTGAATTGACAATTGGATTCTAGCCATATACACTCAATGTTGTACGACCAAGCGCTTGGCGCAACTGCCCCCTAGTCTGACAATGTCCCCGATCTTTGTAAACCCTGCGATGTAGCCTTTGTGCTGCTTCGGGAAGCAAAAGAGCGTGCCGGTGGAAAGTTGGCGTGCATTGCCCGATGACGCCAATAAGCAAAGGCGGTTGTCCGTGTTTGAAACGATCAAAGTTTAGTGAGTTCACCGTTGAACGTCGCTTTGAAACTATGATTGAGCAATTGTTTAGATAAACAACTTCCAAGGGCGAACCTGAACAAAGCCCTTGAAGCCTCAGCGCCAGAACCCGTCGCGAAACTCGCCGCCGCAACCTGTTGTGGATGTCGAGAACCAGTGTTGGCAGAGGCCGATGAAGAGATGAAAATGAGCCTGGGCTTGTAGAGCAAGTTGAGCACTTCCGTCAGGGTGTTCGGCATCAACAACGCCTATATTACGTTCGGGGACATAGATTGTGCGTCAAAGCCTTAAGCGCAACGGATTTCGCCAGTATCAGCCTAAAAAGACGCCAACCTTTTGCCCCTGTTGAAGGGCGGTTAACGCCGTGGTTGTAGGAATGACTTTAGAAAGCGGTGCCGGTTGTAACGTCACCTTAGGAGGACGTTGCAAGTGTACTGAAATGGACAAGCGGTCGCGAATGCAACTGAAGTGGTGGGGTTTTGATTGGCCGCGAATATTCTTAATGCTTTAACATCGATGAAGCTTGCAGCCCTGGCCGTCTCGTGGTGGTTGCACTATGGAAAATGAGACCAATAATTGCTGTGGATCCGGCTCCTACTTGGACGATGCTTTAACGGGCTCGGTATGCAATCGATGGCAAGGCCCGTGCCCTATTATGATACGGCGGCCCTCATTGGCCCCCAAGTCAAAAAGCGATAAACCCCACTGAACGACAACCTATTCGTAAGGCCTTGGATGTTTTGGGATGCGACCTAAAGCATTGTTAACGGTTGGTCGTGGACAAACGACTAGGCTTGTTTGGCAAGGCAGTGGCGTGGGTAAGAGTGTGTTGGCTCGGCAATGATGACGCCAATTTACGAATGCCGATGTCAATCGTGGTGGGCCTAATTTGGCGAACGAGGCGAGAGGTCAAAGAGTTTTCATTGATGAGATTTCTTGGCACGGCAGGGTTATCCCGAGCAGTAGTGGTGCTCACCCGCTGATGATCTCCATTGTTACGCTACGTGCGCAGTATTAAACGACGCGCATTGCCCGAAGGTTTTTCGCGAACAGGGCAAAGATGTATTGATGTTGATGGATTCGCTACGCGCTATGCAATGGCACAACGAGAGATCGCATGGCCATATTGGCTGAACCGCCCTGCGACGAAGGGCTATCCGCTTCGTTTTCGCAAAATTACCCAATTAGTGGAGCGCGCGGGAATACGCGGATCATGGGCAAGGCTCCATTACGGCGTTCTACACAGTATTGACGGAAGGACGATCACAAGACCCAGTCGCGGATTGCCCGAGCAATTCTTGATGGTCATATCGTATTGTCACGTAACCTTGGCTGAAGAAAGGGCACATCCTGCCATCGATATCGAGGCGTCGATTAGTCGTGTTATGCCTTGGTGGTTGATGCCGATCATTTTGCCAGATGCAATATTCGACGAATCTATTCTCGTATCACAAAATCGCAGATCTTATCATGTCCGAGCTTATGTGCCTGGCACAGACAAAGACATCGAATTTTTTACTTTGCTATCGAACGTATGCGCATTTTTGCGTCAGTTCATGCAACAAGGTCTAAGAGACAAAGTCAGTTTGAGGAAGCACTACAAAAACTATTTCACGGAGTCCGTGGTGCCAGCAGCGCGTTCCGAACGTGGCAGGTAATAACGTCACCCCATGCAATCTAGGAACTTTAAGGTCATGCAATGCAGCAGCTAGAGGCATGGAATGAAACGCTCAATAACGTTTAGATACGCAGTGGTCAATTTGGCCAAACGTAACTAGATGAGGGCTGGACAAGCGTTAGCGTTCATTCAGCAAAAATGGGCGATGAGCAAAACAAACTCGCGCAGGCTAGAAGAAGTATCTACAAGAATACCGGGCGACTATTAAAAGCGCTGGAGTAAGGGCCTTAGCGTAACAGGCCTTTCGTCGCTATGCCAATTTTCAGTGAAAAACGTTGGCCAAAAGCAATTACTCAGTCAGTTCTGCAGCAAGTGAGTACTGTAGAGCAGCAGATCATGCAAGTTCGCCAACATTGGAATGCTCGATGCGCGGCACAAAGACTTCTCAAACTTAAAAGACAAGGCCGTCGTTGCTGAAGCAGTGCTAATATGACTGCAGCAGCAAAAAGACCTACGATGAGTTGGAGCAGGGCGCTTTGGCACCTAAAAAAAGCCTTATTCCTAAAAAGGTTTGCAAACTTTATTGCTCTTACTCTAATAGAAAATCGATTTGGGCCTGTTGGTAGTGAGCTCAAACGTTAAGATTAGCTAATGCCCGCATCAATGCTTTAATTGCCTGTCATTCGTCCCAAGCGGCCAAAAAAGGAAGGCACGCACACATCGTGAAATGAAACCAAAATGGCTTCAGCTAATGAGTTGTAAAGCCCCGAAAACAAGGCTAGAAAAAGAATTCGCAAAGAGCTGAAATTAGCCGATAAAAAGCGATTCGATGAGGCTTTTGGACGAGAGCTCGGGGGAGAACAGGGCACAGGCCGACGAAAAAACAATGAGAAACATCGACTAGCGCGTAAAAAGTTAGAAGATGAAGCTATGTCTGATGTTGCGCCAGCGAAGTGCGTGCCGTTAAGCGGAGGACATGGCCGACATCTCCTATGTCGCTGCGAAAATGCCGCCTTTGATGCCAAACAGTTTAACGTCCCTCAAGCCCCATCAACTCAGACATCCTTCAATAGTGCTGATGCTCAAGTCGCGGAAAGTGATTAGTTTTCCGATGTCCGGGACGGATGCCGAAGTATTACGGCAAGCAATTGAAGCCAAGATTTAACGTCCAGAACCTAAAGACGGACTGCATCATTAGCGAGGTTTTGCTAGTGATCAAGATCGACGTCTTCTGCATTAAATGGTGCACTGGAAGAATTCCCAGAACTAGTCACTGCATCAACGGTGCCGTCTGAATACGGGACGGCGACACGCTTAAGCCTGCGAACGAGTAATACAAGCATCTGCGGCCAGAGCGCATCGAAGCAGAGCGTGCTGAAGAGACAAGGCAGCGGAAAGGCAAGCCGGATGCATACAGCGCATGGGCGGCGGACTCAATGGCCAAGAATGCAAAGCCCACGACTCAAGCAAACAAGAACAAGAGCAACGCTTAGCGCCTCTAATTCGAGCACACTGGGCAGTTTCAGCAATTGCACAGTCCTTTTGCGTTAGCCGTTTAAGCAGGACCAGTAGCGCGGTAAAACTATCGGCAGTGAGCGTGGCGCCTTGCCCTTCGAGCGCTTAGTGCTTCGGGCGCGGAGTCTCTGACTTCTTTGGCGCACAGATAGGCGCAAAGCTCCAATTTAGCGACCTATGCCACTCGCGTAATGCGACGGCTAGTACCTTTCGCAAAGCATGCAGCTCCAATTTTGGGCACAGCCCTAGGAGAGAAGGTCGGTCAAACGCTGGGTGAAAGTATTGCCCAGCGCGTCTCGTTGATGGGCTGGACAAAAGGTCACTTCCGCGCAGATTCAATTGGACCCTCCAGGAGCTCGGCGATGACGGTCAAAGTACTGTGATGGCGATCAGCTACAGTGGGGAGTTTTTCAGAGCCCACACGCTATGTGCTGATGCATTGGAACAGAGTTTTCCACGCTTACAGGAAATGCTAGGGCAGCAAGGATTTCAACTTCAGATGCTCAAGTCTCTGATCAATCCTCCGCACAAGACAGACTCTCTGGTAGAACTGGTGGCGGTGTAAACAGTGATGGGCACATGGCAGATGAAGAAGGGACGCCTCATTCGGTCCCAGCTTGTGCAGGTTGCAAGGTCCTCATGATTTACTACGCAAGGCGTAGTGTCAGTATTTTGTCACTCGCAGGGGTGATTAATCGCCTTACCGACTGATGAAATAGGCAGTCACCTTCTCGATCTCGATCCAACTTGCTCTAAGGCCTTTTAAAATAGGCTTAGAGCAATATTAAATAATCTGTCAAGAAGGCAGATCCACTGGCACAGGCTGCTTACAATCCACTGGACATTTCACCAGTTTTTGACGGTGAAGCTATGGCAGGAACACTCTGAAATAATGCAGCGAAGGCGCAGCGCCTAAAAGCAAAAAATTTGGTTACTATTATTCGTCGGTGCAGTCTGCTTGTACTCGCCGGTGGTGAGGAGGCCTACTTTTTGCTCAGCAAGCGCCCCGACTGAGGAGAGCGCAGAACCGGCCGCCGTAGTGATCCCCACTGGCCCAATTGAGTATCTCGACCTGTCACCTTTCCTTTATGCGTCAGCTATCCTATGCACGGGCGTCCAGCGTTATCTGCAGGCAAGCCTTCGTAATGTCCTCGCGACTCCGGGCGCACTTGAGGCCGGTTTATCTGAACATAAAATGCCCATTATTCGCACAACCTATTGAATCTTTTTACGGCGCAGATGCCCTCGCGTGGCGATCACCTTCGTCTGGTATTGAAGAGTTCGTCAATTAGCGGACAGAAGAAGTGAAAGCAATATCTTGCACGAAGAAATCGGTTCGTGACGGTTATTGAGAATTGCTCTTTCCGCATTCGTGCTCAATAAATGCCGATTCCTATCAACGCAGTTGTTAAGGTAAACAGTAAGTTTTCATGCAAAGACCTCCTATCACAAGAAGAGATCAATGCGCTGGTTACCGGCGTCGACGAAGCGAGGTCGATGTTAAATCCCAGCGAGATGGCACGAAGAATGTGCGCTCCTTATGATCTGAACCACTCAGGAACTTGGTGGTTCGGCATAAAATGCCAACGCCCTCGAGATTATCAATGAGAAGCATTGCGAATGCCTTTGCACGACAACCTTTATCTCTTGCGTCGTGAAACAGATGTCAGTGATCACAGCGACCAAAATC
>Ga0163217_1030892_pt1 | contig 10102 bp, 7 predicted proteins | sample SynspAceP_FD_185933 | JGI IMG/M metagenome (GOLD analysis project Ga0163217, IMG submission 185933) | Saline lake microbial communities from Ace Lake in Antarctica - Synechococcus sp. Ace-P (PacBio error correction) | ecosystem: Environmental > Aquatic > Non-marine Saline and Alkaline > Saline ...
TTTCAAAAAAAAAAGGGTTGAAAGAGAAGATTTAAAAAGCAAAAATCTTTTTAAACCGTAGGTTCCTAATAACCTTCCTTTTCCTTTTTTGTTTTTGAATCTCAAAAAATCCGGGCCCCAACCCAATTTCAAATAATCTTTGATCAACAATCATCCAACCACCCCAAGTTTGGGTAAAATCCCCAAATCTGTGGACAATACCTTCAAAAACACCGTCCTCCCCAATTCCACAGATAGAAAACATCATTGTGGTTTCCTCCAACCAAAAAATCGAAATACCACTTTATTTTTCTGATCCCGTATCCCCTTTTTTGTCCCAATCCCGTTTAGGCCAAAGAGGCTGCGGTTTTAGGTTTCGTTTTAATAATTCTTTCTAACAAGTTAAAGTCCCGGCTTATTTCACCAGCCTCTTTTTTGTAAGCCTGTTTTTGTGCATCGTTTAAAAAATAAGCAGGAAACGGTAATTACCGCTTCTTGTAACCCGTCCCCTGTCTTAAATATCCTCGCGCGTTTTCTTCATTTTTTTGAAAGGATCATTGCGCGAAAGTTCCCTGTGGAGAATAACAACGCCCATCTATATCTACTCTAGGAAAGTTAGTTCGTTTATCTCCTTTTACTAACCTTATAAGGTCACCTACACTTCTTTGCTAGATTCGGAGAATTTTATTTCCCAATAAAACGTTTTTATGGAATAAAATGGTTTTTTTGTTGGATTGTAAACTGCCCTGTTCTTTTGGCAAGGATCTCAACTTTGATCTCACCACCCTCTACAAAGGCAATGAAACAAGATGGAGTAGTTCTTTTAACCTTCTGCAATTCGGGATTAACAAGCAGCTTTCGTTTACCCTCCATTACGGAAACACAAGATTTGTTGTTCCTAAAATCTAGTTCCAATTAATTTACTCATGTTTATATATTTACTGTTTTCGAAAATTCTTTTTAGTACTCGCGTCTATTAAGACAATGATTGTGGCCATGAAAACAAAAAATATTGACAAGCTGTCCAGAACCACAATAACCGCAATTGACCAAATATTGCCAGGCTTATGTCCTTTTTTGGGCATTCCCCCCCTTGGCCAAAAATATGCAGCGGTCCGTGCTTTCCATTGCTAGTCCCAATAGTGTCCTTTTCAATGTCCCCTCTTGGGGCTATTCATTGCAATCACTAATGCATTTTTTAGTTGAAAAGTTCAAAGTTAATTAAAAGTTCCAGGTTTGCGATTGAAGTAGTGAGAAACCTTGCCAGAAAGGCATTAGCCATCCCGATAGTTATCGGGAGGCAATAAGCTTGTTTGTTCAATATTATTACCGTCCCGTCATTGCGAGCTAGCCTACCGATGGAGGGAGGCGCAGCGTGGGCAATCTGCCTATTACAATGAAACAGTGAACAATTAAGCCATAAAACAATTTTAATGTCCAATGTTAAAAGTTTTCAAAAGTTGAAAGTCGTCACTTTGGAGTGATCCCGACGAAGGAAGGATTGTATCGGAGAAGTAGATGGATGTGACTTATCCTGTTTCTCGATACTAATGGCTATCGCCATTTTCACTCGAACTGACGAAAAGACATAAAACCGTCCATGCGAGAGAAAGCGTAGCAATCTGCTATTACAATGAACAGTTAAACAATTAGCAATAAACAATGTAAATGTCTAATGTTTTAAAAAGTTTGAACAAAGTTGAAGGTCCGTCACTTCGAGTGGTTTTTTGCATAACGTAAGTGGAAGCAAAATTGGTAAATCGAGAAGTAGACGGCGTGCACTTATCCAGTTCTCGATACTAAATGCCTATTGGCAATTTCACTCGAAACTGACGATAGAGCTAGAAATCTAGACTCATGTCATCACCTGTGGTCGGTTCGAGTGCAGTCCCAGAACTCCTTTTTAACGCAAGACATGGACGGGCCTCCCCTCTTTGGAAGCGAAGAGGGGAATGAATTTTGCGCCAGTTTGGCGTAAAAAGAAAGGGGAAGTTGAAAAAACTCCGACTTATTTTACCTCTACGCCTTGGGTAAATTTTGGCAACCTGCCGCAAGACCTGGGCTTTCATCCCTTCGTCTCCTCCGCAGCTTAGCGGAAGGAATCCACCCTTGTCCTCCACCGAAAACGCGGAACAGGCCTTATCCAAGGGAAGGAGCCTTTTTTGTTTCTAATATTTTAAATAAACCATAGCTATTCCTTCCCTTGGGGGGGAGAGCCTGCCCGCCTTTTGGCGGGGTTGGTGGGGTTCTATTCCAAAATCCTTTTTCAACCATAACCTTATTATCTCATTTTCAAATTTCCACATTAACTCATTTCCAAATTAACCTTTTTCGCCCTTCGTCACTTCGAGTGATTTTATGGAGTGAAACGAAATAAAATTGTATCGAGAAGGGTATCCAGTGAACAATAAATCAGTAATCAGTTATTCCGAACCTTGAACTTTAAACCCCTTGACCCCTTCTTCCTTGCAACTCCTTAATACACATCAGATACAAGTTTCCCTACCAACTCCCACTGAATCCCCACACAATTCCAATGGATAATCCTATCTTTACGGTATAAAAATTAACCTCATTTTGATCCATGAGCATTAGTGTTTCGATATTGCCTTAAAATCGGTGTTGGGCCATCAAGCTCACATAACCTTGGGACGTGGCGTGCCGCAGAACGTTTTATTGTTGAACTTCTGGAAAAAAGGTGTTCCAATTCCCGTTATACCCATATCCAAATTGAAGTATATGGTTCCCTCGGCCTTGACCGGCAGGGGCATGCCCACCGATCTGGCCATCAATGCTGGGACTCACCGGGGCGACCCTGTCACCATCCCATTAAAAATATTGACGGATCCATCAAAAGCATTCAGGATAAGTAAAAAGCTGCTTTTGAACAATACGTTAGAAATTTCCTTTGACCCCAAATGGACATTGTATTCCAAAGGCCAATTTCCTACCCGTTTTCATGCCAATGGCATTACTTTTACGGCTACCCTATCCAACAGCAAATAAATAAAGGAAACTAATTATTCCATTGGTGGTGGCTTTGTCCGTTTAAGGAAGAACTAAAAAGGTCCAAAAAGAAACGGAAGTTTCAAAGCTTCCCCTATCCCATAGAGAAAGGAGTAGACACTATTGGCGGCCTGCAAAAAAGAAAATAAATCCATTTCCCAATTGGTGTTCGGTAAATGAAACGTTCGCCTGCGAATCGGATGCTGAATAGGATAAAGGACTACACCACATTTGGGATACCATGCTGGAGTGCCATGTACATTGGCTGCCATAACAGAAGGAAACCTTCCACCAAGGCGGACTAAATGTACGACGAAAGGGCGCTACGATACCACAAAAATTAAAAGGGGACCTCCCCTATTCCACAACCAGGGAATGGCTGCTTTACCATTTAGAAATACCGAAGTTTTAAATTTAGGGCCATGCCTTAAATGGGTAAGCTGTTTTGCCTTAAATGTCAATGAGGTAAACGCCTCCTTGGCAGAGTGGTCAACCGCTCTAACCAATGGCAGTGCCGGGGTAATCCTGCAGTCCCTTTATGTACTATATGGTTATTGAAAACCACGTAGGCTACTTTTGAAGCACATAAAGCAGTTCCTAACTGGTAAGCGGGAGAAATAGGCAGCATTTTTAAAAGGGCGCTTATACTATCTCTGCGGCCATGGGTGGTTGTCAGGCCGAAATAGGCGTTTCTTCTGCCATGGCGGCTGCAGCCCCTGACAAACTGATGGCGGTCTCCGGAGCACAGTCTTATGGCTGCCGAAATTGCAGGAGCATCCTTGGGCCCTTACCTGTGACCCTATACGGTGATTGGTACAATACCTTGTATAGAACGCATTGCATGGTGCCATAAAGCGCATCAATGCTGCAGAATTGGGCAAATTGGATTCCGACCCCGCCAATGCAAATTCCGTTTAGACAAGGTGGTAAACACCATGTGGGAAAACCGCTAAGGATATGAGCACCAAATACTAAGAAACTTCCGAGGCGGACTCGCCGTAGGGTAAATACCTTAGTATTGTTAGTCAGCAGGTTTTATCAATTAACAATGATAAATGGTTCACGGTCCTCGCGAGATTGAGCCGTAGTCGAAATCGAAAGTAAGCTGGTGGGCAGTTCTGGCAATTAAACAGTGGTCAGTTTGAACAGCCCCCGTACTCGAGTGGCTTTAATAGAGTGAAACGAATAAACATTGTAAGTCGAGAAGCACTCTGTTTTCCTCGTACAAAATGCCCTACCGAGCCATTCCACTCGAACTGACCGAAAGATCTAAAACCGCATCGTTGCGAGCCTGTATATAGGAAGACATTCGCATCACGCACCAATTAGGTGAGAAATTCCTTGTTGGGTTCAACCAGCTACGGCTCCCTCTTGGAACGAAGAGGGGAATGAATTAATACCCCGCATTTGGGCGGGGAAAGAAAGGGGAGATTGGAAAATCCCGAATCATTGTACCTCTTACCCTATGTATTTCTCAATCCCAAGGCCTTGGTTTTCCAAAACCCTCCGTCTTCGGCTTTATGGCGAAAAGACACCTCCGCCTTCGTCACAAGGGAGGAGCTTTTCCTGTTCCGTCATTGCGAGCGCAGCAGCGGCAATCTGGTTTGTTTACAGTAAAACCGTAAACAGTAATCTATTAGGCAATAATCCAATATTATACGATCCAAGGGCGAAGGTCGAAATGCCCGTTCACTTCGAGTGATTTTATAGAGTTGAAAAACGTAACAAAATTGATTTGAGAAGCCTCTGTTCTCGATCAAAATGGCTATCGCCATTTCACTCGAACTGACGAAGGTTCTTAAAACGCGTCATTGCGAGCCTGCCCAAGCCCGCCAGGCTGGCGCAAGCGCGGCATCTGCAAATGTTCCTATTCTAGAGATTTGCCTTCGTCAGTTATCATCCTCGCAATGACGGACACTTAATCAGAACGTAAACCAATTTCCCCCTCTTGGGGACGAGCCTGTCCCGGGCATTCCGGGGAGGTTAGGGGTGGGTTTTTGAACAGAGCCTAACTGTGTGTTTCATCCATTACAATATCCATTAACCCCATTCCAAAGACCTACGTTTTCATCCCTATCGTTCCCGCTTGAAAAAGGGGAACCAACCTTCCCTTAACCAAGGGAAGGAGGACGAAGGTTTTAACTTAAAGTCAGTAACTTTTTTGAACAATAACCCCAATAGCAATGCTTATGCCCATTTTCCACCTTGCAAACATTAAATACCATTTTTCACAATTAAAACTCATTAGTACATTTTTTACAATCACCCATTTATCAATTAAACCTTTCTGGCTTTAATCTCCTGAACGTAAAGTGTCCACGCCTGCGCGTTCGAGCGCAGTCGCAGAACTATATCCTGTTCAAAATTCAAATCCTGGTCCCCCCATCACTTCGAGTGATCCGACGAAGGAGGATCGTAATCGAGAAGGGAATTACAATAGTCAGACCAATTCAAAATTTCAATTATTCTAACCTTTAATTTCAAAAATGAGGTAGAAATTCAGAATTAAGCCTAATAATTGATGTAAAAAATGCATGTAAAATATAGGAAGTTCCTACCCGCAAATAGGGTTTATTTTGTAGAGGGCTGTTGTACCCTTGTTTATGGCATACCAATTAATACTAATCAATTACACATCACGCGTTATAGTCATTTAATGCGACATAATAATTAAATTACATGGAAAAATCTTTTCGGCAATTCAATAATGGGCCCTACTTTGTCACCATATCTTGTTTCAGAATCCCTAAAGGAGAAACAAATACAGCACATCGCTACCCGTTTATAAAGGATGTCCCTACCTAAGATTATAAGCATAAAAATATAACAATCAAGAAGAAAGTATTATCTGTTCAACAGGCATTTTGGACCGTAATGAAGTTATCCAAGTGGCTTTCATCGGAAGGCTTATTGCGCACGCCACGACGGACAGTTCTTATATCCGAGTCCTAATTCAGGATAAGAACCTACCGCCGCGTTACCGATTAAGAATATTTCGGCAATGACCATCATATAAAAGATCAGTTTTGTGTATCTAAGATGATAAAGGCGGTACTCAGTAACGGCTTGGGCAGGTAGTCCCTTTACCTGAAACACACGAATTACCGAAGGCCAATATAATTGCAGCAGGCAGCGATTTTCAATTTTTGGATCAGTGAAGGCAAAAACTTCAATATGTTTCCAAAAACAAGAAGAGTTGGACGGGAGCCCTTGAAAACAAGGACAAGGTGATCCTATTAAATTCAACCCTAAAAACAATACCTTCTGGAATATTGGCGAACAAATCCATTGCTTCCTTGCAACCCAAAGATAAAGCTGAACGGTTTTCCAAAACGGTAATTTCACCTCCTTTGCCCTATTGAAAAGTTGATAACCTTACCACTTTGGATGGATATTTTGGAATAGATGCCCACAACAGGAAAAGCAAATTGAGAAAGAACAAATCAAAATTGCCGTGGACAGGAAATTACTTTATGTTGAAGAACATTGAGGGCCACCTCTTGGTTTTGATCAACCAAAGGGGCATTTATGTCTCCAAAGAAGACGCGTAAAATTCAATTATTATTATGCAACGCTGGCTGCCAAGGTAATAAGGTGAAACACATATCCAAAGGCACCGATGTTCTATCCTAGTTGTTGACGATGCCCGGGACTGGACAGAATAGTAAATAAGGAAATGAACCCTGTTCGACAGGCACAATACTATGAAAAACAGGTACGTAACAGACATATCCGACTTGGGTTCAATGCAACTATTGGTAGGCATGGAAAGATGGAAATTTTTGAATTCAGGGCGACTTTCCGAACTTCCGACAACGACGGACTTTTGGACTACCATGTACCTAGCTGGTGAAGTTTTTCGTTATGAGGTGACCAAATTCCGAAGATGCCTCTACAGAACTGTAAGGAGGCTAATGGATGCTAATGGAAAGGTTGTTCAGCATTAATAATGTACCAGGCTTTCCATCTAGATCTTTGAAGAAAGTGTTATAAGAGCGCTTTGCACTGATCCAGAAAGAATGGCAACTGCAATGATCCTGAATGGGAATTGGAAATCTCCACTAGTAAGCGATGAGGCATTGGGCCATATTTTTGCTATGGCGCTATGGCCAGAACCTCATGACAACGATCTTAAGATCGCGCCATTGTACTTATAGACCTCTTAAATGAGCCATATTGTAAGAAACGATCCTGTATATGGTAGATTTTGATGGGAAACCACCCACCTGGGGCCGATGGAATCCAGAATATGTTAAATGAACCGTCCAAAATGGTAGGTGATAGAAAAATTAATGCCTCCAATATTATAGCAATGTTGAAAACGGCTCTATCAATTTTTACAGGCAGGAAAAATACAAGGAAAAGCCTTTGTCTATGGATAATCACGGTTATTAGAATAGCCCCCCAACCTAATGTGGCCCATGAAGGATGTGGCCAAGCGCCGATGATTCCCGATGATTGGAAGTAAGATGTTATCCCCGAATCTTGGAACCATTCCGATGATGGAATATGTACTTTGTAGGAATAACTGGGGCCTTTATAATATGGCCTTTAACGACACCCTAAAAACAAAATTTTAAAGACGCTATCATTGATCAACTGGGAAATTGAACGACCAGAAAAAGAAGGCGCTTGGAATATTATAACCGTCTCACCGGAACACCAGGATTCGACTTGGAAGAGGCGGCCTGGTACCGTTAGGGAACACCCCATGGATATGGTAATCCTGGAACATTAATGAACCAGCCATAGAAAAAAGATATCACCTTCTTGGAACCCAATTTTAGGGAAGCAGAACCTTAGCGAAGTGTTACCGCACCGGACGAAAGACCGGTACACAGAACACAACGCAATATGTTTAGATGGGACAGAGAATAACGCCAAAGAGGTTCTGAAGAATTTTCTGCTGGCGATATCTGGCTTATTGCATATTGGGATGGGAAGATATTTAGGGGTTATTAGTGAACCTATGCCCTCTAAGTAATAACGAGCGCTTAAACTGTTTTAATATTAATTTAATCTGAACAATATTAGGCACGTGAAAATACGGTATCCTCGCAATACTTGTCCTATGTATTTGGAGTTGTGGTAGAACAGCGAAATTGCCATTGCCTACAAATTCCAATTCTTGTCCACCCATTTTACTTGGACACGCCATATGTTCAGGAATATGCCGTTAAAATATAATCTGTCGCGAATCAAAGCGCTAATGCGTTAAAGGATATAATATCCAACCCGCAATGGAAAATATTAAATTCTTTCCAAACCACAAGGCCTTTGGTAAACCTGAAACGGAACAAATGTTTTATTCCGGAACAACTTACCCGATATTTCCTACGGTCCCATGACGCCTAAGAATATTGGCAGCCTTCATCTAATACAGGGAACACATAGTTGTTTTGGACGATTTCTATGTATTTTAGCAACGCATGGGCCCGGAAAAGCTTCAGATACGCACATGGTGCTGGAGAATGCCAAGCTCTGGCAGGTGGTGACGATTTCATTTCTTGGTCTATAATGGAAGCGACTCTCCTATCTAACCAGGATGGGGGTAGAATTGGATTTGGCAGCCCCATCAAGGTAATTCTCAGATTATTTATCAAGAAGGCCGAAAAGCGATTTTTATGATTTCCCAGAAAAAATAACCGCATTTATTCTGGTAAGCCAATTACAAGATATCTATGTGGGTTTCAGGTCAAATTTGTGCTAACTTGAATCGATAATGGCACAAAAATAGTGATTGGCAACCCTCCAAAGGGTACTTTTTTTTTTAGGCGAGGACAAACTTGTTGATAACACCCTGGCCTAATATAACCACTATGGAGGAAAATTGATGGATCTCTTTGTTTGGGACAACATGGGGGAGCCTTTAAGTACTGGAAAGATGGTAATTTGGTTACTATTCCGGGGAACGTTGGTTGGCCCGGTAATGAAGTATACGTATTACAAAAGGTCCTGAGGAACGATCTGATTTCTCACCGATAAAGGGGTGGGAAGTATTTGAATCTAGCCTAATGACCCTCCAGACAAGGCCAGTGTTCTCGAAAAGCAAGTCCGTGAAAAAAATATCCAGATACGGCTTCAACTGTAGCTTAAGTAGGCCTACCAAAATGGGTACGCCTCCGCTGTAATGAAAATCAGCCCAGTGACAACCTCTGGACGGCCCATGTAAATCTGGGTAGTCGTTATACGGTATAAGTAACGGGTTCGGAGAAGCCAAACATGCCTTTTGAGTCATTTGAAGCCCTTGAAAGATTGCACCAAATAACAACGAATAAAGGGCCTGTTTGCTAGAAGTTTTGAACGGGACTATAAAGGTAAACGATGAAAAAAAAGAGGGTTGCAAAAAAAAGGGAACTGCTTTCGGGTAGTCCCTGCCAAACTTTGCTTCCCAGGCAACAGACCATTCCTTGGACCTGGAGGTCAACAGCAAGCAGTGATCAGACCGTGGGCAAATTTTTGCGCTTACTGCCATCTTGGAATTAAGTGGAAGATCAGGAAAATTGGAGAGACCGTGCCCTTGGAATGCTTGGAACAATTTAAATGGGCCTATATTGTAGATAACGACTTCTATAATTATTGATGTAGACGGCGAACCCACCTCTGGGGGAAAATGGAACCCATTCCTATGTAATGGCTTTCCCTCCAATGTTTGGCGATCGTAGGCTGTACTCTCGACATAATAGCTTTTTTCTGCACACTATAAATTTCGGGAAAGAAAAATATAAACCAGTGCCTATCAATTAATGGAAGAACATGGTTATTCGTTCCACAACCTGATGTCAATCCCATAAAAGCCAAATTGGTCCATACACGATGATGATGAGCTTATAAAACTTGTCACATGAATGGAAACCATTCCGATTGACGAAATGTATTTCTTGGCCTATTTTGGACTATAGTCCTACCTTCACCCGCAGAATTGCAAAAGGATTACAAGAAGAGTTATACAGGACCATTTGCCTCAAGTGGAGCGACCTGAAAAATGCGCTGTGGGATTCATATTTGCTGCTACCGGTGCAGAGAATTTGATTTGGACAATTCCATTCCCTGGTTTGAAAACTAATCCTATGGATTTAAGAATTGGAAAATGCAGAATACCCATCGGAGGACATTA
>Ga0163217_1044299_pt1 | contig 10102 bp, 13 predicted proteins | sample SynspAceP_FD_185933 | JGI IMG/M metagenome (GOLD analysis project Ga0163217, IMG submission 185933) | Saline lake microbial communities from Ace Lake in Antarctica - Synechococcus sp. Ace-P (PacBio error correction) | ecosystem: Environmental > Aquatic > Non-marine Saline and Alkaline > Saline ...
AAACACCAACACAAAAAAAAAAAAAAAGAAAAAGAGGGAGATAAACGCGAGTCCCTTGTTCCTGGCCCGAACTTTTCCCCGACCGTTCCAATGGCTCCCGGCCAAAACCTTCGCCCAACAATTCGATGTCGGAAATTTTTCGATAACTTTAATTTTAACCCCCGTTCCCCCTTAAGTTTTGAATCGGGGCAAATCACGAGTGAAAACCTCCTGCCGCATCTGCCATGAATCTCGCCGCCTCAGTTCATCCACTCGCGTCTATCTCCTGCAGCGGACGCGGTGGTTCCCGGTACTCGTAAGAAATGTCCGTTTTTTGAACGGGATTCTCGTAGCCGACGATGCCCGACTTTGCTCGTCCCTTCTCGTCGGTTTTTTTTGCCTTTGTCGGATCCAGGCGTCGGGCACGTGGCGGTGGGCGAACTTCTTTTTTGGAAGTAGGCTTCGTTGACCGCGTCGACGTTGGCTCCGCGTGCGGTTTCGGCGTTAACGGCACGTCTTCGTATTCGCAAGTCCGCTGTCGTGCTGGAACGGACGATCTGGTCCTCGGTCTCGAACGTTTTCCTAGGTCGGATCGGCTTTGGCGATCCTTTGAAGCCGTTTTGGGCGGATTTTAGCCCGGTTGTTTGGCGGAGGGTTGGGACGGAGGGGTGGGACGGAACCGGGGCTAGCGCCCAAACGGCTTAATTTTGTTGAAACCGGGGGCTATGCCGCCCCAAACGGCTAAATGAGTTTCCTTGATGAACCGGTTTTCGGGCGTCGGGGTTTCGTCAAACTGACGCGGCCGATGATCTGCTTTTTCTGCTCGCGTCTTAACTCGACGCCGGTGTCCCTTGATCGGCTTGCTTCAGCGTGTCCCCTCGAACTCGTTGAATCCGTCCGTGCTGTCCTTTTTCCATCGCCGCTTGTAACTGGGTGGCCTTGGTCGAGGCAGTTCTTTTTGGGTTTCGTTCCATGTTTGGGGGTCGAGCAAGGTCCTTTGAATCTGCTTTTTCTTTCAGGTGGCAAAGTCCGCTTTTGGACCATAGCTCGCCTTTCCGCTTCGATTTCTTTCAACCTTGCCGTAAGACTTCGCGGTAAGCCCCTCACCCCAGCCTTCTCCCCGAAACGGGGGCGAGGGAGCCAGAAGGGAAATGAATCGCGTGCAGTTCGTAGACCTTCTTGCATCGCCGCCGTTCAAGTTTTGCCCACGATTCAAAACGCAAAGCGTTTCGGATGCGGCTGTCGGTGAATTGGAACCGAAAGACGTAGCGTCGCCTCGATGGTGAATGCGGTCGAGTAGCCGAATTCCGCGTGGATGGCAAAGATTTTTGGCTGCCGAACGTTTTTCGTTGCGGCTTCTCTTGGCTGAAGACTGACGAACGCGCGATTGGATTTCTGGTCCGGTTCTTTGTCAGCGGTAACTTTCGATGGCTTCAAAGTGGCGAAGGTTCGCGTGGATCAGCTTGACGTCCCGCCTTCGCCAATCTCTTGCGCTTGCTGCCAGAGCGCAATCTTTTTGAATAACAGAATTGCCCACGCCGTTGATCAGTTGGACTTTGCCTTTTCGCTCGCGTTTTTTCTTGTTGGGATCAGAATCCACACGTAAGGTCGCGATGCCGGTGTTGTAGAAACATGTCGGTCGGCAGCGCGACGATGGCTTCCAACAGTCGCTTTCCAGGATGTAATCGCCGGATTTCGCTTCACCGCTGCCCGCGCCCGCCGGTGAACAGCGGCGATCCGTTTCAGGATCGATGCGATGCGTCCGCCGTGGTGCCTCACCCACGCCCTCTCCCCGAGGGAGAGGGGAGCCGAAGTTTTGGGGGTCGTAGGTCTCGCATCTGCTGATCAGGTGCATCAGGAACAGCAAGCGATCCGTCGCTGACTCGCGGCAGTCCCCGGGCAAAGCGTTCCGTCAAGCCTTCAGTTTGTGCTCGTCTTTGACGCACGGCCTTCGAACTTTCTTCCAGTCGACGCCGAGGGTGGATTGGAGAGCATGTAGTCGAAATTTGTCCGCGCGCAGAGTTGGTCCGTCGCTTGAGCGTGTTGCCCAGTTTTGAATGCGGCTGACGTCCCTGGCCTTTGATCAGCATGGTCGCCCTTTGCGATCGCATAGCTCTCGGGGTTCAGTTCCTGACGCAAAAGGCTCGCATGAACGGCCTTCGGGGTTCAGTTCCCCGTGGACGTATTCCATGCCGGGCTGGAAAGAAACGCCACCGGTTTCCCGCTGTGGGGTCATAGATGGTGCGGATGATGCCCGGGTCGGTCAGGGCGTCCGTCCGTCTTCCCATGAAGACCAGCGAGGTGGTGAGCCGGGACGATGTTCTCGCGGCGTGAAGTGTTCTCCAGCGGTCTTCGTTGTGGATTCCGCAAACCGCGGATGAGTTCCCCTCAAAGACGAGGCCCATGTCCGTGGTTGCTGATGGCAGCGGGGCTGAGGTCGGTCAGGGCGACCTTTTTTGGACGACTTTTGTAGAGCAGGTTGGCGTCCTGCAGTTTGGCTGACGAATTCAGCGAATTTGAAGTGTTCAAAGATTTTTCGCGTGCGCGGGCAGAGAAAACTGTCGACGTAGGGTGAGCAGGTTGGATTGAAATGTCCGCACTGCCCATCTTGGACAGATCCATCTGGGAGCGTGTTGTAAGAAGGAGTTGCTTAAGCACGCCTTGAGGCAGGAGAACTTCTCGCGAGCGTCCTCGTTCGAGATTCGCCCATCACCTTCAGACTTTTTTTTCCACTTGGGCAAGCACTTTTCGGTTTGGTAGCGCCGGGACACATTCGAGTCGCGAAGAATTGGGTGAATGGGAGGATTACTCGACCCATATTGCGATTGCTTGAAATCCGCCACGAAGCAGGTCCGCGAGCGACCAAATGTACGCTGCCCGTCTGAGAAAGTGGTCATGATCGACGTCTTGTTTCGGTGGCAGTAAAAAGCCCGGTTCCCGTGAACCCCCCTGATCCACGGATATGCTGTTACTATCTGGATCAATCCGGCGTCCCCTCCAATTTTTTGCAGCGACTGGATCGGTTGCCGACCTAGAGGCGTCCTGACGTCGCCTATCTGGTGTCCGCGCAATGGAATCCTGTGTTTTCCGACGTCGAACCCGCGAGAGGCGTATGAACTGCCGTTTACCGTCGGTCCTGGCGCTCGCTAGGCGCCCATCCCCGCCTCGTGAGCAGATAATTTCGGTCGCGAGAGATAAACGGTTTCATGCCCCGGCGGAAGCGTGCGCCGGAGGTTTTCCAGGCATGACTCCCGTGTCTACCGAGATTTGGTGCCTGGAGTAGGGAATGCTGGGTGGACCTAGGAGCCGGACGAAACGCAGTCGAGCTTCTGCAGAGGTGCCACTCGACCAAGGGATTCTCTCCGTCGCCAGCGTCCTTCCTGCAAAATCGGTGGCGTCAAGGGTGCCTGACGGTCCCCTCAGGCCGGATTTCGGCGGATTTCGGTTTCGGCGAGGAGATTTTTCATCAAATCAATGGGACAGGTGTTGCGCTGGGCAGCCATGCCTTAAAAAACCTCGATCCTGGGGTGGCGCACGCTTACGGTCGGATGAACCGGAATTTCAGGTCGCACCACTGCTGCCCACTTCCTGCCGGTTGAAAAAAGTTTTCCCCTCGATTTCGAGAGAAGACACAAGGGCAGTAGAGGAGGCGATAGGGACGAGGGTATCTATCTGGTGACCGGTTTTTGGTGAACAACCTCACCTGAGTTATCCAAGCGAACGAAATCCGTCAATTCAACGAAAACGAAAAAACTGCCGTTGCATGTTCGCTCTTGTCGCCGCCTTGAATTAGTCGTGACATACGGGCAACTCGCCGAGGACCAGGCTTTCAACTTCGGTCGACGCCTGGCCTCCGTTGCCGTGCTGGAAATCGATTCTTGTTGATCGAAAATTCGCCCGTCCTCTCTGGCCGTTCGTTAGGACAGTTTTTTGCAGTACAGAATCGGTTTTGAACGGGGCCGCACGTCATGTTGACGATCACGCTTTAGAGGCGTTTCGACCGGTAAATCACGACAAAAATAGAAATACCAACCGGCGGGTTCGAACCACAAACCTTCGCTTCGGAGGCCGACGCGTATCCAATTGTGCCACGGTGCGGTGGATGCTACGAGGTCAGTTTGACCGAAATGTGGGTTATCCGCCGAGTGGCTGGTGGCCTCGTGCCAGTTTTTGGGGCGGCTTGCCGTTTCCAAGCCTTGAAATCCACAATCGGGGAGGCTTGCTCTTTTTCTGACCGTCTCCCTTGGATTGAACCCATTTCCCTGTGGCTGATTCCTGCTAACCCGACGATCCTGCTGGTGACCCTGATCTGACCCGACCCGCACGCCGGCTTCGCCGTCATAAACTCGCGGAACTCGTGCGACGCGGTATGATTCCTGGGCCAGCGGTTTGATGACCGCCTTTGGTGGCGGCAGTGCCGTGAAGGATCGCGGAATCCAGTTTGTCACGAAGAGGGACCGACGCTGGAGTTGCAGACGTGGAGAGCGATGAGGTCCGATTATCGTCCAGTGGAAGACGGACAACGGGCCGGGGGAAGAAATCGCCCGAACGTGCGTGTCGCTGGACGGATCATGTTGGCTTCGTCCGACCGGGAAATTGATCTTTTGCCACCTGCGCGATTTGGGTCGGGCGATATCCCAAATCGTTCATTGGCAGAACCAAGTCGGGGAGAGAACTTTGAAACTTCGCGAAACTGTTCGCCTCGGTGATCTGAATCGGGGTCGAGGGCGACTCGGGCGCACGAATACCAGGGAGCTGAAACGTGTTCGCTGAGAACTGTTTTCTTCCTGACGCAGATTGGTTGGAAGTGCCGCCTGAAAGCACGCCGTTTGACGAACCCGGATGCGGCAACGGATGCGGTACGCCGATCTTCGCGTTCACGACGGCGTGGATTGCAGACGTTTCTCGACCGCACTTAAAATATTAAAAGTTTATTCGCTCGACGACTCGATGATCCTTTGGGGTTTTGGCGAAGTCGAAGGCCCGAGTGCATACGACTCCGCGCGGCGGGGCGGCGGCGCGTCCGTTCGAACGCATCACATACGCTCGACATGCAATTGACGATGGCGGATCGCGGTTGGAGTTTTGCATTCAAACGATTGATGGTCGGGGCATGGAACGGGTCTACGAAATCGGACGGGTGTAACCCAACGAAGGTTTGTTCGCCGCGGCACAACCCGGAGTTTCAGAATGATCGAAATCTATCAGGCGTACGGCAATTACGATCGATGATGGAATTTGAACCGAACAAATTGGGTGTGCGGACGCGGATCGAACAAAATCGGTGCGGTTTTTTACCTACGCGAGTCAACGGCGCCATCGATCGATTTTCAACGCGCCGTTCCAACGTGCGACGTACGCGGATTTATTTGCGAAGGCGGACCGGTGTCCGATTCGACGATGAAGCGGCGGTGAATGAAACGTCGCCGCCGAGTTGCAATCGATACGGCGGGCAAACATCTCGGACGTGGTTTGCAATGAGGATCTTTTGAGGAGAAGGTCGAGGCCTCGTTGCAGGGCCGTGATTTTTCGTGATCGATTACATCCGGCCGAGTATTGTCCGCTGACCAAACGCAAGAAAGAACAATCCGGAGATCGCCCGAGCGTTTCGAGATGTTCATTTGTGGGATGGAATTGGCCAATGCGTACACGGAAATTGAACGATCCTGATTTTGCGGAGGAATTGTTCACGAACCCAACTCGCGGTCTCGAGGAAAGCGGATTCGATGGCCAAGATGGATCACGAATTTCGTGCGAGCGCGCGTTTTATGGGTGCCGCCGGCCCCGGCGGACCGGGGTCCGGGATCGACCGGCTCGTGCATGGTGCTCACGCAATCGTAAAATCGATCGTGACGGTGATCTTTGTTTCCGTTGCTGCGGCCCGAGTGACCGGTAGCGGATGGGTGGGACATCCCTCGCGAATGCGTCGGGTTTAGGATTGGTGGCTAATGAAACGTCGACCTGCCCTCAGGGTTCGTGGCAGCGGCGAAATCGGCGGCGAGGGTCCCGATCGCTATCCGGCGAGTCGGTGACACTCCCGTCGCCCCGATGGATGAACCCGGTTGCTCAGGAAGATCACGTACAACTGCAACTTCCGGGATCGATCCATAACGCCCGTCCGGTGGGAACCCGCCGGCCGAGTGCCGAGGCGTTCAATCGTTCTCCCAACGGTTGGAGGAATACCGGTCTGTTTTTGTCCAACCCAATCCGCGGATGCCGCCGGGGACCGGTAGCCCGGTTCATGAAATGCGATCGTTTCGGGGTTTGAAAATCGATACCTCATCAAGCGTCCCGTCGCCTAAAATCATGCCGAGGAAAAACGCGCGAGATCGGCCGACGTGCCTGAACCAATCCCGCGGTCCGGCGATGCGCCCAAGGCGAACGCTCGCGGGTCATGAACCTCGCCACGTCATCAATCTCCGCCGCGGTTTCTGCGTCGGTGCGGCGCGCTGCGAAGACGGGACTCCGGGCGAACGTCGTTTCGGTCATCCCCAGCGGAACGAACACATGCCCCGTTGTGAAAAACGCGTGCAAGTCTCGCCACTGACGCGGGCGCACCCACTCGCCCGAGAACCTCAAATCCGACGTCGAATAACGAAACCGGGGTCCCCGGTGAGATAGTTCAACGACAAACTTCATCAATCGCTCCGATCGACTCCTGTTCGCTGCCACGGTAATGCCGACATCGGCTTATCAGGGACTCCGCCGGTATGGCAGCAACAGTGCTCGACCGTGACGGCGTCTTTTTCCGTTGACGGCAAACTCGGGCAAGTGGGCGAGGCCACGCGGATCCCGCAAATGCCGAATCTCTTCCCCGCTCGATCAACGCATCGACACTCGACGCCGTCGCGATCGCTTCGTCAACGATGCAAGATCGAACACCGTATCAATTGTCATCGCTTACTCGCCGGTTCGACCTCGCGGCTTCCCGTATGCCTCATGCAAAACGGCACAACCGTCATCACGATTCCGATCATCACGTACGGCCCGGGAAGTTTCTTCTCTTGGATCGCTTATCTCGACGAGATTCCTTAACCTCAGTCGACAACCCGTTTCCTCAGCAGTCCAACGTTTCCCTCCGTCGACACGTGTCCTCAGCCGATAAATCGGTTGCCCGATAAACATGGCGACACCGCTCAACACGCCCAGAAAAACACACGGAAAACGCAACATTTCAAACTCCTCGGATACTACGGAAAGCAACTCGCAGTTAGCATCGACGCTTCTGCAGGGGCCTCGGGGCTCTCTGTGTCCATCTGCGTTGATCGTGGTTCAATAACATCTCATGACAGCAAACTCAGTGATGAAACCGACGTCTCCGAGACTCGCAAAATTCCGGCTCGATAAACGCCCCTTTTTTTGGAACCTCGGGTCCGGTTGCGTTAGCATGAATAGCTGAGGCCATTGGAGGAGACGCACCCGCAAAGAGTAAGGACGCGGAGCTTTGACGGCAGAAATGCGATCCACACCTCTTGGTGAACTCGATGTCACCTGACGATGCTGCCCCGGCTTGGGAACCTTCGGCGTCCCGTTTTGTTTCAATCGGGGCATGCCAGTTTTCGCGCTGTTTGGTGTGAACGCGTCCAAGCCTCGCCGACTTGGACGGCCCTGCGATGGCGAACGCTGAGTCGATGGTCGGGCTGGACTTCTCGAACGAGATACATCGACGATCGATTGGACTCCATTCGTTACGGAATGATCACTTCGATTCGACGCGAGGTTGGGCGCCCGCCGTCGTTTGAGAATTTTCCGTGAACGCCCGGCCACCACGAACACGGATCACGGTGTAACCGCTGGCGCCTCTCTCCGAACGACCTCGGTGACGATCAATCTGCTCGATCTCCTGGTGGACGGTGATCGTCAGCAAGTTTCGCATATCGTGACTCCCTTTCGCCGCCGTCGAATGAACGTGGTTTTGGTGACGATTGATGGGCACTTCCAACCCGATCGTCGTCAACGACAACCCTGGATACCTCGAAATCACTTCTCGAGTTTCGGTTGGAGTTTTGTCCATCACGGTATGGTCGACCAGATGCACGTCGGCCAGATGCAGCCGACGTTACGGGACGATCGACCAATCCCGAAGCGCTCGATTTGCCCCCGGGCGCATCGGAATCCAATTGCTGAACACGGCCGATTGACGGTGCGGTGAGCCGGCACTGTTGTTGCCGTCGTCTCAGTCAATTCGATCTCCGTCGAACAGTGACCGAACCGGCACGCCCGTTCATCAAGTGAATGAGCACCTTGGTCGCAATCCCGACCGCGAATTCCCGATTCAACAAATCCGTCGCCAGCACGCTGACCAAGGTGACCACTAAAGATACCAACTGCTCGCGTCCGGATCTTCCAAACGTTTCCTGACACTCGCTCGATGCGCGAGTACGGAACCCTCGGTTGTAAATCAACATCGGTGCCAGGGGCCGGCCATGGGGATGCGGTGCAACACACTCGCATGAACGCGACACAAACCAGCACAACCATTCAATGCCAAAAATTAGCGAATCGGGTTTTGCGCCCCGTTATCGATATTGGCACGACTGCGACGATTTCGGAATCATCGGCCAAACCCCGAATCATCGAAACACAAGGGTTCCCGTCGCCCACGGCGATCATGTCGCGATCCATGTTCGAATTTGCGTTTTCCCCACGGATCGAGCAGGTCACCGCTTGGCACTGAGTAACGATTCCAAAACTGCCGATGATGAAAACATCAGCACGCACGTCCCACGCTTGGTTGCGTGAGGGGCCCATGAAAATCCGGCGTCGTTAACGATTGGAACATTCAAACCATCTCGGGCCCGAAATTCCGCGACAGGTTAGTTCACCCTATTGATATTGGTGGTTCTGCAATACATAACGGCGTTCGTGCATCACATCGAATCCCATTGCCATCGCGGCGGCCGACCAGCAACACGATCAAAGGCAAGGCAGTTTGCGAAGGTCCACGCCACTTTTAGGCTGGACAGCGGCCAACGAAAACATGATCAGAAACACTCGTCCACTTGCGGTCCGATCGCCGCGATTCGCCGGGTTGGCTTCGGGCGATGAACTGCCGGGATCTGCTTTAACAACTCCAACGGTCCGCCCGTGGCAGTTCACGCCGAGTGCCCCGGGCACCTGTTTTCGCGATGATGATCACGGACCGATCGCCGCGAGCATTCATGCAGCGCGGAGAATGGAAAAACTCACCGAGACTGCCCGCGGCGGAAAAATGCCCAAGAAGACCTGCAACACCGCCGTTCACCACGCCGACGGCGAGTGCCCGCCGGTACGCACGACGTCGATTCGAGTTGCTCAATCGAACGTGCCGTGTCACCCCCGAACGGCTTCGACGCACCCGACACATCACAATCATCCAGCCGCCGGCTTTGATCGTCAGTTCCGAATTACTCAGGAAACGTCGCCACCACCGATCCCACAGATCGCCCGTGAAAATCCCCGAATCGGCGGGACCCGGTCTGGCGGACGGACATCCAAACAAAGCGGCGCAACGCGATCAAAAATACGCAAAAAACGCGAGGATGAAGTCTTTGCTTGAAGTATTTGACAAAACCTCGGAGTTTCCCGTGGAATCTCTTTCGGGTCAGTGAGGTGAGGTGCTCATATGTGTTTTTTCAAACCGGGACGAAACGAATCGAGTGATAGCAGATACTGGGAAATGTTCGAACGATCAATCGGGGATGTCCCCGGTTTTTCGCCCAAGAGTTTCGGCCCGTTGATTGGCAAGCCCTCTTTCGCCGCGTGGGTATCGCGACGCCACTCCGGTTGCGGACCAACGCCGCCCGCCGCCGAGAATGAGGAAAACGTCAACACAGCACCGCGAAATCGCTTCGTCGGAACGCGCGTTCATCGGATCATCGTCCGATTGGAATGCCCGGTAAAGATTCCCGGAAGTACGCCATCAAAACCGTGATCCACAAAACGCCGCCCGCCAATACGACCAAACGTGCCCACGAGCGGATACACATCAACCCGCACCCTCAATCAACAATTCCATCCCGACGAAACGAACGGTCCGCGGAAACCGATCGCGGCAGTCCCGTCAACAGAAAAAAAGCCTGCCATCATCGGCATCTGGCGATACATGCCGTGATTAATCCACCACGACACTCGCGTTATCCTT
>Ga0163217_1049393_pt1 | contig 10102 bp, 12 predicted proteins | sample SynspAceP_FD_185933 | JGI IMG/M metagenome (GOLD analysis project Ga0163217, IMG submission 185933) | Saline lake microbial communities from Ace Lake in Antarctica - Synechococcus sp. Ace-P (PacBio error correction) | ecosystem: Environmental > Aquatic > Non-marine Saline and Alkaline > Saline ...
ACAAGGAAGAGAGATGCGCCTGATGCCTGCCCGCCAAACCACGATTCCCGGTCCCCGGGCCTTTTTCCGTTCCCCCGTTTGGCGGGGTTTTTTCCCCAAAACAGCCCAGGGGAAAACCCCCAAAAAAAAAAACGGGGCCCCAAAATTTCCCCCCGAAAAAGGGTTTTTGCCCAAAAAGCGGCAAAAAGATGGGGGGGGCCGCCGAGGCGAGCGCAAAACCGGACCCCCGGCCAAAAATCCCGAGAATTCCCGCGCTCCGACCTGACTTGAAGCAAGGGCCCGACCAGAAGACATTCGCCTGGGCCGGGCGAACGTCCTTCAGCGACATGTTTCCACGGACTTGCCGCCGCTCTCTCAACCCCGTCGCCCGAATCTGGTATTGGCTTCAGGGCTCCTGAAGTCCAATGCCTGTCTCCCCGCTCAATATTTTGCTTCGATCCGATTTGCTGGCCCAACATAATGATTGACATCCTAAGAAAGTTTTTGATCACAATTGAAAATATTCCCGGCATTTTTATTTCAACAGATAAATGAAACTGGATCCGGACTTTTCAGCCGCTCAGTAGAGGCAACAGGGAGTAAAGGATTTCATACATGAAAGTCCAGGAAACTTTCGTTCACAAACTCGTGGGTGTGTCACTGGGCAACTTGGCGCGACCCCTCGCAATCACCGGTTGCGGCTCATGCCGAAGACGAACTACAAGGTCGGCTCGACGCCACCGCCCGTTCGTTCACCTTTCTCAACGTCGAACACCCAAACAAGATCGACGGCATCATGGTCCGGACATCAATCGAAGCATCGGCAAAGGCAGGAAGGCTTCACCGTCCAGGTCCGACGCCCACCCAGTGGGAGCGCGCTGATTCCGTCGCTGACCAGCGCAAGATCGACATCATCGGCCCCGTCCGCAATTGTACGCGACCGCCGTCGCGCGCCCGAAAGTCGTGGCCGGTTTTCAGCGCACAAGGGTCCTACTCCTATGGTGAAGGTCTGATCGCAAGAAAGACAGCGACGCTGCCTACAAGTCGGTTTGATGACATGGAAGGGCCTGACTATCGGCGGTTCCAGGTCGGCAACCGCCTCATGTCAAGCCGCTCGACAGACAGCGGCAAGTTCCAAGGAATCAAGATCTACGAACTCACTGCCGATATCATGCGCGACGTGGGCGGCTGGGTCGTATCGCCGCCGGCCTTCGGCGATCGCCCGATCCTGGCCTACCAAACTCGCCAGGGCGGTTCCGGACGTGCGTTGTCGATGAGTTACGAATCGCAGATCAAAGGGCGATGTCGCCATGCTGTTCGCCTCGAACCGAAAGGAGCTTTCTCGCCACCATCAATGATGGACTTGGCAAGGTGAACGCCAGCGGCGGCACTGACGAGACTCCTGGCCAATGGGGCATTCAAGTAAGCAAATCTGGCAGCGCTGACTTCTCGCGCCTGCCCAACTGCGGAGGTGAAAAGACATGAGTGATTATCTGGCCCGATCGCCCAGTATTTTCCTCCCTGTTTGGAATGGAGGCGTTGGTTGCTGACATCGTGGTGACCCTGGGCTCGGTGTTCCTGAGCTCAATCCCCTCGGGCTGGTTGGGCAAATCATGGCGGTCCTCCAATCGCGCATATTGCGGGGGACAGCCGCAACTTCATCACGATCATCCGCGGCATCCCGATCATCGTTCGCCTGTTTTATTCTATTTCGTCTGCCGAACTCGGCATCAACCCTGACTGCCTTGCAGGCGGGCATCATTGGCCTGGGGCTGGCCTATTCCGCCTATCAGGCCGACAAATTTCCTGCCGGGAATCGGAGGCCATAGACAAGGGCCCAGATCGAAGCGCGCCAATCTCCTCGGCATGACGACGCCTGATCAATGCCGTCGGGCGTCATCCTGCCTCAGGCGATAACGCATCGTGGCTGCCGCCATTTGGAGCCCCATCACATGCTGGCTCAACCGGATATCGTCGCTGGTCTCGACCATCACCGTGGCCGAACTGACCCGCCAGGCCAGCTGAACGCGTCGTCGACGTTTGAAACATGACGTCTTTCACACTGGTTTCGCTGATGTACTCTGACGATGGCCGTGCGTTGAAACATTCTCACCCGCCATCTGGAAAAAAAGGTATGCCCGTCATGATTTCCCGTCGACGATATCCGCAAGATCTTCGGACCTCTCGAAGTCATCAAGGGCGTCAGCTTCGAGTCAAACAGGGCGAAGTGGTCTGCCATCATCGGGCCTTCCGGCTCGGGGAAATCGACCATCCTGCGCTGCATCAAACGGGCTGGAAACCTACAACAGCCGGTGCCATCACGTTCGACGGATCAAGATCGATCCCAAGCGACAAGAGCATCGTCATGTCCGCACCCAGCCTTTCCATGGTGTTTTCAAGCGTCTTCAATCTCTTGCACCGCACGGTGCTTGGAAAATGTCATCGAAGGTCCGTGCAGGTCCGAAGCGGGTGAAAAGAGTCCGAGGCATGGAGCGGGGGCGCGGAAGCTTCTCGACAAGGTCGGGCTTTCCAGGCAAAGCATCGATGCAATAATCCGGCCAGCCTGTCGGGCGGTCAGCAGCCAGCGCGGTGGCGATTGCCGCGCATTGGCGATGCGACCAAGGCGATCCTGTTTTTGACGAGCCACCCTCGGCCCTCGACCTCCGAACTGGTTGGCGAAGTGGCTGTCCGTCATGCGCGGATCTCGCCAATGAGGGTATGACCATGTGGTGGTTCAACTCACGAAGATGGGATTTGCCGCGCAGTGGCGAACCGAGTTGCTGTTTCCTGTGAATCCGGCGTGATCATGGACGGAAGGTCCTGCCAGCGAATTGCATCCGCGCACCGCATAGAACGCCACAAGGACTTCCTGCATCGGGTCCATCAAGCCCTCTGCGAATAGCGCTGCGATCCAAATACAGCATGTACCCGTCCCTTTAAAGGGTGGAACGGCCGTTTTGGTGCGCGGAATCGGTAGAAGGTTCAGCATTCGCTCTTTAGAGGTCGCCTATTTCGTGGCTCCTTCGGTGCCTTTGCAACGAACGGATGTTAGGGCGTCCGCAGGCAAGCATTCGGTTCAGAATGGCGACCACTTTGGAAAAAAAAAAAATTTTCGCCGCCCCTCTTTTTCCCCTGCTTTGGGCAAGGAATAACCGGGCGCGCAACCGTGCCCCATGAATGCCCTTGTATTGCCCATCGCAGTTTCGATCAGCGCCCGCTTGCCATAGCGGGTAGCTTGCCTGCCATTTCAGTCGGCCATCGGCTGGATGGATGCATGTGTCCGTTCTCTCTGGCAGTAACGATTGGAACGCTGGGCCGTTCAAACTGCGTTCGATCGTGATGGAATGAACGACCCTTAACACCTGCGCTGGTGGACGCAAAAGCACAGCGTCATAGTTGGAGTGCCATCATAGGCTCCATCGCAGTGACTGGTCATCTCATCGTCATCTGATCAGCAACGGCTCCAGCTACGAGGCATCGCAAGTTTCCTGATCTGTCCGACTGTGGGCATGATCTCGCCACTGTCGGCACCATCAAACCGCCAAGAGCAGCTTTCAACCAGCCAACGCGGGAACTTTGCTCAATGCTTTTCTTTCCAGCCATTGGCCTGCGCCATAGATCTTCAGCCCGGTGCCTATCGGCCAGAACAGGCCCTTTGTCGCAATTTTTAGACTGGTTTGCAGAAACGACAATCTCGCTGGACACAGTTTATGCCAGCGAGGTTTTGCGACAAAGCCCCCGGGAATTTATCATAGGTTGAATGAAGCGATCCAAATGCACTTGTGGTCAGGTAGGATTTTTATCCTTATCTATAAGATCCAGAAAAGATCGAGACATGGACATGGCCGAAAAACTAAGCATTAGCCTTCCGCCGACAATGGTGGTCCTAATAAAGACCAGGTGGCTGCCGGACCGCTATGCGTCCACAAGGCGAAAGTGTTGCGCGACAGCGATGCGCACCTGGGCGCCGCCAGGAGGAAGAGCACGGGGAGGCGGATGAAGGCCATCAAAAAGGCCCGTATTGCTTGCCTCGCTTGAATGGACAAAGCGCCCCTCGGGTTCCGATCGATGAAGCCTTTACCCGTAATTCGGGCATCTCTTTCCAGAACCAAACCGTTTCATGAAGTCAGTGACGGGGCAACTGCAGAAGGTCCATCGCCGATTTGATGAATATCCGCTCATTACAATTGCCGTAAGAGAGCGGTTCGTAGACACCGCTATACACGTTTCACAAACCGTATTGAACGGCGTTTTGCCAACCAAGAATTTGGCGATGGCGCCGCACGGTGGAAGCGCCCCGCCCCGACCTGGGGCAAGACGTTCGCCTTGTGCCCTTTGAGAAGTCGGCCGTCATCATCTTACCGCGTGATTGAGGTGCGGTGAAGATTGGTGAGCGTGTTTATTGGTGGACGGGATTATGAGGCGATAATTGGCGCAAGTTTTTTCGGATCGCTGAGCTGGGCCTAAATGCCTTTGCAAACCTATCAGAGCTACTGCTAGAGTGGAACAAGTCGTGCCAGTGCGCTAATGCGTGGTTAAACCCGCTCAAAATGAGGTTACGATCACACGCCTTTTGGGGATTGGGTGGGCAATCTATGGCCCAGAAAAAACTTGCCCCAGCGGTATGCAGAGCAGGGACCAGCTGGGGATACCATGATCTAATGGCACACGCCGCGAGTTTTTTAACGAAAACCTGACATTCTGCTCTCGTTGACAATTTCTCGTCTGCCGATCGCTTTCTCCACTTAATTTGCTTTTGGGCAGGTGCGACCAGCATTGGCGCGAGCGGCTTTACAGCTACATAATGTGCGCAGCTTTCTCAGATTTCTATGCTCCCCTTCATATGTTTGGAGAATTCGCTCTCGAAAACCAAGTCGGTGATGAAGCGCTAGACACAGGCCCTTCGCGGCCTTGTGGCTTGATGATGCAAGCTGTGGTTGGTTGAGACCCTATCAACGAAGCTGCGTCGCCGAAGCCCGCACGGATTCTCCAAGAGAACGGTAAGGCCAACTCACAGCCAAATGGTCGCCGAGCCTGATTTTGGATTCTGGCAGCTCTCGTGTTTGGTTCGAAGTTTCAAACCATTTCTTGGGGGCAGACATTGCGCCCAATCTTCCAGACGCAAAGGCGTTGAAGCGTCCCGAGACGTAGCGAAAAACTGCGGGATCTGCGTCCGCCCTCAGAAACCGCATCGCCCCACTATGAACCGATCTTAGCCCAGCCCTGGCAGATCTGCACGCTGATGTGCTGAATCTCACGTCATGGATGTCGGTTGAATGCGGCTGCGTGATCAACCACCCATTCCAACATCCCTACCCCGCTACCGTCGTTTTGATCGTCCCGACTCCCACCGGACCCGGAAACCTCTATTTTGACAAGGCCCTGATTGGGCACCTTCCAGCATAGAAGACCTCCATGAGCATGAACCTTTTCAATCAGAAACTCTACCCGTGTTCTAGGGGCTTTTTCTGGGAGATCCCCGAAACCGCATAAGGAACGGCCTGGCCGAATGGGCCGAAATGATAACCTCGGGCCGTATCTTCGGATCAAGCGGAACCGCCCCTCCATGGAGATTCAAGTCTAAGATGCTGTTGAGGCCGTCTTTGGGTTACAACGAGCCCAGGTGCAAAGTCCTGACACGGCTCGTAACATCTGAACAAGCCATTCCTGGCGCTCGGTAGACTTGGCTCTGGGTGAGTTGGCCCCCGGCAAGTCGCAGATCACGCTTCCCATTTTCGAGCTGAAAGGGTGCCAAGAACCCAGAGATCTCGATGCGATTATGCAAGGGCGGGCTTAGAGCCCCGTGCAGCCAATGGGCTTGGGAGTAACGCCACCAATGGCGCCTGGCGTGAAAATGGGTGCCTGGTTCAACTTATGGTCGAGCTGCGGCTCTATGGGTTTTGGTGAGGGCAACCCCAAGCCTACGAGAAAATTCACCCTGGCCAGGTCATCGAGCCTGCGAGTTGGGGCCCCCCCTTTCCCCCCGGCCTTTTTTCATGCTCCTATTGAGCGCGCGACAACCTGTTTGTCAGGCCGCACCCTTGCCCTTCTGGGCCGATGAGCCGGAGGAAGACAAGGACATTACGGACGACCTCTATAGTGACTACAACAAGGCCACTCCGCAGCAGTCTGCATAGCAGCCGGTGCGGAAAGGCGGGGGGGAGGGGGGGGGGGGGGAGGGAGGGGGGGCCGCACCAACAGTTTTCCCTCGCTCGATGCCATCAAGCGCGGCCCAAACCATCCCCTCGACCGGATAACTTTTTAACAGCTTTTTGCTGAAGATACACGACCTTTGCCGAAGCGGAATATTTGGAAAAGGCGTCGAGAACGCCGACCCCTTTAATCCTCGCCCGTTTGGGACAACTTCAAGGGCTTTTTTGCCTGCCATCGACAAGGGTAATTGGCTCGCCTGACGTCCGCCTTACAATGGTGGCCTGTTTTGCCCCTGAACCCGATCGTGGACGCCCATCACCATCCCTGACGAGGTGTGCGAGGGATTCAAGAAACTTGGGGAATATGATTTCGCCTGCTCAGGTTTCTGTCATCCGTACTCGTCCATATATTCGAGCAGTTCGATTGCCGGATGCGAGTCGGTTTGCAGGCTGAAGCCCCGTGGGGAAGAGTTCGAAGAAGCAAAAAGCACCGCAGCCAATCAGGTCGCCGCAAACGGGACCGGCGTGGTTTTACACCGCTGACTAACATTGCCCGCTTTTATCGGTGCAGCAAGACTCTCGTGCGACACAACCGCTGAAGGATATTTTTCAGCGAGAATCCTGTTGGAATTCCCCGAAAGGAATGCGAGCGCTGATGAATGAAATCATCAAGTGATAACGCAAGAGCGCTGAACTGGAGGCGTGGGACGCCTACCGAAATCGCCTGAAGACAATTGACAGCATGTGTTGACCCAGCCTTGCGGTTCGGGCGTTTTTCTGGTGCTAGCCTTCGATTTCATGAAGACTGAGCTGACCCGCGTGAATGAAAAATTGCTGATCTAAAGGGGGCGCTTTTGGGGCCTTTTTGACCGGACAGCGAGATTTTGACCAAACACTGTTTGGCGTGACGTAAACGCTGAGAGCGTTGATATCGCCAAGCTGTCACTTTGGGTGAAAACCGCCGTTCGCGGCTACGTATGCTCGACAGCCTGGACAACAATCTGAAGGTTGGCGACGCCCTGAACATAGAGGATTCGAGCTTTGCCTATCTGGAGCAACGGCTTCAGTTGGCGCACCGGCCTTCCCGAACGTGTTCGCGAATGGAGGGTTTCGATATTGTGCTGGGTAAATCCCGCCTTATGTGCGGATGGAAGCTCTAAAGGCAATGAAGCCCCTATCCTTGAGGGGAGGTTTTGAGGTCGTATCAGACCGGGCTGACCTGGTACTGCTATTTCTTTGAGCGCGGCCTGAAGCTCCTGAACAGGCGGTCGTTTGGGGTATCATTTCTTCGTCAACATTTTTTGAAAACTGGCGCTGGCGCGCCTTGCGGAACTTCCTGCGTACCCAAGCGAACCATAGAAACCGTGGTCGATTTTGGGTGATTTGCAGGTTAATTCGAAGTGTGAACCACCTACCGGCTATCTGAACCATGCGCCCGCGAAGCCCCAACAACAAAGCCCACGCCCTACGCTTTTTGGAAGGTCAAAAGGCCTGCCCGAGCGAACTTCACCGTGCGTTTTGACAAGAGTGGCCAAAGAGCTATCCGGCAGGTGGCCTTATCGCCGACTCATGGGAGCTGGAAGGCCCAGCATTGAGCGTTCGGATAAGATACGTAAAGGCAATAAACACTGAAGGGAGGTCCCTATGGCTCGCCGCTTCTAACGGCATCAAAAGACGGGCTGAAATGAAGTCTCCTTTGTCATCGATACTCCGACCAGGAGCGGCTGTGTGCGCAAAGACCCCAATCGGCCGATTGCTGAAGCCATTCCTTGAGCAAAGACCTGAAGCGCTGGCGCGCCGAGCCAGCGCGGCCTATGGTTATCTACATCCCGAAAAATCGCATCAAACATTTGAGGATTACCCCGCCATCCGAGATTGGCTTTTGCCCGTCAAGGAGAGGCTGGAAAACGGGCAACAAGCAAGAATGGTTCCGGCTTCGCAGGCGGCAGGAGGCGTATGCAGAGCGTTTCAGCAAGCCGAAATTTCTATCCGCATTTTCAACGCTGCGCGCAAACTTCGCGGCAGAACTCGGCAGGCTCGTTATCAATGATAAGAGCTATTTTATTCCAGCGAATTGAACCGTTTTCTTCTGGCATATTTGAACGTATATTATTAGGCTGGGTTCTACTCTCCAATCTTGCACCTGCTGTGCGGGGTGGGTTTCTATGAGCTTTCGCGTTTCAGTATGTCGCAGAAGCTTCCCCATCCCAACTGCGAACCGAAGGTACAGAAGGCCGCTCTTGTCGCCCTGGCCAAGGGCTTTGCAAACGGCAGCCGAAGAAAACGCTATGGCGGTGCAACAAGGCGCTCATACGACGCATACCGCCTGGCAAAACCGGAGAGGCACCGAGCCGACGTTGAACAAACACAGTTAAAGGAATGGTGGGGAGCTGCCCGACTTTGCACCTTCCGCGCTGAGGTGAAGAAGGTGCTTAAAGCCGTATCCGCTAACAGAACGCACCGATTGGGAAGACTGGATTGCCCCCGTGACAAGGCCGAAATCGCCCGCTGACCGCCGGAAATCACAGCAATGAAGAACCGCATCAAACGCGATGTTCTAATTGAGCTTTTTTCAAAGCTGACGCCAGATGAATAACGCTTCTTGAAGGGGTTTTGTAAAATTGGCGACACTTCGTTAGCGACTATTCGGCGTTGATAGAAGTATTTTGAAGAGTAACGGGGCTCCTAACATCCGATCGTGTGAACGACTGCCGCTCTTCATCGTGATCCATTTTTTTGCTCTTTCATAGTGACAAGCCTGAATTATTATTGAGCTTCACGAGGCGATCATCAATTATCTTTGTGTTCCTACGCGATCGAGCAGCCGCTGGACCATTCAAACGACGGGGAGATTTTGCGGCAACTGGTAATTGCTTTAAGGAATTTAAGCAAAAATTGGCTCGGGTTCTCCTGTTTCAGTGAAACGGCGGGGCAGGCTGGGTATGGTTTCGCGCGGAAACCCTGCAACGCAAACCTCATGTGATTCTCCGCGGATTTTCGGCGAGGAGCAAATCACCGAAAGCAGCCACATCGAGAAAGTTTGTCTCGGTGTTTCGGATGGGTTCCGGGCGCGAACAACAATCACGATTCACGACCAATCTGATTCAAGGATTTACCTGTTGCAAGAATATACTGAGACCTTTGCCGCAGCGCACTTTTCCGCCAATCGCGGTGCGAGAGGTATGGGTCGAGCGCGCGCGTTCAACTACCAGACCCAAGCCTGGGCACGGGCAAAATACAAGCTTCCTGGGTCATGGAGATTATGTGATTCTGTCCCCAAAAAGACTGCTCACACCGTGGACGAAAACCTGGATCAATAAGGAAGATCTAAATCGAGGGGTTTAGAACATCCCGACTGCGATCCCCGACATGCAGTTGCGGGCATCTGTGTTTACACTATTTTGAGACGTGAGCTGAGGCGCCCGTTCCGAAGCAGCCAGGCAAAAAGCAGCCCAGCCCCACGAAGAAAGAACGCGCCAAGGCCGCAGTCGCCACAATGCGGAAGTTTCCTGAAATTTATCGACATTATATCAAGCCTGAGACCTCCGCATAACAACGCATTCTGAGGACCGATGTGTATACGGCGCGTTATGCGGCCCTTGGCAGATTTGAGGGCCTAACGGTGTGATTTTTTGGAATATTTCCTGATTTTGGTCGCACTATGCCGAGCATGTCGGTCTGGCAGAACCATAAAGGCGCAGGAATATTTGGCACCCTTCCGGATGTTGTTGGGCGATGGCTGCCAGCCAAACAACGTAAGGTTTCTCTGCCAGCCCCATCAGCCGCGGTTCGCTCCAGACCGTAGCGCGGATTGTATAGGTGGCAAAAGGGCGTTCTCCGCTGACCTGTGACCGCGATCTCAGCAATATGCGAGCCTTGTCCGCCTCTGACAATGGTGATGATCACGATAGCCTTTTTCGCTGCACTGATCGTGATCGAATTGGCCGCCACTTGCGCGTGTGGCTTTGAGC
>Ga0163217_1027944_pt1 | contig 10101 bp, 15 predicted proteins | sample SynspAceP_FD_185933 | JGI IMG/M metagenome (GOLD analysis project Ga0163217, IMG submission 185933) | Saline lake microbial communities from Ace Lake in Antarctica - Synechococcus sp. Ace-P (PacBio error correction) | ecosystem: Environmental > Aquatic > Non-marine Saline and Alkaline > Saline ...
ATCCACGCGTCGATGGCCCCACAGCCCAATGGCTCACCCGGGCCTACACCGCTGGATAAGCCGGCACCACCTTGTGAACGCAACCAAACCTTTCTACCCGGCTTCGCACTTCAATACTGACAATCAAAAGTCGCCGGAGCGGCAAGGCCCTGAAGCTTTCGGCGGCACCACCCGGGCCTGATTTTCGCCCAGCAGCGGCGGTACCTTCTGGGGGCGCCAAAGTGGTCAGGCGAGCGGCGGCAATCGGATCGGGCTGGTCAGCGCCGCGCAACCAATCGTTTCCAGCACCAACGTGTAGGACTGCGGCGTAGCGCCCCTGGACATCAATGGCCATGACCTGCATTCTGTCCGGATCTCACCCCAGACGGCGAATCAGCTAAGTTTTTTACCATCGTTGCCACTGCGCCGTTTTCCCACCGCCATTACTTCAACGCCTTTTTCCAGTCTTCAACAAGCCCGGCTCGCGCTGCAATGCTTGCCCCTCCTCCACCGCCCAAGCACGGGGAGCCAGCGTGGTAAAATGCCCGATAACCGCCACCAGCCCAGAAGGCAACGCATAGCGAGTAGAAAATTGGCCTATGGGGCCTGCAAGCCCACGATAGCAATCGCGCTGCTTCAACATCCTTGCGGTTGAACGCCTGACCCAGCTTCGGCCTTCGTCCAACAGGCGCCTTCGCGCTCATCGCAGCCAAATCTTGACGTAGCACCAAGCGGAATAGCCGCAATCACAAATTTCGGTGCCAGACGTTGGTCATGCCAGCGGTACGAAGCCTGAACCGAAATCCGATGGAAAAGCCGCAATAACTTGACGCCACAGCGCCTGGCCACCCAAAAATGGCCAATACTCCATGAATGGTAACAGCAGCCCCAAGCCATCAACATAGCCAAGCAGGGTGAAATAACAGATCCATTTCAACGCTCATCGGGAAGGTAAAGGACAGAGCCCGGTCAGCCTGAGTTCAGTGCCGTTGGCGAGCACGTGGGCGTGCTCGCGAGCCCAGAGCATCGGCAGCCATGAATGTGATTCCAGGTCTTCGACAAGCTCAGGGGCTTCATACGTTCAGTTGTGGCTTCGATGATAACAGGGAATACGTAAAACCAATGCGTCCGGTCAGAAAACCTCGACCGGCGACCTCCGTTTGGCCGCATTTGAGCTGGGCACAGGCATGCCTCCCGCTTCGGCCTGCCTGACGTGCCAGACTGAGGCAGGGAAACCTCCAGATCCGGCGCGCGAAAATCCAGACGGCCGGTGGCCAGCAGATCCAGCGCGCACTGACACCCGAATCCATACGCCTCTGGCCAGGCAGCGCGTGGGCAATGGGCGGCGCATATCCGGATTAACCCAATTGGGTATGACCGAGCCGCTACATATCGACCAAGTGAGTGCACCACACTCTGCGGATGCACCACCCACTTCACCTGATCAGGACGCGCATCAAACAGCCAAGCAGGCCTCGATCAACATCAAGCCCCTTGTTCATCATGCTGGCCGAAGTCGACCCGAAATCTTCTGACCCATCGACCAGTTCGATTGCGCACAGGCCTGCTCCGCGTTTACCGCCGGCAAGATCGGCCGCGCAAAAATCCGCGAAGGGACCACCAGAGGCGGTCAGCAGGAATGCGCCGCACACCCCTACCCCGGCAAGCCCTAACCTCGATAATGGGTGCCGTGCATGCATTGACAATATCGCGTGTGCTCGCTGTCGATCGGCAGCAGTACCGCGCCGGAATCGCGTACGCCCATAAACGAGCGCCGCCCGGACATGACCAGCAGCTTCCTTGTTGGGCACAGTAGCACCCGCTTTGCACGCCTGCACGGCGGACCAGCGTAATGGACCACGCCCGCGTGCAGCAACCAAATGGCCCGCCATGACCACACGTCGACTGCGGTATCTCGCGGCCATCCTGTTCCACGCGCCACCTTCGCCCCACACAAACCTCGGTCCGCCACTGCCAGCCTGACGCAGCGACTGTTGCAACGCACCGGCCTGGTTTTTTTCAGTCGGCCAACTACAGCAAAGTAAGGAGGCCTGTGCGCCAGGGCAGCTCGCCTCGACACGCGCATGCACGGCTGAAACCAGGTAGCTGGACGTAGAACACCATAGCCCGGCATTGCCGGGCTAATCAACGCCAGGGTACTGATACACGAATAGGTAACCCGTCCGCACCCCAGATCCGTTAATCGGTTCTACTCACCCTGAACTGACCTCTCAACGGCCCAGCAAGCCAGCACAGCAGCAATACCGGTATCCGCGGCGGTGATACCTGTCAATTCTCAGCGACCACCCACCATCGGCCGCGAGACAGCAGATTGCCTGCTTGGTCCTTTCAGACCCTGATCGCGCTTGAGACAAGACTTTCGGTCCAAGTCGCCGTGCGACTACCGAGAAACACGCCCGCACCAGCGCCGCAAACCCGCAGATACCGGTAGCCCCAGAAGCACTGCACTCTGCCGAGCCAGACACAGGATACCAGCAGAACCAATCAGAGTCAGCACTGGAGTAAATACTAGGCCATCTCCCTAGTAAACCCCTTGTCATGGGTCCCTTGCCTGGGCCTGATCATTGGGCCCATCAGGCCTTGCGCCGCACCCACGGTCTTGCCGGCAAAGTAGGGCCAGCCGATGTCAGCAGCCCAGACCAGCACCATCAAGGCCATGATCAACCACAGCCATGCGGCAACCTGGGCAATCCACACCAACCCCGCCAGGCGGCAGCAGAGAATCACCCATAACCAGGAGACACTGCGCGACCCGCTGGATTGGCTCCCCACAGGCCGAGCGATCCCTTGGGACGCACAGAAGAACCAGGAGCGCCGCGATCATATCCCACCAAATGACAGTCAGGAATCGAGAAACATATCTGCCACCGCGCCTCAGCTTACGGTACATGACCAGAGACACAAAAGCAGCGCGCCCTACGCACCACAGCATACAAACGCACCACGGCCCGGCCGTCGGGACGTATTTCCCCATCGCTGGCACACCGTCCTGCCCACTGAGCCTCTAACCAGGCCACCCAACCGTGGCCAATGAAACAGCCCGGCAAACCAGAGGCCCTCGAGAAAACCACGAATCGACAATAGGCCAAGGGAGCGCCAGAATGACCGTGCTGTAGATGAATTCGCACCATGTTTGGAGCTAATCCAGGGACTTCCGCCGCCTAATTGATCCACTAGGTTTTTGCGAAACGGCGCTGACAGGCCGAGCAAAGTCAGCAAAGGCTTCCACGAAGGGCTTTCCTTTTGAAGTCAGGCCAGTAAAGGTCGAAAAGTACAGTTCAAGCGCTACGCCAAACTGCCACAGTAGAAAATTACTGATGACGCCGCTTCGCCGCGGTGCGGATACCAGAAGATCGGGTAACGGCCAGTCGGAGTACTTAATGCAGCTTCCACATCCTGCTCGCCAATCTGGGTTCCGCAGACAATTGGCCATCCTGCACCTGGAGAGAGCTCAGCTTTTTAACTGCCTGGGCAATATCCATTGACACCCGTAGTCTCTACCAGCGTCAGGCGCCCGCCCCCTGCGGTCAAGGCTTTCCGCGTCCCTGCATCCGCCTCGGCGCAGCTCCGAGCAAAGCGACTGCGGTCGCCAATGATGCAGAGCTTGATGCATTCTCGAGGCAGGCGCTTGACTCACGCCGGCAGGGCGCTCGAGGAAAAGCTCCATCAGCGCACCGACCTATCCGTGTCTGGCCTCTCGCAGTTTTCTCACTTGAGAAGCGAACAAGGTGAGCACTTCCACACCATCTTCCAGCGCAGACTTCAATCATCGCTTGACCGCATCGACACCGGCCTTGGTGCCCGGCGAACGCCGAGCAAGCGCTTGCGCGCCAACGGTTGTATGAGCACCACGATAATGGCCACATGTCGGGGCAGCGGATCCCGAGCTGTACAGACACTATTTTTTGCTCATCCGTTCAACACTCGAGTGGAGAGGGCGACACACTCCATCGAGGGGTTCCACTTCCATTGCTTTCCAGCCGCCTTGTCGATGCTGCGGCCACATACTTGTCGGTCATATGTCTGGATCTCGTCGCCAGCACGATGTTCTTCGTCCCTCGCTGATTTCCTTTCCTTCTGCATTCCTTGATCTGCTAAGCGCAATCACGGGCATCGGCACTGATTGCGTACTGCTAGACGGGCGTTTTCAGCTTCACCGCGGGCAGTCCTTGGTAAAAACCCTTGCGCGTTTCCTTCGGTCAACCGCATGGGGAATTCGCTGGATGTGCAGTCACACGTCAGCGTCGGCCGAGGATTAAACGCAGCTCCACACACACGGCTCTTGATCACTGCCGTGCACGACCCATGCTGCGGCAAACACTGTCAGAGCCCCCCAGGTGCGGGAGTCGGTTTGACACGTTGACGTTGGCAACTTGGCGCAACGGGGTAATTGGCCCCCGTAGTAGGACACATGACGCTATCCAGAATGCCGGGGTCCGGCTCGGCGGTACGGAATTTTTTGGAGCAAAGGCGTGATCCGGGATTCAACAAGACCTTTTTCAGCTGGCCTTCTTCGTGAGTGTTGATCATTCCCTCAACCTCGATCAATGTGCCTCGAGCCTGCTTTACTACCACTGCAATTGAGTCAGGGCGCGCGCCGGCTTTGTTCATGTTAAATACCGTAACGGCATTTGGTGATCCGAATCAGGCCAATGGCCGTCAGAGCATCACGCCCAGCTTCAAGATCCAGTACCCTGATCATCAGGTCCAATGTATCAAACAGCTCGCGTTCGGATCTTCATTGGCTCACGCGTTGTATGACCCATCAACCTTCGGTGGCTTCAGCACCAGGTCGGCGTCCACTTCGATAACGCGCAGAACCGCGGCTGTATCAGTAGTCAAGAACGATAACCCGTGGTTCGAGCTGTGGAGAATACTTACACCGCCTGGACGTCACCTAAACGTCATGCCGAGGTTAGCGCATCGCGCCTGTGCGATACGATCCGTCACAATGCCTCGATCAGCGCTTCCATGGTGGATGGCTGACATTACGCGGGTCTGGATATTCGAGGTCGCTCCAGGGAGTTCCGTTGCAGTGGCCACTGGGGTGGGCGTTACACAGAACACGTGAGGGCAGCATATGCCATCCGATCATGGTCCCGGTACACGATCCATGCCCCGCAGCATGCAGGCAAGCCCGCGGAACCAGGTTGCCACCACCGATCACCAGACCGGATCTGCACGCCAATGCCAATCACTGGCCGATTTCGATGCGACAATGCGATCCAGCACTTGGGATCGATACCGAACCCTTTCGGGGCCCATCAGAGCCTACAACCGAGACTCTAAGTTTGACGTAGAATAAACGCTTGATAATACTTGGGCTACGCGGCTGCTAGGTACCTGGCCATTAATTGAACTCTTCCTCGCTCGGGGAAGCGGCGACAACACTCAAGCGAAGTTACAACCGACCAGTCCGGCATATTGGCCCACTTGTTCACGTGTATCCTTAAAAAAAAGAGGCTCCCCCGCCTGCCGAGGCGGAGGCTCCTGCTCACTAACCTGACTACAGGCCGCCTTTTTGAGAGCGGCCGTCATGCGATCGGTCACGTACGGACACAATGAATTAAGTGGAAGCTTGGTAGCGGCAAACCTGCAGCGCTACTCAGCAAAATGCGGAAATCGACTTCACGCGCTCTGACTGCCCGTTCACATCATTCGCTACAACGGCAGGCGTTGATACGAAGGAGATGATTTCTGAGCAACACGGTCTTTCTCTTCGACAGATCACCAGACTTTTGAACTTACGGGATCCTTGAGTGAGAGGGCTGCTCGAAGCGCAGGCCTGGCTTCGGACAGGCACTTGTTGATACGGCCCTTGACCATATTTTCACAATAATTCTCTGGCTTGCCAGCGATCTTCCGGCGTTCAGTGCCAGGAAGATTTCCTTTCACCTTGGCAATGGCTTCTTCCGACCCTGAAGAGGCATCCGGGACTGTGGGTTGCTGGCAGCCATCGGTGCATGGCGATATCCTTGGCCCAGCCTCGGCATCGGCCACCCCACTTTAGAGGGTAAATCCGAGACACTCGTGCAGAATCGGGCAAAACGACAGGATTGGCGGTCTCCTCCCGATACGGTGACCCGGTGCAGGTAACGCGCCAGAGAGTCACATCGCCTCGAACCCGCGGGTCCAGGCGGCCGCGGATGTTTGACGTTTTCGCCACAAGCTTTGGCAATCCAGCGCTGTCACGGGCGGCTTCCTGATCGGGCCGATCAACGGGGGCCTGCGTCGCTGTACCTGCGGCAAATCCTTGTCCCAGGCTGGCACTGACAAAACCCTGAAATCGTCCTGCAGAGCCAGAAATCGTCTGGGAGTTGACTTCGATGATCACGGCAGACTTGTATCGTCCGGCCAGCTTGAACCGATAGCGCCTCCAGCGCGGATGTTACCGGCTTTTTTTTGGCGGCCCTTGATGGAGCCCCAGCAAAGCGCGCATATCATCATGGCTTTTCGATATCGCCACCCGGCTTCAAGTCAATGCTTTTTGAACCATCATGCGCTGGGGGCCAGTGCGCTCGCGCAAAGTCTTTGAACCATAAGCTGCAGAAAATCTGTGACATGAATTGTTCTCTAAGCTGCTTGACGTTGGACCTTGCCCTGCAGATGTGGTGGGGCAGCCGAATCATGTTGCGTTCACGATATTTGCAAAAAGGGGGCAGAGCCCCTCTTTTAATACGGCAAGAAATCGTATCCAGCCGCATCCCTTAGCCTTCGGAGGCCTCGCAGCAGGAGCTGCTTTCTCAAACGAATTCGTCACAAGCTCCGCCGTGTTTTCTTGCCGCTCAGCACGAGCATCAAAGCCATGGCGCAGCGTACAACTTGATGGCGCGGTGCGCGTCATCGTTCGCCGGGGATAGACGTAATCAACGCCGTCCCGAGGCCTGCTCGTTGGTATCAACGATGCGATAATCCGGATACCAGCTTGTTGGCTTCAGTGATAAGGCAATGCGCTCGTGCTCACATCGATAACGATCAACAGGGGCATCCAGGCAGGCCGCCATGTCTTGAATACCACCCAGGCTGCGGGTCCCAGCTTTTCCCAGATCGCCGAGTACGCACAATCAGCGGGCCTCTTTCTTGGTCGCTTGGTGAAGGCGTGGCCGTCTTAGCCTGGATTTTGCAAGAATCACGCAGAGCGCTGATGGAAGCGCGGGATGGTCTGTGGTAGTTGGTGAGGCATGCCGCCCAACCAGCGGTGATCGACAATAAGCATCCCGGCGCGGGTCGCTTCTTACAGCCAAATGATCTTGCTGCAGCGCGCTTGGGTGCCGACGAAAAAAGCAGCTTGTTTCTTGCCGGAGCCAGCTTTTCCACGAAGCTCAGGGCGTCGTGGGGAACATCGGCATGGTCTTTTCCAAGGTTGATGAATGTGAATCTTGTTGCGAGCAACCGAAGATGAACTTGCCCATCTTCCGGGTTCCAGTAACGGTTTGTGGGCCCGAAGTGCGCACCGGCCCTTCACATATCGCGCAATTGATACTTGAGTCATGACAGCTCCAGAGTAGTTCGGGTGAGCCTGCCACGTATCCCAAAGTCCAACCCCCAAAGGGCACCCAAGGACAGTGTGACCGATACGTGTGCGGTTTCAGTTTAAGCTGAATCCCTTGCGGGGTTTATTCAGGCGCGGCCGCTTTAAATATCATATAACCTGCAAATGAATAAGCTGCCCGCGCCGAGCGCTCGGGGCAACAGACGCTCAACCAGTGCCGCCTTGTCTGTTAAATGAACGGCCTGTAAACTGAACGACTTTATTACCTGTCGCGCACGCACGGCGCACCAAAGAGAGACCTGTTCATGACCGTGACAGCATCAAAAACCACGGAAGACATTGCCGGCAGTGCGCATCGCCGGCCGCCTGCAGCCGAGGTCCTGGGAATGATCGCGAGCATGTGCGCGTTGGCGTCACCACCGACGAGCTGGATCGGTTATGCCACGAGTATATCGTCAATGTGCAGAAGGCCATCCCTGCGCCGCTGACTACGGTGCAAGCGCCAGGCCGGCCGGGCTTCCCGCAATCGATCTGCACCTCGCTCAATCATGTGGTCTGCCTGCATCCCCAATGTACAAGCCGCTGAAAGAAATGGCGATGCCTGAATATCGAAACGTCACCGTGATCAAGGATGGCTACCACGGGCGATAACCAGCAAATTTTCATGGGTCCGGCGACGTACCCGAATGGGGCTCAGCGTCTGCGCGGTAACCCAGGAAGCAATGTAATAGAAGGTATCGAGGTGTCCGCCCCGGTTGCCCGCCTGGTGATATCGGCCAGGGTGATTCAGGACAACGCGCACGCGAATCATTAACAGCCGTGTACGCGAAGTATTGCGGGGCACGGCATCGGCAGGTATTTTCACGAAGAGCCGCAAAGATTCTGCACTCGGCCGCGCGGGCACCGGCATGGAAGCTCAAGCAGGCATGACCTTCACACCATTGACGCCGAAAATGATCACCAGGCCGGCACGAAACCCGCCTGCTTCGCGCGGCTGGACCGCGATTACCAAGGATCGTAAATTGTCCGCGGCAGTGGAACATACCATTGCTGGTCACCGCGGACGGTACGTCAAGTCCTGACCCGTCGCCCATGAAGAAAAGCTTTTCAATAAACCGCTTGTCCTGGGCATCCCTGTGGATAAATGAACTGTTCGAGCCGGGCAGTTTCCAGGCGAACTGGCACTTAGAAAAGCAGGCCCCTTGCTGCATTCAAAGAAAGCCAATCCGCCAACGCGGATAGGACAATTTGCGCGCCCCGTTTCGAAGGTGTGGCCAGCGACAGTTCACAAGCTGATCCATGAGCGCAGCCTGATTTACCGATCAGCATCTGCGCAAGGCCTGGGCCATCCAGGCCAACCGCCACTGATGCAAGAAGACATCGCGCCTGCTGCGGTCGGGCGCTATGGGCGTGGCGAACTGCACCCGCACTGTCGGATATCGATCTGCCTTGATTCTGACCATGCGCCGACAGCGGTCAGGAATGCCCCACAATGCATCCAATCGAGCAGTTTCCTGCATGCTGCTTGGACTTGCCTGGAAGGTCGGGCAGAGGTTCGCTCTATCAGCCGAGGTGCCAGGAAGAGGCGCGTGCCGACATCAACGGTGATCACAACGCTGATGGAATCACGCAACCCTGGCCGGCGATAGAGCACTGCGCCAGAGCATGATGCCACAATCAGCGCAGAGCAGATGTGGGACCGACCGCAGTTTTTTTCTTTTCCGCGCCAAGCGCGCCGAACAGCAAAAAACGCACGGCCAAATACAAATGATACCGATACAACCTGGAGCCCAACGTCAAAAGCTCGCCGGGCGGGCTGCGCGACATCCAGACGCATCGGTTTGGGTAGCCTACGAGGCATTTGGCACCACGATCCTCTGCGTGGAAACTGGTCGAGCGCGGCTTTCTCAATGAGGCCGGAGTACAAATCTCGCCTCCGCCGCGGCTTCTGCTGGCAGGTACGCTTTTGCCTGCATATTTCCCTGGCCAAGCGCGCCGAAGACCGCCCTGCTGTTTTTGACGCATCAGCGCACTATCGCGCAGATGGAATGGGGTAGTGAAAGACAACGCCCCAGCAACTGGCTGTCCGAGCCGCTTTATGCGAAGTATTATCGGGTGGTGTGTCGCTGTCCGAGCTGGAACAGTCTGTTGCACAGCTTGAAGAAATACTGCTGCGCAATGCCGAAACCACGTGATTCGAGCCGATAAACAGCCGTGCCATCGAGCCGATAAACCAGTCGCTTTCAGACGCGCAATCACTATATCGAGGTACCCATCAGTCTTTTCAGCGCACGCCCCTTTCGCACTGCTGGAGATCTTCCTTGCTGATGGCCCAGCTCCGCGGAAATTCGCGCGTGCGGGCCCGCAGCATCCGCCTGCTGCGCGAACCCACCGGGCAGCCTGTCGATGATGCCTTCGGGCCGACAATTCGCAATACCACCTGTTCGTCGAGCTGGTTCGTCTGGTGCAAGGAAGGGCATTCCATCGCAATCTGGCGACGCATGATCGCTAACGGCATTCTGGGTCGCTATTTGCCGGAATTCGGCCAAAAGATGTCGTGCCAGATGCGCAACGACCTCTTTCCACATCTACACCGTAGACGCGCACAA
>Ga0163217_1057331_pt1 | contig 10101 bp, 6 predicted proteins | sample SynspAceP_FD_185933 | JGI IMG/M metagenome (GOLD analysis project Ga0163217, IMG submission 185933) | Saline lake microbial communities from Ace Lake in Antarctica - Synechococcus sp. Ace-P (PacBio error correction) | ecosystem: Environmental > Aquatic > Non-marine Saline and Alkaline > Saline ...
GTTGATTTACAAGGTGCGCAAACCACTTAACCATTATCGACGCTGAGCGATCCAACGTTCTGGGCGCATCTAGTATTGGCCGAATTAATGAATACTTTCGGTCAAACTCGTGGCGGTGAAAGTTTTCGTTTTCTACTGCTCAAAGTGTGGCAACATCAACATCGACCTCCAGGGGGGCAGCGGCGCCCTTCCAATTGCGTGGTTTGGGTCCCGCTTCACGTTAACCCTCATCAAATGGTCGGCGGAATTGCCGCTAGTTCATTTGCTGTCGGGCACGCAAAACTTTGTAGATATCATAGTATTCCCTTACTGCGATCGACAGAATTGGAAGTCCTTGGCTACTGTGCTCTGCCAACCTATGGTTGCTTGATGCAGTAGCAGGTGTCATTAATTATATCTTAAGAAAAATTACGTCGGAGCTGAAATTAATGCCTCTTATGGCAATAGCACAGCAAGCCGACTGATGAGGGAAAGAGCAAATGCTTAATTTCGCTTAATGGCACTGAATATTGTGGTGGCAACCTAACTATTTTTGCCTGATTTTTTTTTAAGCGCAGTGCATTTAAGGCCTCAGACCGGGGCAGAAACCCGACTTTCCGCTGTTAAGCTAACAGCTACTCATACTTGCCCAAAGGCACACGCAAATATTTATTATAACTCGGCGCGGACGGAATGAAAATTGGCAAGCCCTGATTGTGCTAACGCATTATTACCACAGAGTTTGGTGAGGCAGATTTGTTGCGTATTATGGCAATGAAGATGATTATTTAGACACCCGTTTGAAAAAGTGCTCAAGCGGGTTTATGTTTTTAACAAAAGACATTGGGTGAGCTAAATTGAGAAGACTTTTTCTTCCCGCACCCAAAATCAACGCCTATTCTTAGTCCCTCGCCAATTAACCAACTTGATGATTCAGAAAGGTCCCGTTTTGGACGAAACAGCTTTGAATATTTCCCCGATGCCATACGCGAAATTTAAAGTTTTTTTTTTACTCGAACATCTCTACATCGGATCCCTTTGATACTCAGGCTGGCCAAGAAAGCTTTATGGTTTCAATTGATGGGCGCCTTTGCGGACTCCGCGTACCATTGATAATCGAAAGTAATGCCCTTTCGTTTAGTCTCCGCATTATCGGGTAGTTTATGAGGATTGGGATTGGGAATCGGCATTACTTTGGTTCAGTCTAAATCAAAGCCAATAAGGCGTGGCCCAGGTATCTACAACCGTTAACAAATACCAGCATCTCTTGCGGGAGAACTCTTGCAAACAGATTGGCAGTTTAGCTAGCCTCGACTGGCAATGCAACTCAACGTGGCGGGCGGGCAGTTTAGAGGGCATGTACAACCCGCTTTTTACAAAACGATGAAAGCCAATGAAAAGCCATAATGAGTTTGAGTCAAGCCCAGCCGACACGAGACGGGCAAAAGTACGGTTTATGCCATGGGATTTTCGTGCCAACGGCGAATTCTGTTTGAGGTTACCAGGACCGTAGTTAAAGGCGCATTTGGCCTGAAAACAAGCCGAGAAAAAAATAACTGATGTGCCAGTCAGAAAACTCTCTGAGCACGCTTTAGCAATGAAGTACTGGTTGACGTATTAGTTTTGTGCTCGAGCTTGTCTGAGCATCGCGCCAGTCCAATGGGGAGATTTGCTGATTATATGTACCCGGTAAGTGGCCAAGTACAAATGCAATTTGGCGGATCGTTATGATCATTTAATGATTTTGGGGGAAACCTTTAATCCTAAAGTGGCATTGACTTATAGACCAACGGATGACTTGGTTTTAAACGTGCTTCTTGGGCCACTCATTTCGGGGCTCCCTCTCTCACTCAAGCAAAGGGTGAAATTACGCACTACAAGCAGCGCTTTGATTGCTCAGCTAACCAAGGTGTAGCGGCACTCTATTTAAGGTGAAGCTCGGTGGCGAGGTAATAATGTAATTAGAACTGGGGATCCACAGCTTAAGGCCAGAGAATGCAGAATCCATTAGCGCGGGCTTAGTTATGAAGCCCCACTAAAAACACTAATCTTACGCGTTGATTATTGGTTATTTTGGATCATCAAGATATTGTGGATACCGATATGACAGCCTTGTTAGACCGCGCAATGAGTGATGCCTCCCCGTGGGCGTTTTGTGGCTTAGTTCAGAAGGTCAAGTTGGGGTGTTCTTACGCTCCTGACGCTTTGCTTAGTCACAGACAGCTATGCCGGTTTTTAACCATCGAAGAGCAAGGCGGCTAATTTAAGTGAGGATCCTTACTGAATGGATGCTTTTGATCAACCGCCGATTTGTCGAGTTACCCCTTGAATCGTGATCATGTTCCCGCAGTTAGAAAATACCGCAGTCCAAGAAGTCAGTGGCATAGACTTAAAGCGTTTGATCATAAAATTTGATTTCGATACAGCCAAGCTTAACGGGTTACAATAAACGCCCCACGCACTACCTTGATTTTTTGAGCGGCAACAAACCAGGCTCGGATGAAATTGAATCGTTAATCGGCACATGCGTTATCCAGCAAGACATCGCCAATTTGAGGTGGGTATTTTTGGGATGAAGAAAAGTACTATCTTGGTTTGACAGCTATTACCCAGCAGCTACGAAGATGAATATTGAACCGTTTGCGTGGCCGAGAAAATTGAGAGTTATTCGATCTTGGGGCCATTGATTACAGTGAAAAGCGCGATGTCAGTGCTTGAACCCAGTGCGAGCCCAGTGCGGGGTTTATTTTGAGAAATTGCTAAACTGGAAACTCACCGTCGATAACTTATTTAACCCGTGCCGCGCCATTGCTTATGGTTGCGAGCCGTGGTTTTTGGATTCTTATAATCACAATGCTTAGGTAACACCTAATAATCTGTCCTTAAGTTACTTTTTTAACTAAGGTCATAGCGGGCGAGGTGTAAAGCCTTACCGCTTTTTTTTAAGCGGCCTACTTATTCTGTTGTAAGGGTACGCAACTACTATGCAAACCCATGCCCCCTTCTCGCCCCCAAAAAACGATGTTTAAAGCGATGCCTGATGCTTTGTGATTCCTGTTTTTGTGATCTTATTAAGCGCGGGAGCATTGACCCTACATGCTGCCTGCGGGGCAATTGAACAGAACAAATTGAAACCCACACAAACGGACAGACCGATACTCGTACCCAACTTCCAAAGCGGGTAGTTTTAAGGTTATCGAAACAGTGAGAAACAGGTTAAGTTTGGTTTGCGGCTGGCGGTGACAATGCATCACAATGAATTAATGCTTTTGAAGGCCTTAGTTTTCCCTGGTGATAAATGGGGCTCAGCAGTGGGTGTTATTGCCTTTATTCTTATTGTTGGTGGTGCTTTGGCATCAATCAATGGAAGTCGGGTGGCCGATCAAACAAACGGGATACTAGCCTTGATTCCAAAGTAGTTCGCAAGCGAAGTCCGTCATCATACTTTAATGTTTGTGCTGTTCTCCCCTGGCCGCGCCATTTTTGGGTATGGGCGAAAGAAGCATATTGCTTTTTTGTATTGTGCTAGTTCCGTTTGAGATTGGCCTTGGGTTATGACGCTATTACAGGGTCTTAAATTACTTATGTCCGCGACACAACTGGGCTTTGCACTTCGTGGATGAATCCTTTTTCGGTTGCCATAAGCCCAGGTATTGCAGATGTTCCGCTTTTTCTGGTGATCAATATCGGATGATTTTTTGTGGTGCGTCTTTACTAGTTTAAGGCCCTTTTTTTCAACGCTGCGTATGCCAAGAAATCAAAGCCAAACGCGAAGCGTCTTTGAAGTCATGAAACCGATCATTTTCCGTCAGAAGCAAGCTAAAATCTTGAGGTTAAAATTTGACAAAGACGCGAGCATCGTTTATCTTGCTTACTTTTTTTGTTCGGAATTAATCTGGGTCATTTGGGGTGTCAACCAATATCAAATAACATTCAGAAGATTGCTACCCAAATTTTTTCACTTTGGGTATTGTAGTAGGAACAATTGCTGTGCTTGGTAACGTATGACAGAACAAGTACGGCGGCATTTCAACAAGGGGCTAAAGATTTACTCCCCTGCCGGCTCTCATCGTGGGGATGGCAAAAAGGTATTGTACTGGTGCCCGGTGGTTTCGACCAAGCCAAGCGTCAGTCTCCCAATACCCTTGCTCTATTACGCCAGTGAGTCCTATTGGTGAATTAAGGGGCAAACTGCTAGCGCCATCTTGATGTTTTGGGGGTTTTCAAGCCGTATTTACTTCTTTGTGGCGTCTGGTTCAAGGACAAAGCTGCCATCACCATGCCACTCATGGCACCCTTAGCTGAAATTTGGTTGGGGTATCACGGCAAATTTCAGTAACTGGCTTTCCAATCTCGGCGACGGTCTAACAATTTATTATTATACCCACCCTCAGCGTCACTGATCGCTTGTCTAGGTAGCACGTATTGATTGGTCGACTTGGCTGAAATTTTATCTGAAGCCCGATTTTAATGGCCTACTTTGCGCCCGCCGTACTGAGTATCATGGCAGCCGTACTAATGGTTACAGTTAGTATTACCAAAATTCTACAACCTTGGTATTACATGATCTATTTAATAAGCGGCGCGAGACGTTTATGCGCCACAACCTCTTGGCCGACAGGATATTCTTGTAAGTGGAACAGATTTTAAAACATCGCACCTTCGATTGACTTATAGGTAACGAGTGGTGGCACATGATGCTGATGGTGCCTAATCACCCCTGCTTGTTGATAGTCCTAGTGAACTTTGGCGGTGGTGTGGTGAGGGAGGGTTTCATACCGCACGCCTGAAATGCAGCTGACTGAAGCAACTCTAGCAGGTGTAAACTACCCCTAAATAGGCGCCCTTGGGACAGACGCACACAGCGCCAGTCAACGCCGATTTGGTTGCGCTAAAAGCCAGAGGTTTTGAGCAACGAAGGCCTTATCTACCTTATTGTTATACTGGCTCTTACGCAATTACCGCGCGCACAGTGACGGGCTCGTTTACCGATGACTTAATTTAATTGATAACTATTTATTGGCATTGTGAAGTGCCTATCGCCGATATCGTTCATCTCACCCAGTGTAAATGAACTGGCCAGAAGTAGCATCAGAGTCACGCGTGGGTGGAATGTTGGCGGGTAAAGTGAATTGTCAGTATTCATGTAGGCGACAGCAACGAGCAATTAAAACTGTTTACATCAAGGTCATTGAGCACGCGGATTTACCTGCGGCGGCAATTTACCCAACGCACATGAATCGGCATATCAACTGCTCGACGCAGGTATTAACTGACGAAAGCAGGAGGGAGTATCCGATTTCACACGAGCCCCCAACAGTTTTTAGATCAAGGCGAAATTCGCGCCGCGGGGCGCTAGCCTACTGCTTAAGAAACAAGGAGTGGAATATTAAGTCAATTGACATGAGTTCTGATAGGCAAATGCCAGTTTACCGTGTTTGATGAAAATGGGGACTTGGTAGGATAGAAGTAAGGCAAAGTAAACAGTCCTTTATCCACAGCTTCAAACAAGCCATTTTTTTCAATTATCAAGTCCTGTGAATAGCACTTGCCAGCATCAGTGCCAGTCCTGCCAACATACTAAAGGCTAAAAAACAAAGGCTACCTGCGGGTAGGTATGATGCCGACTTAGGTCATTCATCGAGCAAAACAGATTTAACCATTGATAAAAGTGTTTGCCCATGGGCAGATTGATGGTCGATAAGGGCCCAAGCTGTTTTGTAAAGGCACTTTGAAATAAAAGTTGAAGCGGCTTAATTTAATATAACCGATGACGTAGATTTAGTCTGAACATTATCAGTTATCGTGGGTGGCCAACGTAACCGAAGTGCCCCTTTGTGGAATCCGTTTGCTCGCATCTGATATCTGCTGTATCAAAGATATTAAAAAGCCCGCTAATGAAGCGGGCTGGTCTGATAAATAATGTGCTCTCACGACTAAGGTTTCATCCCTTGATTGTCGAAAGAAGACGTCTTCATACCAATTCCATATTGGTCATACAATCTCGCCCTTCATAATGTAAGTAGGGTGATTTGCAGTAAATTTTTAATGTCGTGGAAGGGGTCGCTTATGATTTTTTGTCATCCAAGACTAAGCCTGATTGTATACGCCATCAATTTTAAACAAATGCAGGTCTAAACGCGATGGCGCCCAGTCCCACAGCACCAAATAATAGCCATGTTATTGATAAAATCCATAAAAGTGTTGCCGGGGTGAACACACCAAAAAAAAGTCCGGTTTGAATAAATAGCACAAGGGGTACTAATGCCCAAATCGACAATAAACACCACTTTTTACGGCTGAGGTTGTAACCACTTTTTACGCTTCTTTTATATTCATGTAAGCCTAATTTAACCCTCATCATAGGTTTTTCGGTTCAAAGAAAAAGTGCCCTGTTTGACGCAATACCATGGCTAACAACCAACCCACTAAAGCTGCCGCGCAGGATAGTAAAAGACCAAAATAACATAGCTAACTAAAAAGCAACTGGCCACTGAGTAAATGGAGAACTGATTAATGCGAATTGTGGTGATAATAACGGTGGTTCGTCCAACGTTTTTTTTTTTAAATTCTTTGAAAAAATGTCATGGCTAGATCCCTTGGTACGTATGTTATTAAAAAATTAAGCGCTTGCTCGGGCGTAGATGAAAGTGACATGTTCGAGAAATGTCCCTGCAATAAGCCTGTCCATTTTTATGGCATTCTTCCTCTATGTCTGCACACAGGCTGAATAGTGCTCACTTGCAAATACAATAATGGTCGAGCCGTTGCTGGAAATAGCCCATTTCTTGCGCTTTTTGAACCGAGCATCGCAGGGATTATATTGGCGCCCTTGTAACGTAAGTCGGCACCTGGGGTAAAAAATGGAATTTCATAACAGCAACTTAAAAATAGCGGCCACCGGCAACCAAAGGTAATTACTGGCTTGAGGCCTTCAAGTTTTAACTCCACTTACCGTCGCTCATTGAGGCAAAACAGTTTTTCTACCCGCTTTAAAGCAATAGGGGTTGACGTTCGCAAGTATCGCCCGAAATATAATTCACTTGTTTTACTTGGCAATCGGACAGGCGCGTGGAAACGATGATACATGCTGATTAAAGCCTTAAGGTACAAACAGCCCATTGCGTAATTGGTTGCGGCAATTCCTCGTATCTGAATGAGTTCGCTGAGATCATAGGGGAAGCCTTTTGGCTTGAATACTTTACTGCCCTCTACCCTGCCACACGCACCGGGACGATGGCGTCCCACATGGGCTCGATATTATTCGGCCACGCTGATCAATGGCCCGTAAACCCTCTTTGGTTGACGGGTAAAACACTCACCAAGACTGTTTTAAATTTTTGCTTTTTGGCGTCTGAAACGTAAATCTTCGCAAACAATTGCCAAAATCTTAATCGATAATTGGGTGAGTAGAGGGCTGTGGATTGGCTGAACCAGCCCATAAAAGTGTCACCAACGTCAGGAATGGCGATTGGTCAGTAAAAAAATTAACTTGTTCTTGCTTAGTTAAGCTTGTACGTGGGCTTCATCCCTCAAGCAACCGTGCGCGTTGATTTTTAATTAACGGGCAGTCCAGCCTAGTCAGTTAAAAACTGTTGCATGATAAGCTCAGCTTGATATTCGTTCGCCGTTCTCGCGCTTTTGCCGCATCTGTTTGTTGCGTAGTGGGGTTGGCAAAAAATGCACTATTTTTTATCGGCCATGCCTTGCATGTCAATCAACTAAGTAGCCATTTGACTTCCGTGTGAATAATGTCTTTAGGGCCCTTGCAGTTAACGCTAGGGTAGGCATAACCGTGGCACAAATGGCTCAAGTAATGACATTACCAAAGGTATCCAAACGCGAGGGAAAAACGAAATAAATCAAGGCCTAAATATAAGGCCGGCTAGTTGCTTTTTTGGTTTTGCCAACCTAAAAAAGTTCGCATCGTAGTTTTTGTTTAAGTTTGTTTTGCCGCTGGGCCAGAACCCCGCTATGACTATTTTAAGTTCAGGCAGATGTTTGTCTCGCCAAGTAATATCTTAGGCAAGTCAAAAAAATGCCTTTTTCCTTGGCTGAGTGACAAGCGATAAATAATACCGGTGTATCCTCGGTGCACCAGGGATCAAGATATCTTTGTGCACCCGCTGCACCAGCAATCACGAGCTTCGAGTATGGTGAGCAGTTAAAAAAAACCTGCTCCTTTTTTAATAACATTTTCATGACCAGTGAGCCAGGCTTTATGCTCTTTGAGCACAAAAGTATGCCATCAAAACGATATTACAAAGCCGCAATCAACGAACGAACTCGGTCACGTTTCCGTATTGGTTTAAGTCAGTGGTAATGTTTAATAAATGCAATCCAGTCGGTGTGCATAAAAAGTAAGCTGGGTTACGTTAACACTGTTTGTAAAAACAGGGCAACTTGCCGCCATTCGGTCCCTTCGGTGAAAACAAACAATGCGATCGTACCTCCGGCATAAAATATCCGCGCAATCTGCATAATGCGAAACGGATTTGTTGCTCCGCCATTAGGCGCTGTACTTCAAACTCAGCAAATGGGTTCACTCATGTAAATGGCTTCAGCTTGTGCTCACTATGACAAATGAGAAAATCGATGGGTAAGATCGGCTTATTTGAATTTTCACGCAGTTTTTGCCTGACAACGAAGTCGATACGCCGTTTTTATCCAACAAGTTATCGGTTAAGTACAGAGCAACTTACTGTGTTGATTTTTACCTAAGTGGCTGAGCAAATTGATTGAGTAAGTACGATTTTGATATAGCACCCGCGTGAAGCTAAAATAGACCCCGCGAGTAACGCTAAAAAGCACAGGGAAAGAGACAAGTTGTCGAACAACTTTACCCATATTAACGTACTCATGTGTCCTGGACGTTTGCGCATTGCTAAAATCAGGGCAGTTAATTTGGCTGGGATTTCTAACTACGGGTCAATTCTTCGTTGAGAAACCGTCTAACAAACCCCTTGATGGCTGTTGATGGCACTGGCAATGCGTTTAGCAATCAATTGATTTTAGATGGGTTAAATAACTCATTCATGGCACTATTAGACCGTAATTCGATATAGCCTTCAGGATTATTACGTTTGGCATCCGCTATGCCGCTCCAATTGGGCAATGAAAAACTTAATAGTCTTTGCCGAATACCTGCCACTTAAGCAAATTTATTCGGTTTTTAACCTGCAGCGCATCATGTACAAAGGAAAAAACTTCATGGTTTTTTTGTGTTTTTTTTGCATTTCAAGCATAACGTTGCTGACCGCAAAACAACCTATTTTGTCCCGTAGAGCACGGTGTAACAAGATACGCAGTAAACCGGGAGTCTTTAATTTTTGTCCCACTTGGAGAAATAATCCAGCAAGGAAATATTCAATTTTGGTTTTCAGCTATGTGACCAAAAGGTGCAATATCACCTTTTTTTTTCAAGGGCTTCTTAGTGGCCAATTCAGCCGGGCTTTGAGTTTGAGTCTTTCTTGGCAAATTAGGTATATATCAACCAAGAACCACACTGCCCAGCAAAATGCCGGGTATGATCATCCGACCTCCGGTACACTTTTGGCTCGTTTAGGATCCACCCCACAAAGTGGCGGGGTTTGAGTGTGAACGTCGGGCATATCATTAATTTTTTCGGCGTTAGACTTTGTCCCCAATTGAGAAGTCAAAACAACTTTGGCCATAGGTCCCGCGCTGGCCGTTTAATACCTTCAAAACGTGAAAAACATCACTGCTGCTTCAAATACGATAAATCGATTTTTTCATTAAGCGGGTATAAAAAATACAGCGGTGAGGCAAAATAGACCGGATATCTTCACAGGCTGCATAGTCGCAGAAAATCAATAAAATTTTGACGCTTCTGTTTCAGTTATCATCTCTTTGTTCACGAGTAAAACGCGTAGGTCAGCACGTGAATAAATAACTCGTATTTCAGGAAAGTAGTCAGGTAAATTCAGCGCCGACTAAGACGTCATAACCCATCTCTTTTAGCGCCAACTTAGCGGGCGTTAATTGTGATTGTAATAGTCACTACGATTTACCGTTGCCACTAAGGTCGACACTATTTTTTGGTTTTTAAACCAAGTTTCAGGTAACGAAGTATGCGGTCCCCATAATTCAATCTGGCACATC
>Ga0163217_1057774_pt1 | contig 10101 bp, 12 predicted proteins | sample SynspAceP_FD_185933 | JGI IMG/M metagenome (GOLD analysis project Ga0163217, IMG submission 185933) | Saline lake microbial communities from Ace Lake in Antarctica - Synechococcus sp. Ace-P (PacBio error correction) | ecosystem: Environmental > Aquatic > Non-marine Saline and Alkaline > Saline ...
CGTCCCGCGCCAACGCTACACACCACGCCCCTCCTCGTGGCGTTTTGTGGCGGCTTTCAAGAAAGTCGCTTTCGCCGCCGGGCCGCTCGCGAGGCACCGAAGCAGCCGTCGCCCGTTCTGGCGTCCTGACAATCCTTATTCCCAGGCTCTGCCGATCCCCACCAAAACTGCGTTCAACCACCGCCGAAAGCCATGGACGCCGGCTGCCGCAGGTTACCCAGTCCCCCGGGGGTGAGCTCGATGGCCGGCCCCTTCCGCTGGACTGCGGCGGGCCCCACAGCAAGTGCACCGCCCCCGCCTCCCTGGTGGCTTTGGCTCCAGCCAGAACCAGCTCGCCCTGGTTTGGGCCAAGCCTTTGGGCTCGATTCACCGCGGGGCTTGCCGCCCCACCACCCCCCGCCTCCGTTGCGCCCAGCGCGCCCCTCGATCAAGAAACAGAGAATATCAAACCATGGCAAACAAACAAATATGAAATAATATTCACAATAATTCTCTTGCTGCCATGGGCTCCCTAGAATTTCAAACCCTTCATCCGTTTTCATGGTTGACTCGCCCTTGGCACGTCAGCTTCTGCCCCCACAACCTCCGCCGCCACAGAAAACAAAAAAAGAGAACAGGAAAGAACAAAAGAAAAACACACAACAAGAGATAAGGAGAACAGATCCACCAAAAAAAAAGAGTAACAAAAAAAAAAAAAAAAACGCCTTTACCAAAGCAGGACTTTCTAAACAGAACACATCACATCATCCACACAGGCCTCAATAAAGAACCAATAAAACCCGCGACGCTCGGTACCTAGATCCTTCTTGCGGCTCAGCTTTCCCGGTTCCCTATGAGGATTATCAGCTATTAAAGTCTCGTTATTCTGTACTTCTGTGGCGGGATTACTGGTGTCCTTCTTCGCATAATCATTTGTCTGCCGCGGGCAGTTTTCATGGTACACAGCCCGCCCCACATCGCGCATCGGTCCTTTGGTTCGCCCGCTCCCCCAGGTGCCGAGAAGGAATTACCAAATAGACACAAGATTGCTAGGTGAAATCTTGACGAAAACCTCCCCTCCCCGATCCGGAAAACCAAGCCCACGCCGCCGTTGGTGTTGATCAATCCGGAGATCGGCTCGTCGAGCGCCTCGCGTGTGAGAACCTGGATGAGGGAAGGGAGTATGATTTAGAAGCAATATCACCGGGGTGTATCTCTCGGTTGGTGCCGTCCCCAGCGCCGGGTTCCCGAGCCCCGGTCAGTTTCCCCGTGACGGGAACAGGGGCCGTCCCGCGCCGGATAAGGCGATGGGCTGCTTGGTTTTCTCGTTGCATTTTTTTCTACACGGAGATAAGAGAAAACCCACAACAATACATAACACGACCCAAGAGAAGAGATAATCTGCGGGTTTTCTGTGGTACTCGGTTTGTTCACTTTGATATGAAGTCTTCATGTCTTGACACCCCGAAGCGCACACCTTCACGCCCGCACGCATGGCTTTTCCATATCGCGACGCTGTCCTTTTCCTTCCTGCTTTTGAGTATCCTCGCCCTGCTGGATTTGTCGAGAAGAGCGCGCCGGTGTGCCGGAGTTTGTTTCGTGGGCCGGGCGTGGCGGCCCTGCCCCTGCTCGCGCGATCCCCCGCGCGCCCACCACCGGTCTGTGTTCGAGCGGTCTCGGCGTTAAACAGAGACGAATCACGTTACCCCTGCCCGCGCGCCCTCCACCTACATACTCCCCCCGGCCGCCTGTCCTCTCGGCTGTCGGCTTCTGCCCTGGCATTCGCCGCCTGATCAGCCCCCCCTGCCCTCCCGGCCGTCGACAAATAATCTCAACACATTAATTACCCCACCTCCGATAAAAAAAAACCCAGAGACAACCCCATGAGGACGGACATACCAAAGACCAGCCCGCAACTCCTATCGATTCTGGGCCCTCCCTTCGCCTCCCGCTCGGCTGGCGGGCCTCGGGAGGCGGATGTGGCGCCACCCATCCACCACCCGCTCCGTCCTCGGGCGGTAGGCTCCCTGGCCTTTTGTTGCCTCTGCTTTCCTCCCATGGCCTACTTTTTCTCGATGGCGATGTCCGCGCCCAGCTTCATGTTTTGGCTGCCCGCGACGTGAGTTTCGTTATTTGTCTATGGAGCGCTTTTTTTCGTTTCCTGGTTGTGGCTGGCTCAATTTTGGTCTGTTACTCGGCAGCCCGCCCTCCCCCAGCCCTCCACACATCCCTCACCTCCGCAGCCAGCATCCAACTCAGACGGCCGCCCCCCCTGCCCCTCTCCGCCGGCCAGCCTCCTATCTGAGGAAACAGTCACGAAGCCCAGAAGATGGAGCCGCATGGCTGGGAAAGCCTTCGATTGGTCAGACGGCATCTGCAAGCCGGCTATCGGTCGAGTGCCCCAACGGGCTTATTCAGCTTGCGCATCGGCCCGGCAGCCACCTGATGCCTCGCACGGTGTACCGGGAGGAATCAAGACACAGATAGAGATAGCGACATAGCGGTGACGAGACAACAAAAACAAGATGAAATTGCTGGCGTGTCCCCGACCTCGGGACAATCCAGGGCCCATACATGATCGTCCCGCCCGCACTCAATTGGCCAGGCTCCAGGTTTTCGCTGTTCCAACCTGAGCCGGGATGGAAGCTGAAATGCGGCGCACTTCGGCAATCGCGCCCTCGGGCCACCTTTTACCTCTACCGCGAAGGATCCTGGCCAAGGCGATGAGAATGTCCAGATCTGAGAACCGAATTCCCGCCCACCAACAGAGTTAGCTTTCCCCAGGGGCCGCCTGCAGGGTTCCAGCACTGGACCCAGCCCACACAGCTCTGACCGACTCCCCGGCCCAGTCTCCCACCTTCAACGTCGGCCCATCACTGTGCCCATCCGACACTCCCAGCCTAGGCACGCTCCGGTGGCCCCGCGCAGCTCCCTGAACTCAAGGGTTCATGGCCGGCGGTTCCGGCTTTCTGCCCTCACAAATTGACCGGAAGGTGTCGTCAGAGCCCCGTCGTGCGTGGTCCATGGACCCAGGTCACCGGTCGGCGGAGAAAGCGAAGGAATGTGGAGATCTCCGGCCGCCCTCCGTCGCCGTCTCAATAATTGCTGTCAGTGGTCCAAGGCGGGCATCTTTTGGCCTGACTCTCATGCCGCCTGCTGGCCATCACGAGACCGCACCGTTAGAAGTACAAAGCGCAGGCCCAGCAGCGCCGTCGTCGTCGTGAGGCCTTGCCGGACTGGGGCACTGATCAAGAACAAGATCAGGTACAAACCTGGTACGCCTTCTTCTCAGACGTTTCTAAGCGAGAACTGGGAGAACCTTTGAGGCCCTTCGCTTTTGATGGCTGTTTTTTAATCGCTTCATGCGCTTGATTGGCGGAGGCTGTGACCTCACGCTTCGCTGCGCTTCGTCCCCAGGGACAGGTGCTGTTTGGCCTTGTGCCATCAGATTCGCGCCTCCTTCCCAAATCCGTCCTGTCAGGGTCGCTCGCTTGCCACTTGGTTCAACGAGCGGGTAAAGGTGAGGCTTTCCGGCCAAATGGGCTGGATCCACGGCCCCTCAGCGTTGTCCCAGCATCAGCAATCGTGCGCGCGACTCGCAAGCGCCGTTCCGGCGGCCCGGGCGCTGAGCCGCCGTCTGCTGATTTCGGCTTTGGCGCCAGAGCTCCATTCCCTCGGTGGAGACCGGCTTGTGCTTCGTTGCCACGCGTCTCGAGACACTAAGACTATAGGGCACAGCTGATTATAGGCCAAGCGACCGGGAGATATGACGCCTCCACCATAGGCAAAACAGCACAATAGAACACAGGGGGGCCTCGAGCACCAGGAGCGACCAACCAAAAAAAAAAGGAGATAAAAGAGCAGAAGAATAATACCAACTGGCCTCTTAGGATCGGGTTGGCGGTTGTCGCGCCCGCGCGGTTGGACTTAGGGCCTGGGTGGTCGTGGTTACCTTCTTAAGCTAGTGTCGTTTCTGTCCTTTCCAGGTCGTTCCGCTTATTCTACCTACCCTGCAGGTCGATCCGCATCCCGACGCAGGGGCCCCAGCACAGCCCCTCCTCGGGACACCAAGAATAACGACTGACCCTGAGTTGGCCGGGTAATATACAGGGCCACAGCAACGGCAGGCACCAGACAAGCGAGGTCGCCTACCAGCTGCAGGGTGCAGTGGATTGTTGTGTGCGGGCCACTAGGGCCACACGGCCAGGGGAAACGGCTGCGCTCGCGGCCTTGCCGGCTGAATCCACACCTCGCCCCTCTTCAGGGGCTGGCGCAAGCTGGTCAAGCACCTCCCGGCGAAATTCCCCGTGAGTGTTTTCATCGAGCGCCACAACAGCCACGCCCCCCGTCCGCCTGCGCCAGTCGACCCCAGTTACCCGGGCCCGGGGCAACTCCGACCCCCCGCCCGCGCCGACTCCAGGGCTGTCCTCCCGTTGAGCTGTCGCGCGCCGGGCCCGCACGCGCCCCAACGCGCCCCCGTCTGCGTGCCACCAGGGCCGTGTTGGGGCCGCAGCAAAGCCCCCCCACCGAATACACCTTTGGGTCCACTCCAAGGGCTTCCGCGCGCGGAAGGGTGGCAGCAGGCCAGCAAGACGCCTTGCCCCAGCATCGTCTTGGCCCTCGCGCTTACACGGAAAGCAGGGACCGCACCAGCAGCATGGTGGTGGTTCCCCTGCCGCCGCGAAATTTTTTCAGGGCCCGTGCGTCCGTGCTCCTGCCCCCTGGACATCGGCGAGCTCAGTTGCGGCGGCCGAGCCTTTGATGGCTTGGCGGCGACGGTGCAACAAAACTTGTGCCTGGGCCGGGGTCTCCGCCAGCAACGCCTCCACCTGATCCAATTGCCCGCTCGGTCCGGCCCGTACCTGTCCCAAGACTCCTCTGACCACAAGCGTTTTCGGACCCATTGGCAGCGGGTGCTACCAACAAAGGTGCCCGGGCGCCCGCTGCGGCCCGTGCCGCCAGGGCTCAGGTGCCGATCACCCCGCGCACGGCCGCCAGGCTGCCCGAAGGCCCAGTTCCGCCGGCACTCCAGACCCCATCTGAGCGCTTCCGGCGGCCCACTGGCCACTGGCCAGCAGCAGGCCGAGCGCTGAAATCGCAGGTCGAAAGGCCGGCCCTTCCTTTGCGCACTCCGCTGCGCCGGTCGGCACCAGATCACATTTCCGGGTCCAGGCCCCGCCCGCCCACCCCCCGGAACGCCCGCTGTTTGGCGCAAGGCGGCCCGTGACCCGCACAATCAGCGAGCCATTAACCCGAAGCCAAAGGAGAGGGTATCGAGCCGCACAGCCCCCACCACCCTAGAAGCCAACACGGCAAGACCTGAGAGAGCAGATGTCCAATTCACAACGGTCACCATCGGCGAGCTTTCAATCACGCTAAGGAGGAAAAGGACAGCTAGCTAAGAACATGCTTCGTGCCCAACCACTCGAGCCCCCACCTAGCCAGGGGTGGCCTTCATGTTCCCCGCGCCCGTCCCATCTGCCCGGCCAGACCGGCGCCATGGGCTGTTGCCCGTGGACCCGGTGGCCTGGCACGTCTGAGTCAGGGAGCGTAAAAAACAGCAGAATTTTTGAGCACCCGCAATACCTTCGCCGCCGCGCGGGAACTTCCCGTCGCGAACTTTCAGGCCTCTACTGCGCCCCCGACCGCATCGCTGCCCAATGGATCCTAATACCCGTGGATTGTGATATCTTCCCCAGGCCTTCCGGTTCATGGTACTTGGTGAAAATACCCCAACAGCAAAAACGACTGAGAGATTGAATTTCTGGCCGACGCGGCGGAGGCCGACGAGGCCCCTGCTCCGGGCCACCTTGCTTTGCTGGTCGCCCCAAGGTGGCCCCGCCAGGAGGATCTGATCGGCTGGCGCTACCTGTGATCAATTCCCGGCGCCGAGGCCGGCCAGACCGTTGTTCCACCTGCATGTGCACGTGATCGGTTGGCCGCCCCACTGGAGCTGGCCCGCCCGGTTTGAGTCCCTGGCGCTCCGCCGCCCTTGGCTCGGCAGCGGCGACAATGGCGTCAGACGGATCGGTTCATGGGTGTCTGAAGGGGATTAACTTTGCGCGGACCTCAAGCTCGGGCAAGCTTGCAAGCGCCTGCCCAGCCTTACTTCCCTCCCCTTTGGAGGAGAGCAGTTTTCGTGCAGTTTTTGCTGCTGGTGCTAGAGCAGAGCGCTGAGAACACCCGTCCTGCTCTCGCGTTCCTCCGGGCCGCTCCCAAACCACTGAGCTTTATTTGCTGCCTTTCCACCCCGGCCTGTCCGGCCCTCGGCGTTTGCCAGCGGACAAAGCCTGTATTCCGGGTCTGCGCGAATCCTGCTTCTCCTGCCGGGCGTTCCCTGGAGGAAGCGGATCGCCACGAAATCTGGTCCGGGGCGAAGACAGGAAAGGCGGTAGAATAACATGGTGCTAGTATTGGACGCTCGGTCCAATGACTATGAGACTATTAGGGCCCCAGCCCAACCGCGGGCCGACCCACGCCTGCGGCAGGGGCGCCCTGCCGCTGCCCCCTGCCGCCTGTTTTCTGCATCCGGGCGGTTGACTCGCCCTCGCCTTGACTCCTGGTGTGATCAATGGCATCAAACGTGGGGATCAGCTTTCAATTGCCCGCATGTTCGATAACGCCCTCTCTGGGCTGGCTCTCACGCACCACGCCGAAGGTTTCCCTGGCAAGTCGTGGCGACTCTATGCCCTTCCTGCCTGCTGCCCTGCCTCTCGCCCCGCTCCGCCGGCGATTAGAGTTATTTCCTCAATCCCCAAACTGGGCCTGCCTCTGGCAGGGAATGCCTGAGTAGCCGGTCTGCTTGCGGCCCCGCCTTATCTCACCAACCGCCCGCCCCTATTAAACACCTCCTCTTAATCCACAAACGACCGAATCCACGAGCGAAATCGCACCCAGACCACGCGACATTCTCCCACGACGCTCGCCCCGAGGCTTTCACCTGGCACCCAGTCTTGTAAGCCGCCTGCACCGGTGCCGAGCATCCATTGCCGCAGTTGACTACACCTTAATGATGAAGACTTTATTGATATACGCCCCTGCCCCTCTTGCGACGCACCTCCAGCCCCGAACTCCTGCGCCCGCCTCCTCCTCTCGCTATCGTATTTCTCGGTGCGCCCGGCCACCCACTCACCCCTCGATTGTTTTCGCCAGTCGCGAAAGCTGGTGTCGCTGAACTACAAGCAACTCAAGCTGGGAGGCCTGATTTCCGCTACGACTGGTTCACATCCGAACAACCGAAAAACCCCCCCCGCGAGTCCCGCACTCCCGCCCCTTTTAAACCCGGGGCGAGCAACCCAGGAAGCGCCAGCGACGGCGCTCGGCCGCCCCGCGCTCAACTGGGCGGCCGATCGCCTCCAACCTCACCGCCAACCCCGCCCCTGATCACCTGGGAAGCGATGATCCAGGTTGACCCAAAAGCGATTCCTACAGAACTTACTATCATCCCAGCTTTATTTGCCATATGGCTGAGTGAATCGCTCCGAATCTAATTTCGACTCGGCCGCAGCGATTTAGATTTACGGCGGTGTTCCGGCCAGGCCAGCATGCCCCTCTCACGCCCCCAGGTGCTCCTCTCCAATCAATGTCAGACATAATCGTAACACAAACATACACAGAATACTTGCCTTCCTCCGCGGATCCCTTTTCTCCGCAAGCATCCAGCCGCCTGGAGGGTTTTTCAGGTTCCACGGTGGATGAAAATCAATTGCCACAGGCCTCAAACCGGAAAGCGGCGATGCCGCGGCGTGGCCGTTCGAGACGCGAATGCGAACCTCGAAAGTGGGAATCGGATGAACATGATACATGAGTGCCCAAAAGAACACAGCAGCAAGCACAAATACGCTATGCGACTAAATAGAGATCCCCACAAGACAAAATAACACCACGCTCCCTCTCGCGCAGCGCTGCGCCCGCGCCCCCATCAAGCCGCCTGTTATGGTGGGTAGCCCCAGCGGCTGCGGGAAAACGTCCTTCCTGCGCCTGATCAGTGGACTCTGCCCGCAGCAAGCCCGGCGAAGATTGTCGCGGCCGATCCGCCGAACTGTGTTCCCATCCCCCAGAAACCCCTAATCTCATCCTCGGCAGCCGCGCGAACAGCTCTGCTTACCCACAGGATCCTGGGGCGTTTTTCAGTGATTTCCCACCTCCGCAGATGTTGGGCTCGAGGAGGGTCTGCCGCTGCCCGACCTGGTGCGGCCCGCTATCCCGAATCCTTCGACATCAAACCCAGGATTGGCAGCGCAATCCTCTCGCTGGGTGGGCACAAGCGGTTGGCTTTCGCCCGCCTGTTGCTCAAATTTCACCGCCGGCTTCGTGGTGCTCGACGAGGCTCCACCAGCGCACTGGATGCATCCACCGAAAAGACCTCTACTGCCTGCTCAACCGAGCGGGGAGATCGCCTTTGTAAGTGTGGGTCACCGCCCCACACTCGCTGCCCTTTCCACGACAATCCGTTCTCGAGCTCGATGGCAAACGGTGGCTGGCGTGCAGATCCCTGCTGCCCGGCCACCTACCTGATTCCCACCAACCGCCCCCCCTAACACCATCCCCGATGCCACCCCCGAGTCCAAGCAGCAAGACCAGCCGCCCCAGCAGGCCAGAACCCAACGCCTCGAGTGGCCACGAACCCACGAGGTGCCGGCCCTTCGGCTGGAAACGCTCCTACCCCCCCCCGCCCGAGCGGGTCAATGGCCGCTTTCGCCCAATGCTCCGGCTCTCGCCCCTCCAGTGCCTGCTCGCCACTCCCAGAGCACCCCCCTTCCGTCCCCCACGCACACTTCCCTGCACCTGGGCCCCGCCCCGCATTGGTGCCCCTATTGGATATCTTCTTCATCGGATCCGGCTTCAAGTGGCGCGTGGCAAGGCGGAGCTGTTTGTCGGCGGGGAAGGATATTTCGCGTTCTGCTTGTCTGTGGTCTGGGAACCTTCGCGCCCGGTCGCCCCGCAACCCCACGCACGGAAAAGCTAGGGTGTATGTTGATCGTCGCCGTGCGGGACGACGGGGCTCCATCCCCGGCCCCTTCCTGTCCTAGTCCCCAGCCGGCCCTCCGTGACGCTGCAAGGTGCTTTTCTGCCTGCGCCCTTTTCCACCCACCCGGGCATCGGAGTTGGTCCTTTCTTTCTTGGGGATATTTACACTGGCGTATGTGTTCGCCCGCGGCCTGGCAGAGCCCGAGGACAGCAGCACCCCGGGGCCTCTGCCGGCCTCGGAGCGGGCTATGGTATTTCGCTTTTTGCTTTGGTTCTTCTACCGGTACAGGCTCCCGCGCCGACTCAATCAGCTGGGCGACCTCACGAGGGTTCCCGCGGACGACCTCTCGACCAAAGCATGGGCATTAAAGAGAGAATATGGACGCAAAAGAGAGCGGAAGTCACCCCCTAAGAAAAGCGGGAAAAACCACGAAACTACATGGGACGAAATAGGGAGGGGTTAAGAAGGATAAACAAAGGAAGTCATGGCACAACACCAAACGCAGCACAAGAGGAACAAAGGCACTCGGCGATAATTCCAAAATTCAATATCGCGAATTATGCGGGAGCGGCGGCATGGCGAAGCCCCGCACAAAATTCCGGAGAAATAGCCGTAGCGCTCGGGGAATCGGCTGGGCTCTATAATACTCGTCGTTCGTCGGGAGTGGAAACGGTTTTCCGCGGAGCGGATGCGCCTCCCGCAGGGGTTGGGGCTCAAATTCGAGCGATCGGACCCGCCGGCCCACCTTCGCTTGCCTACCATATCCCGGTCCGCGCGCCTCCCGCGCCACGCGGCCCTGTCGTCCCGTCGGAAATCCAGGAAGCGAGCGCGCGCCCGGCTCCCTTGCTCCGCCGTGCGCTGGACACGCGCAACGAACGCACGCTCCCTCCGTCAGGCCCCCCACAGGGAAAACCGGTGAGTGCCCCAGCCCAAGGCAAAAAACTTGCCCGAACTAGCAAGAAGAAATTGGATCAGGGCGCCCAACCCCCTATAAGAAAGAAAAGGAATGCACGCCAAGCAGAAGCAGAACCAATTCTTGGCGGCGAAGAAGAACGTCGTAGATCGCAGGGCGAGCAGCCGGCCCTGGCCCTGCAAGCCTCCCTCACGTGGGAAATATGAGAAATAATGCCCCTACCGACGTGCCAATCACG
>Ga0163217_1059809_pt1 | contig 10101 bp, 12 predicted proteins | sample SynspAceP_FD_185933 | JGI IMG/M metagenome (GOLD analysis project Ga0163217, IMG submission 185933) | Saline lake microbial communities from Ace Lake in Antarctica - Synechococcus sp. Ace-P (PacBio error correction) | ecosystem: Environmental > Aquatic > Non-marine Saline and Alkaline > Saline ...
AAACACAAAAAAGGGAAAAGAAGAGCAAAATTGCCACGAATCATCCCACGGCAAAGGGCGGGTTGGAGCGTCAAAAATGCCGATGGAAGAATTTCCAACGGCCGGCTGGCGGGCCCCCCAAACTCAACTGAAGGAGAAAAAGCCCGAGCCATGCCCACCAAAGATCTTTCTGGGGGCCTTGATCGGGGGCATCACCCCGGCAAAAAGCCGCTCGAGATTTCAACTTCAGTTTGAGGCTCAGCCCCAGGGAAAGCTGCAATGGCCTATTGAAGCGGGGCCGAATTAGAAGCTGGAAGGCTTTGAAATGCGCCAGTCGGGTCTTGGGCTGGTCAAAGAGCGCAGCAGCAACGGCTGCATCGGCTGGGCGGGCTGAGGCCAAGGCCCCGGGCGGGACCCCTCAATCCCGGCACCCCAAAACGTGTGGCGGGCGGCCAGGGAAGGCGGGATCAGCAAGCAAGTTCAGCAAGGACACGGTGACGGGCGGGCGCCGTCGTTGGATGTGGGGCTACGCAGGCCCGTCAATGGTTCGGTGGGCGCCTCAGGGTTGGCAAGGCCGGCTTGGTTGCGGCCGCTGCGCGCTGTGGGGCTGCGCAAGCGCTCCGCAACGGACGCCTGAGCCGGCTTTGACCCGCCACCCGCATGCTTCTGGTCCCTGCGGCTTGCGCCACCAATGCCCACGCACCGCTCACCCGCTCCGCTTCAGTGCTTGAGCGTCCAGCGCTGGGATATGCATGGATCGCCTCAGGATCAGCCGGATGCGCCGGTGCGGAGCTGGCGGCAGATCCTTTGAGCGCCGCTGCCACTCGGCGATGCCCGGTGGGGGTGGGCTTTGCAGGAGCTGCCTTCTTAAGGCGGCCAGGGGTCCGAGGACATTCAGCGGCGGGGCTTGTGCCTCGCCTTTCTGTGGACACTGGCGGCTAGGGCCGCTGGCAAGAGGGAGGAGAACGTCGCCCGAACCAGGCAATTCCACCCCCATGACAGTGGCGCGGGTTGATGGACGCTTCCTAGTACTTCGAGAGCAAACAGCAGCACAGGAGCGGTGGCGAGCTGCCGAACGCGATGGGCGATCGAGCCAGCAGCAGGGCCCAGACCGAATCCTGCTGGAAGAGGCGCCATGGGCTCTGCGTTTAGCGAGTTCACCGCCAGCCACCGCGCACCAGCGCACACAGCCTTCGCCAACCTGGTGGTGCCCTACTTCTCCAGACGACAATGCCAGCGGCACCGGCTACCGGAGTGCTTTCTTCCATCGAGCTGCGCCATGCTGCGCCTACTGGGCAGGTCCAAGCGAATGACGCCTACAACGTCAATTCGCGCCAGTACGGCGACAGCACCGAGGCCCGGCCCAGCTTCACGCCTGCGTTCGCTCGGCTGGAGGCCACTTTTTCACAAACGGCGTCCACGCCGATTGATAAAGAGATCGACGCGCGCGGCCGTGCACGCTGCTGGCACAAAGGGCCAGCTCAGCATCGGGCAGCGGCATGGGACGGTGGTCAACCGCTCGAGCGGTGGCTGGATCCACAACGATCCCAACCGGTGCGCACCTCCCAGCGGTGGTTTACACCGAAACCTCAAACGGCAAGGACCACACTACAGGCCAGAACTGGATCCCCGCTGGAGGCCCGGGCGGCAGCGGGCGGCTGGTCCTGTTTGCAAGGGCTGTAGCAGAACATGGCCGACCTCAGGAACTGCAGGCATTGGCGCTTTTCTGCACAGGCAAACGTCACCGGGCAGCCTGGGTGCATTGCGCACTTACGGAAGAAGAAGCCGTCCGGCTGTCATCGGCTGCATGATACGTCGGACAGGCTCAACTGATCCTCCACATCGATGTATGAGCGGGACGGCGCGGCGCGGGCCATGCAGTACACCGGCTGCGCCGACCGCCCTACCGACGCCGCCAGGGAGCAAGCACTGCGCGAGGGATCGATCCCAACAGCAATGAGTGGCAGAGATCCTACTTCGCCAGGAGTACGCCGGCCTGCACGATCCAGCCGGAAGGTTCCATGATCGGCTGGTGCGCGTCTTTTGAAGACGCGTCCGCGGCCTGATCCAGCTGCTGCTGGCTACTGGACGGTTCAGCGAAGCGTGAGGCTACTTCAGGCCCGCAACCCCACAGCGAACGTCGTTCAGGCAGAAGCCATGCGCGATCGGGACTTGATCGAAGCCGTGCCGCTCATTCCCAGCGAGCAGACCATGGACGGACCAACTGAGCGACGACACAGCGATCTGCACCACCAGCGCCGGCGAGGAGATCTGCCAGCAAAACACCGTTCGCAAACGGAACGTTCTCTTTGTCCTGCTAGCAGCGGTGATCATCAGCGGTTCTCGATTATCTCTCGCTGGGGGACGTTGCGCCTGGCGGCCGGTCTTCCTCGATGCCAAGGCCTGCCAGTTTCTGCTGCGGCTGCATACAGCCACTGAGTCGCCCTCTAAACTTGAATCCTCGCCCTGCTCGGTGGTGCGCATCGCAGCAGCGTTCAGCCGGGAAGCCGTAAACGGAGGAACGTCCGGGCAAGCAGCCCGCGGTGATCAAGGGTCATGGTGGCCGCTCATCCTGCTTACCAGCTTGCTTCCTGCGTTTCGGGCTGGTGATGGCGCGTTTTTCGCACACCGGCCATCCCGTACCCTCTCGCGCGCGATGCCACTGATTCCTGGAGTTCTGCCCCTCGCCGATGCACGCGGCGCTTATCTCGACATTCGCCGGTCTGATGAGGAGAAAGATGCGATCCAGGTCGCCAGGTTTTGGCCCTCCACAGCAGTCAGCCGGCTCAGCAACCGCAGCAACGCCAGGCTTCCTCAGGGCACCATCACCGGAGCACTGCGTCACATCCCTCCGCGATCGCGTCGCCCTGGTGGCGGGTGGTCAGCCGCGAGCATGAGAAAAGGCACACCCTTTCCGCACGAAGCTGATCAGACGCAGCCCAAACGGCGTCTGCCTGCTGGATTTGATGCTGCTGAGGCCAAGCGCAGAGCAGAGGAAGAGTCAGGCAAGCTCGAAGCAATGCCTGGATCACTTCCGGCAATAGGCCGGCCGTGTCAGGCTGCACATCCTCCAGGGCTCTCGATTCGCAGGCGGCAGAAGCATGGGGGTGAGCACACTAAGCCACAGGCTGGACGCAAGGCACTGGCCAGCCTCAGGCGAGCTGGCCTGAGGGCCATGGCTCCTGCATCAATAAACACCTGAGTCTAGACCATCTTCAGCGCCGTGTTGCGGCGCAGGAGGTCTCAGCTGCCATTTGCGGATCAGCGCGACTCGTTGTTGTTGCTGATCTGAACCTTCTGGGCTCATTGAAGACGTCACCGCCAGGCCAGGGGCCTCGCGGGTCGGGCGCGGGGGCAGCAACAGCTGGTACCTTCGCCCAACATGCGCCAGTTCGCTTCGTTCACCAGTCATTCAAGTCACAACGCCAGGCATACTTGCACTTGAGCGACGGCAGAAGCTGAGAAGTTCGCTGGCGGGTTTTGCTTCATGTCCGCCCGGGGCGCAAGGCTACGCAAGCGTTGCGCTGCGCACCACCGCCCTTGCCCGCGGGAAGGGCGCGTCCGTCACTCCGCCCTTTGGGGCCGGCACATGGTTACGACCTGATTCCTCTCCGCAGGATCCCTCGCGTGTGCAGTCTGCCATCGCCTGGCTGGGCCTGGCTGCGTGCGCCAGCTGGGCCGCCGATCAGGCGGCTCTGGATCAGAGGAGAGGAGGCTGGCTTGCTGGAGACGGGACTGCCTGCCGCCATGGAGCAGGTTCCTGGTTCGGTTCGGCGAGATCGAGCCGCTCGAGCTCAGCGGATCGGAGCCGCGAGATTCAGGCAGGCGGCAGACTGAAGCGGCGCTGGTAGAGGTGGCCTGGCGGGACTTAGCTCACGCACCAGAAAGTGGAACCGGGCCGCCTCGCTCAGGCTTGCCCACGCTGCGTGCGGTGTTTCGGCAGCAGCCCAGGAGGCCCAAACGAGTTGACAAGGTGGGGGTGAGTCGACGCAGGTTTCCGCATGGTCTGCGGCGGGCAGGGGCTTACGCAGGGGCTTCGCCGCCTTGCCGCTCGGCCGCAGTTGCCACGCGTCCTGACGCCTCGTTCGCACGACACGCACTTTCCAAGTCAAGAAGTTCCCACGGGGGGCCATGCACCCAGAGGAAAGGCCTCGAGCGCGCACTCAATCGTTCCCTATGGAGAAAGGCGTCGCCACGCCTGGCGGCGGCCGCTGGATGGCACTCGGCGGTGGCCACCACGTCAACTTTGATCTGGGTCGATGACCCGCGGCGCCAAATCCGATCCTGTCACGCCTCGGCCTGCAACACACCGGGATCGGCCTGCCGTGTCTGTGCGGCTTGGTGGCCGGAGGCCAGGAGCTCGGGACTTCCCCCCGCAGGGCAAGCGCAGAGGCGTTCCTCGTTTGCGGCCCCAGCTTGCAAACAACGCGGAGGCGGCAGGCGATGGCGGTGAAGTCACTCTTTGAAGGGGAGCTAGGGCCAGCAGCGGCCGGTTAGCGGTCCACATGCTGCCGATCTTCGGAGGGCCCGGGCCCTCGCCGGCCTTGATGAAGAGCCGCAGAGCTCGAGAAGTAGAGCGTGTGAAGTCATAGCGGAGCCGGCGCGGCTGGAGGCCGCCGGGCGTGCTGGGGGCCTGCCGGTGGCCGGTTCAGCTTTGGGGTGAACCGCCGCTGTTTATGTGCCGCAGATCGATCGGAATCCAGGTTGCCGCGATACCGCGGCCAGCTTTCACTCACATAGCCGCTGACGTTTCCGCTCCAGCTGGGCCCATGAGCAAGGGGAATCCACTCACCGGCGCATGGAGTCGCGGTGCGGCCCTGATGAAGCGGAGGAGTTGTTTGGCGGGGGAAGGCTCGCTATGCACAGCGAGGAGCTGGTTCGCTGAGCTTGGGCGGCGGCTGGCTGGGCGGGCCGAAATAGGAGTTGAGATACGCAGAAGAGCAGTAGAAGATAGGCGCTCAGACTGGGAGATACAGGAGCCATTCGAGAGGCTCAAGGCTGAAAGAACCGAACGTGATCTTTCAGGCTTGATTTGAGAGGAAGGCGCAGTAGCAATCAGCGAGGGTGACGGATAGCATTTATATTAGAGAGCTGGAAGCAAGTCTTCCTTCTCCCATGGTCACTGCGGTGGCGGCGCGACAGCAGCGGCTTCAGAAAGAAGCCTCCCACTGCGCCTCTGGATAGATCAAGATCACTGCTGCGCGCCTCTCTCACAACCTGAAAAGAGTCACGCGTCGCTCAGCAATAGAGATCTCGTCCGTGGCAATATAATCTCGCTGCCGATCTCCACACGATACGCCCCACATAAGCGCGCGCCCAGCTCAGCCAAAGAGAAAATGCGTGCATAGCGAGCTTCCCGAAGACAACCGCGATCCCGCTTCAGGCGCGACTCAGTGCCCGGGTGGAGTGGATCTGCGCTCATGGGCCGAGTGGAGCAAGAACACGGGTAGAGTGGAAAGCTGGCGCGATCGGCAGCTGGAATCCGATCAGAATCGCTGGGCACTAACAGCGCGATGCCCAAGAGCTGCCGGCAAGGCCAGGCACCAACTGCACGGCCTCGGCGGCCTCCAAGGCCTCTCGGGCTCCGGCTTTACACTCGCCGCCTTCGGCGAGGCTTGGCGGGCTTCGATAAGCGGCGAGGCCGGCCTGCGTGATCGCGCATTTGAAGACGCTACCGCCGGTAGCTGTCAAGGTGAGTACATTTCAACCGCCATCGCCTGCCTCCTCGGTTGATGCAGCTGGGGCCGCAAGATGTGAACCGCCTTGCTGCCTCTGCGGGGAAATGATCCGAGCTCTTGCCTCGCAAAGCGCACGCAGAAAAGGCAGCGGCCGATCCCCGATGTGCAGGCCGACGTGAGCAGGATCGGAATCTGGCGCCGCGGTAGACGATGACCCGAGATCAAGTATGAACGTGGTGGGCCACGCAGTGCCATCCCAGGGCCGCCGCCAGGGTGCGACGCCCTTTTCTCCATGAGGGAGACGTGGATGCGGTGAGCCTTTCCTCTGAGGATGGCCCCTCGACTTCTTGGACTTGGAAGGGGCCGGGTGGTGGTTGGCTGGGTGCGACGAGGCAGGACCGCGATGGCACTGCGCGAGGGCAAGGGCGCGAAGCCGATTGCGTAGCCCTGAGCGCCGCTAAGACCATGCGGAACCTGGCGACGACTCGACACACCTGAGATTCGTTAAGGCGCTCCTGGGGCTGCTGCGAAAGGCACGCCACGGCAGCGTGGCAAGGCCTGAGCGAGGCGGCCCCCCGGTGCCCCACTTCTGGTTGCGTGGTAGTAAGGAGCCGGACGGCCAGTCTAACAAGCGGCTTAAGGCCTGCGCTGCTGATCTAGACGGCTCGATCGGTGCAGCTTAGATGGCGGCATCGATCTAGCCGACGCGAAGCAAGGACTGCTCCATCGGCGGCAGCAGCTCTCACTCCAGCAAGGCCAGCTTCTCCGAGGGTGATAGATCCAGAGCCGCTTGATTCGGGCGCCTGCTGGCGCCGCAGCAGGCGCAGATCAGGGTGGAGTCTGGCAGACTGCAACGACAGCGAGGGGAATCACTGCCGGGAGAGGGAATCGAGGGCGTAGCCATGGGCCGGGCCGCAAAAGGCGGAGTGACGGGACCGCGCCCTGTTCCCGCCGGGTTGGGCAATTGGCGTGTTGCGCAGCGCAACCGCTTGCGTGCCCTTGCGCCCGCGGCCGGACATGAAGCAAACCGGCAGCCGGAACTTCTCAGCGTGTCTGCCGTCTGCTCAAGTGGCAATGGCTGATGCTGGCGTTGTGCTGAATGACTGGTGGAACGAAGCGAACTGGCGGATTGTTGGGCGAGGTACAGCTGTTGCCTGCCCGGCGCGCGACCCGCGAGCCCTGGCCCTGGCGGGTGACGGCTTCAATGAGCGGCCAGAAGTCAGATCAGCACAACAACGAGTCGCGGGTTGATCCGCAAGCTGAGCGGAGACGCCTACCCTGCAGCCGCACACGGCGCTGGCAGCTGGTCTGACTCGTAGGTGTGATGCAGGGGCATGGCCCTCAGGCCAGCTCGCACCTGAGGCTGGCCATGCCTGCGCTTCCAGCCTGTGGGCCTGTGGTTGTGGCTCACCCCCATGGCTTCTGCCGCCTGGTGAATGCGAGAGCCCTGGAGGATGTGCAGCCTGAGCACGGCGGCCTATGATTTGGACGGAATTGAACAGCATTGCTCGAGCTTTGCTGATCTTCGCTCTGTCTGCGGCTGGCTCAGCAGGGATCAAATCCAGAGGCAGAGGCCGTTTTGGGCTGCGCTGATTTCCAGCTTTCGTGGCCGGAAGGGGTGTGCCTTTCTCAATGTCGCGGCGTGACCCGCACCAGGCGGACGCGATCGCGGAGATGGTGACGCAGTGCTCCGGTGAACTGGTGGCCTGAGAAGGCTGGCTGTGCTGCGGTTGCTGAGCCGGCTGACTGCTGTGGTGAGGGCCACCTGGGACCTGGATCGCATCTTTGCTCGATCAGACCGGCGAATTGGCGAGAGAGCTGCCGCGGTGATCGGCGAGGGGCAGGAACTCCAGATAAGGGCTCGCGCGCGAGAGGGTACTGGCATGGCCGTGCTGTGCGAAAAAGCGCACACCATGCACGAAACGCGAGGGAGGGGAGCTGGGAGCGGATGAGTGGCGGCACCATGGACCCTTAGATAAGGGGCTTTATTGACCACGGTATCGTTCCTGCGTTTTGAGGCTTGCCCGGGCTGACGCTGCTGCCGATGAGCGGCATCACGAGCAGGGGCGAGGGATAAGATTGGAGGGCGGGCAACTCAAGTGGGCTGTATGCCAGCGCGCAGAAAACTCCTGGGCAGGCTTTGAGCATCGAGAGAAACCAGCTCGCCAGGCGCACACGTCCCAGCGAGGAAGGATAGATCGAGAACTCGCTGATGATGACCGCTTGCGAGCAGGAAAGGAGCGTTCGCGGTGAAGGTGGTCTTATTGCTGGCAGCTCCTCGCGGGCGCTGGTGGTGAGATCTTGATGTGGTCGTCGCTCAGGTTGAGTCCGTCCAGGCTGGCTCGCTGGGATGAGTCAGGTCACCGGCGCTTCGGATCAAGTCCCAGATGCGCATGGTTTCTGCCTGACGACGTGTTCGTGTGGGGTGTGCGGGCTGAAGTAGCATCCACCGCTTTCGGCTGAACCTGTCCAGTAGGCGGCTAGCAGCAGCTGGATCCAGCCGGCGGGACGGTCTTTCAAAGACGCAGCACCAGGCCGATCAGGGAACTTCGGCTGGATCGTGCAGGCGGCCGTACTCCTGCGAAGTAGATCCTCGCCTGCATCATTGCTGTTGGGATCGGATCCACCATCGGAACTCCGATGCGGCTCCTGGCGGGTCGTAGGCGTTCGGACGCAGGCGCGGTGTCTGATGGCCCCGCGGCCCGGCCGCCCGCTTCCCGCCTCGATCACATCGAGGTTGGAGAGATCAGGTGAGCTGTCTCGAGATCATGCAGCCGATTGAAGCCGGCGGCTTCTTCTCGTAAGTGGCGCATGGCACCCAGGCTGGCCGGGTGACGTTGCCTGTGCAGAAAGAGGACAGCCAGTGCTGCAGGTTGCTGAGGCGGCCATGGTTCTGCTCAGGCATTGCAAAACCAAGGAACCAGCGCCGCTGCCGCGGCTCCAGCTGGGATCCCAGTTCTTGGCGTGTAGTGCTGTCCTTGCCGTTGAGGTTGCTGGTGTAACACCGCCTGTGAGGTTGCTCACCGTTTGGATCGTTTGTGGATCCAGCACCCGCTTTCGTAGCCCGGTGACCACGGTCCAGGTGGCCGCTGCCCGATGGCTGGAGCTGGGGCCTTTGTGAGCAGCCGGTGGCGGGGCGGCCGGCGTCGATATCTTTGATCAGATCGGCGTGACGCCGTTGGTGAAAAAGTTGGCCCTCCGCCCGAGCGAACGCAGTGGCTGAGAGCTGGCTGGGCCTGGTGCTTGTAGCCGTACTTGGCGCGAATGACTTGTAGGCGTCATCGCTGTGAACTTGCCCAGTAGGCGGCGAGCATGCGCAGCTCGAGGAGAAGCACTCGCGTAGCCCGGTGCCGCTGCATGCGTTCGGGAGAAGTAGGGCGACCAGCGGTTGGCGAGGTGGTGCCGCGGTGCCGGCGGTGCTGGCGGTGTAACTCGCTGAAACGCAGAGCCTGCGCTCTTCAGCAGGATTTCGGTCTGGCCCTGCGTGCTTCGATCCGGCCCGATCGCGTCGTGCCAGCATCGCCAACGCGTACTGCTGCTGCTGTTTGCTGCTCGAAGTACTGGAAGCGGTCATCAACCGCGCCACGGCTCAATGGGGTGGGCATGCCGTGTTGGGCGACGTTTCTCCTCTTTGCCAGCGGCTATCGCCAGTGTAGAGAAGGCGAGGCACAAGCGCGCTGAATGCCCGGCCCGGCCGCCTAGAGGGCAGCTCCTGCAGCTACCCCACCGGCAGCGGGGCGAGTCGGCGTGCTGGCGCTCAAGAGGATCTGCCCCGGAGCTCCGCGACACGGCGGCATGGCGGGCTGATCTGAGGCGATCCATTGGCAGATCCTCCAGGCGGCTGGAGCTCAAGCATGAAGCGGGAGCGGTGGAGCGGTGGTGGTGGCCTTGGGGCGAGCGCGGACACAGAAGCAGGCGGTGGGCGGTCAAGGGCCGGTCAGCGTCCGTTGCGAGCGCCTGCGCAGCCCATCAGCCGCGCAGCGGCGCAACCAGCGGCCTGGCAGCCTGAGGCGCCACCGACATGACGGGGCCTGTGCGGTAGCCAAATCAGCGAGGCGCCGCCGTCACGATGTCCTCTGCTGACTTGCTGCTGATGCCGGTTCTGGCCGCCGGCACACGGTTGTTTGGGTGCCGGATTTGAGCTCCCGCGGCTTGGCCTCAGGCCGCCAGCCACGATGGACCGTTTTGCTTGCGGCGCTCTTGACGCAGCCCAGAGACCCCGATGCGCATTTCAGCTTACGGTTTCATCGGCCGCTTCTAGCTTCAGCTCTGGGGCTGAGCCTCAACTTGAAGTTTTTGAAATCGAGCGGCATTTTGGCCTGGTGAGGCCCATCAAGCCCGCAGAGATCTTTGTGGGCATGCTCGGCTTCTCCTTCAGTGAGTGCCACGCCAGCGCCGGTGATCTCATCGGCTGACGCTCACCGCCTTGCGTGGATGATCGTGC
>Ga0163217_1054084_pt1 | contig 10100 bp, 13 predicted proteins | sample SynspAceP_FD_185933 | JGI IMG/M metagenome (GOLD analysis project Ga0163217, IMG submission 185933) | Saline lake microbial communities from Ace Lake in Antarctica - Synechococcus sp. Ace-P (PacBio error correction) | ecosystem: Environmental > Aquatic > Non-marine Saline and Alkaline > Saline ...
CGCGGCGGCCAACGGCGGGCCATCGGCATCGGCGCCGGGTTTATCGAAGCAATCGCGACATCTTCGTCGATTCGGCAGGGCGTTTCGTCGAGATTGGCAAGGGCGCGGACCTGGGTCTGCGGACGATGTTCGGGGCCATGGCCGTTCTTCGGATCGGTTTCATTTGCCGCATCGATTCGATGCCTGGACGAGGCATCGATTTCGGTGGCCCGACCCGCAGGAATTCCGTGCTGCGGGCCATCTTCGAATCGGCAATGACTTGGTGCTCAACGGAGTGGATTCGGGAAGCCGGTCAGTTACCACGTCCATCTGGTCCATAAAAGACGGCTTGGGTCGTTGTATCCGGGGACCGCAACGCTAACCCGCCAGATCCTCCGGCCGTGCGCATTTGTAAAGGGCTTTGCGCATCTTGCAATGACGCTTGGGTATTCCCGGCTCAACCGCTGGAACGGACGCCTTGTCGGTAAGTTCGCTCTCCCAGACAACGGAAGCGGCTCAAAAAAACCCCAGCCAGTAGCGGCACCCGATAGCAGAGCGCTTCAAGGATCAGCGGGGCCGCGGGCCGTCTGCATCATGGGTCGCGGATCCTCGAAACCCGCGGTAGTCATCCCCGTCCCCAAAAAGGGTTTTTTCTTGTTATTTGGCGTAGTTGCCCCTCTCGCTTCGCGATCTGCCCCATCTGGGCGGAATACTTCCTTCAAGTCAATGTGTTCTCGTGAGGAATAATTATTTAGGTGCCGCAGCCGTTTCGTTAATAGAGACGTGATACATCAAGGCTTTTCCCAGCAGAATTCGGTTGCACGGCCGACTACATGATGGGGACAAGGTGCAAAAAGAGGCCGTGCAGCGAGCATGCCACTGACATATAGAAAAGACGCCGAAATGAGTATTCTTTCCACTTTAAGGCGACGTAAATCGGTCATGCCCCTAGCAATATGTCGCAGTACGATTACGGCCGGCGGCGCGCGTCGGGCACACTGCCCTCGGCTCTGGCGCCATGGCGGTGGCAGGGTCCCTCGGGTCGGCGGTAGAAAGATGCTTGAATCAGGTCGGCCCAGAAGGCTTTCGCTGGCTGCGCATAGCGAATTGACCTTGTAAGTGCTTGTACATGGCGTTCGTAGAAGGAAGGCCCTGAGCGCGCGCTGACGGGCCTCGCAGCCTCGGCCGAGAAGGCGACCAGCGGCACGTCCATGGGCGCGCACGTTCGGCGGCAACTGCCAGGCGGGCTTGCCTTGAAGAAGAACATTCCTGAATGCGGCGAGCGCGTCAACTCGTCGGCTAAGCGTCATTTTTGGATCCCCGGGCAGCCATCGCAGATGAGGCGACGACGGACTCATAAATGAACCATCCGGTCACTCAAATGGGGATATTTCGATCGCGGACGCCGCGAAAATTGCTCGCGACGACAGGAATGTCCATCAGGTCGTCAATCGTGAACAGGCCCGAAAGGCGGATGCCATCGTCCGATATCGTGGTTGTTGTAAGGAATGTCGTCCGACCCAGGGCCGGCGAACCTCGGCGCTTCAGGGCCTTGGCCAAGACAAACTGGGTGCAGGTTCCAGGTCGGCCAGGTGATGAAAGTCGCGGAAAGCCGCGGGAAGGCTCGCTGATCGTGTGTCCGGACCCAGTACAACAAAGAAGGCCATTGTGCTTGACCAGAACCTTCCAGCATTTCCCAGCTAGGTTAGCGCCTTCGAAACCCGGATAGGGCGCACTTCCAGCTGGTCACGACCATATCACTGTCGCTTTCATGCGGCACAGCGTCCTTTGGCATTGGTGGTCAAGCCTGTGCATGGAGGCCTTGCATAGCATTCGTCGAGCTGAGTCTTCCCACGGCCGTGCGCCGAAGGCGGCATGGCGTCCTGAGATAGTCCATGCGCCAGCGCCATGGCTTCGGCGGAGGTCTTCATCGAGGCCAAGGCTACCGGGCGACAGTCTGCGGGCAATCTGGGCGACTTCCAGGGCAATAGCGGTCAGGTCGGATTGTGGGTAAATGGCTCCGCCTCATGGCCACGAATACCTGTGTTTTTCACTGCTTCAATTGTATTCGGCGACAACGCGTGTTGAAATGGCGATCCTGGTCGCGGTTTCGCGCTGGAGATGGCGTGCGGGTGGGGCAGTGGCGCCTCGTCAAAAATAAGCGTCCCGGCTATCCTTCCGATAGCGGGTCGGCAAACAACTGGGCTTCTCTTTCCATCGACCACAATGTAGTCTCCTAGGTATTGTTCGCAATGAGCACCGTAACAGTTTCCCCTGAATGTGACCCCGCAACTGTCCGCTCCGCTGCCAAGGCGATTAATGCGTTCTTAAGCCAAAACAGGAACGGGCGTCGATCTCCTTGCGCGTCTCTGTCGAGGGGGGGGGGGTGGTTCCGGCCTTTTTCTACAAGGATTCCCGACTTTGCCAATGCCCCGCAAACGCGGCGACCTGGTCGTTGCGCGGGACGGCCGCCCACGTGCTGATTGACGAATGAGCCTCGAATTCCTGCGCGGCTCAGAGATCGACTTTCGACGACCTGAACTGATCGGTGCCGTCGATTTCAAGATCAACAATCCGAATGCCAACAGCTGGCGTGCGGTCTGCGGGACGAACTTCTCGGTCTGACCTGCCCTTGCCGTCGGCTCGCCTGACGCCTCCTTGAGCAATATGCGCCCTCACTGGTGACAGCGCCAGGTATGGTTACCACGCCGGCGCATGAGCAAGGCAAACCGTTTTCGGATCGAAAGTTACTACGCCCGACAAGACCGAATGGCCAAGCAGCGATCCGCGAGCGGCCAGTCCGAAATTTACAATGGTTTTCCGGCCCCCGCAATAGCAGGGCTTTGCCCTATGGGCATGTCGAAAAAACCGGTGAATGAAGGAGCTGCAGCGCTTACATGGCTCACCGCTATGACTGGCGCGAGGCAGAGACCGATCTCAACCGCCTAATGCGAGCTACAAGGCGGACGTGGACGGGAATGGACATGCCACTTCGTGATGTTCGTTGCGAAGCGGGGCGGCATGCCACGGGCCTCTAACCTTTTGCTGACGCATGGCTGGGCGCGGGGTCGGCTCTTCCGATTCTGGGAGCAATCGCCCGCTCGCTTACCCGTCCAAAGCATGGCGGCAAGGCGGCGAGGAAATGCGGTCTCGACCATGATCAATCCCGTCCTGCCCGGCATGGCTTTTCCGAGAAGCCGGCTTCCCCCCGATGGGGCAGCGGGGCGAACGGCAATCTGTGGAACAACGCTGATGCCAGGATGTGCTGGGCTAACGAACCTATCTGGCGCAGGCGCGACCTGGGGCGGGCTTGGTCCAACCGTTCATTGGCTTGGCTATGAGCATGGCACGATTGAACGGCAAGGGCGGGTGTTGGCAAGGCCATTCACCTCAAATGATCGGCCCTTCCCGCGCGGCAATCCGCCCGGTACCCGAAACACAGGCGGAGACCGACTGCTTCGGCTACGTCGCAGCCGCGATTCATTGCAGCGCGAGGTGGCTGCCTATTTCATGGAGGCAGGCGCGACCAAAGCCGCCGACGCTTGGCCATGGCCCTGATGGACGGGAAATCGCCCTATCGTGGTTCCACAGCGGCCTTCCTTGAGGGATCATCGAGAAATTCCTGGCTGGTCGGACGCTCGGGACGGTGACCTGTTCAAGCGTCTATTCGAAGACCAGCTTGCTGACGAATCGGTTGGATGAATGGCTATCGGTCGTCAACAACGACGCCATCGCGACCAGCAATCTTTGGTACTGTACATGCATTGTGGGTCCATTGGTAAGGGTCGCCAGCCTCTGCCGGGAAGGCAAGCGGTGCGAGGGGAGCGACCGACACGTTGCTTTGCGTAACTGGTTCCGGGGGACGACGGTCAGTTTATCCGGGACCGCACCCCCGCCGGCAGCTGGTGCGAGCGGCGCTTATAACATACGAAATTTGACACCTGGAAGCCGGAAATGAGCAGCAGCGGCGTGGCATATGTCGGGCCCCACAAATTGGAAAAGCCGGTATCCCTGTTTCCTGGTCCGATGGAGTATGTGCGCGCGCTGGGTCCCGTCGCCCGGGCCGGCTACGGTTGGGAACGGGCGGAGCCTCTGCCCGCAGGTCGCGGCGCCGCACCAGTTGCTGAACAGCAGCGCGATCTGACGAACTTGGCTTCGGTCCTCGTCGAAGAAGTCATCGCCGCAGAGCGAGACAATATTCGTTCGAGGATGACCGCCTACGTGAGACATGTCCGTCTGTTTTGAGACGATGAATTCGTGGGCGGCGGGCGCGCGCGCTGCACAGGATGGCCCGCCGACGTGGCGTCGACGGCGGGTCAGCTTCCCAGCCGTCCCGACAGGCGTTCTGACAGAAATGGGTTGTTGTAACGATTAGGCGGCCCTGGTGTTGCGACGCGGCGTTCAGGCATGGCCTTTGCAACAGGTCCCGGGTCGGTCCTCGATGCCGGTTTTCCTTCGCTCGTCTGGGCCGATGACGAGACGGGTCCCGAGGGACTCATTGGGAGCCCAGCCGCGCAAATGTTCACAATCACTCGGGGCTTTGGCCCACAGTTCACCTTAGACTTGGTCCCTGCTCGCAATTCCGGGTCATAGAGCGCCTGAACAGCGGCCAGCCGCTCCCGGCGCACGCCGGGCCCGCGGAATGACTTCGAACGGGAATTTTCTGCTGGCTCAACGGAATGAAGTGGTCAACCTGCGGAACTGGAATCAAGGGGCGGTGGAACAGGCAGGCCTCGGCCCCGGCGTCCCTTGCCGGACCTTGTCCTATGGCTCGGCTTGTCGGTTAGCCGGGACCCAGAAGGACCTGGTCCTCGCTTCACCTCAGCACCCGTCAGAATGAGAAGTCCCGATCGCCTAGAGCCGGCGCACTGGACCAAAAGGTGCAGGGAGCTCCACTCAAGGCCGCGGGGGCCACACTCCCTTCACATGCCCGCAAACAGTAGTCGTAATAAGGGTGTCTCGACCACGGATGACGCGCGGCGCCACGTACCGTCGACCCAGGCGAGCCAACGAGGTCGCTGCGCATGTGGCGATCATTTTGCGCCGCGCGCACCGTTCGAAAAACGCCGCCCGGAACTTCCATGACGGTCACTTTCCGCGCCGGCAGTTTCCAGTTCCGCCATCGCAACACCAGTTCCCACTCGTCCAACCTGATGCGTTTTAATATCTCGAAATGGGCAATAAGGACGCGGTCGCCATTCAGTTAGTACCCCTCCCCTCGTTTCAAAGGACGACGCCAGCCCTCTATGGTCGAGGCCGTATGCCCGTCAGCCTGCAACAGCGGGTCGGCTGGCGTAAATCGGACAGGAAAGGTCATGCGCCGCGACACCCGAGGGTTCACAGGGTTTGCAGGATTCTGAAGGGCACCGTACGCATATTCGCGGCAAGGGTTGCCGTTGCGTTTCGCGGTCGGGTCAGGGATTTCAGACCAAGCTACGCGTGGCGCCAGCTACTTGCGGGACGCCATGTATTGACGAAGAACAATGAACTTAAAATTGAGCCCGGCTCGTCGGATTTCGCCCGATGAGGCGCAATGGCTTTTTCGACGAGCCCTGACGCGGACCGTTCTCTTTTCCTAGGATAGTCCCGAGACGGACGTCGGGGTTGATGCACCGCAACGATCGTCGTCGAATCCGCCGCTTTGAATCATCGCCCGTCACGATGGCGGATATATTCAAGAATTGTCGTGCGCGTTTGCGGGAAGCAGACTGGGGTTTTGAAGCGGGCGTCCCAAATAGCGGTCGATTTTTCAGACCGATGGGCGGACACGGCGCTTTACGAGAAAGCGGTCATAATCTCTCACGGTCCGCAAAAAGGCGATCAGGTCCCGGCAATCGTGCCGGATCTTGGATGTGCAGCTGCGCGAACGGAGACGGGTCTGGCAGCCCGGCCCATCGAGCCGTCTTCGTTCATCCCGATTTACTACAGAAATGACGCACTAGCAGGGTAGAGGCCAGCCATGCGCGAAATGTTCGACGCCCGCTTCGGTGAGATGGCCGGCAGACGGACTCAGTGTGCCGCCATCCTTGGCGACCTAGCCGGAAAGCATGGTGCCTGGGGCTGAGGACGAATGTCACTCTTGGTCGGCAGTGGGGATGTCCGAATAGCGGAGGTCGACCGAGCGATGGTTCGCGCGGCGGGCGAATCGTGCGCTGGGGCGATATAAGCCCGGTCCGGTCACGGATTCCCTCTTAGTCGCCTCGATCGAAACGGTAAAGGCCGTCTGCATGCTTTCGGCGATTGTTTCGCGTCATCATGTCGAGATGGTCAGCGTGTGGGGAAGCGCTCCTGCGTCACTCGGCGAGGCAAATCAGGCCGCGGCCGGGGGCGGGCCATCGAAGCTTGACCTGTTCAGTTGAATATGCGCTATCGCGAAAGTCGCCGGGATGTGAGTGTCCCCTCATTTTTTCGGCGATCCTCGGTCGACGCAAGCAATATAGGCATCGATCCGGCCATTGCAGAGCATCTTCGATAATCTTCATGGCGATCGACGAGAATCGCGGCCGTGAAGTCTCTTAGATATACCACTAAGTTCAAGGTCCTTCCGGCGCCACATCAGCGCTTCAATCATCGCGCGCCAACGTAGCGCGCCAGCAATATCGGATCTCAAGGTTTCACATGTGCGCCGGGTACCAGCTCTGACAGTGTTGTGACCATCCCAAGTGTGGGGAAATAATTGCCAATTCGACAGGGAGGTCACCGATTGTGCACAGTTGCTGCGGCCACGGTCAAGGGCGAACACTCCGCCGTGATGGCCTTTGTGGAGAGCCCTTGGTCCCGGCAAATAGCTTGTGCAAGGTGCCCGTCGGCGGTCGGATGGGTGAGGCTCTCCAGCTTAATGGCCTGTTCGCGTACTTGATGGAAAACGACCTCCCCGACGCACGTCCCGACAGTGACCGAACACGAAATGCCCGCCAAGTCTCGGGCCCCAACAGTTTTAGGCCTCTCTCGCTTCGAGATTGACGCGCGAAACCGTTTCCATTCGCCAGTACGGTTTTGCGAGAGGGGTCCGGCGGGAACGGCCGGTCTGACCGGGGAAGAACGCAACAGGCCCCGCGCTCACCTGGCCCGGGCATGTCGATCAACACGTTGAGCGCCCATAATCGCCGGTATGTCATGATAGAGGCGCGCAGTCAAGGCGAATTGTCATGTGGCCCTTCACGGTCGGGTATCCGCTCGTCGAACTTCGAACGGAACTATACTCCGTTGCCGCGCCTGCGTCCGTGGCGGGACCGTCTCCGACGTTTCAGTGACAAAGATCAATGTAACACTGGCTGGAATAAGGGTTCTCGGGTGGACTTATGTCCTTAAATTTCGAACATAAAGTGTTCGGAGGATGCACCTGGTGCGAGGAGATACGGCCGTTCCCGTAACGACAAGGCGCCAGCGTGACGCAGCGGCTGAGGGTCGGGTGCGAGCCCAGCCGCAAGCGCCGCAGGGCCCGTCCCCTCCGATCAGGATCGGGGGCGCGGAACCATGCCGATTTCGTCAACAACAGTCCATAGCTCGTAATGCAAGGAACGGCTGCGAAGCTGTGCGGGGCACCGTCACCTCCAGAAAGGATGGAACTGATCCCTTCGCCTTCCGCGCGGCGCAACGACGCTGACACGTCGACCCCGCGTAGGCACTATGAATGCCGGCAGGCGGGCATGGAATTCGAATTTAACTTTGCCAGCAACCCCGCGAGAATGATCAACTGTTATCGTCCGGCTGGCCGTCCGTGGCCACAACCACGGGGCCTAACCTTGACCTGGAAATGGACTGACGTATTCCGCGAATGTGGGGTTCGCCGTTCGGCCGCGGGAATCAGCCACGATGCGCACGGGCTGTTTCTTCGGGCAACGGAAGGGGTGCGGGCGTCAGCAATGGATCGTCCGCCAGCACGGTTCCGATGCCGACAATGACCGGCGTCATGCTCAGCGCGCATCTGATGGGGTTCCGCCGGGGCGCGGGAACCCGCTCGTCCCGTGATCCACTGGCTGGTGCCATCGGCAATTAGCAGCCGCCTCGCATCAAGCGAGGTCGCGATCTTTTGAGGGTATACCCTCACTAGGGCGATCGCCAAAGGCCTGAAACGCGCGACGGCGCGGTTATTCTTATGCATGCGTTGCAGGGGTTTGGCGCACTTTTGCCGTGGCTTCACCGGACTCGTCGTAATATCTCTCTTCGAGCACGGCCGTGCTTTCGCATGAACTCGGTAGGGCGAAATCGCTCGGATCCTTGAAATCGCGATACCAACGCTGGCGTAGCGGAACATAACCCAACCGGATTCGACGCGTTTCAGCGATTCCATGACGAGTTTCGCCAAGCTGGACGACGGCACTTCGACTCGCCGCACTCTCAAGCTTTCGCACGATTGCCCGGACACCAATCTGGTCAATCCGGTTCGCGTCCACCGGTCGTTGCGCACGGCAACTGGATCGATCGGAACAACTTGTCACGTTCGAAGCGACGTTTGCCATCGCGCTTGATCACGACGATCTCTCGCAGCTGGAAACCCCTGTTCAAACGTGGTGAAGCGCGCAACCGCACGCTTTCCGCATACGCGGCGGCGACGCACGGCAGTTCCGTCCTCAGCCGAATTTCGCTTGTCCCTTTACGGCTGTATTTTCCAGAACCACAGAACGGACAGCGCAAAACGCATCAAGCTCCCCAGGGTGGGCCTGTTATATTTGATCGGTTGAAATCGCGCTGGTCAGGGCCATTTATAACTCGGCGCGGACCCTTGTCTTCCGACTAAGTGTGCTTTCACCCGCTGCCGACCTTTCTGGGCGCCGACGACTTCGCCCGATCAGTCCCGATCTGCGTGAACTCTTCCTCGCCAAACACCAGCGGAGTACGTGCCAGCAGGGCGAGCACGACGCCGTATTGCCCCGAGCTGTGTGATGGGTCGGTTTTTCAAGGGTCCGAATGGCACGTCCCTATTTCTTGTTGCAGGTGATGAATGCCCGCTCGAGCGCGAGTGTCTCGGGGAGCATCGCGACCCTGGTGGAGCGGGCTTTCTTTGCGGGCAGGTCGGGATCAGTGCGAGAATGCGTGTCGGTGCCGCGGAGAAAAGCGACGTCCATCGCCCCGACTTCGCAGGTCCGCTGCCCATCGGCCGGGCTCGCGCATTGCGGACACCTTGATCAGCAACCGCTGTTTTGGCGGCGTAGGCTTTTGAATTCCGGGCCTCAGAGCTTCACCGAATGCACGGCCCACTTGGCCCTGCCGAGTGACGTGGCAGGAGCGGCCCGCCCATGGATCCCGGGGAGATTGCCAGAATTTTGATCTTCTTCGCCATGGCTTTTCCTCATGGGGGGTTTTCCCATTTTGTGAGGATCATGCCGCCACGCGGGTTCGCGAAAGGGTCTTGTGCGTCCGTCGTCGTTCGCGATGTTTTGGCAGTGCCTGGGCCAGAGGGCCTTCGTGAACGCCGCCTGCACGAGAACCCGGGCAAAGTGCGGGCCATGTCGACAAGGAAGAGCGCGCCGAACTGTCGTCTCGCTATCATGCGCGGATTTTCCTGAAATCGCGATGGGCGTGACGCGGGTTAAGAAGGAACAGACCCCTCAACCTCCGCGATGAAACGAACATTTCGGATTCCGGTGGCTTTCGCCAGCATTTCGCTCGACCTGCGATCGGGAGTCGATCTGATCATCCGTCACGGCTGACACCGTATACCCTGGACCGGCAATTGACCCATTTGCCAGACTGGTTCGGCTTTGCACCATGCGTCAGGTTGCCACCTGCAATCGGAGGCTCATTGCCGAAGGATCCGTGGTCGCCCGGCTTATCATATGCGCCTGGAAGACGCCCTGGTTCGCCCTGACTGCCGAGTTTTGGGCTGGACCGTTGCATAGCCGCAGTTGGAACAGCGGCCTTCGCACGCTCATCCGCGAGATTTTTCGGCGACATCCGATTCGCCACGCAGCCGCCATAAATAGCGTTTGCCGGGATAAGCCTTCGGCATACTTGTTCGTCAAGGATTGATCCTTGCGCTTCAAAGGCACCCGCTTTCGAGACGAATGTTTTTCCAAGACGCGATAAGTTTCGATCTGGTGCTGCTGGGCGTGCGTTTCAATACCGCGATTGCCGCAAACAATCCGGATCCGCCTCCGCTGAGCGGCGCTGTAAAAAAT
>Ga0163217_1073007_pt1 | contig 10100 bp, 9 predicted proteins | sample SynspAceP_FD_185933 | JGI IMG/M metagenome (GOLD analysis project Ga0163217, IMG submission 185933) | Saline lake microbial communities from Ace Lake in Antarctica - Synechococcus sp. Ace-P (PacBio error correction) | ecosystem: Environmental > Aquatic > Non-marine Saline and Alkaline > Saline ...
CGGGGATATCCCGCGCCCACTCACAATCGTCCGGTTTACAGCAGCTTAATTGGCCGAGGGGAAAGAAAAAACTAGCACCTGAGGAGATACAACTCTCGCCTTCGGCCGGGAAACTGCTTTGGTAGTGCGAGGTACTAGACCCCGAACCTCCGAACTGCATCCGCCAGGTAAATGAAGGCGCAGGAAAGAAAACGGAAACAGGAAGACCTGCCAACACACCTGTACAAACCGCTGATGACACTGAGTAAAAGCCAGTGCAGCGGGGTCATGCCTCCTGAATGAATCGCTAAACCTCGGGGCTGGCGCTTAGTCGGGGGCCGATGCTGCTCGACGACGCACTCCAGCACTCCCCTCTTTGGGCGCCACCGCAAAGCCGCAGAACCATGGCGTCCCCAAGCGGAAACCCTGCGCCAGCATCATTAGCCACCGTGTATAGTCCCACACGCACGGCAGCGGTCGATCTGGCCCCCTATCATGGCGATCCTAATCGGAGGGATTTTACCCGGATCGGGTGCGCCTACAATCAAAGATCAGGTTGCGGGCAGAAGGCAGCTAGCAACAGACATCCGCCGATCAATTCGCTGGCTGGATTATGCGAGATGCGCTGCAAAGGTCTGGGGGTCGAGGGCAAGCGGAGAGTGGGTTCCTTGTGATTTTTTTTGGCCCCCCAAAAGCATTAAAAACCAAAAAAAAACCCTCCAATCTGTCCGCTCAACTCGCCGTCTGGCGCGATCAAACACCGGGGTCAGCAGGGTCAGCCTGCGTATTCATGAGGCGCACTGACTTACGAGGAACGAAGCAAAATGTTTTGTCACTTGCTCCGTCTGCGCGATCTATGGACACAGTGGGTAACAACGTAACTGATCTGCTGCTGGGTCTCGACGGGCAAACCGGCCTCGGGGACGGAGATCAAGCTCTTGGCCTGCAGGAGTCGCGACGCCGCACCAGGACGAGGCAGCAGCGCACCAAGCAAGTCGAGAAGGAGGCACAAGAGCAAGCGCGCCTTTTGCCCCGAGGCTGCGGGGCTGAGCACCTTCAGTACCTTGGGTGGCAGGCTGTTCCGAAACCGGCGGGGCGACACCTCCGCGACCTGATGATGTTGGAAAATGGCCTGCGTCGCGTGCCGATCCAGTGCCCGGTGAGCGGCGGCGAGATCGGGGATCACTGCCTCGGTCCAGATGTTTTCCCAAGCGTTGCGAAATGAACGCTGCGCCCAGGGGGGCCCGCCCCCCACGTCCGCGGAACAAATCCCCCGGCAGTATATGTCAAGCAAGATGGCAAAAGGGGCGCGGCATTTTACGCGACCGCACTTTTTTGCAAAAATCTTCAGGCAGAGGCTTTTTTCAGCGCCTGTAATCCAGACGCCATCAGATCCTTGACGTGTACTTCGATTTCGCCCGATCGAGACATCTCGGCACCCGACTATTGGGCCAGCACCTGCGAGCAACCTTAACCTGCCGCGTTTCGGACAGCTGGCGGTGCGTAGTCGATGCTGAAGTGAATCACCAGGCGGTGGCGGGTGTCGCTAAGATTGGCGACGATGGTCTGAAAACGCTCTTAGATCCTCAATCGACGAATTTCAAGCGCAGATGCACCCTCAATAAGCCGCCCTTGAGCGCCACGGTGAAAAGCCCCGCCCAAGCGCCCTTGAAGGACTAGCATCGCCGCCCAACACGGTGACTTGTAGGGCGAGGATTGGCAAAGAAACCTCGCAATAGGTCACGTACATCCCACCGCAGGTGCGTCTCGATCCCAGCCTGCCACGGCTACGGCGTTTTTTCGACATGGCATGGCGCTGCAACCTCCGCAGGCTGACGGGTTCTTCTGATTCCCCATCATCGTGTAATGCGCGGCTTGCGGGTTTCAACGCGTCATGCACCCAGACTCGGCGGAGCAGAACCTATGTGCAGATGGCCATGGAAGGTGAAGGCCAGCGGGCCGCAACGCGCGATTCGTGAACATATGAAGACCCCGTAGATAGGAAGACGGCGTTCTGGCGCGCCAGCGAGGGGAAAACTTATGTCCGAGACCAGACCAGTCCGAACTTAAGCGCTATCAAAGACGAAGTCGCCCCCGAGCCTGTCACGGGCCGTTGCCAGGTCAGTATTTCGTGGTTCGGATAAACGACACTCAAGCGTCGCGCCATGTTCGATTGGGGCGGCACGAAATAGGCGATGGGCAGAGGTGTTGTCGACGATCAGCGCAGGCCTGCGGCATTCCGAGATCAGCGCCTGATCGCGTCCCAGATCGGTGATATAGCCGCACCGGATTAGCACGATGGATTCGCAAAAGAACCGCAAACCGGGTATCGTCGTCATCGCAGCCTTGACCGCATCAAGAAATCGTCGAAATCCACAGAAATTTGGGCGGACCCTAAGCCGAAGGGCGTTTGATTGTCTGGCTTAAACTGCGTGACCTCCGTGCCGGCCAGGATAAAAAGAGCGGTTCGAGGCCCACAATATTGCGTCCCGGCGCAAAGCGGAACAAAGACGCCCATGAATCTAAAGTGCAAGCATAAAGGCCGAAGGAACGAGGCAGACACACAGCCTCCCCCACGGCCGACCAACCAGACCGCGTGGCGATACGCTTCCTGCAGCATCGGCCAGGTAACGGTCCGCCGTTGGTTCCAGGTGCTCTGAATAGAATTATATCCCATACTTCCGATAGCAGGTTATATGAACAAAGCCGCAGCGATCGGACATCTGCGAATCACATAGCGCTGGTCTGGTAGATCGGCGTCCTGGCGCGCCCCGGTGGCGGGACATCTGGCCCGAGCCCCGGCATGAAACCATGACAAGGGTGTGCAAGCGTAAGATGGTGTGTACTCTGTCATTGACCTCTCCTCAGCCGTTTACATTGAAATTGGACCAAATCAGTAAGCGCCGCGATCAGCCGGCGCATCACACGGTGCAAGCGCGGGGCAAACAGTCGCGGGCATCGCGTGACCTCGTAAAGGAGGGCGCAAATGCAGTTTGCTGTTCGAGTCTTATCTAATCTGCGATTCATGTGCACGAATGGCTTAAGAGGCGGCGCCGCCGGAATTCTATTCCGGTGGTAATGGGGGCCACTGAGGGGCGCAGCAACCGCGAATCCTGAAAAAGTGGATTTCGAACTTTTTCGGCATGCAGGCTGACCTGCATCCCCCTGGGGCACGCACACTTCGTGACCTCGGGAACACATGGGCGAAGTGGAGCGCCAGCAACTTATGTAGCGCAAAGCATGCCTAAATTTTTCGGAGCATTTTCGGCATTGTGCTGGGGCTGCCGACTGGAAAGTGCTTGGCTGCAAAGTCCCTCTGTAGGCGGCAGGCGTCGCTTTCCGTCCGAATCCCCCCCTCTGTGCGGTTCTGACCCGGCGTAGTCGGCGAGCAGTGTACGATGTTTAATTTTCTCGCGCGATCTTTCTTGCAATACCGGTCGAAAGTCACACGGGGGCTTTGCCGACACGACGGGTATTTTCGCGTCTTGAGCTATCCTCTGGTGCTTGGACTGCCCCCTGCCTATGCCGACCGTGCGTGATCGAGGCGTGCGATCAACCGCATCCAAGAATCCGGCCTTCGTTGAATCTGGTGTGCGTATCGATCGTTACGGCGCCGGGCAAAAGGGTGCGTTGAGCGCGCGAGACACTAAGTTAGATCGCGACGACAGTCTTTGTTACCAAGCGACCCGATGATAGATCATACGCTTAGGCCCGGATCAATGGGACTCTTAAGGAAACTCGTTTGATCCGGTTCAGGGTCGTCACCTCTCGCATGCATGCATTACCACGTGCATCGCTTTTCCGCGGGCGTAAAGCAGCGGCGCAGCCTGTCTAGTGACAACTTGACCCGCAAAGCCGTCGACAAACCCACGGGCAGGGTGTTTGTGGCCCCCGCCCGCCGCCCAGAGCGTGGATCAGCTCCACCAGCGGGCAAGCAATCCTGATTCCAGCCAGGGATCGACGACTGGCAACTCAGTTCGGGGCGGAGGGTTTCGCGGATTCGCAAGCGTCTGTATGTCCAGAACGCTGGCCCGAACAGATGCGGAACAACGGTAACAAGAAGAAAACCGGCGCTTGGAAAATAAAGGAGTATGGTCGGTCCTGCCACGTAGCTCATCGGGCTGGTCCGGATCGATGCGAGCCTGTCCGATAATACAGCCCGAACTTGGTAAAGCAGCGAGGACCAGATCGCGGCGTGGTCCGGCCCGTTAAAGCTCCCGATTGCGGCCCAAGTGCCTTAACGCGGACCTGCACTGACGCCTTCTGTGGGTGGTCGAGTCGAAGTCGAAGGGCAACTGCAGCCCAGATCGCCTGTGATCAAGCCCGTATCGCGTGTCGAAGAACACGAAAGGCTCGCCAAGCCGGGCAGGGCGAAACAGCGCCTCGATCTTGTTGCCATAGGGATTCCTCTCCGATATGGCGCTTTCTAAAGGGGACCAACCCGGCGCCCCCCAACGCAATCCAGCAGCGCCAGCAACAATCTGGGTCCGTGGAAACCGTTAGGCTGGGGTCGGCCCCAGTACCGACAAAGGGCCGGGTTTGCGGGACCGCGGACGAACAGGCCGACCGGCGCGGAAAATGCGAAGGCAGGTAAATGGCCAGGCTGACTAGCGAACAAACAAACGCCTCAATATTGCAGCCGCCCGCGGCTGGCGACCACAACGAATGTTGAAAGTCTTGGGTTTTCCTGCCCGTTTTGCATGTCCGACCCTGTGCACGTCTGTCTGAATCTGGACCACTATAGGCAGTTCAGGCCCGCTGGCAGAAGGGGGGCATCACTTGCATAACGCCAATCGATAGAACGGGAAAATTGCAACCTCGCGCTTATACAATCGGTGCGCGGACATCATCACCTTTACAAACTCAATACCGGACTCCTGTCGCCCACCTGCGGCAACCAAATTCGTGCGATCATAACCTTTCGGACGCCAAGTTACATGTCCGACCCGTCCCGACCAAAGCTGCTAAGCGTGGAAAGCGCCACGAATAGCGACCCTAGAAACATCGACCACGATACATGACAACACAAGAAGCTCTGGAAACGAGCGTTGGCTGAGCGTACCCCCCTGCACTGCAGACAGCCTTCTTTATGCGGCTGTTGCTGGAAAGTTTTCAGGAATCATCGCTGGAATCATGGCCGCCTCGGCTGCCATGTTGCAAGGATCGCGCGCTTCGACAGCCTTGTCCGCCTAGGATGAATGGGCGAGATCATCACCACCCTCTCGACACCCCGAGGATCACCGCCGTGTCTTCATGGTGGGGGGCAGTCGTTTGCGTTTGCGATCTTTCCGCGTTCAAAGCAACAGTAGGTGTCGCTTTTATGTGCAGCTGGTTCTGATGCCCCGCGGCGGCAACAGAATTGTGGCGCAAAACGCAGATGCAGGCCTTTTTTTTTCCCCAAAAGAAAAAACAGCCGTCTGCTGCAACAGGGTGTGGCGCTTTTGCAACACCAACCGATCTCTCGAACTGCTGTGACCTAGGAATCACCTTCAAAGCGTCGCAGCGGCGCGTGCGCGTGTATCGACACAGATCGTGACGACCGGGTTCATCACCCGCGAACTGTTCACCCTTGTGGGCTTGTCGCGGTCATGTTCTACAACCCAGGCAACGTTATTCGTCTCAACCTTGATCAGCCTGATCGTCTGCCCTGTTGCCCTTTTTCGGTTGACAAAAGATCTTAAACGCCGTGTGCGCGATGGTCATGGCGCAGGAAATGGCGGGACTGGGTCGAGATCAATTCAAGGTCCGTGCAGGAACTCGACGGCGGCGCGGGATGTCAAGGCCTATCCGGCCTCGAGCCTGGCTCATTGCGGCCGCTTGGATCCTGTGGCACCTGCTCCCTCTCAAGGCCACTTAAACGAAGAGCCGCGGCAAGGGAGCAAAGATTGGTCCCGGCTTTGATGGCGGCAACCAGCGTTGCCTTGTATTGTCATCACAGGGCTTTGCCTATCCCCTGTCTCGAATCGTGAAATCCTGAGCGCGAAGTCAACATTTTCGGTACAGGCCCCCGACACCTGCCGTGGGCAGTATGATGTCTCTATGTGCTGATCTGGCTTTCCTGATGGCTATGAAAACCGGCAAGCGCCCTGTCGCAGGATGCGCGTGAATCTAATTACTGAATAGCGTGCATGGTACGAAGAGGTCCAAAGATGCACATTTAAATGACCTGCTGGACGCCAAGCCCGCACACACCTGCCTGGAAGTCCGAACATTGCCGAGCTCCCCGTGCAGGCGGCCGGTGCCACAGTGCAGAATTGGAAGAATTTGCGTTTTTCCCTCTATAGCGGCCAAACTGCATCCGGTCCTGAACGGGGGGTCAGCGTTGTTTTTTTCCTGCGGGCAGAACCCACAGCGTTGTTGGCCGTCAGGCGGGGGCAAGTCGACGCTGCTGAATCCTGATCCCTTGCGCCTCTATCTGATCCGACCGAAGGCCGTGTGCTGCGATCGACGGGCAAAAGACATCAGGCGGCAAAACATTTTTCGTCGCTGCCGGGAAAAAATTGCCTTTGTTCCGGCAAGACACGTTTTTCCCTGTTTTCCGCCACCGTGATGGAAAACCTGCGTCTGGCCCCGCCCAGATCAGCCGAGGACGAAGGTGATCCGAGGCCGCGAAGAATTGCCCATGCTCACTGCACGGTTCATCGAGAAAGCCTGCACCAATTGGCTATGGAACCCAGAATCGGCGAGAACGGCGCGTTTCTGTCGGGCGGACAACGTCCAAGCGCCTTGTCGATCGCGGCGCGCCGTGCTGCGCCGTGCCCAAATCCTGCTGCTGGACGAGGCGAAACAAGCGCGCTGGAACAAAGCCATGTCCGAGGTTCGGTGCGTGACGCAACTGGCCCGTAATTCACCAAGGCGTGACCCCAACCCATCGTGAATCGCGCCACCTGTGCTTTGTCCACGTCATGAACGCGACCGCAATCGCTTATCCTGAGGCGGGCGAGATTCTGAAAACAAGGCAGCGTGCAAGATGCTTCTGGCGCTGAAACGCAAGTTCAAAGGCGCTGCAAATGAATCGTCCAGTTCGGTGCGGTGGTCTGGGTCGTGGCCAGCGTAGGTGAGACGAGACAAACAAGAACCCACAGCTGCGCAATGTCTTCTGGTCATTTGAATAAGAAAAAAGCAGAATTTAAAAGTGGGATGGGCTCGACCCGGAAATCGAACCTGGCCTGGCGTCTCCTGCGAGGGAGTTAACCAGTCCCATCTGCCGACACACTTAGCAGCCTGTCGCCAAACTTGCGATGGCAACCACCAAGCGTGAGGGGCTGATTAATGCCCCTATTCTGAAGGAGAACGTCACACAGGCAAAAAACCTTGCAGCGCCTCTGGAAATATCACGGCGCCATGAAAGCGGAAGTGCGCCGCGTTTGGGCGCGGACCGAATGGAAGGCAAGGAGACATGAAAAAACCCAAATGGGGTCGTTGAAAAAGCAACAGGCCGCGCAAGGCGAATGCCCAGTGAAACCATCTGGTTGTGTCGGGCTTGTTCTGCATAGCACGTGCGACGATGCGCTGGTGAATCCGCGCGGGACAAAATTCGGCTGGTGGTGACCAAGAACGCCCAGACAACCTGGCTTGGGCGATTGCCCTCAGCAGACCACATGGAACCCGAACTGGTTCGTAGCCGCGCGGTTCTCGGTGCCGATTGAATCCGCAATCGGTGCAGTCAAGGGCGGCGCCCGCACTGAAAGCAAGGCCGCTGGATTGGGGCCGGGGTCGCGGCAAAATTGCGTGGAGTCAGCTGCCGGGCGTGTGCCGCGCGTGAAATCCTGCTGGATTTTCCGGTGACTCGATCCGCCTATAATGGGCGAGACATCCTGCGCATCGGCTGAGTGTGTAATCGGTGCCTGCGCAGTGATCGGCACGTCGCACCAAATTACGGTCCCCGCAGACTAGGCCGGCGCTGGCCCAAGACCGCCAAGCGGCGCGTGGAGCGGAACCCCTCATCTGCGCGTCAGAAATCTGCCGATGCACATAAGGAGGAGTAATGCGCGCCCATGGGCTATGTATCGGCCCTGGGCCCTCGATTGGCACCGGCACCCAGAACGGCGAACAGGCACTCGAGTGTAGCGAGGGCGACCGGCCCGTGCGGTTGCTGGTAAGCTGGGGATCCGGAGGGTCCGGACCATGAAAACGATGAAAAGAACTCACGCGAGACTGGCCGACCAATACTGCAGGAACCACTCGCCATTTAGTCGGGGATTCGGAACGCCTCAAGCGTCCTCAATGCGGCGAAGGCGGTCGCGCCTATAAATGACAGCCAATCCATGGAGCAATTGAAGGACCGCGCATGACTTAATGGGACACAAGTGGCCACGTGCTAGCTATTGACGGAAACCCCGCAGCACGGCGTGAGTGCTTGCGGGCTATAAGGAGCTGTCACGCACTGTCCTGCCGCCAATTGCGGCCGCCACTCTGCATAACCTCCAAGATGTTGCGCATCGATGCGTGCATGACTCTATTCCTGTTGGTGAATCCCAACGCAGCGCCCGAACGGGGCAGGCCGCGACAAAATCGCCCTGTTGCGCCGCAAGATCGACTGGTCGCGCGCGTCCGAAAACCCGCGAAGCCAAGTTACAGCCCCAGGCCCAATGGGTCGCACCCCAGGAACGCAGACCACGTGCGCGCTGATTCGCTGCCGGGATCTGGGACATCGTCGAGCGAAAATGTTCTTGAGCTGAGATCGCGGCCAATCTGTTGTCCTGATTCGCGCTGTGATCACACTCTTTATTACTGGCTCTTCCATTCGTCATACTTCCCATTTCAGTATGGAAAGTGCGCGCTATCGGAACATACGAAGCTTTATCTTACACTGTCCTCCGTTTAGTACTAGCGCCCAAGGTTTTTCCTTGGCGCGCTTTTTTTTTTATCCGCGATGTCGCGACAGCCTTCTAAGCGATGCGGGCAGAAGGACTAATGCTGTTTCCTATGAGCCAGATATTCCGCTCATTCCTCAAAAAGATATCCTGAAACGCACCCGCCCGCGTGGCCGTGGTGGGCGGTGTCGATGACCTCCCGTGCGCCCACAGCTATAATTCGTGCCCTAGCGTCTATTTGTTCTGCTGAAGGGGTTTAAGGTTCCATTCCCGTACAATCCCGTCATGTCGGGGGAAAAGCTGTGTCGCACAAAACCGTCGTGGGTCCATTTGTCGATAATCTGGGGTTTGGTGTGATATGGTCTAATAATTTTTCCGCGTCTCTCGAGACATGTCCTTTGATAAAGTGCCCCGATTTCGTGCAAAGGCGCCTGGAGCTTGTTCCCTTGGACATCTTGTCAAAACGGTCTGTATGCAGGATCGGTGGTGGAAAAAAACGTTAGGAGGCCGCAGCGAGACATGGCGCAAGGCGCGCGGGTGGATGTGGTGATGTAACCGCTGCACCAAGATCGAATACCAGCGTCTTTGTAACGGCGAGGTGCGGATTGGCGGTTTCGCGACCGGCGTGCTTTCCATGAACAAGCTGTGATCATCTGGCAGATCGCGCGGGTTATAGAGGATAATTAACCGTGGAGCATATTGCACTTCAAATTTCGCTACCTGTAGCTATGTCCACATTAGGTCCGAGATCCGGCAAGGATTTGCCTAACTGCTGGCGGCGAGCGACGGCGCGTAAGGTGTGGGGCCTTGGAAGACCTAGCAACAAATAATGAAAACCATCTAGAGATAGCTGTCGAGAATACTTGGTGGCGACGCCAGCGAATGGTGCGACGAAGGAGAGGGAACTTGAAAGCCGCTAAAAATGGCGGCTGTTGACGGTTCTGATTTGCAGTTCTCCACCGGACACGCTTCGCCAGCGGTTAATGGTTCAGCAGCCTCAATGCTGACGCCCATCGCGGCGAGCGACAGGGAACTGATTAACTGGTGCAAAGAAAACACAGTAACCGTGACCAAGCAAAAAGCGATCCAGATCAAGGAATGGAGCTGCAAAATCCGAGCATTGCAAATGAGCGCCGGAGAACACCGACTGGCGAATATGGCGAACGACGGTGGCACCGGTTGCGGTCGCGGCCATCAGGACGCGGAACCTGGTATATGCGACAATGCACCCACGGTTTAGACGACACTTGCCGCCCAGCACTCCGCGGGCCTTGCGATCGAGGTGTTGCGCGTGTGCGTACCTTA
>Ga0163217_1097338_pt1 | contig 10100 bp, 5 predicted proteins | sample SynspAceP_FD_185933 | JGI IMG/M metagenome (GOLD analysis project Ga0163217, IMG submission 185933) | Saline lake microbial communities from Ace Lake in Antarctica - Synechococcus sp. Ace-P (PacBio error correction) | ecosystem: Environmental > Aquatic > Non-marine Saline and Alkaline > Saline ...
TATCCTGGTCACCGTTAAACTATTGTAGTAAGTAAAATACCCGGATCCCTGCAACAAAATTCTTTGATGTTATTAGGAATACGATTTTAAGTTCAGTAGGGATAGGCGTGCCAATTGGCATCCAAGGGCCGCGTTCCATTGACACCGCAAAAATACCCTCGATCCAAATTCCAGGTCCGAAAATTTTCCTCCAGAAGAGCAACCTGGCGCGCATAACTATTACTAACCACCTGGGATTCGGAAGAAAATGAAAAATAACCGGAGGCAAACACGTGTTGTTGCTCCAAGAAACTTCATAGGAACATCAAAAAAACCGTATTGGACGTGAAGGAGACTTTCATCTTTCTTTCTCGTTTGCCTTTTTGTAAGTAATCAATACTACCCCCAGCCGTTACCACCTGACGCCCGGCTATAGGCATTGCTCATTTCGGCTATCCAATAAGCATCAAATTTTCCCCATTATTGTTGTCTGTCCGATCTGGAAGGAAGTGTCCGCCCTCTATATCGTCTTTACTTACAGAATAGCTTAGTGCTGGTCTCCCATTGGCATCGGTCAAGTATCTAAGCACGATGGTTAGGACCTGTTTATGAGGTTTTTTTCTTGGACAAAATGCTCGGTCCTTTTATTGAGTTGAGGTGTTGCTTTTGGTTTTCGATTCTTAGATCGATCTCTTGGCGAGAGAGTATCTGCGATCGGCTGTCTCACGCACAATTATATCATCACGGATGATGCACATAGCATCCGACCACACATAGTAAAATGCGCACTAGAATATACATCCACGAATATTTTCAACCACAGCCCGCTTGTTTTTATATAGATTTTTCAATAATAGATATAGTTTTATAGCTTGAAGATATGATGTCTCCAATTCGTTGGCCATTTTAAAATTGAGGTCTCAAAATCAGGTTGTGTAATTACACCCCCGAGTGGGGACTTAGAGGCACTGTATCGCAGAATCCGGCTCTTTCTCATAGAAGTGTCATAAATAGTAATATTTTTGCAGGTACGATTACCTAACCTAGATACTGCCGCCATTACTAAAAACTGCTAGAAAGCACCAGGAATAGTATAGTACTTGCCTGGGCAACTTCCAATGGCGTTTTTTTAGATCTTAAGAGCCAATAATTCTCCCCGCACATGAGTCTCAGTAGTTGGCCACGGGGCAATGCCCAAATCACGGTCTATTTTGTTTAAAAGGTGCTTGCCAAATGAAACTAATAAGGGTTTTTCATTACGCGCATTAGCTCCTTGCCAAGTAGGAGTCGTAAGTCTTAAACTGGTACAGAGATATATAACGGAATTGTAACTCTTGGTATGTATTCCCCGATTTCACGGAAGATACATCGCCCCGTATTGAAAATTTCCATATTTTCCGGAATGCCTCCTATTTTTGTTTACGCGCCGCTTGGACCGTCGGCAGATGCCGGTTTCCTCTTGACCTGAAAATGTAATTTTTGGCCATTATTCAAATTATCTCCGAGCCCTATTCGCACTTGTTGGATGCTTCCCGACCGTACCAGCGAAAAACATGGCGAGGTTCACCCCGTTTTCTTCAATTGCCTTTGGAAATATCCGGGGATTATCTCCGGTATACAGTTCATTTATCGGTACCTATTTAACGGTGGCAATGCGCGGAAAAAGCACCAATAAGTGGGGCCCCTTCTGCCATTTTCCTTGGAAAATAAAGGAACAAAAGATCTAGCTCTTCTCATTTAGTGCCCCGCTTATTGATTCTATTATCGAACCAAAATTAGGGAAGCTTTAATGTAGTCCCGATGAAACATTGAGGCCAGGCCTGTTTGTCTGCCAAAGCCTTTAAAAATAAGGTCGCGAAAAACTTTTTTGGGCCCGCCATAGCGAACCCGACCTCCTGAGGTTGATATTCGCACCACAGCTTTTGCCTACATAGCCTGGGCCAGATGCCAACTTGGCCCAATCTGGAAAGATGGGGTTTCGTGGGTAGCATACCCACAAAAAGTTGTTGTCTGGATATTTTTTCCTTTATAATCAGATTTCAGATTCTTTTAATAAACAAGATCTTCGGGTAATGGCTACCAGATTACCGCGTTTATCAGTCATGGAACTTCATGTTGACATCTATGGCGATTGCTTTGGCAAAATATGGAAATCGTGAACAGCCAGTTGCCAATTTCTGCCACCTACCATCCGGCCATTTTAATGCTGATTGAAATTCCGCCGTTATTGGGGTCTGGAGTTCCGCTTACCAATTTTGGGGTTGATAATTTGTTCTTGCAAATCCAGCCTTAAGTAAAGCCCTTTGGCTTTCCGTTTTATTTTTAACGCTTCCTTCTAATATTCTTCTGGTAATTCTTGTATCTTGCGTTTTCATAAAGTATACCGCGAGTGGTATCTTATAGTGGCTGGTACCCTAAAAAGAAAGAATAACTAGGAGGAGGAGGTGCTACCCACTATATTAAACCCAATCACTTTGGTAACCATATTAGCCATTGATTGTTTTTTTAATTTAAGTTTTTAGGGGAAGGTCCTAACACCAACGATATCATTTTAGCCGTTTTTCTTGTTCCCGTATAAACAATTCGTGGCCTTAAACCGTCCCTTGTAGCCTGTAACTCATTGTTTGGGTTGAATATTCTTTCCGCCCTCTTCTTCATCCCCGTATTTTTCCCCGTAATTTCGGGTGTCCAAGTCAATCACCCTCTCTCAATTCTTTCCGTCATTGAGACAGGGCCGAGAACTTAAAGGTAAACCGTTATTCTCACTCCTCATTTCCTAATCACATCCAACAAGGATATCCAACATTTTTCTTACCATCCAGAAGAAGATATTTGGCGGTAATAGGCCCTTTATCAATGATTGGCTCGCAAAGCGCAGGTCAACCCACAACCACCATTCTTTTTAAACTTCACAATTATACGCCACCTCCAGAATTGGAGTTACTTCCATTTTACTCCAAGTTGTTGCCATAATCCGGAAAGAGCGGCAGTTGCCTCAAACGCGCCTGAAATGAAACCTGTGTCCAATTTTCCGCCTTCCTGTCTCTAGGATTTAGCGTCCGATGAGACAACTATTGTTCACAGAGGAGTGGAAGTCTTCCTATTAACTTCATTTAAGAAGACCCACTGGAGTTGAACTCCGGCACCGAGAGAGCTTTACCATCAGTGAGAGGCCTGGTGTCCTTGTGAACTCACAGTCTTTGGTGCCTTTCTCTCGTGTAGAGCGAGAAACTAAGTATCAAGATGTCTCTTTCCACAGCCGTCAGTGTCACATATCTTGTAACTGAGATAAGCGGAAGAGACCGTATTTGAGTCCCCCACTTGCCAAACTTGTATGGGCTTGATTTTTATAGTCCTAGAATGCCATCTGGAAGCAATGTGTAGAGGCTGGACCAGGTTTTTTCCATCAATCCTCAGAAGGTCATATATAGTCCCCCACCACTTCAAGTTGGCCGCTATGGCCTACCTTGTAAAAATAAGATTAAATGGTTGGTTCTTGGTTTTAAAGAGTAAACAGGGTTTCCAACCATGGGTATCTGGCAACCATTTTCTTCCTTGCACACCATTTACCGCCCACTTTCGATAGGGGTAGAACCAAAAGATAACCGGTCTGTGTTTTTGCGGGGGGAAATACCCAAAATTTCCCAACAGTCTTGAGAGTCGAGTTCTTTTCTTTACCCGCTTCTCACCAAACCAAGATGCAATAACAGTCAGTTCCATCAAAAACCCATTACTCTACAAGTACTACCAGTGAGAGCATAGACATTTATACCTGGGGCTTAGCAGCACTTCCTTTTAATTTCATAAACAACCCATGTCCATGTTCCAGATATGCGGTGATGATCTAATGGGAATATCTACTCAGCGTAATTTATCCCATCTTTTTCTTTACATTGATGCTACTATAAAAAACAAAAAAGTACAACTAATGAAAAAAACATAACTGGACAAGCTTCATAACGTTCGATTTTGATGATTGGTTTCTGTTAATTGGAAAATATTCTGTTTGTTTGGCACCATGATGAAGGGTCGTTAAAATTAACCAATTCCACAATTGTCTTCATTTCTCTCTTATGGGTGAAGGATGGCCAGGATGCGCTTGTTAAGGGGATGTTGTTGATGCGCATTGTTTAAAATTACAATATAGATAATGTTTTGGGTCATAGTAATTCTCGTAACTACGTCCTAATAAGGTTCTATTCACCCCATGTTAAGAACTGCGCTTTTAAAACAATGGTGCACCAAAAAGTAGATACGATATCCGTTCCTCTGCATGGGGTAAAGCCAAAGGTGAGCTCAAAATATACCCAAGCGGACAGTGTTTCCTGCAATCATCATTGGCGCGAGTCGAGATACCCTACGTAGGTATTAATCGTATTCTTATTATACAAAATCCAACGGGACCCATTTTTGGTCAGGTCCGGTCTTCCAACAGTGTTTGAAGAGAGGTAAGGTTCAGGCAGATTTGAATATCAGGTTCATTTCCATGCCATGTAGTGTAACACGGAATCCCCTGGCGACCAAGTGGCCTTTTTAGGGTATGGCCCTTGGCAAAAGTAATCGTTAAGTTGTTCAACAATAATAAAGAACGTCCTTTATACTCTTAAAAAGAGTTACACCAACTCCATCACAACCGGTATCAAAAAAAAGGTAACGTTGCCCATCTGCAACATCCTGAAGTGCGCTTCCTTCCGTGTAAATCTTTAGTAAAATACCCTAACCTTGGTCAACCAATCCCGTATATGTAGAGGCAGTTGCAAAGGAGTTTAAATTTTTTCTCAATGGCACCAAAATGGCCCATTCATTACATGACTGGTTGAAATTATTGTGTATTCCTCGGTTTAGAGGTTATCCATACATTTTTCCCATAGAACTTTGGAATGTTTTTTTCAAACAATATTTGGTCCTTCGGAGAATTCAGATTCCTTGGCCCAAAAGGCTTATAGAATAATCTGCCCAAGCATACTCCAAGGTTTTGCTACACAGCTTTCATCTCCAAAATTCCCGTAGGGCAATAGCCATAGGTAACATTTCCGTTTATTTCCCTTCAGACGGCCTGTTGCGGAAACTATAATTTTGGCATGGAGACTCCAAGGCAACTTGGTTTTCATTTTTTTGAACTAAGGCAAGGGTCCACATCAAAAATACGAACAGATACTTTATAATATAAGATTCTGCCAATTGACCATATCGGCTGGAGAGCCTAGCCCAAATAAGGAATGCTACTACTCGTCCCTGAGTGGGCCAGCGGTGGTAAAAGGCCTACCTATTTCTCCATTTTGTTTGGTCCATTTTCCTACCAAAGTATGATACCAAACAATGTCCCGTGTTCCATCAATCCTATGGCAATTAAATTTAAATAATGGATGTACTGTTCGGGAAAGGTATGTTCCATAGAACCACTATATGAAAAGATACCGTTATAATAAGTATAAGTCCAATTTGGTTGCCATTGTGAAACCTTTTGTGCCGAAGCCCATATATTGTCCATTTATATCATTTTAAAAGATAGGTGGGCATTTTGAAAACTTCGATATAAGGCCACTGTAAAAGACCTCTTTTTGTCCTCCAGTCGAGCCATCCCTTATATATTTTTGAATAATATCTCCATTTTTTGCTTTCCCCCCCATTTGTTTCCCGGGCATTGGTCATGGATTTAGGAAGTAAATATAATATTCTCTCAACTCCAAATTTAGAAATTACCATTAAAACCACTTTCTGTCTCAAGGTGGCTTAAACGTGCATTTTCCAATGCTAACATGGGAAATTTCCACAACCTTTACCAATATCTTTTCTTGGGGCAAATTATTCAGCTTAACCTCTTTTAGAGCTATCCCACTTTAGGTCGAAAAGTTTGGCAAATTGGTTTTTATACTTTTTTTCCATTCCAAATTCCCATAGTTGGAAAAAGAGTTTGAAAATCAAAATTTACGAGGCTACACAAGTAAATCACCTTTTATTCCTCCAAAACGACCTGCAACTTTGCCCGAATGTTTTAATCGGCAGAAACCTATCCACCCAAGTGTCATTTTTTTTGGCGAAGTATAGTAACTGCAAGGTACCGTCTTGAGCGCTGTGGATAAACGGCCAGTGGAGTATTGGATATGATGGATAAGTAATGATTTTTTATTACATGGGGTTCCTATTGAGGTAAAGGTTGTACCTATGCAAGTCCGCATCTTCTATAACCGGTGCCCCGGTAAGTTCTGTTGAGCGATGTGCTCTTGCACTCATAAAATTTACTCGTAATTTTAAACCCTGGAAAAAAGCATAAAATCTCCCTTGTTATGGGGAGAATTTCATGGGTGCTAGTTCCTCTTGTAGGGTTAATAATTGGCTACTGGGTGTAGTGGTGGTCAGAGTAAATAGAAAATGCCGACTCCATACCGTAGCTCCTGTCCCGGCTAATCGTGTATGGCTCAAAAACCAGTAATTTTTTTAATTTGCTCTCCATAGTAATATCCCTGAAAGGGTGCTAAAAAATCTATTGGTATTGTTATAGCTGTTACAATGGTTTCAGGATAAAAGGTCGGACCATGCCGAATGGAACCAGTTGCTAACCGAGAAGGTTCTAATCACACAACCCAAGGGGGGTAAAACCGGCCGGTTTACTATAAAGGTCGCTTTCACATATTTACCTAATTGTCCTGTGTTTTTTAAAACTAATTTTTCTGTATTGAATTTTTGTGTGTGGTGGCAGGTTTTACAAATGTTTTTATATTTCTCCAGCTAGCAAATGAAAAAAATGCAACTAAGCGCAACCGGCATATGACCTTCCACATGAAATAGGCAGTGATTTTTTTGCTATTTTTTTCAAAACTTTTCAATACGTAACCTTGGATTAGTTTTATAGGATGTTACTTTCAAAAAACGCACAATCCATATGGTAACTTGGTCAATACGCCCAACTTCCCACTCTTTAATCGGAGAGATGCATACATGAGTAATGCTGGAGCTTTAAGTTTGATGATAGTAAGAATAAGGCAGCCTGTTGCTTTTTGTAGCGTGGCCATGTAAACTATACTCCGATTGCTTCATAGGGTCATCCATTCGTCCATGGGTCCTATGCGAAGGTAATGGTTGGTGGGCTTGACACTTTTTTGAAACCCAAAATAGGGGAGAGGCATTTTCACTCCAGTTTCAGTGGCCTCTCTCATAGGGATTTACCTATTAAATTTGTTACCTGGGCATGCTTAGGCTATTTCATCTCGTACACGCCAAGACCGGCAAATTGATCGGAGCCTTGTTAACACGCCGGCAGATTTTTCCGTTCTTCATTCTACCTTGGGGAGTGTTGTGAAATGGGTTTTCCAATGCCTAACCCCAAATGCCACCAGGACGGAACCTACCTACTATATGGCCCTTAACTTTTTTATGCGACGGACTTTTAATATGGTCTGGTTCCGCGTTTAGTTTTTAGGCCCACCTTACACGGGCACCCGGTCTTCCACATCCATGGAGCTTGGGGCAGGATATTTAGCTAACATCGGTTACCTAGCCTAAATTGATTACGTAAGCCGTTTACTCATAATCCTTATTTTGGCATATACTGATAAAATACACGACCAATAACATCGGTTCTGGTTACCATTTATTATCCACCCATGCCCCCCAATGGATGAAGAATATTAAAGAGGCGGGTGCGGTTTTATAATATCCTTAGAGTGGTAGTATGATCTAAGGCGTTCACACATGATTCAATGCCGGAATTCTACCCTCCTGTTTTCGTAGGTGTATTGTAGTGAGGTTTTGACACAATTTTAGGTCTTCCGGCTACCAGGTGGGAGGAAATCGGTATATCATATTGAAATTTAATTTTTAAGCGCCGGTAACCAGTCATGCTGTATAGGCAATTTCTTAGCGAGATTGGTTAATATCCGTCTGTAGGGTATTCGTAAACCTGAGGTATTTTTAAAATTCCGGCATTTCGGCGGACGTACCAACAATATAGTGGGAATCCCAATACATAAAATTTCGTAGGACCAGACCTACTATTAGATTCTTTGCTCTCTAGGCCCTAACACTCAACATTAATAAGCAATACTTATCGATCAATAAGTCATCATCTTTATACATATCCTCATGAATAATCGCCTACATCATTATTTTAACCCCAATTTCAAAAGTAAAGTGATATATCCGAGATAGTGGTTTTCGTAGCCAAAAATTCATTCATTTAAGACTTATGGTTTTTGTTGCTTATTTACCAGAGCTTCCTTGGGGTCACCTTCACCAACTACAGCATACACACCGACTATGCAGCTACACAATAAAACTACTAGCCCCGGGGGGTTAGTATAGAAGATGTGTGCGTAGCCTGCGCAGCGTTCACTTGGCGTTATTGAACTGCATCCTCAAGCCCATGGCAACATCAATCGACACCATCGTGATGCCTCCAACATAGTATTATTCCTCCATTTTAGCCCATTCGGTAGACTCATGCAGTTGGCTAGGCCCTCCAGTAAGCTAATATATAGGTTTACTAAGGCCTCTACCCCGCCTAGCCAGACTACAAATTTTTCCTTGGTCTTACCAGCGAGACTGAATCCACATCCTGCAAGCAGTTACTGTCAACATTCGGCGCTTGAAAGTATAATTACACCCCTCTGATCACGTTCCTGTGAAGAGCATCGGTACCCGGGGTGTATCTTTTTCTAGTGCCTACTTTGAAACCCCATCAACCAAAAAACACCACAGACCAAAGTCGGCGTTATTGGTCAACCCTTGGAACAGGCTACTTTCTGTTCTACCGTAACCTCTGAACAAATAGATGTCTAGCGGCAAAAGATAGGTAGCAAATGAGAGTTTCCCGAACAAAAGCGACAAAATATTATAGCGTACATCCATCATGGCAAACTACAGAAAATACGAGCCGGACACCGCATCATTGGAAACAACTCAATACAAGCGAAAGCAAAAAAAAGCTTAGATCTTTTACCAATTTAGTCATGGGAGAAATAAAAAGTTGCTAAAACTTGGTAAGTTAGTTTTTTAAACATATTTTGGGTGCAGAGCTCAGAAATAGCATACCTGGTCGGTAATCAACTATCTAAGTAAAATGGCCTGACACTGTACCTCGCAAATATTGGATATCCACACGTTGTTTCCGAAAACATTTGGATGCACCCAGTTAACATCGTTAATAATAGAAATCTCATTTATAATTCACACGTCTTTACCCAAAATAATATATTTAAATTTTTTCAAACAATTCAGGAATATTTATTAATAAATTTAATGCTAATTTTAAAGAATCATAAGATCCCTGCAATTTAATAAACCTTAAAATAAATATAATCATTGCCAATGTCGAAGATAATATAAGTCAATTATTCTATGATTATCTTCTAATCGCCCTGCATAACTAAGAAAGGCAATTTATTTTAAAACACATATTTTATGCAAAATGATTAGAAAGAATTTATGAACAAGCTGAGCTAAATCCTTTATCCGAACTCTTATGGCCTTTAAGGGGTCCAATCCAGCCGTTATTAATTGATATTTTTACCTTATTCCATTTTTCTTCTGTTTCACCAAATGTCATCACAACAACTAAAGGTTGGTGCAGCCAAAAAACTGTATAATTACTATGATATTCCTGGAGCACACATCTGGGAACCATCCCATTACAATTTTGAGCTAATCGGCTTATATGGCGGGTGGTAGGAAACTCACACCTTGTTGTCCCAGTATCGAAAAAAAAAGGAGAACTATAACGGGTTAGGCCATGGTGATGAAAGGGGGGAAGAAAAATAGCGACATTGTTAATAGACATTTGGGATGGCAGCAGCGCTTGATATACTCAATCACAACATGAAAATTGATAACAAAAGGGGACCATGACAACCACATTTTCACATAATCCTATATAATAGGAGCAAACAAACAAATGATTAACCCTTTTCTTGAGATTGTTCTGCTACACAAGACATATGCCTCTATGTTTCGTCTTTTCCGGCGAAGGACAATTTTTGCAGCAAGATTTAGAATAAGGCCCCTTGACATGTTTGAGAAGTGACCGTAAACCAAAGCTATTTGTCACGATGCGAGAACTGAAGCCTTCCAAAAAATTTAAGAAACCCTTGCCTACCATGCCTCCCATATGCTAATCTACTAATTAG
>Ga0163217_1117277_pt1 | contig 10100 bp, 8 predicted proteins | sample SynspAceP_FD_185933 | JGI IMG/M metagenome (GOLD analysis project Ga0163217, IMG submission 185933) | Saline lake microbial communities from Ace Lake in Antarctica - Synechococcus sp. Ace-P (PacBio error correction) | ecosystem: Environmental > Aquatic > Non-marine Saline and Alkaline > Saline ...
AAAAGAGAGATGACGCTTAACACCTTGTTCACCACCGAACCCTTGCCGGAAATCGCCCCCCCCGCGAAAGAAAACCGGTTGGGTTTTTCAGGGTTTGGGAAAAATGGCCCCGCCGTGGGGAAAAAAAATCCGAAAAAAGTAAGATCCGCCCACCCCAACTTGCCCCCGAAACCCTTGTGACGGGCCCCCTTTTGGCTTGAATGCGACCTCATGCCCCCGAACTGCGCCAGTTTGGGTGGCCCGAAGGAAATGGCCAGTTCCGCAGCAACGCGCCTGTCAGAGGACATTCATTCCCCCACGCTTGAAAAATTGCGCACCGAAAAGCCCCTTGACCGCCCGTCTGCTGGCGCAGATCACCACCAGCGGCGAAGATCAAGTTTCAAATGCCGCAGAAACGAGAATTCAAAAGTGGCCGAGCCCATCCAGGTCACGCCCTACGCCCGCCAACCGAGGCGTAATTCCGCAGCGTGCCGGCCGCCCCATTCCACCCGAACGGGTATTGAGGCCTGTAAAATATACTCAAAATTGGCAACCATTTTTTCGCGCACACCTGATCAAAGGCATTGCTTTCCAGTCATGTAGGTAACCAACTGAAAAAGGCACAATCTATGTTAGTAAGTTTCACATTTTCTCTGCTCTAGCCAGCAGTCCCAGCCCAAAGCGCTCGAGACGGGCATAAAAAAAAAACACGGCCCGAAAACCTAACGAAGCCCCAAACACAAAGCAAATCAGGAGGCCGCGCAAAACGCAGCCTTCTGGCCGAACCTGCTTCCGGCGCAGTCCCCGTCCACAGGCCGCGGCCCCTGCGCAGACCAAGCGCCAAACTAACCGAGCCACGCAAATCCGCCAACTGCCACCCAGTATGCGAAAGACACCGGCAGAGCGAGGCGCAACCCGCGCCCGCGCAAAGCCCGCATCGAAGCCGACAGGCAACGCAGCCTGATCGACCAGCATCGCACCGTCACAAGCTCGCCCAATTTACAGGCTAATAAAATCTCCTACCTGTCGCACTGCGAAATCGAAACGCCCCCAACCGAAGGTAGCACGGCCGAAATCTATCGCTGAGCCGTCGCCGATTAAAGCCTCAAAACCGCTAAAAGGCAGTCGGCAATAAGCCCACGCAAAATCCGTCGCCGCCCGACATCTTTTGGCGCGACGCATTGGTTTCGACACACAAATCAGGCCAAAAGCCGCCAGCGCGGCAACCAGACGCATATTTCAGCAAGTTATAAAATATGGGAAAAAATGGTGCGGGCTGAAGGCATCCAAGCCTATATCTTGATGCAAGCCACCGGAAACGCCGTACCACCGCAGCCAATAAAATAAGCGTATTTATGACTTTCCTGTCTGACGGCACTTCCAAACAACACCCCACGGCAAAATACCATATATTTGAGGGTGATTGAGAAGGTGATCAAAAAGAACGCGCACAAATCGGACCTTAATGTGCAGATCTACCATCAAAGCAACGCGCCCGCTTGGTAAACACGCAGACGGCGGGCGGCCTTTGTTGGTCAAACGGTCCCCCGAGGCGGCGCGCAATGGTGCTTGCCCGTCACACAACAACGGCAGACGCCGCGAAATGGGGCTTTGGGGCCTATCGATGTTTCATTAAAAGAGGCCCGCGCATCTGCCCGAAACAGTGCGGGCGACGGTCCCGGCAAGTCTGGAAACCCAATCAATGAACGCGAACGTCCAAGCGACGTGAGCAGCGCGCAACATCCCACAAGCGAACTGAATTATCGCATGACGCTTTTGGAAAAGCCGAAAGCCGAACTCAAGGGCGACGGCAATGCATGGCCGCGGTTTTGGCCACTTGAAACTGCATTGTTCTTCCAAGGCTGCGGCCAAGTGCGCGGTGGCGATATTGACCAAAAAGATATCCGCCCACACCTTGGGCCCCCGATCTGGCAACCAAAGCCCGCGACCGCAAGACAAAAGCTATGAGCCGACTTAGCACGTCATGCGACACGCAGGCGGCGCTGGCCTTGAGGGTCTCAAGCGACAGAAAAGGCCCAAGCGTCTGCTTAAGGCAAGCAACGTCCACAAAGTGATCGAAACGTCCCTGCCGTAACCGTGGCAGATGTACCGCAGATTCCTATCAATTCGCTTGGCGACATGCAATCACATGAACTAGCCTGGCGATTGTCCTTATCCTGACGGTGCTCTCGATCCGCCCGCTGCGCAATCTCCATGTGGACCAGATCGACGTGACGTTGGACCTTCCCCGCAGAATGCCATGTAAAGGCCGCAGGACCGCGACCAAGGATTTCGCATCCCTGTCAGCAGAGGGGCCCCCAGCTCGCGTGATTGCAGAAAGCCCGGCAAGTTCGCCCGTGACACGGTTTCTGTTGCCCGTGCCAGCGCGGCGTGATTTCTGACATGACTATGACTGCTCTTGATTTGGATCCGAGCGGCAGAAAGAACGCCCCCACGGTTTCGTACAGTCGCTGCCGCGTCTGGCTGGCAGAGGCGACCAACGCACCGCAATTGTGGCAGAGATTGCATTAGTCACAATGTTCGGTCAAAAAGACGGTTCAGGCGTACAAGCGACGGGATTTTCTAGAGCAAAGGCGGCGCTAATGAACGGGGGGCGCACTTCTTGAATTCATACAGAATCGTATCTGACGTTAAAAGCCGCTAAGGTCGAGGTGATGATTTTGAAACTGAATACGAAATAACCGTTTTGACCGCTTTCCCATTTTCAAGCGCCTAACATCTGGAGTGACATTTGACCGCCTCCCTAAATCCGCACGAGACACATTTTTCAAGAATGAATGGCATTAAGAAAGTATTCTGTCGAAAGATATGAAGTGACGGCCGAGAGCGAAAGCCTTCGCCTGCACCGTGTTCCTGAAGAAGAGGCAATTTGAATTGGTTGCAAACGTCTCTCATTGACGCGAACATTTTGTCGATCTTTGCCAACATATTGTCCGACAAATATAAATGCTGTGAACCCACTTGCTATTGATTGCGGACTGTTTTGCATAAGTCAGGTACTAGAGGTCGCTATAAGGGCGAGCCGACGCCGCCACACCCGGTGGGCGACAAGGAACTTCCTTTTTGCCATCTAGTTATTGTATTTCAAGTTTGGTTTCGGATGCAATAATAAATCGACGAAATGTAAGTGACCCTGGAATGACGCCTCTCCCTGGCCGTAAGTCATGTGATGCCTGTGTCAGACGCTTATCAAATTTGCGGATTTTGATTACTCTTTTGCGCAGATCAAAGCCCCTTTGTGTTTTTCAAATCACGCAAATAAATCTATTCGTAGCGCAGTCAAAAATGTTCCCTCTATCCGAGCATGGAATGATGCAGTCTTTTCTAGCTAAGCATCAAACCCTCTGTCAGCAAAGAAGAAGCTGATCTGAGTTGCGAATAAGTGACCGAGCTTCCTTGCGACTATGACCAACCGTCATATCAGAACGGTAGATACTCCTGTACGGTAATGGAGCAATCACAATGAACACTATCTTTCCCTCTTCAAGACTGCAAGCCATAACTCGAGGCCGTGGCCGCGACCGGGCGATCTAACCGTGACGTCGAACTGGGCCCGATTGCCCAAACCTCTGAAAAATCGTCCTCTGTCCTGTACTGGAAACGAAGCCGATATCGACGCCACCCCTTCAAGCGAATGCTGAATAACGCACATCCCCGGCCAGCAAGGTGCATGGGCCGGATTAGCGTTTTCCCTGGTAGGAAATGTCTACACCTCTACTCCAGCGTCGCTTGGCGGCATCAACCCGCAAGGAATTTTCCAAATGTCACACGATAATTCTATCCATTGCGAAGTCTCAGGTGTTCGGACCTGCAAGGCCTGCTGGACAAATCGACGAATCAATCACCAGCACCAGAGATAAGGAGGTGTCGCGCTGGCGCTTGGCGCAATCATTCCACGCTGCGCCATCAACTACGGCTGGCGATTCCAAGGCAGAAATCGCGGGCCGCAAACATCGCGCACTATTCGTTGAAAGAGGGCCAAATCGACCGCAAGCAAGCCTGCGCTTCCCCCGATCCGCCCGCGCTTTGGCCAGATCTGGGGTAAAGACATGACCTCCTGCACTTATCCGCCCGTCTTTGCCTGCGATATGGCCTGACACGTTCACCACAAGTCCCGCCTTGTCGCCCGGCTAAATACATCTATGGGGGCACACATGACTGACCTGCATAACACCGCTTGACCCGTCGCAACGGCAAATGGCATATTTCTGCCCGTCAAGGGACTTAAGGGGAAACCGAGTCAGCTTGGATCTCATTGCGTTGCCCATCCCAAGTGACCGCCGCCGCCGTCCTTGTTGCCTGCCTGAAAATAGCAAGCCGTTAATTGTCAGCAAAATCCTATCAAGCAACAAGAAAATGGGCTGGCGTTTCGTCCAGCTTCCCGAAATGGCTATTGCGACGCAGGCATGGCCACCCCTGCCCCCCGGTCCCCGCGCGCTCCTATCCACTCGAACTCAAGCGGCGTACAACGCGCGAACAATGGCGAGATATTCCTAAGCCACCGCGACGCGGCGATGCCCTCACGTCCCATCGCAACAACAGTGGGCCGTGTAAGAATGTAGAGAAGCGCGGCTTCATCCACCTACCCGCGCACCGCATCTGGACCCTCTGGCGTAGGTCGCTGCAATCGACTTGGCATTGCAAGAGGCTCTACAATAGACGAAGTAGAGGCACCTGCAATCAAGAAATGGAAACCCCCGCATGAATATTCCGTGCATACCTTGGTTCACAAAATCTTGTGCATCGTTTTGCGCTGGGTCCGGTCATGCCTGAATATGTGACCAATTGCGCCACAAATGCTCAGCCTGTCGCGTCCACATCTGCTGTGACACATATACATTTAGCCATAGCGGGCCATGGTAACTCTGCGCATATTATTTCGGACCGGTCAAGCTGCACAAGACGCGCCAATCCACATATTTGGAGCATCGGGTCTCGCGCAAACCGATAAAACAATGAACTCACTGAAATGATTTTCGTAAAAATACTGGAAGCAACCACATGCAGCATATGGATCGGACAGAGGCCACAAACAAAAAGCAGAGTACCTGAAGTCGCTTGACGTGAACACGCCTGCACCGTGAAGCCTGTCTAAGCCCGGACAGGCGCGGGCATTGCGTTGGTCAAGGGATGTCAACCGGACGCATCGACTATCAAGGCAGCGGAGCGGCCACTTCGTCCTATGACCACATCTATGGAGGCCAATTGAAAGCACGCAATTCAACACTACCCCGCGACCTATGCGGATTGGCCACTATTGGCACCTCGCCCCTATTTTTAAAGTGCTAATCGGTAAATCATAGAACGGTCCGGCACTTGCCTGCGAGACGAGTCGAAAAGGTTTTTGCCGGGCAAGTATACTTCTAATCCGCCCATTGCTACAACGTCGCCTATTCCAGCCAGCAGAACCGCGCTATGACCGCATGTTTCGTTCCGCGCGACAAACTAACGCACCGCCTGGCGGCGAACCGGCAGTTGCGGAATTGGGTGGCGGCATAAGCCCCAAGGGGAATGTTCGCAACGGATGCTATCCCAGCACGGTTGAGTGAGTGGGTGCAGAACCAACAGACTGCCTTTTCTCAGCAAAATTGCGCACCTTCCTCAGCGAAAGGAAACGCGAAATGTGTTTTCTGAACGGAATAGTTAAAATTTTCCATTTCGCTGGACCTCAAATAAAGGAAGTACCGTACTCGGTAACTGCTTAAGAATGAAGAATCAAGAATTGCGGGCTTCAATCTGCGCCGCATAGCTACTTGCCCCGCTTGCGAGCAAATCAACACATGGACCTGACACTTTCAAGCGGTGACCAACACGAACCACTGGGTGGAGTAGTCGCCGGCAAAAAAAGCAGCCTTTCTGAGGCAAGCGCGGTGTAACGCAGCCGAGACAGCAAATGGTCCGCAGTCCAAAGCCAATCATGCAGTCAAGGACGAATTGGGCCAGTACCCACGGTCATCACGACCTTTACCTTTCCGCTGCCTGAAGCTGGCGACAAACCAAACACCTGCGGCGACCCCATCTGGAAACCAGCACAAAGCTAAATAACAATAGTGATGCATATCTTCCCTAACAGCGGCGCAATATGGGAGGAGACTGCAAGGATAGAGCATTCTGCGCTCCCTCGTAAACCTACTGGAAATCAGTATATATTACTTTAAAAAGTGGTGCGGGTAAGGACCTCGGAACCCCCACGCCATAGGCGCCAAATACCTAAATATCTGGTTTGCGTCTACCAATCCCCCGCCACAACCCGCAATTGCGCGTTCAGTATCAAAAGATATCGCCAATGGCGAAGGGAAAAATCGCCTCACGGCCAAGGTTTTTTGTCCCTCACAGTGAATTGATGTGAGACCTAGAGTTTAAGCGCCGCAAAGACATGCGGAATCTCTCGATCAGAATCTTCGGCGATCAGCCCCGGACCAAAGCGGCGCGCGTCTTCTACATGGCAGCAACTTGCATATTGCGCGCCCGAAAACGGGGCCAATAACCCGCGCGCCGATGGCAGCCCGGTGATCAATCCCGACAGCACGTTCGCCCGCGCCGGCTGTGCCAACACGGGCCAGCGCGATCTGCGGTGCTGGTCATGGGTGCAAACACGTCCTCGTCCGGGAATGTGCGTGACACGGGTCATGGCCCTCCTTTGTATAGCACTCACGGCCCCCGCTTTTGCGCAGCTGTCAAACACGTTGGACCTTGGTGGGCGTATCGTCACCGTTAGCCCTTTGAAACAGAACGTTTAAATTCGCCGCATGGGTGTCAGCACACAGTGCGGCCCCAAGAACGTCCACAGCTCGGGTCCTGCGCGATCAGTCACGCGTCGCGTCCCAGCACGCAGGGCTTGCCGCTATCCAGCACCAACTTTGACAGGTGCCGGCCTGCGCCGGCCGTTCAATCCCATCCCCGGCCCGATTACAGATCGCGCCGAGCGGCTTATCGCGATCGCCAGTTCTGCCAAGCTTCCTCGGGCCCGGCGACACGGACAGCATTAACGCGGGTGATTTGCATCGCCACTGTCCATCTGCGCAGCGGAGGACAGCGCAAGGTGACCATCCCCGCCCCGATCCGCAGAAGTGCCGCGCGAAGACCTAGAAAGCTGTCGGCCCCGGTGCCTCCCGGCACCGCCTGTTTCATACAACCGCAATGGCCCGTGATCGAACTTGTGCCCCTGCCCCTTTGGCCAGCAGGTTCAAAATTCAGCGTCCTCAGAGTGATCATTCGCGCATTGGGGGCCCTTTTCCGTCGTCGTTTAACTGTCAAAGATAAGACCATCTGGCGCGCGCGGCCATCCAAACCCAACCGCAAAGTGCCGAATTTTTCAAACTGACTTATTTTTAATCGACCGCCACATAAATCTGAGGCGATACGCAGCTAAATTTTTTCGCCTCTTTCGTGGACCTTCGCCGCGCGTCTGTAAAGCCTGTCGCTCCGCACGTGAGATTTGACACGATTTAAGTACGAAAATCAACCCGTCTGCAGGAAGGCCTCGATAAAAAAGTCGAGAGCCTGTAATCAAGTCCGTTCAAGCTTGAATTGAAGTCAGGAGGCGCTCCAGAGGTTGGCGTTCAGGGCCTTACGTTATCGAAGCTTCAAAGGCTTTCGTCGTCAGGAAGGCCATCACTATAACGTGTATCGTGGCGCTGAATTGTCGTGTCGATTTTCCTGCCCAAAGTGAAAATCGAAATCGTTTTGGACGTCGATCAGGTCGACGGCGCCATCGAGGCCATCGTCAACTTGCGGCGAAAACCGAAAAAGATCGGCGACGTGCAAGATTTTCGTCAGCCCCCATCGAAACAACAATCCGCATCCGTTACCGTGAATACTCTGGATCATGACGCGCTTAATCCGAATTTCTGGAGATTCAAGAAATAAAGGATATTCATTCCAATGAGTCACCAAGGACTTCCCTGAAGAAGATCAAAGAACGAAGACAGATTCGTAATATGTTGATGTCCGCTTTACCGACACACGCGTACTTTGCAGCACGTGCAATCGTTTTCCCGATTGGTTCCGACGAAAGACTTATCGGAGAAGGTCTTATGTTTGACGGCCTTCGATCGCGGGCTGGAAAGCATCTGTAAGCATCCCGACATGAAGCTGATGCTGAATACAGGATGACGGCTAATGTTGATCCCGTTCTATGCTGAAAAAACGCATCTGCGTGCAACTGCTCGATTGGTTCCGAAGCCTGACACCAATGAACGCAATACGAAAGCGCGACCCCCGTGGTACAGCGCAAAAAGCGAGGCTTATCTGAAGTCCTGCCGGCATCGGTGATGTGGCAATAATATTGGGTCCCCGGAAGCTGAATTCTTCCTGTTCGATCAATGTCAAATTCTCGAACACAAATCAAGGTAAAACCCTACGAAGTTGACGCATCCGAAAGCTCCTGAACTCCGTACAACCGACTAACGAGAATGCAACATGGGCCCACCGGCCTGGGCTCAAGGGCGGCACTTCCCCGTGAACCGTTGACGAAGCACAGGACTGCGCCGCCGAAATGCTGTCACGAACATGAATAATCTGGCCAATGAAAGTCGACAAACACCTAACTAACGAGTGGCGTCCCTGCCAGCAACGAACTGGCCCTGAATCTTTGGCACGCTGACCCACGCAAGCTGAGAACAGAGAATTGCGAAAATAACAAAAATAACCGGTGGGGGTTTTGCACTAAAACCGCCGGCCCCAACCGCCCTAATGGTTAAATCCGCCCAAAAACCTTCTATTGCCCCAGGCCCGACTATTGGCGGAGCGCCCAAACGGCCCTCTTGGATCCCCCACGTGAACCCAATGTCGAATTCTGGAAAATGGCAAAGCCTCTGTTCGCAGGGCGACAAATAGCTGACCTCAGCCACAGAAGCGCTTAAATTCAACTGGCGGCAATCTCTGTCCGAAACGCTAAATCGGCTTGAACGCACTTTCACAAACACCAACGACGAACAGCTACAAGCGCTTTGAATCCCCGGTTTCGAACCAGCCCGTTCTGCGCGCCCTATTCACGCAACGCAACCGTTCGGGCTGTGTCCCGTAATCTCCATGGACAGAATCCCCCAAAGCAAATACGCGTAGAGCCCGTCCCCGATCCGGCAGCCAACCCCTATAAGCTGTGCTTTGCAAGCCCCTGCTGATGGGCCGGCCTTGACGGGATCCAAGAAAAGACGATCCCGGGCCGAAGCCAATGGACAAAAAACCTCTATGATTCTGCCCGCCGAAGAACTGGCCGGAATCCCCAGACCCTTGTATCCCTGCTCCCTGCGCGAAAAGCGCTGGACGAAACTGCAATCGGAATAATGGGATTACCTGCCTTGCTCGGTGATCGTGTCTCACCAAAAGAAACCAGATGCCAGGGCTATGTATATCGAACCCTTGAAGATGGAAGGAATTTCTTAAGTACGCACAAACACCTCATCCGTTGAATTTGGCTAATGTAGCTACAGCTGCTAATAACCGCTCGCCACCCTCAAGGGTGGGACGCTAATATTACCAGCCAAGGGGCCTGTCCCAAATGGTGCGCCCTTATCGCTTCAAAGCTGCTTCTTATTTGAAGTTCGCCGCACCTGAGGCTTAGAGTCAGCCGAAGGTAATTAGGCCCAGAGGTACTTTATGCGCCCCACCCAACGACTTGCCACTGCCTCTTATGCTTTCCATGGGCTTGCTGCCTCCCGTTGCCTGCGGCCCAAATGTGGCAACAACGTCAAGGGGGCTTTGAGGCCTGAAAAGCCCGCCTTCGCCAAAGAGGCGCGGCCGCAGGGTTGTCAAAGTGGCCTCGATGCGCTGGCCAATGCCGCTATGCCAGCAAGCACCATCGCCGCCGACCGCAACCAGAAATCCTTTAGACTACTCGCTGGATATATTCATGCAAAGTGCGCGTGCTGATACAATCGTCGCCCCAATGGTCCCGTCAAACGCAAATCCCGTGACGCAGGCTTCTCCAGTCTGCTCGAAGCCCACTGCTAGGCGTGCCCCGCGGGTGAATCATTCGCGATCCACGGCATGGAAACGGCAAATTTGGCGGATTCCATGGCGATACCTCGCGTTGCTCTGCGGCGATTACACGACGCTGACCAATAAACACGGGAGACTGCCCGTCGCTGTCAATTTTT
>Ga0163217_1029466_pt1 | contig 10099 bp, 13 predicted proteins | sample SynspAceP_FD_185933 | JGI IMG/M metagenome (GOLD analysis project Ga0163217, IMG submission 185933) | Saline lake microbial communities from Ace Lake in Antarctica - Synechococcus sp. Ace-P (PacBio error correction) | ecosystem: Environmental > Aquatic > Non-marine Saline and Alkaline > Saline ...
CAAGAGAGAGATAATTGTGCGATCACCCTGCAGGTCGTCCGCATCGATACGCCGCTATTGGCTGCACAAAAAAGGTTCAACGGTTTCCCGCCGCAGCTCTGGCCCGGCCCCCTTGGCAGTGAAAGCCAAGCTTTTGCCGTCACAATGACCGGTTTTCCGCCTGTCGATCCCGCTGCCGAGCCAATGTTCGATATTGCCCCCAATCCCTATTTCTTTGCATCAAGGAAGACGGCAAATTGTCCCGAACTATGCCGCACCACAAGAGGTTTCAGTCGGGATGGCGGACCGCCTGAATCCCCTCGAAACGCGGCGGCGCGCGTCGGGATGAGTCTGGAATACGATCACCGGCAATATTGAAAATTAGATCGCCGATCATATGGGCTTTTCTGCTCACCCGCGACCAAATAAGGCGAAGTCGCGATGACCGGCCTTGGCCCTTGGGCCAATGATCGCGCCCTCTGGCCAATGATGCTGCCCAAGACCCATGAGGGATAACGCTTCGCGGCTTGTTCCCTTGGCGCTGGGCCGGGCCTTGCCTTGGCCAGGGCTGCGTGCTCCCACCTGATGCCCTGTGGTCTTTCCCGCGATCCTGACCCTGAAAAGCGATTGCAAGCCTGGCCAAGGGCGGCGGCAATTGAAACGAAGTGCGGGTGATGCGCTGGCCTAATTCACCGCCGGTGTGTCTGGTTGCCACGGCGCTTGGTTTGGCTGTCCCTGCTCTGGCCCTGCGACGCCAGCGGAGCGGCAAGTCGGCTGGGCTTTTCAACTACAGGATCCCCGGATCATCTTCGTACTGCTGGCGGCTGGTGACGCTATCGGCCTCCAATCTTGCCGCCTCTGTTCGAGCTGCCCAATGTCAATTTCGGTAAACAAAGCTGACCCAAGAAAGACGGCGCCGCCGCGAATCCTTCTGGACCGGCGGCGCTCGCCGCCTTTGTCCGCCACCCCCTGCACCGGTCCATTCATGCCCTGCTTGGCGCCACAACTCATATTACCTCGCCGATTGCCGCTTTTGGTCATTTTTGCCGGCCTTTGGCCGTCGGCCTGGCTCTGCCCTTCCTGCTTGCTCGCCTTCGTGCCGGCGATCCGCAACCGCTTGCCGAACCCGGGGCCCTGGCTGGATAGTTTTTCGCAAGGGCGAGGCGGTGCCGATGTTTCTCACCAGCATCGGCCTGAATCCGTGGCTGCTCGGCCGCCAAGATTTGGAACCGACGCACCGATCCCTGGTCGCTGATCTTCCTGCTGACGGTCAGCCCTGATCCTGTGGTGGTCGGCGGCGGACAGATCAAGGGCCTGTCGCGCGGCGCGCTGACCCAGCGCAGCATATGGTCGTCGCCATATGGCGGTATCAAATCGCTCTCGCCGCGGCGAAGAAAGCAATGAACAGTCAGAAGCCTGACGAAATACATCACCGCACGCTGCCCAGCGAACCATTCAGCGAAATGCGATTGGTTCCGAAATTGCGCGCCTCCGGCCCAACCGGTTTTCGCCTATTTCACACCGCCGACTGGTGCATCACTGCAAAGGCCAATGAGGCCGCGCCAATCCAGCGCACCGAAACCGCCGATGTTTTTGCCGCCGCCAACGTCACCGTCCTGATGGGTGACTGGACCCGGCCCGATCCGGAGAATCAGCAAGATTTTCTGGAAAAAGCACGGCTGCCGCGCGTAACCGCCTAATCTCCTATTAATGGCCCGGCAAGGAACCCGTGATTCTGCCACAGAATTCTTACAGTCGCACAATTGACAGATCTCGTCACGCCACCCGGTGTAAAATAATGTCACTTGATCCAAATCCCCCAAGAACGGAGATAATTTGGGTTGCGGAACCTTCCTTCTCTAGCGGTCGCAACCATCGCCGCTATCGCCCCCTCGGCAATCCCGCTGGCGGCAGCCCAGAGAAAGGCGCGATTGCCCAGGAATTTCAAAACTCACTGATATCATGGAAAGACGATCCAGCTGTCCGCAGTTTCGCGCAAGCCCGTGTGCTCAGAAGTGCATACCCGGCTGCCCTTTTGTCTCCAAAACATTATCGGCAGCGCAATATGCAGGCGGACCCAGAAAGCGGCGCGGCAAACAAGGCGCTTGTCTGGCTGAACGATCAAATAGGCGCGCGAAAGGCGAAACAGGTCATATGAACCGGTGCCCGAGGCCGATCGCTGATCGCGACACAGAATATCCAGTCGACCCATACTGTTCCGAATGCGAAAGGCCTGGTCGGCAAAGCCTATGGCGCGAAGACCACAACCGCATATTGTTATACATCGATAGCACCGGGAACATGGTCCTATCAGGGCGGTTATCCGCGACGACAAGCCAACGGCCAATCCGGCGATATCAAAAATGCCGCACAATCACGTGGCTTGCGGCACTGATGCGAGATTAAATCCGGAGACAAGGTCAGCGTCGCCGCAAGCGGCAGGCCCTAATGCTGCTCGTCAAAATATGCGTCCTGATAGTCTGGGATAGCAGGGCTGGCGCGCCAACTTTACGCGCCGCACCAGCCCTGGCGCTCCAGGGTCTGGGGACAGTGAGGACGACCGGCGACCCGCCGAAGGCCATCCATTCAACAGTCCCCGACCCAATGCGAAGACAGATATTGCCTGGGTTGCGATTTCCAAAGGGTCGGTGAAGACAGATCCAATACACACCCGGATCTGCCCCGCCTTTGTCCCGACAGCCGTGCGAGCTCCTACCTAGGAGCGCCGCGGCCAAAACCTTCCCACCGCTCGATCCCGTTTTAAATGGTGGGGAGAGTTTATTTTATCGCTTTTCGATGCTGACAACTCCCAATCTATTACATGCGCGCTGAAAATATTGCTGTAGAAGCAGTTTCTTATCATACAGTGCTTTTATAGGAAGCGCTTTTAAGACAACCGGACATGAACGCTCGCGTAAACTGAGGTATCTGTCGCAAGAACATTGAATTTGATATTAGACTTTTATACCAATGGTCGTGAATAGTGGCAGCGAAAAATTCAGCGCCGGCAGGGGCGATCAGCATCTCCGAAAATGCCTGACTTTCCATATAGTTACGATTGTTATCGATTTCGCGCCTTCGATTTGATCCCGGCAACAGCGGCGCAGATCGCTAGCCGGGCTTGCGAAAAACGCAATCACAAAGCGGCTGGTTTGCCCGCGCACCGCGAATCGAAGAACATTTATCTTCCAGATCATGCATCATCGGGTTGGCAAACATCTCGCTTTCCCCCGTCCAGCACGAACCGGCCATTCCGAGAAAAATCAGACCGCGGCGGGTTGCCCGGTCGATACGGTGGTTCTTTTTCACACCACAATGCGGGTGTCGCCGGGTGAACCGACATGGCGAGTCGACGGCCTACCAAGAACCGCCTGGTTTCATGCCCGCATAGAGATTTGCCAGCACGACAGTCGGGCCATTTTCGTTCAAATTTATACTGTTCGAATTTCCCAGTAAAAATCATTGAATAGATCAGGTTGCAGCAGCATGGCAAAAATCAATGCTGTCCGCTGCCGGTGTGTAATTCGGGGCAAATGTGCGAAGCCAACATGGTCAACATTTCGGCTGCCGACAGCGACGCTTGCCCATTTTGCTTGGGACTGGTCGCGGTCGTGACTGCGGCGGATTGACCCGCGAATCACCGGTTCCGTCGACCGACGGACACCGCGCCCCATGATTTCAACTATAATAGCCGCCACGCAGCGAATATTCGAGCGCGCATCTCCCCCGGTTTTTCAAGCCCATGAAGGCCAGACCCGCCGCCGGACTGCGCTTTCGTCCCAGTTTTGACTCCGCTTCATCCCCGTCCCGGAGCAGTCCCGCCGATGCAAAATCAGGTGCCATTTCTTCTGTGGTCAGCCGCAGAGGCCGGGCGCCTTCTTCGCAGAGAGCGAGCCGCGATCGCAAATGCCGAAGTTTGCCTAGGTCAAAAAATATGGATGTACGCATGATTTTTCCTCTCCCCAAAATATTGTCACAACATGACGGCAGGCACTTTTGCACAACGCGGGGATGTGAATCTCGGTCTATATCCGACGCAATTTTGTCGAAACGGAGATCCACCCGTGAAAATCAGGCAGCGCGTTGCTGATCTTGTCCTAATTCGGTGACCGCTGGCACGGGCGCACTTCTTCAAGATCCATAAATCAATTTGAAGACCCCCAGGAAAACCCTTTCGGAATTCAGAAAATAGCGAGCCAGGCGAAGATCGACATTGGCACAACCGATTGCTGACCGGAAATTATGGCGCTCAGTTGACTATTCCAGACCCGCGCCTCAGCCACTTCACACCGGTATATCGCTACCGATCAGATAAATGTCGCGCGAGAATCGCGCGGCTGGACATTGTCCCAAAACGGTCATCATCCTTGTGAATAGTCCTCGCCGGACAGTTAATGCGTCATCTCCGCTGGACCAGTTTTGGAATCGTGCACGCGCCACATGATTCGTTGAATGCGCAGACTGTTTAAGCGCAAAGGTGTATAGTCCTTCAACTGTTCAAAGCCCGAATTGCCCGCCCGGAACGCGTAGATCGAACAAATTGGCAGTTCTTTAAAACTGCCGGCAATTATCCGCCTGCAACCATTTTGAATATCCGAAGGCAGCTTGCGACTGCGCTCGCCGTCCAAACTTTTTCACTTCGGGATCGGCCAACAGCGGATAAAGGCTGCGGCCTCCTTTTCTACAACACTTCATGAGTCGAGCAATTAGAGCGGTCCAACAGGAAAATTCCTCGCATTATCCCGTCCGAAACTTTCCGCCGTTTCTTAAGCGCCTCTAAAGCTCTTCTAGAAACCCATCTTAATGGCGTCTAGACCATTACGTACCCTCTTGATGAATCGATAAATCACTAGCCTCACTTCGCTGCGTCTGCCCATAGCCCATTTCCCCGCGTCCCCGGCCGTCCCTCGGTCGACCTGCCTTCGGCTGTGCAACCTGCTAGATCGCCTGCATCCAAGCTCTTTCCGCTTCCAGCTTGCGGATTTCGTCGCGCAGTGCGGCCCGCGGTTTTCGAATCCAGATCAAGCCGCCGCGTCGCGCATCTTGTTTTCTCCAAAGCTCTCGATAATGTTTTCCTGAGATATATGGGCCGACGAGATTGGTTGCTCTGTCGCCGTCCAACCGTCGCCGGTGACCATATCCTTGGCCGTGGCAAATGGCAATGAATATCACCGATATTTTTCTTGATCGAGAGCGCGTGAAATATTGTGCTCGAGATTATATCCAGCCGTTTCTTCGCGGCCGCCGATCGGTTCCTCGCTGATCGCGCGTCCATCGATCCGGTCATCCGGTCGCATCAGAGAAAATGACCCGGGCCCGTCGACATTGCCGCGCGCGCCAATCGTCCCTGGATCAGCGAGGTTTCGCTACGCAGGAAACCTTGCCTTGTCGCGTCCAGTATCGCCCACCAGCCCGCATTCCGGAATATCGACCCTTTCGCGCACAGGTGATGCCCAACCAGCAACGTCAATAGACGCCCCAGCCGGCAGATCGCGAGCACACGATCCGTGTCCCACGGTACTCGCCAGCGAGCGCGTGTGGCGAGTATGACGGCAACCTTGTTACGTCAGCACACTTAGCTAGGGGCGCACTTACATGAATTCGGTAAGATCTCGGCCATTCGCTTGGTTAGCGTCCGTGATCAGGGTGGCGATAACCGCTGCGGCTGGCGACTGCGGCATTCGTTGATCACGTCATCGACCTTGATCTTCAAAAATCCCGCTTGATCTCTACCGGCGATCGATCAGCCCCGGTGGGAAACGGGATGCACCCATGTTCGCTGAACACAGCCGCCGGTCTGCTCCTCTCCCATTTGGCCCGGCGTCGCCGACACGCTCACCGTCTTGCGTCGCATTCGCGTCCCACTGTTGAAACGCAACGGCCGGTTTATCGATACAGCTGGGCAAGCGAAACCCATATTCCGCCAGGTTGATCTTGCGGCGAGTGATCCCCTTGGACATGCGCCGATTTTGCGGCACCGTCCTGAATGCGTTCATCGACGAAACAGCAGCGCAATTGTTCCGCAAATATTCAAACAGGGTCGGTGGCGGCTCCCCGGTAGCCGCTCCGGTCAGGAGCGCGAGCAATTTCCGATCCCCGCGCCAGCTTCCCCCGTTGCCATGGCCAAATCATCTCGACAACTCAAAATTGGTCCGCTGTTCGCAGCCGCTGATGCTCGACAGCTTGCCTCGACAGTTCCCAGCTCCTTGAGACCGAACGCCAAGCTCGAATTTTGATATCGCCTCCATCCCGCCTGCTTCAATCGTCGGCCCCCGCGTGACTATGGTGCCGAATTGGCGTAGAGACCCCAACCTGGTTCAGGCTAGCGCCCTTTCTTGCCGTCACGGATCAAACTTCGACTATGTCTTCAATCTCGTCGCCGAAAAATGCTGGATCCGCCGAGGCCCATATCTTTCATAATGCGACGGGAATATTTCCAGATTATCAACCATACAGGCGATTGAGATAAGAGACACAGGCCCGCAACAACCGAACGTGGCCGCGGCGAAGGCCAGGTCTTGGCGCTTGTAACTGCAACGCCGCACCAGCTTGCGATGACTATCCCGCTGATCGACCGATTGGTCTTTTTTGAGATCAAAAGATCATCGCCGAATAGGTCTCGACCGGAACCAATGCGTTAAAGACAGGACAACCGGACCGACGAATGATCACGTCATCGCGCTCGAGCAGCGAGCGGTCGCGCTAATGCGCATTCCCGGTCGATCGCTCGTTACCGACTTCCTCTCGATAATAGGTGTCCGACCGCGCGACATAGGCTTCGGGCTGATAATCAATCGTGAATAAGTAGACGAAATACTTCGACGGCATTGTCCGGGAAGAAATTCTTGAACTTCGCCGTAAAGCTGCGCGCCAATATTTGTTGGGGCGCCGGAGGATCAAGGGTGGGCCGCTTGCAACTCGTTCGTGACCTTGGCCATCTGGTGAAACGTCTCTTGCCGATCCGGTTGACCCGAGCAGCACCTGATTCGCGCTCTCTCTGTCGAGCATCCCGCGACCAGTTTCCTGATCTGCTGCGCTTGGTCGCCCAAGCGGCTCCAAAATCGCTGAACCAGGCTTGAACGGCCTTCCGCCTTCCGATTTGGCCCGGACGATTGGGCTTGTGCGGGACGAAATCTTCGCCGGTTTCCCGGCTCTCCCGCAGGCCTCTTCCCTGATCAACCATTCTGTCAAATCGGCTGATATTGGAAGCAAAAAGGGTCCAATTGTCATCCCCGTTATGGAGTTTTCCTGAGGATAGGATGAAGAAAATTTACAATAGTGGCGCATCGGTTTAAGGGTGTGGTTCGGGAGCAATCACAATTGAGGAAAAATACTCGTGAAAAAATTACTAGTTTCAGTGCTGGCACGAGCCTGATAGCCCGGCTGTTCATACAAGGGCGCGGACCCATGACGGTGATGGCAAGATCACGGCCGAAGAAGTGGCGGAATGAATGAACAGAGTGACACTCGAGCCGGCGAATGGGAAAATAACCGGTCAAAATAGCTCGATGTAAAAGTCGAAGCTTGCCAGAAGGCACGCCAGCCGATATGAAGGACAGTAAATGAAGGGCAAGCGTCTCACCGAGCTCAAGTCCTGCATCACCAAAGGAACAGAAGCGTGAAAATCCGGTGCGCGCCATTTTTTTGCTGCGCAGGGAAAACCAGTGGCGAGTCACAAAATTTCAAACATGAGCGGCGGGCCGTACCTCCAAATGTCCTGCAGCAATATGGGCGGTGCATCCCGGCGACGTTTGACCGTGACAATGGACGGTCAATAATGGAACGCCAGCGCTATGAAATGACCACCTGGAGACGAACGTGGGCGCAGCCGTATGCCAAGTGAAATTTTTCTCCACGATCAGCGCAAAACGCTTCGGCGATTGTCCCGCGGGATGATTTCTGGCTTCACGAAAACAAACGAGACAAGGCGAGGGGCGTATCGCACCTGCCTTTTTTTTTGTCGCCGATCGCCCACTGCGCAATGCTTCCGTGACGATGACCCGCCAGGTCATTGCATCTATTTCTGTGACTGGATTAGGTTTCACTCGAAACCGAAAATCGCCCCCGCCTATGATAATCTGGAGAGAATTAGATGATCGCTTACACCATGCTCGGCACCAGAAAACGACGAAAGACCGGGCTTTTTTGTGCATTTTATGACGCCTTGTTCGAGGAACCGCATCAAAGCGCTGTTAAAACACAAGCGGGCGCCAATTTTATGGGCAAGGCACCGGCGAACGCGATGGCTGTGCATCACATCGCCTTAATGACGAAAAAATGGTGGCGCTGCAATGCGACCGACCGAAGAAGGTTGGATGTGCATATCAGAGCGGCGCGCTCCGCGCCAGGGCCGCCTGCCTAACGAACGGCGATCGCCGACTGGCGCGCGCCGGACATGTTCCTAACGGTGCGTATTTTTTCACCGCGATCCGTATCAGAACAAGACTGTGTCTGCAAGACCAATTTTGCAATCGGATTCCGGTAAAGAATACTAGGAGCGAAAAACCAGAATCAGGATTATGTAACACGTCGGCACCAAAATGATCTCGACAAGCGCGCGCAGCTATTATGAAATGCGCTGCTTGGAGAAACTGGCGCGAAACGGCTGATGGAGCTGGAGGGAAAATGGCTTCAAACGCTTTTACGGGTGTCGATATGACCACCCATCGATTGGCGGCTGACCAAACCGTTATAATGGAGAGCGCAGCGAGCAAGCCCTCAATCACACATCGATCCGCTCCGTAGCAGAACTCGCAGAGTGGAGCCGAGAGGACTATCGAAATAGAGGCCTTCACGTGGGTGGTAGCGACGAAGGCGCGCCCGGTGTCCGCGGCGATGAAGGCCCCAAATGGCATTTTAAACGCCGCCTATTTCCGCGATTCCGACTTCTACACACACACAGAAGGTCACTTTTTAGTCTACGAGCAATATTCATCGTTGTTGCACGGTGAGTGGCATAAGCAATAAAAATAACAGGGGAAAAATTCATAGAAACATCTTTGGCCTTGCTGGACAACCGCCTGATGCTGGACCGCACCTGGTCGCGGCGCAGAAATAAGTTCGACCTCTGCCCGATCTGGCGGCGGCGATCGGCAGCGGATTTATGACAAGAACTAGAAGCGCTGTTTTCTCGATTTTCAAATCAAAACCCGAACTGTTCCTATAAAGGAAACCCGACCGCCGCGTCATGCGCGATAGAAAATGGGCGCGAATGCGGGTTTACCGTCACCGCGAAAAAGTCGCGACACCGGCGTCGTCGCAGGATGAAAAAATGGCGAAGGTCAACCTGATAGCTGCGCGCGGAACATGGACCGGGCCCTGCCGCTGTAGAAGACAGCGGCTGGACTATATGTTCGACCGCGAAACAGGTCAGCATCGACGGCGAGGAAAAGCCGGTCATGCACGTGCGGCCAATGAATGTGCAATATCACCAGTCGCTGATCCGGCACCGCGCCACCAGATGGGGCCAGAAGGACCAGTGGGGCCGGTTACTTTGGTGCTAATCGCGCAGCCGGCCGAGAACGGATTGCGGCGCGCACCAAGACTGAATGATGGAGACGATGGCCTCTAATATCCACGTTTCCCCAAGCCTCGATTTTGCGCTGGCATTTCCAACGCTGTCGGCTGACACGCCGACCGACAGCTTTCATCGCGGAAGGCAGTTGAAGAGCAGCTCCTGCTCGACAGCGTCCCCGATTCATTTGTCCACTGGGGTCGCGCACACGCGCATCCCCGGCATCGTGGCAAGGACCGATCGGTGATGGGCGCGCAGAGTCATGCAATGGAATCTGCAGACGATTATCAGCCGGGAAATCGCGCCGCTCAAACCGGCGTCATTATGCCTGGGTTCGGTTCGTCCACAGCGGCTTCAAGCATAATATCATTTCCGACAAAGGCAGTGGAATGCAGCTGACGTCGGCTCGATGACGAGGACAACGCGGGCAAAATTGCTCGGAGGTGGATCAGCGCATTGCAACCATGTCGGCCGGATGAATGGCCTGCCCGAGGACAAGCCTGCCCGAAGTATTGTGTCGCAAGAGAACGACCCCGGCCAAATTAAATGACGCAGCGCTGACCAAAGCGGTCAAAAGCGTATTTTGCCGCGCGCTTTGGCGAAGAC
>Ga0163217_1108312_pt1 | contig 10099 bp, 14 predicted proteins | sample SynspAceP_FD_185933 | JGI IMG/M metagenome (GOLD analysis project Ga0163217, IMG submission 185933) | Saline lake microbial communities from Ace Lake in Antarctica - Synechococcus sp. Ace-P (PacBio error correction) | ecosystem: Environmental > Aquatic > Non-marine Saline and Alkaline > Saline ...
GAAAGAGGAGAGATCTGGCCAGAGGCCGCGCCATGGCTTGCCCCCTCCCAGGGGGGGCCCCCGGGTTTGGGTTTTTATTATGTGTTTGTTTTGTTTTTGTTATTTTCGCCCCTTCCCCCCCATCCCTTCGGGGGCCCCCTTGTCCCAAGAACCATTGGCCTGCCTGGAGGCCCCCGGGTGGGCAAACCCCTTCGGGGTAAAAACCTCCGCGCCCCAGCCTCCCCAGGATCAAAAAGCCCGGAAGCGGGCCCCCCAGAAAAAGGGCGCTTTGCCTTCTGGGGCACTGGCCGCGAAGGCGCCTTGGGGCCGGCGCCGATAGCCCCGGTGAGCAAGCGGCAAATAGCCCCCGAGGCCCGCCCGACGATTGCCGTCCAACGCCCCGCCCCGGCACGCGCCCGACCCTCCAGCCCCTCCGGCGGAATCCCTCGGCGAGAGGGGCGTGTGGTCTCCCGCAGGGCATGGTCTGCTCTAGGCCACCGGCTAGAGTCCGAACTAGAGTTGGGGCTCACTCCCATCGAGCCGAGACGAAGCGCTTCCGAGACCTGCCGCTTCTTGCCCTATGGGGCGTTGGGCTTTTGGGAGGGTCGCCAGGCTCGCTCGCGAAGTGTCTGCGTGCCTTTTGCCGTCGTTGGCTGGGTGAGAGGTCTAGCGATTCGGTGCCAAATCGGCGGGCGGCCGAGCGCGGCTCTCGCGGGGGCGCGGCACGGGCAGGCGCAGCGCTCTACGTACTGGCTCGGTTGTCGGCTTCGAGCCGGGATGCGGAAATCGGCAGAACGATTTGCTGATTACGGAGCGGCAGGCCGGGTGTCACGGCGATCGTGCCAGCTTGTCCGCGGTCCGGGTATAATTACGGGCGGCGCCGTTGCTAAAAGGGCGTATCGGAGGGAGTCTTCGAGGGGGGAGAGTTTGTCATCGAGCAGGGCATCAGCCCACAAGCACGCGGGAATCCCGGTTTCTTACCGCTCCCCAGCCAGCGGCGTGCCTGCATGCGAACGAGTAGGAGCGTATGCCGGCCGTGGAAGCGGTTTGTCAGGAGGCATGACCGTGCCGATCAAGGGGCCGCTCACGGGCTCCGCAGCAGGGCCAGGGTGCCGAATTGGAATCTTGGGCAATACGCACGCCACCGAGCGCCTTTTGCGAAGTCGGCCCACAAGCAGGGCAGCTGGGGCCGCCGCCCAGGACTGGGCGCCAGGCCAGATTTGGTGTAAGTTGTCGCGGGCATGCTGGCAGGTTCTACAACTCCACCGGGCTGGCCGGCCCCGCTGCCAGCACCTAGCCGTCCGCCGGATAGGGAGTTCCCTGAGGCTGGCCAGGCCCTGGCGGATCTGCCTGGCCAGCCGGGCGCGGAACCAGTCGCGGTAGTAAAGTGCTGCCGCTGGGGCGACCCCATCCGATGAGCCCATGGTGAAATCAGCTCGCTGCGGCTTATCGCCCTGGGGCTTGAGCAGGCACCGGATTCATCGCACCCGTCCGGCTCCAGGCCGCGCCCAGGCCTGCAAATGGGCTTGGGCTGTAGGGCCATCTCGCCGCATCGCGGTCGGGGGACCTCAGGCATTGGAGGCTCATCGGTTTCACTGCCCCTTGAAGGGCAGGGGGGCTGCTGCACCGCGGCGGCGCAGCGACTCGCAGGCAGAGGCCGCCGCTGTCATCGAGTGATTTGTCCAGGCGCCACTGCTGGTGCCTTGCAGCAGGCCCATCAGGGCGTGGGGATGCCCGAATGCTGGCGGGACAGCTCATAGCGGGGGCCCGTGACGGCGCAGTTCTGGTGGATGCCGCTCCGGCCAAGCGGGGGCCCCCTTGGGAACTACGCAGGCCAGCCCGGCCACCAGCTCACGCCCCAATCGCGTCAGCCCGCGACGCGCTCAGTCGCCAGGCCCCTGGGGCATCGCTCTCACGGGCGGAGCAAGCACTCGAAGCTTGATCAAGCCGCAGAGGAAGATATCTGCCTCGCACCCGGTCGGGACACCATTCGAGACGAAACAGACCTCGCCAATCGGGCGTTGGCCAAAGGCCGCCTGCGCTGCTGATCGCCCTCGCCGCTGCCACCAAGCGCATAGAACGTCCGCGAGAAGGGCAGACAAGCGCAGCGCTGGCGGGCACGGCTGAGCGAGCGGGCGTCACTGATAAGTGCAGGACTGCTCTGGGGGAATCGCGTCTCCATCCACGATTTCCTATTGGATAACCGGCAGCGACGGTTCGAGGATGACAGCACCGTCCCTGGCTGCATGGACGATCTGCCGATGCATAGGGACTCTCTTGCTCGCTTCCGGCCTCGGCGGCGCGCCGGCCGACCTGCGGAGCGAGGGGCCGGCCATTGGCCGCCACAGGGCCGCTAGGCCGTCAGTGGCGTTTGACGAAGACGCGGAATGCGGCTCGGGGGCGCCTCAGTCGTGGCAGCAAGAGCTACGGTGGTGCACGGCGTGGCCAGGGCGAAAGCCGAAGCGGCTGGCCGGAGCCGGAGTCCGGAGTGAGGAGCTGTGGGTGCTGGGTTGCGATTCCGTGCTGGGTACTTTGACAACGAGGTGTTTGTGCAAGCCCTGTCGATGCCGCTCGCCGAGGCGAGCCGGCGCTGGGCGAAGGACATGGGCGGGCCCAGTGGGCGGAGCTCCACATGGCCGGGCCCCACTGCCTGCGCGCGGGCCGGCCGTATCTGAGGCAACCCTGCAAGGCTGACCACAGTGACCAACCAGGGTTCGAAATTCGCGGCCGCCCAGCGAGCCGAATTGACAGCTATGTGGCCTACAGGCGAACCATGTTGCACGGCGCCGGTTGGGGTTTTGCGCTTGAAGGCCGCGGTGGCCCCTAACTGGTGGAGGGCAGATTGAGGAGCGCTGGCTGTCAGCAACGGTGAATCGGCTGAGCCTGGCCGTGTCTGCGGCCGGGTTGGCAAGAAGAGTCAGCCGTCCAACGAAACAGGTTGCCTGGAAGACGTCCTGAGGGAGGAAGTTGCTGGTTGGGGTGAATCGCCTGGCTGCTGCCCCTGCGGCCGCCCTGGTTTCCAGCTTTGGATTCCGGCGATTGACAGTTGCATGATCATCCCGAGCGGAAGGCCGACCGGCCCCAGTTGCGGTTGCTGATAGCTTGGGCGGAGCCTGAGGACAGTTGTTGGCGCTCCCGCATCACCAGCCGTCCTCCGCGGTTGAAGAAGCTTGTTCGCCGTCCATCAACTGAGCTCTCACGTTGTAGGCGGTCCATTGGAGCGTTTTTCGCGCCGATCTGAGCCTTGCAGGAAGCCCGTCGAAAAGGCCACGGTTTGCCTCCGGAGAGCTCCACAGGAAGCGGCTGCCTTGGGCCGGATTGCTGCGAGCCGTTTGTGTTCCCCAGGCTCCGTTGCTGGCGAACAGTGTTGCCTGCTTGAGCTGCGTGCTGACGTTGCTTGCCTCCCCGCCCAGTCATCCCAGCAGGTTTTGGCTTGGCGCAGATCGCAGAATGCTCCATCGCGCACTTGAAACTGATTCGAGCGCCCTGTTTTTGCCCGACTGAGTGAGAACTCAGTTCACGCTCGCGTAAGCTGCCGCAAAAATTCGGCGGGGTGAGCGCAAAGAAAACACCCTTGGGCGGTGTAAGCACCTCCCTGGCAGGCAGATCGCAAGACCACGCCCTTGGCGGGGAAAATCGATCGTGGCTGGCTCTAAGGCAGCCACATGGCGAGCAAGGCCAAGGGCAGGTGGCCGTAACATAGGCAAGGACGCGCCGGGTGAATGGAGGAGAGGACGGATCACACGGCGTGAGATCCTTCAACGTGAGGAGCGATCGAGGTCGATCATGTACCGGTGTCCGCAACTGTTTCGTCCTCAAAGGCTGAGTGAATGACAAGGCTGGTCCTGGTTTCTGGCCTGACCTCTGATCTGTTCTGCCCAATGAAACCCCCGCAAATGCGGGGGTAAGGGGGTGAATGAACCCTGAACGAATGAACGTTGACACAGTTGGATGGTTCGCCGAGATCAGTCGACGATCAGGGCTGGCCAGGGTTGGGCTCGGCCTTGCCGGTCGATCCCTTGTCTCGAAACCCCCCCGGCCGCTGCGGCGCGGCGCGGCCCGCATGCCAGAATTGAGGGTGACCGTACCTAGTAAAGAAAGAAGGCGTCGCAGGAAGCTGAACGGGGTGGCAAGACGAGCTTACTGACGTCAATCGTTAATATCGAAGTTCACGCGAGTTGGGCTCGGTGATGATGGCCGGGCCGCACGGAGTTGAGGGAGGCGTTTCGGAGCGTGGGGTCAGTATTCACGCGCCCGGCGCACTTGCCAGGGCTGAGATGTGCGTTCTGAGCGTTGTCGAGGCTGAGGCCATTCGGGACCCCGCAGAGGCTCGACGCCGAGGGGGCCGCGGAAGTCCCAGGAAAACGCCATGGTGTTTCGAGCACCACCGAAGATGATTTCAGGACATCACCGTGGGGAGCGCATCGCAGAGTACTTTACCGCAGGGCGGTGGGCCCTATGGCGACCCGAGCGATGTTGGCACCGAAAGTGAGGCGTTGGTCACGCAACCAGGAAGGTGAAGCTCTGGGCCTGGCGAAGACTCGGCAATGTGGTGGGAGCCGTAGAAACTGCCGGAGGGAATAGGCGGGTGTTGTTGAACCAGATGAAGGGTTGTGAAGCGATCGAGCTTCATCAGGCTCAAAGGCGCCGAAGGCTGTAAGTCTCAGGTGTAGGGTCGTCTCACCGTTCCAGCTGAAGGCCGGACGCCCCAGCCGAAGGGCTGTGGTGATTCACATGCCAGAATGCTCAGACCGTGGTAAGAAGAATGTCAGATGCCAAGGCCCGAGGCGCGAGATTTGTTGGCGCACCGATGATGGGTCGTCCATTGAATTTGACACCTGGATGAATGCGCAGCCCTGCGCCACACAAACGGAGCGGCGGTGAAATAGCGCGAAGATGGCACGAGGCAGGGCTCAAGGTGGGTTGGTGATCATTGCGCACGGTCACCGGGACCACCCGGTGCGGCCGGTGTCGTAAGACACCGCCGAGAACGATGGCCTTGAAGCACCAGCAGCAGGGCGCGGTACGCCCCAGAGGATCAGGGTGCATAACAATGATGTTTGGGTCATCTGGGTTCTTGTCACGGCCAGTACCTGGGAGAAGAAGGAGGTAAAGGTCTCCAACAGCTTTCAGGGCCACGCAGGGCGTGATGAATAGGGTCCGCGAGGCCAAGCAGGCGGAGCTGGATCAGAGTGCGCAGAACAACACGACACAAAAGAAGGGGATAGAGGCGTGGTGACTTCGCCGTCGGGGGCCGGACGCCGTAGCCAAGGGTGGGCGACGTGCGGAGACAGGATAGGCCTGCTCGTACACTACGGGCGTGTATCGAGGCCTGTAAGTGACTCACCTCCTGAACAGAATCATCCGGCGCCTGCCCAGAACACCATCAGGCCGGCGTGGGCCACGTGGGCACGCGACGCAGTTTCGCCGGAGAGATTGATCAGGGCGGAGCATGTGCCTGCCCACCAAGGCGCGTAGCGGTGGAGTCAAGATCCTTTGCCGCCAATCGGCAAACAAGGGGAAAGGATTAGAGAGGCGTTAGCCACGGGGGAGGACCTCTTCAGGGAAGACGAAGTTTTTCATGGGGCTTAGGTCTGCGGTGCCATCCAGTCACGCCAGGCCTTTCATATTCAGAACAGAATGTTCTCGTGGTAGAAGGTCTCGAATTTCCGGGTCTTCCAGCCCCGCCGGATCTCCTGGCTCACAAAGTCATCACGCCACGCAGGTTTCAGCGCCAGGCGAATGATGCGCGATGCTGCTGGTACACAGGCCCAATCAACAGGCACGAACAACATGAAGAAGCTGCGCCAGGCGCTTGTTGAGAACGCGAATCCCAAAGATCTGGCTCCAGAAACGGTTGGCCGTCACCATCGAGTAGGTCTTCTCTCTTCCTGCGTCGGCTCAAACGCCTTGAAAGGTGTTCGGACTGATCGGAATGCCTCAACAGCGTGTTCCTCCACCGGTGGGCGCCGTGGCTGGCGCACAGCAGCGCAACCGCCCAGAACCGCTGCCGACCGCCCCATCATGCGTTGAACGGGTTTCAGGGTCCAGTTGTGGAAGCCCTGCAGAAAGCAGCAGGAAACGGAAGATCGGCCCGGCCACACCCACGAGCTGCGGCGCGAAAGAACCAGCTGCTCTGACCCAAGTGGGAGATCAGGAAGACGCTCACGAACACCCGCGATCGGTGCCGGGAGAAGGCAATCGGTTGTAGGGGCGGCATGCCCACCAGGCGAGCAATCTCGAACTGAACGCAGGCATGAAGCCGGATGCAGCGAGAAAGCGCGTGCAGCGCCCGACGAATGGCCAGATGGCCACACCCAGCTGCACCCAGCGCAGACCAAAATCGCCCTGGGCTTCCGGGCCCACAGAGCAGCAAGCAGGCTGTGGCCATCGCATCCGGGCCGGGGTGCTCACGCGTGCGGTGAGAAAAATTGCAGCCTTCCAGGTAAGCTGCTGGCGATCCCGTGGGTTGTATCCACGAGGTGCGAAGGTGGGTGCCGTTCAGCCAGCCGCCCGGGCCAGGTAGCGGGGGAACAGCAGCAGGCCGGACAGCCCACAAAAACGAAACGGTCGCGCTTGAGCCAGTCACGAGGACGTAAACCATCCCCGGGCTGCTGGCGCGCGCCCTAGAGCAATCGTCATGGGTGCATAGGCAGGTCGGAAACCCGCTTGCGATGAAAATCCCGGCGATGGTAACAATCTGGGAGGTGGTAAGCGGGGGACCTTGCAACGGCCTGACCATCGCCGCGCAGCCAGGGTTTTGGTATTTCCTTCACCATTCAGGCGGCCCCGATCCTGCGGCCCCGCCCGAGGGCTGCGCCGGGAAGGCGAAGATGGCAGGTCTCCGCCGCTGCCTGCGTCCCCCATGGGCTTCGGTCTCCTCCTCGCCGCACTCGCGCCCCGGCCACCGGCTGGGCAATTCCTCCAGGTGCTTCGATCAGGCGGTGCTGGGACTCACCTGGCGGCCTCGATCTTGGTTGTCGCCCTTGGCTGTGACAGCCGGGCGGACAGGCCGGTTTTCCGCCTGCTCGCCAGCCTCTCCAGCAAGGCTGGGGGATCGACTGATGCCGGATCGGGCCCACACCGTCCGCTGCCCTGTCCTGGGTTTCCCCAGGGGCTAGTGATGGGGGCCTACGGATCCGGGCGGACGCTGTTGGTGCTTCTCTCACACCTAACCTCTGGGGGGTGGATCGCTATCGGATGTGTGCCGGCAGCAACCGTGTCGATCTAGCCAGTGGCACCCGCCCTATGCCCATTCAGTCGGTGCGGGGCTTTCGCCAGAGTGGATTCGTCTTCGGACCCTGGCCCTGCGCGACAATCCAGGGCGGTCAAGGGGGAGTGCGCGTGGGGATCTATCCCCGCCGCCCGCTGCTTGCGCTTGCAGGGCCGCGCGAATCTACTCCCTGACGCCGGTCGGCGAACCCCTTCCCCTGGGCCGAACTCGAGCAGGAAGCGGTGCTGAGCTGGCTCGTTTGTCCTCAAGGTGCCGCCTGGAGGCGGTCCGAATCCAAATGGCGAATCTTCTTTCCCCCGCGTTCTGCTCGTCGGCTTTTGCTGCTGTTTCTTCTGCCTTGGGGTCACGGCCTGCGCAGCCGATCCGGTCAAAGGCTCCATCGGCGTTGCGAGCCGCAACCAGCCCCTGCCTGAGCGGCCAGGCCCCTGGTGCTCCTGGCAGACCCGCCGCGGCGAGGTGCAGTGGTTTATGGATGATTGGTGGTGTTTCACTCGATCGGTGAGGCGGGCGCCCGCTGCAGCAGGCACTTTCGTTTGCCTGGTGCGACCGGGGCACCTACAACAACACCGTGTTCACCGGGTGGTCGCGAACCTCGCCCTTCGTGGTGCAGGGCGGGCGATCCCCGAGTGCCGATGCCAAGGTGCCGGCCAACCTGTACGGAACCGGCAGTTTTTCTTGATCCCACCAGCGGCCAGGCCGCTTCGTGCCGCTGGAGATCGCAACTCCCAAAGGCGAGGGCGGAAACCCGCTACGGGCCAGGAGCTTGACCCAATCCCGCTGAGCTGGGGCAGCTGCGCCTGCCAACAAGAACGCGGAGCGATGCCTATGGAACCCGCTCGGCCTGATCCCAATTCGGCCAGCGCCCATTTCTATTCGGCTCAAAACCCCTGGTGGAGCTCGATGGCCGCTATGCGGTGTTTCGCCGTGTGGTCAAGGGCCTGGAGGTGGTGGACAGATCCGCCAGGGCGACAAGCTGGTCAAGGCCACCGTCGGAGGGCGGGCGAGCTGGTGGAGGGCAAGCCCCCTGAGAGAGCGGAGCCTACAGGCCGGCACCCCGCCTTGCCTGACGCGCTGATCTTCAGGAAGGCCGTGTTCACGCCTGAGGCCCCGCTCCAGGGCCACCTGCGGTGCGCAACGATCTCGAGAATTCCGTACTTTCGAGAATCTGCTCCAAGGCCACCAACTTTGCCTGGAATCCCCCACCACCTCAAGGATCAGGGCGTGGAATTGAGACGCTCGATCACATTGGCGGGCCGGGAACACCTGCATCAGTTGAGGATTTCGGAGCGTGCTCCGGCGGTGCCGAGACCTTCACCAACATCCAGTTCCGCTCCACCGAAGGAATCGTGGGTGGAGGTCGATCATATTGAGCACGTTGTGACCAACTGTTGAGTTGCTTTTGGTCATCTGCTGCAGGGTCGACTGATCCCTTCCACCCCCATGGGTGCGCCGGGACACCCCTTTTGCCTTCGGCGGCCCACCGCAGGCTCTCGATGTTTGAACGCCGCGCTGGCAACAGACGGAGATTCCGCTGAGGGCGCCTGATTCGTCGTCAACCAGCACGGGAAAGGGGTGTTGCTTCAATGCGCGCTCGCTGGGCCCGGAAATCCTGAGGCCAAAATTTACGTTGCGTGCCTTCAAGGCGGCTCAGCCAGGGATGCAGCTGCTGGCTGAACTCGCTGGGGCTTCGTCGTGGGGCAATTGCCCCACCCTTCAGCAAGGTCAGTTCGAGATCGCTTTTGTAACGCACCAGTTGGCGCGAGACTCATCGCACCAGCCGGTCGCCCTCGCCCCAGAGCACCAGCAGGGCTGCTGCAATGCGGCCAGCAGGGCGGCGGCGGTGGCCTTGCCGCTGGCCGCAACGGCCATGCCGAGTGCTCGCAATGCCCCGCAGCGCCCAGGAGGCGGTGGGCCGGCGGGCCGGGGCGGCAATCAGCTGACGCAGTTCGCTGTCGCCATCACGGCATGGCGGTAAGCGGATTGATGCCGAGATCGAGCAGGGGAAGTGCGGGCGATCAGCTGAGGACAGCAATCTCCAGACGGGCCAACAGCCGCAGAGCAGATCACCACCAGCCGCTGCAGGCCGTCGCCGCCAGGGGGGCCGGCGCCGTGCGGCACGGCGACCAGCAAGGTGGGTCCAAGGCAAGGTGGCCGCGCAGCGGCCGCACCAGGCCCCGGGAAAGAACACGGCGCAGCTGAGCGCCACCAGTGGCCGAGCGAATGGCCCCACCAGTCACAGCCGGTCTGCCCCACCTCTTCGCGAAAGGCCTGCACCTGGCGGCGCCAGAGGCGATTGTCGAGGCGGCGGCCGGCGGGCGGAATCGCCGAAGGCCGATCAGGTCGAGGCATAGACCGCACCAGCCGGCGCCCGCCAGCGGACCCGCCGTGCGGCGCCAGTGGCCTGCTGCCACAGCCAAAACGTGAAATCAGACAGCAGGGGCGGAGATGGGCCTGGATTGCCGAAGCTGCGCCAGTGCAGGCCATCCCCTGGACCACCTGCCAAAAGCGCTGTTCGCCCCAATCGATGCCGGCTCGTTGCGACAGGCTGGGCAGAGGGAAGTTAGAGGTCTACGACGCGGAGCCGATCCGACGCAGGAGGACTCTCACTATTGCGAAGCTTCCGCCGGTGGCCGTCTCGGCAGCGGCTTTTTTCAGGGCCAGCTCACGGGCCGTCGCGGGGATCTTGGGCGTGCTCCTGGGCGCGCCAGCCTGGCGGGCTGGCGGCCCCGCCTGCGGGGGTTGCTCGACCTATGGCCGGCTGCGGCATTCGCGCCCTGCGCACGGCCAGGAAAGCCAGGCCGAGCCTGGTGTGGGCCAATGACGCGACGCCCGCCCGCTTGGCTTGCTTCAGGCCAAACCTGCCCCGACGGTGCGGGCTGCGGGCTG
>Ga0163217_1115022_pt1 | contig 10099 bp, 5 predicted proteins | sample SynspAceP_FD_185933 | JGI IMG/M metagenome (GOLD analysis project Ga0163217, IMG submission 185933) | Saline lake microbial communities from Ace Lake in Antarctica - Synechococcus sp. Ace-P (PacBio error correction) | ecosystem: Environmental > Aquatic > Non-marine Saline and Alkaline > Saline ...
GAGAAAACCAGCTTGAATTTTTGACTTTGTTTTGATCATCATCATTCCCAGAAAAGTAACCAAAGTGAACCCATAAAAATTCAAATAAATCACTAAAAAAATTGAGTCAAACCATACGTCAAAGCCGAATTCAAGAGCCCAAATAAATGGTAAAAATCATAAAGATAATCACTAGGGAAAATCGGAAAAGCAAAGGTCCATACTTACATGATCTTTTCCACCGGAGCCACCATTTTCTGATTGGTTTTGGTAGTTGTATGTTTGACTCTACTTTGAAAAGTTTTCATTGATGACTCCTCCGAAAAAGCCCCATAAAACCTTTAAAAACCAAAAAAAAAAGCCTCTGTCCCAGATAACACGTAACCCGAAGATGAACCACGAAGAATATTTGAAAAGACGCTGATTATTGCGGTAATTGTAATAGATCAAACACAAGGCTAAAAAGATAAATCCCACCCCCACTTCCTGATTTCAAATAGCGCAGAACTCATAGATCTTGCGGGAAAGGCAAAATAGGAAGGCGAGCGTAATACCCGAAATATAACCTTCAGGTCCCCGCTATTTCGCTGGAGTTTCCAACCCAGGTGAGTGCTCTTTGTTTCGATCGGCAGTCTAACTTTGTTCTCATCCATAGTTTTACCCTAATTAAGCCATCAAGCCAGGTTTAAAGTCAGCCTGTTTTTTTCCCTGCTTACAATAAGGTTCTCGTCGGAGCAATTATTGAGCTTCACTTTTAGCCCTGCTAATTGGATATAAGGTTGAAGATTATCTGCAAATCGAAGGGAAAGCACATAGGTATTTTCGATTTAATCCTGAAAAAGGAAATAGGATCTACCTTGGCTTTTCGACTTGCTTCCAAATGTCTGATCGAGCACAAAATTGTTTTCCCTTCTGTAGTCTGTAAAAAACTGTTACTCTAGCTTCGCTAAGAAAAAACGCAAACTTCCTCATTGCGAATGCCTTGAATCTTTTCCCCAAACTTCACCAGAAACCGACTTTTGAATGCCTGATGCTTTTGAGCCGACAACCATTTTTTGATCGCTTCAAGTCTAATTAGGCTTAAGTTGAATTGGTCTTGAATTGCGATGATCGAAGCTAAATCTTCTGGATCTACTGGCCTTGAAGTATGTAGTCCAATCGCAATTTACCTGAAATCTTGTCCATAGTGGTCGTAGGCGTTTGTAAAAATAATGGGTGTTGGATCAGTTACTTTTTTCGAAGATTTCGAAGCTGATTCATCGGCAAGTGTATGTCCGCAAATAGATAGAATCAGGGCCTGATTTTCTGAAACCATTTAATGGCTTTTTTAACGGAATCAATATCTTGAATTATTCTGCATGTTCAAATGGCCACCTATTAACCTTATCACTCGATTTGCGGCTTGTCTTTCATCTTCAATAATCAAAATCTTCATGTGGTAACTTTAATAAAAGGCAGTCGAACAAGAATTCACAGCGTTGGATTAACATTAATCTGACGATCACTAAGATGTGATAGCGCTTTTTGATATTAGCAAGTCCAAATTGCCTATGGGATTGTTTCGGATGTTGGTTGGATTTTGGCTGATAGTATTACTTATCCACAATTCGTCCTGCTAAAATCGATCCGATGGAAAGGGGATTTTCCTGACTAGCTTCAATTGTGTTGATGGCATTTCAACAAAAGTGTGTAAATGAAAAGTGGGGGTAAATAAAAAAGTTCTGAGCAGTCGGTTCCTTGATTGAAAATACAAGATTGTCCTTCAAAACGGATTTTTTGCAGTTCGGGTAATTTCGTGCAAACAGTCTAGTTCTTTTTCTAAAGGGGACTAATCTCCTGCTGCACCTCTTAAACATAGCGGTAAGATCTTGGACAGCTTCAAATAAATTCAGCTGATCGATCTGCATCTTCATAGACAAGATTGGAAAGGACATTTTAGGGAGTTTAAATAAAAATGGGGATCATGATCCTCAGACTTTGATTATTGACTTGCCAACATCTCCGGATCGAAGCTTTTTCTCTTCCGTGGCTGATTTTCCATTCTAAAACCCAAGATTTCCTAGTGGTAAAAAGAGACATAAAAAATGAAAGCAAATAATCATTGGTAGCTTGTAGAAATTGACTCAAATAACGTCAACTGAACATTCCCTAAGTTGACAATTACCACAAAAACCATCCAATTGAAAAATGGCGATAATGAAATGTGGCCACAAAGCAGTAAAGAACCATTAAGTGACTATGGTTAGGATTAGCGTTTGACAGGTTGCTTTTGATCCGGAGATTCTTGGCTCAAAAAATCTTCTAACTCTACTCCCTCCAAAGCTTACACGAGAAATGAGGAAAAGAAAACAGTGAAATCTTCACGAATGATAAATAATCCCTCCCATGTCAGCAGACAACTTGGGCAAAGAAAACCGTCAAATAGTGGCAATTAATAAATAATTGCCACGAATTTTCGGTAGGGCTAGTCCAAATTCCATTTCGTTTGTATTTCTTTTTTCTCTAGGGTAAATCGCATAGCTTGGAAGATAAATAAAACATAGCAATCCCTTCAAAATTAATGATGAAAGGATTTGTCTTGAAATATAGATTGTGAACAATTAAATGAGAATTAATTAACAATTCTTCTAATTAAGCTACCATTTGGATCTTCCCATGTAGGAAGAAATAGGTCCTCTGAGATTTTGCTCTTCCTGCTGTATATAGGTAAAAATACTCATTCTTGCCATTCCACATGCTTTATCAGGAACCGGACCCCAAAAATCTGGACATCCCAGTTCCCATCGGGACATCAAGTTAACTGCTCTTGGTTTTGACCTGTCTTGAGCGATCGCCTTTCCAAAAAGCTCCATTACCTGTGGACTAGACCTTTGACTCTGACTTCAGGAATCGAACGCTACTTTACCCATGTAAGATTTGCCATGCAAAAGCAGTAATGTTCAGAGTTAGCAGGAGAGATTTTAGCTGCTTGCTTCGTAACTCTCAATTGCTTGATCAAATTACCTGTCCTTGTTCAACATCGAATCGAAATGCAGTTTCAAGTTTGAGTCATGCAGCCAATAGTCAAGCGGTAACCTTCAGGCCTCATTAGCGCCTGCGATTCGCAAAATAAAGCGTTATTAGTTTTTTTTTTTTTTTTTTTTTTTTTTTTTTTTTTTTTTTTTTTTTTTTTTTTTTTTTTTTTTTTTTCTGCTTGGGCATCTTCCTGAGTTTGATTTGAATTCTTTTCCGATTTGCTTGAGCAATAGCTTCTCAAATGCAGAAGATGAAGGCTAGAGCAAGAGTTATCCACATAAGAGATAAGTCGATTTTAAGATGACTTTTCATGATTCTTTGATTTAAAGGTTGTTTAAACTTGATTTGCTGTTTTTGTCTTTAGAAAGTGGTAGAATATGCCCAGAAATTAGAAATCTGGCGCAATCTTGTCCTGAGGAATTTGGATTCGAATATGCTTCGGTATTGCCTTTGGGCTGAAGGGATAAGCCAAAACATTGTCTCGCCGCAGCACATTGGTGCAGGCCTAAATGGATATTACATTTGCTTTTGGTAAGGTAACTCCAGGAAAACTTTAGATTTTGAAAGCTCTTGGTTTTGGCATTCATTTCGGACTATCCACATTTGGAATTGGTGAAAGAATAACCGTCAATTGTAAAGCGAATGAAGCCCCGATTAATGATTTGAGCGATGGGAGCAAAAATGCTTGATAACACACCGAAAGATTATGTTTCGAGCAAAGCTTGGCTGGACTTCAAGTTTGATTAGTGGTTAAAGCTCCGCTTGCTATCCACCAAAGCTGTAGGTAATCCAATAGTCAGTAATCCTTAACTGTCCCTTTCGATCTCTGAAGAAGAAGTCAATTCCTTGGCCATAGCCGAACCACCATTTTCCTAGGCCAGTAAGGATTATCTTAAAGCACCTTCAAAATTGACCAACTGAAAATCCTATGACTTATAGAAGGTCTCTGCTCGAAGTGAAGCCATCTTTGGTAAAGAGGTAATTAAGATTAAGTGATTCGACTTCCGATTTTGAAGTTTGGGTCAGCACCCGAAAGTTTCACAGGTAATTGATGAAAGCTTCCCGCTGCAAACGACCAATTGAACCCTTAATCTTTAATTCGGTAGGCAACGAGAACCTTGGGTCTAGCCACTCTTCTTCAGATTACGGCACTTTTTCCACCTCTCAAGCCTGCCTCTAAAAACCAGATCTTTATTGAGGTAGAAATCCATTCGGTAAAAAGGTAGGTTTCTCGATCGTCGAATTCCCTAATCCAGCCTTTTCGAAGTTTTTTTTTTTTTTTTTTTTTTTTTTTTTTTTTTTTTTTTTTTTTTTTTTTTTTTTTTAGGTTTTTTTTTTTTTTTTTTTTTTTTTTCTAATGTTTTCTGAAATAAGGTGCATAAAATGTTTCCACTCCTAAATTTTGCGGAAAGCCCGATCAGAAAAAGTTCCTTTATGTCAGTTCCTTAATGTGGATAAGGTCATTTCTTCGCTCAACTCATCAAGCTTCGTAAGCGACCTTATTCCAGGTTTTTAGAATAGGAAATACCGGTGAAAACCTCCAATCCGTTTTCAGGCCGTTCTTCCCAATTTGCTTGAAGATGCTGTAATCATTTTTTTTAGATCCACCAAAACCTTCGCTGTTCAGTAACGGTGCCAACAGGCTCATTCCTCCTGAATTCCAGTTCGGGCCATTACTTTCAGTAGACCATGTTCTCCGTTTTCTTTTGGGCTGCAACTTCCACATCCCAAGCATTTGGAGAGCTCAAAGTCAATTTCTTGCTTGATCAAAACTTGATAAGGAGCAAGGTTGAAAAATAGTTGGCATTGCCGTACGATGCTTTTGTTTTTCATTTGGCAGCGTGTTGACTAACCTCCTCTCAACGGAAACATGATACTCAAGTTCGGCCTTGACTACGATAGACAAATCTTTGGTGTATGAGTGCCAAAAGCAGAAAAAAGCGCCTGTCCATATTTGCTGAGGATATCCACCAGTACTGAAAAAACGTGCCTTGGCATAAGTTCGGGTGAAATCGGGTCCGAGTTGGGGGACATTACCAGCGTGTTCATGGCCATTCCTACTCGCATGCCCATCGAATAGATGCCCACTTCGCTGGCATCGCCGCTCGGACAAATAAACGACCGTATTTCCAACCGTTACTGGTACCTGGAAGCGTCTGAAATGCGCCCATGATCATCCGCACCATCGCGCTCGGCGTAGTGACGATATCCAACGGTTTTAAAACACCACGAATTTCCCTTGATCTGCAGGCTTCCCATAGTCACCAAGCAGAAGATAGGTCACCGAATTCATTCTGTGGATTTTCTTCTACAAGCGTGATCGTTGCATTCAAGCAGTTTTTCTGATAGTGTGACTGCGAGTTCCTTTGTTTTTGCAGCCTAAAAATTTAAAGACTATAATTTGAATTTCTCGTTTTCCTCAGTGCTGAATTAGTATAGCTTCCAACTGGCATTGCTCGTAGCAGCCGTCGTAGCTGCTTTGAATAAAATATTAACTCCTGAAGGGGCAATCCCTTTTTCAACTCAAGTCACCTTCCCGCTAAGCTCAGTTTGGCCAAAACTGTTGCGCTGATAGGAGTAAGTAGAAAAATATAAGTTTGGCCTTGGTTTTCATTTCGATTTCGTATTTGAAAATCAAAAGTGCTGAAACCAGAACCATTTTTAAAATTAAACCTGAATGAGTGTAGGATTTCGTGACTGAAGTGAAAAATAAGGGGGCCTGAAAGTTTATTTCACATTAGGGTAAAATGGAGTTTCAAGCCTATTGAAGCTTTGTTTTAAAGAATATTTAATTCTGTTTTTAAAGTGCACCTTTTGGACACTAACACCTTTACTTTTATCGAAAGGCTTGTTATCATCATCTCATATCTTGCTGCTGAAGTAAATTAAATAGAATCACAGTGATAAGACCTTGATGGACAGCTGAATTTTGCAGGCCATCAGCAGGAAAGCTCAGCAGCTATGAATTGTATAAGGCTGCTCGGTGGGGATGGTAGAGGATTGTTATTCTTGAAGATTATACACTTAGTCAAAGCTAAAAACGATGTAGTTGGGGTGATGATGTTATCTCTAGGCTGCAAAGCATTATTTTTGTGAGTAATTAGACTTAGGTAAGTAAATGAATAGGATGATACGAATCGGTACCAAGAAAGCCAAGAATAAATTAATTTTATACTTCGACAAGCTCGGAGTCCGAAGATATTAACCATAATGGTGGGGAGTGGGAAAGTCGAGGCCGTCCTTCGCTATACTATTCATTGGCCAGAGAAGCGTAATTTCTTTAATGAGTCTTAAATTCTATCCTAGACGCCAAACGAATACTGATTCGCATCAATGAAGGAACCAAAAAATATCTATTCGTTTTTTCGATGAACCGTAAGTGCGCGCCTTTGGGATGCGCGAAATAATTCCAAATGGGTTTTTGCGGTATTGGATATCATCGCAGTAACTTACCGACCAAGAATGACTATGCGAAAACCCGAAATTTAACTGAAGTACCTAAAAAGCTAAAACTCAAGAAAGAAAATGAGCAGTTGGTTAGTACCACTACCCAACTGAAAATTAACCGCTGCCGACGTAAAAAAATATAAATCTGAACCATCTCGATCGTACGCTGGAATTATTGCATTAGGCAAACTTTCCCATGCACCACGGCCCAATAGATTTATCGAATGGTTTACCTACACTGATGAGACTATAGATGAAAAGTAAAACCAAGGCTTATGCTTTGAGAAGTCCTTTATTGCAATAATCTGAAGTGAGGTAGCTATCAACGGCTTGCACAGCAATACGTGCGTACCCCTTTTGGTGGTTTTGTATGATTTTGCGGCAAATTCAAGACAAAAGAACATTCGAAGGTGGTTTTCAATTGTGCTATGGCTGCGATTTCTTGCTGATTAACCTAGCGAGAATAGAATCAAATGCCTGAAAGTACATAGCCCGAGATTGGTGGAAAAGTAATGTAGAAATGAATATTGCTCAGCCCTTTTATGGAAGGCAATGGCAAGAAGCACTCCGAATTTGCTGGATTTGATCTTGAAGAGGCAGTCTAAAAAAATGCAATAGACTGGAGTAAATAGGGAAATCTGAGTTATATGAATGCCATGGGTGGCAAAGCTCAGGGACGCAGTAAATTAATGGCAATTGCTCAAAATGCCTAACTGACAAATCGACAGTCCGAGAAATTAAAGAAAAGAATTGAACCACTCCTATTACTACGAGGAGTTGAGTAAGTAAGAAGTACCGCTGATGTTCTTTTTTATTTGGAGGTTTGAGCCGGGTATTGTTAATGAGGACTTTCGAAAAATATAAGGTAAGACGAAAGTAGATATTTACTTAAATGGAATTACTAAATTATCTGGCACACCAGCTAATTTGCGTGCCCCTTAATTTGATAAGATTATTTTTGCAAAAATTCCAAGATAAAGGTAAAGCTCGTCCGAACTGCCCTGATCTACTCAAATCACGTAAGACGAATCCAAGTTCCAGTGTTTCCAATTTTGACATCTTCACGACGAAATAATCAGTAAGCTGAAAAGAGGCAGTTGGTGTGCTCGGCTTTCCGACAGATCCTACAAAACAAGCTGATCTCATTCCAACGGCTAGCCTTTGCAAAGCCTCAACAACTAATTGCGAGTGATTTATGGAAAATACCCCACAAAACGCTATTACAAGGAACGTTTTGCGCCTACGATGAATTCCGGCCTTATCAACAAGAAAATCATCGACCGCACACTAGCAGGCAAAGAACAGTTTTGTACTCACTGCTCAACTGGTGGGCAAATCGATGTGTTTTCAATTCCAGCCTTGTGTTTTTGATGGAATTACGATTTGTGTCCTCGCCTCTCATTTCATTAATGAAAGATCAGGTGCGAGGCATTGCACGCCAACCGAATAAAATCAGATTGTTTTTAATAGCTCTATTTTCTCCACAGGCAAAAATGAGTGATCGCCACGAGGCTAAGAATGGCGAAAATTAAGCTGCTGTAATTTATCGCCCAGATGAAATTGGATTTCGGTGAGCCAAACACTTGGTTGAAAAGCTTGAATATAAACTAGTTGCCCAATTGACTGAGGCATCATTGTGTAAGCATGTGGGAACATGAATGTAGACCAAGAATCATACGCCAGCTCAAAGCATTCCGAAATTCCCTACCCGAGTTCCGTTGTTCATGGCTTTTCGACTGCCACTGCGCACAGTCTGCCAGAGCAGATATTGAAATGCAATGGAATTGAAAGACTCCCAAGTTACTTTATTTCCTCTTTTGACAGTAAAAAACCTGAGTAATCGAGGGTAAGAGGCGAAAGTTTCCAAAGAATAAAAACGTTGCAAAAGAAATTGCGCAGTTTGTTTGAAACGAAAAGAATGAAAGTGAAACTTAATCTATTGCCTGAGGCGAAACATACGGAGGAAGTTTGCTGATTATTTGAAAGGGGGAAGGAACATTCGGTGGCATCTTCTATCACGCCAGCGAATGAACCCCGAGAAAAGGAGCGGGGCAAACAGCTTTTTATACATGACGGGGAAGGGGGGGGGGGGGGGGCGGCGCGGGGGGGGGCGACACCAAAATAATCCGTGGCTACGATTGCTTTTGGGATGGGCATGTGACAAATCGAATGTACGTTGGGTGATTTCATTTAATCTCCCCAAAAAATCTTAAGGGATATTACCAAAGATAAATAGGAAGGGCAGGTCGTGAGCGGATTTGCCTTCTGAAAACAGGTTGATTCATAATATGAGTGATTTGTTGTGTTGTATAGTCAGTTTTGCGGTTGGCGGGCAAATTCGCTATGCAAAAAGGATAAACTGAAGCGGATTGTTCAATTGCTGAGGCAAAATCGTGCAGTGCCGAAAAATACCTGCTTCCTATTTTGGAAGAGCATTTGACCAAAGATTGTGGGAATTGTGATGGTATTGACAAATCCACCCAAAAGACTTTGGACGCAGACCGTGTTGGCTCAGAAAAGCACTTTTCCTGGGCATTGCAGGATGAAAGAGAAGGAAGGGATTACGATGTTGATCAATGATTGCGAGCTCTAATAATGGCGGAGGTACAGTGCTGGAGGCTATTCCTCAACTAAAACCTATGGCGTGGGAAACGAGGTTAAAGTTTTATTGATTGGGAGATTACATCATTCAGTTAGCTAATCAAGGCTTTGATCGAGATTATGTATAGAAGAAGGTTCGCCTTAAAAGATTTCACCATTGGATGGAAACGGTACTGACAGGTGAACAAAGCTATAAAATTGACTTTGCCGGTAGTTTCCTGAAGCGAAGAATAAGATGAAGCCCAACCTCCATGTAAAATGGCAGATGCAGGGATAGAAGTGAATTACTGATTTAATATTTACTGCTCGAAGCAGCTGAGGTTTCGATTTCCCAAGGAAGCATTTCCCAGCCTATCTTATTTTTCCAGTGACAAATTCATGAATAGGAAATGGCGGTTGTATGCCGTCATTCAAGAAAATCAGTTCTTGGCTTATTTCCGGTGTGGGGAATGAAACAAGATGGAAAAATACGGCGAAAGAATTTATGCGGGTGATTGCGCAAATTTTAGTTCTTCCCAAAACCAAAAGATAACCGCCAACCTACTCTGGAGACTTTTTGTGCTAATTAATAGAGGGACTTTACACCCGCAGAGATCGCAGCGAAAAGAGATCTACAGATTACACAGTTTCATTCCCTATCTATCGCAAAATTATATACCCGAGGGAAATAGGCGTAAGAATTAGAGAAACTCGGTAGGAAAGTGGTAGTGGATAAGGTAAGGGTCGCGTTTCAAATGAATTGATAGAGAATAGCACTTGAAACCCATTTTTGGAAAACTGAATGAGGAATTCTCTTATGGAGAAATAGGATGAGTTGACTTTGATCCTTAAGAATGAAGTGACGTTGAGGTCGTTCTAGAAACTTAAATTAACCTCGCTATAATTTCGGGAAAATGAAGGCAGGAAAAATGCTTAGGCTGTTTTTTTATTCGAGATTGAGAAGGAATATTGAGAGCATTAGAATAGTTGCCTCAAAATATAATTTTTAAATCATTAAAGTAAAAAATGCTGGAAGAAAATCACAAAAGTTCACATTTTCAAGGGCATGAACTCCCTT
>Ga0163217_1018957_pt1 | contig 10098 bp, 11 predicted proteins | sample SynspAceP_FD_185933 | JGI IMG/M metagenome (GOLD analysis project Ga0163217, IMG submission 185933) | Saline lake microbial communities from Ace Lake in Antarctica - Synechococcus sp. Ace-P (PacBio error correction) | ecosystem: Environmental > Aquatic > Non-marine Saline and Alkaline > Saline ...
CGGGATGGACCAACTGATTGCGCAAGCCCTGCCGGGGAAGTTGGCGCGCCCTGCGTTTCCAGCCACCGGGCCCATCCATCAACCGCAGTCCAGACCTGTCCACGCCCACACACAACGTGAGAGCCCCTGCCCAAGGGCACGCGTCAAAGCACAGGCCAGGCCACGCCAATCCTTGAACGCAGGTCAAGCGCAGGGCGGCAGCTCGGTCCCACCAGACCTCGAATGGGTGGGGACTGGCCCCGAGAGGTGAGCGTCAGGCGGGCGGCAAGACCCAGCAGCTTTTTGTGCCTGGGCCTCGTGACGACGTTCTGGTGCCTGGCCGCTCCTCTACGAGAGTTTCCTCGACCGAATTCATCCCATTTTGATCACCGTTCCGCTGGGACTTGCTTGGGAGCGTTTTGCTTAGGTCTGGCTTGGTCGGGGACTCCTTCTGGACAATCTACGCCCAGGTCCGGAATGCTGGTCCTGGTGGAAGTCTGGCGGCAAAGAAATGGAATCCTGATCGTTGAATTTGCCAATCAAGCGTCCTGCCAGGAAGCGATGGCCCTGCGGCGAAGCGATCGAAGAGGCCCGCCATCAGCCGCCTGCGGGCCGATTGTGCTGAACAGCCCTCACCTCACTGCGGGTTTCTGCCCCTGGTTTTCGCCAACGGGGTGCCGGCGCTGGCCAGCAGGGTGAGTATCGGCACTGTGGTGTTCTCCGCCTGCTGGTGGCCACGGCACTCACCCCTGTTCGTGGTGCCGGTGGGTCTAATCTGAAAATGAAATTACCGGAAGGCAGGAAATGGTGGCCCCAAGCGCGGCTCTTCCAAGCGAATCGCAATCAGTAAACAGTCGTCAGATCAGAGCGAATCACCGACTCTGGGACAGGCGAACAGATCAGCACATCATTGAATATACGTGGGTTTTGCTGCCTGCAAAGGAGCAGCGGGCTCGTAGGGCCAGCAGGGCCCGCAGGGCCGAGGCAGAGAAAACTGTTGGGCCATACACAAAGAGGCTGAACCCTGGAATCCTGGCAGCCACAAGAAAACGGGCAACAGACAGTTAGGCAGGCAGGCGGGAATCCTTTTCCCAATAAAAAACCCCAGCAGTAGCCGGGGGATGGTTGAGGTTCGTCCCTCGAGAATTAGGTGGGAGTGAGGGCGTTAAGCCGAACTTCCCGGATTAGAGGCGATCAAGGAAAGCAACCGTACGTGCAGGATGTAACCCACACGAGAAGCGCGTCCAGACCAACCACACGGGCCTTGAACCCCACGATCGAGAGTGCAACGGCTTGTCACGCCATCCAACCATGTTTGGCGGCGTGTGCCGCTGGTTTGCGCTCCAGACGATGGGTCTCGAATCAATCCTGGCCAGTAAGCCCCTCCAGGAGATCAGGAACATGATCCTGTCGCCCAGACCAGGTGACCGAAGAGCGAACATCCAGGCCCAGACAGCAGGTTGTTCGCCCGAAACGGGTTTGTAACCCGTTGATCAGCTTGGAGGCTGTTGAGCAGAGGTAGTCGCGAACCAGCCCATCAGATAGGTGCCTTGAATTCGTTGAACTAGGCCACGTTGCCCTCAGATGGCGAGTGCTTCCAGTGCCCAAGTAGAAGGTGCCCACCAACCGACGTATTGAGGGCCCAGAAAACGCGACAAGTAGAAGCGTCCCAGGCTTGAGATATCGCATGCCTGCCAACGGCCGGGCCCGTCGCAGGGAAAGGAGTAGCCGAAGTCCTTCTTGTCAGGCATCAACTTGGAACCCCGGGCGTCCGAAGGCAACCCTTGACCCAGGATCAAGGTGGTGGTGTGCAGTCCCAAGGGCGATGGCGTGGTGAACAAGGAGTCACCAGGGCCCGATCTGCAGGAACACATCGTTGGTTCCCAGTGAATTGCTTCCATCAGCCAGGCAGCCAGACAGCGCCCGTAGTTAGGCCCAGGCCGTGGAAGGCAAGCTGTCGGCATTCGACAGGAAGACATCCATGCCTGTAGAGCAAAACTGCCCAAACGGAAGTATTGACAACTGAGCCGAAAGACCGGCTCCACCAGGATCTGCTTCTCGGGGTACCGAAAGGCCACGACCACCTCCGTTGTGGGACGGTAGAAGGCCCAGGGTGTGGAAACCCGATGAACAGGGATAAACCCAGCTCAGGTGGCTGAAATGAATCGCTTCTTTTGCTCGGCATCGCGAGCCATGAACATTGTTCCTTGTTGGCTTCGGGGTCCGTAATCACGGATGATAGAAGATTCGCACCGTGAGCGAGGCAACCCGACCATGCAGGAAGATGGCGAATGTACTGGTGGTTGGGTGTAAAGCGCTGCTGCGTTTGTGTAGTCCTTGGCGATGACGCAATAGGCCGGGCAACGCATAACATGTGCTGAAGCCACCAAAGGCTGGTGATCACCCACTCCCGAGTCGAAGCAAGGGCAGTCCGACTGGAAGTGCAGGGAGTTGTTGATCGTGTCATAAAGGCCCTTATGACCGGCACCAAAAGCGCGCCACCGAACGGTGTGCCCTGAGGAGGAATTGTTGAGCCTCCAGAATCTCCCGGATCGAATGGCCGACCCCGAAGTTGGTGCGATTACATGTGGCCAAGCGATCACAGAACGGCAGCCCGATCGCCCAAGGTGTGTGGGCGATATCGTGAGCCAAGAGCGGCCCGGTCTGGGGCTTGAGCCACCCAGGAAAGGTGAGGGAATTCGGCTGTACCAGAAACCTTTCGGAAGTTCGAAGACCTGATTGAGAGTGTCGGGATTTTTCGGCATAGACCCCCCCAGTTGCCGGTGAAGAACGGAAGCCAGACCGGCTGGGTGAGGAAGCAACGTTGAGGAAGTTGTTCCCACCCGACGTTGCTGGCCTCGGCCTCGGGATGGCCACGTGGACCAGGTGACCGGTCCAGGCGATGGAGCTGAAACCCTGAACAGATACAGGCCAGGTGGTGGTTCAGCCGGGGATTCAGCGTTCCTGAACAGGCCAGGGAGGGCAGGAACTTGGGCTGAAGGTGGAGCCAACCGGCGAAAAGCCGCCCAAGCCGAGAGGATCATCATGAAGATGGATTCCCCTGATAAAGCTCGGCGTTGGTGGTCATGCCGATCGTGTACCACCAAGTGTACAGACGGATAAGCGATGTTTCCACCGGGAGGTTGCGCCCGCCCTGGGGAAGGCGGTGATGGCCCCCCTGGCCGAAGTGAGGATCCCAGATCGGCGTGAGCGATGGGGACGGACGTGGCAGCGAATCGGCCCGACCCCACTGCTCCAAAGTTTTTGCCCTGCCAGGCCGTATGGAACAGGTTTCCGCGAAACCCAAGGCCGATGATCGCCAGGTGACCGAAGTTGAGTGGAAGAAGAGCTTTGTAAAAAGCTTTCCTCCGTCATCCCGTCATGGCTCTCGAAGTCGTGAGCCGTGGCGATGCCGTAAAACCAAATACGGCGGGTTGTCGGTCCTGTGCCAGACCCTGGCTAAACGAAAGGAAATTTCGTTGCCATTGTGGAAAGGTCAGTGAGGAGGTCAGCCCGACCGCGAACGAAGTCCCGGCCAGGAAAGAACGCCCAGGTGGTAGCGATACCGCCCAGGAGATAGTGGGCAACGCCAACGGCGCGACCCCTGGATGATGCTCAGCGCCCGTGGCTGAAATCGCTGGAGCAAACCCTCAGCTTGTTTGTGAGCCCAGACGAGGGACTCAAATCAGCTCCTGCCATGTAGCCGCGGCCGCTGAACAGGAAACATTGAGGCTGAAGGGCCCAGACGAAGTGAGCACCCGAGGAACATCAAGGCCAATAGGCACTCGAAGAGGAGCCATGGCTGTTGATTCACTGAGAGCCCCTGGGCCCAGAGGAAATCACGCAGCCCCATTGATGGTGAATGGCCGCTTGGCGAAGTTGCCGTTTGGCGATGTGCTGACATGCATCGGATTTGACGGTTCCCCAGACATCGCCTGCATTTTTCCAAACTGAAGTGGAAAAATCACGATCGAGATGGAGGTTTTGTACATCCAGAACAGACCCAGGAAACACGTGGTTCCAAGCATGAACCTGGCAGGTACCGCCAGGCCGGGCCTCAACAGGGGAAGCGGGAAGCCCAGGTTCGCCTTATTCGGGGCATGAGCCCTGGAGCTGCGGCTGGTAAACACAACCCTTCAGGCACAGATCGCACGGTGACCGTGGATCGTAAGGCGGTGGAATGTGGTGGACCATGAAGTCGGCCGTTCCCAGGGGGATCGGACAGGCGCCCACCTGCCCCACCCACAGCAACAACGGCTCGTTGAACACCTCGCTTGACACCCGGAGAGGCCGCGTTAGGCGCTGTGGTGCCGGCAGCGGCGGCAATGCAGTCCCTGAAATCCCACTGAGCGAAACAGGTTGCAGCTGAATGGCGAGTCACTTGAAACATGTCCTGGGAGGCCCAGAGCACGCATGGTGGTCGTTGTGGATGTAGAGGCCGAAGCTGTGGAAGCCCAAGGAAATGATACACACCCAGTTGAGGGGCTGATTCAGGGATCCGCGAGCCTTGAGAACGCGGAATCGAGCAACAGTTGTCCACATGCTTGGCCGGGTCGTAATCCGCGGATGAGTGCGATAGCCGCGTGGGCCAGCCAGCCCCAACGAATGATGAAAGCCCACCAAATCCCACAGTGTGGGTGAATAGCGACAACTGAGTTGGGTAAAGTCGATCCCCGATGTAGGGATAGGGAGGCATCGCATACAATGTGATGCGCCACGAATAATGGTCAGCGACCCAACAGGGCCAGGTTCACGGCCAACTGGGCCAAATCCAGAGGTGGTCATGAACTCAACAGACCATCGTGGCCCTTCGAGCGGGAAAGCAGGATCACCCTTCTGGCCTTCAGGATCCCTTCAGGCTGTGACCAGAGTTCCCATTGTGGCGTACTGGTGGCCGGCTAATGAGAACAGGACCGCGATCCGCCAGTGGTGAATGGGCGATGTCTGTCATCCAGAGGCTTGCCAGTGACGGGATTCAAGTCCCACCTTGAAGGTGAGGAAATCGCTGTAAGGCAGCTCCAGTTCCCGGTGAGAAAGGGCGCAAAGCCCTGCTCCAAAGCCTGGAAAAGAGCTGGGCATCAGGTCCTGAATTGATGAATTCAATGGGGCAGGGGGATGTCGCGCCACCGAAGCAATGACCTGCATTGAGCGATCAGAGGGGCCCCCAGCGGTCGATGGCATCCATCAACTGGTGGTGGGCAGGGACACATGCAACAGGTGTCCATCCAGGAAGGAGCCCAGTCCGAGAAGACCGGCCCAGATGGTGTTGAGCACGACCAACGTTTCTGGAAACCAATCCAGCTTTTGGGAGCTGCCTTGGTGATAGTGGAAGACCACCGGCATTGAGCATGAACCCGCCTCACCAAGGCGCCGATTGCCGTGGCAAAGCAACTGGAACTCATTGGTGAAACCCCAGGCTCTCCACACATGGAACAGGCCTGAGGTGATCTGATGCCGTGGAATACCGGCGCCCACATCGTGCGTTGAGAATCTCTTGGCCAAAGATCGGCCCAAACCACTGCGCACTTGGCTTGGAACCGTGCAGGGGATCGGCCAGCCAACCGGTGTACGTGGAGAAGCGGGCACCGTGATAGAAGGCCGCCGCTGAGCCAGAAAATGAAAATGACGGCCAAGTGCGGAAGTGGAAGCACTGGAAGATCTTTGCCGGGAAACTTCCTCAAGATCACTCGTTGGCTGTCGAAATGCCGTGAGCGTTGGGCGTGGAAGGTTCCAAACCCAGGTGTGGTTTTGGAAACCTTTGGCGAGGCTGCGATCGAAGTGGCCCGGGCTTGCCGAGCACATCGAAATCGACAGGAACAAGGGTTCCGATCGGAACGGGAAACCTTCCGCCTTTGTCCCACGCTCCTGGTGGCTGATGGTCATCGAAGACGTTCTCGAGGGACGGGATCGAGGTGGGGGTCCACCCCTCGGGCGGCAGGCGGAAGCCTGCCGGTGGGGTTCTCATGCGGTTGGCAGAACAGGCCCCGCCGCGGCAATGGAAACCATGGAGACAGAGGACCAGCCTAATCGCCAAGAAGCCCCCTGCCACAACTGGAGCTGAGATCCCATGAAGGGACCGGCTGGCGAAGTAATAAGGGCGTGTTTTCGGGCCCTAGGCGCGGAATAACAAAGGTTCAATCCAGCGGCTTCTCCTGTCCAGCGACAGGGCTCTAGCAAGGGAATACTTATCAACGAGCCAAGGGAATTCCTGCATTGCTTTTGTTTATTCAAAAATTTGCTATCCAGAACCATCAGTCGCCAGCAGAGCCAGGCCCGCCAGGCAAGGACCCACGCAAAGCCAGGCGCGCAGACTGGCCCAGGGCGGGGCCTTCAACGGGTGATCCGATTGATCTCGTTGGGGACTTTCGATGGCTGGCAGCGAACGCTGCTCTCCCCTGACGTGCTCCTCTGCGGAGCCGGAGTGTGGTGGCATCTGCGCCGTCCGGCGCGGCCTCCAACCAACCGGGGCCCTCCCCACCAATCCAGCTGGTGCCCTGCAGGGGTTGCTCCGCGCTGGCGGTTCAGCAGGTGCAGGCCCTGCCTGCTGAGCGGCAACCCGCGGTTGGGATCCTCTCGCCCGCCCAACGACGCGGATGCTCCCCTGCCCCCGCAGGCCCCTTGGACCATCTGGAAGCTCGCGAATCGACGACTGGCCCCTGGTGGGAAACCAGGCCCCTCGGGATTCGCCCCCAACCTCGTGGTTCGCTCGGACCACGACCCCTGCGGCTGAAGTGATCCCGCCCAGCGACGGCCTGGCCCCCCCGTGCGCTTGCCCTGACGATGGCCCCACTCCAGGCCCGGCAGCCACAGCTCATGCCTATGCCGCCAAACCCTGGGGTGAGGCGGTGAACTCAGCTGGTGTTTCCGCCAGGTCCAAGAAAAATTGCAAAACCCGCGGCCGACCCGTCAATCCTGCCGAACTACCCGTCGCGGGCTCTGCCCAGCTAATCAGCGCCATTTCCTTTTGAATCAGGTAAGGGAGCAGCCTGTCCCGATCGACGACTGGTTGCTGGTGGATTCTCCGCTGCAGAGGCCTGCGTGATGACCGATCGCCTCACTTGGCTGCTGCGGGTCACGGTGAACGGCGAACAGTTTTCCTGGTCGATCGCCAGAACACCGTCTGGCTAAACGGGCTTGCCGCCAAAGGCGCAAATGCGGTGCGAAACTGGAGCTTCTCGCGAACCAGCCTCGGCGAACTCCCCACCCTCCTTAACAACAAGCCTGGGTCCGAAGAGGTTGACCCTCGCTCCGGAGGCGACAACGCTGGCTTCAGGGGAACAACTCTCGGCCGCTTGAGTCGATCAGATCCTTGGCCGGGGCGCAGCCGAGCCCGAATTGGGCCCCCCCAACGCAACCAAGCTTGCCGCTGCCAACCGGCGAAAGCCCGGAGCCAACCGTTGCTGAACGCGGCAGAACGGACCCAGCCAATTCCGATTCCGCGAAGAGCCGCCAGCCCAACCAGACCACAAACGCTTGAACCCGTAAAGCTCAGAGGAGCGATCCACCCCAGCGTGCAGGATCCGGAGACCAGCGCCGAAACCGATGCCGTCGTCTTTCCAACGAAGCTTGTCGTCCCGCCCGACGCGGCTGGCAACGGCCTGGACCGGCCGGATGACCAAGTTGAGCTGATGGGCGAAACACATCCTGCTGGGGGTCTGGTTCCTGGAGTCGCTCCAGTTGGGGGTCGGTTCTGAGTCGGCCGGCTCGAGCAGGCCGGCCCTGCTGCAAGCCGAGCAGCTGCGGACGCACACGCTCGCTGAAGTTTTCTGGCCACAGCATTGGGACAGCGCCGCCGCGTTCCGGTGGTGGTAGGGCCGCCTGGTGGCGCAATCACCCGACTGATCGCGCCCCCTCCTCAAAGGCAAAGCCGAGGACCCCCGCCGTCGTGGGGTGGAAATCCGGCTTTGGTCGCTTCGGCCAATCCCCCTGCTGGGGGGCATGGGGGCCTGGGGCGAATCCCTCAGCCAGCGGGTGGCCGCCCTGCTGGGGGGCAAGCCGTGCTGAGCGGATCAAGCGCCGCCGCGGGTCGCCTGGCCCTCGATGCTTCGGCCGGGACTGGGGCTGGCGCGGGGCGGCGCGATTGGGATGCGGCTGAAAATAAGGCGGGCGGCGCGGGCCGGGGCCCTGAGCTCAACACAGGAGGCCGGCCTGGACCCTGGTTGGCAAGCAGCTTGGACGCGGCGGCCGCCGGGGCCCGCCAAGCGCAACTGGAGTCGGGCCTTTCGCTCACGTCAGCCACCGCCCAGGGCCCAGGCTGCCGCTGCACCCGCCCTTCCTATGCGGGGGATCGGCTGGAGCGAGACACGTGAGCTACGCCTGCCTGGTACGGGCTGTCGATCAGGCCCTCAGCGAGCACCAACTGGCGCCCGCAAGCGGTGGCCGGGCTGGCCAGCGTCGATCGCAAAGGGGATGAACCGGCCCTTCTGCCTAGGCGCAGCAGCGAGGCTGGCCCGGCTGCGCCCTGTTGGGGCCACGAGCCTGGCCACCGGTGCGGTACCCACGCCTCGCTGGCTGTAGGAAGGAAATGGGCACCGCCAGCGTCGCCGAGGCCGCAGGCCCTGCTCGCCGCAAGGACCGGAGGCTTCAACTGCTGTCAACAAACGATCGATGCGGGGCAGCCAAAGCGGCCGCACTGGGCCTGACGTGGGCCAGAGGGGCGCCAGAAGCAGGGGGCCGCCACCTTGGCGATCGCCAAGGCCCGCCAGCCCAATGGGCGCCCGCCCCCAGGGGCACCTCACCTCATTGGCAGTGGCCCCCAAGTCAGCCTCGATCTGCTCACTTGAATCCCGACGTCCGCCAGGGCCCTGGCTCCTCAGCACCGGTCTGGGTGGGCTACGGGCTCCTATCTCGACCTGCTTGAGCCGCCGCGCGGCGACCCGACCAGTGGCGCTGCGGACGGCCAACTCAACCCAGGAACGCAACGCTGTTGGCCCAGGCCCTGGATCTGGGCCAGCCAGGGCCTGAACGGTGTCCCTGGTCCCTCCCTCAGGAGAACAGCGGCAATCTACGGCATGGCCCGGGCTGGCCGCGCTGAACTGTGGCTGCAGCGCGAGGAACGGCAAGCAAGCACCGCTCAGTCGTGCACCCCGGCCCTCTCTGCCCCTGCAGCTGGCGGCGGCCCGGTTCGGGGCGCCCGCTGAGCACGACTTCTGCAAGTCAAGCCTCAGCGATCGGCTTCACGCGGCGCCCTGGCCATTCGATCGAAGAGGCGCCTGCGGGCTGCTCGGCCTTGGGCGATTTTTGTGGTGGCTCTCTACAAACCCTCGCTCAGCTTCGGCCGCGACTGGCAGCCTGGCAGAGGCCCCTGGAGCTGCTGGCGAGGGGCGCACCAACCGCCATTCCCCCGTGGTGCTGGCCCGCCACTGGGCCCGCCAGGAGGAGCAGGTCAGCCTGCAACCGGCTCGGCGAACCTCCACGATTACCCAGGTCCGACAATGCTCAGCCTGGTGCTGGTGGGCAACAAGCACCAACCCCGGCTTGCAAGACGGGCCGGATCGTGACCCCGCGGCTTATCCGGCGCCTGAAAACTGGGGGCCAGGCCTGAATCAAATCGGGAATGACAGGATTCGAACCCTGTCGGCCCTTCGCCCCGAACGAAGTGCGCTAAACCCACCAAGCTGCGCCATCCCCGTTGGGAGAAGCCTTAGGCATCAATCAACGCTCCCCCCTACATTTGACCCCAGCCTTTGGGGCTCCTGCGTTCTTTCTTGCCTGAAACACCCGAATGCTGCCGGGTGGTCAAAGCTCCGCAACGGGAGCGGCGTCATTGGGGGGGCCGTTGCCGGAACCTGCTCACCCGACCTGGCGCTGAACAAAACCGTCTTGTCCAGGCCAGGAGGCCAAAGTTGCCCCCGAACATCGGTGAAAATGCTTCGCCAGCGGGCAACGCCCACCCTTCTTTGATCAGGGGCCCCCGGGCTGCACCCGCGAGGCCTGCCTTATTCGAACACAACATCGCCTCGACCAAGAGGCGTGCGCACGCTTGATGCGAGCGAAAACACCGTGCGGCTTGGGCGAGGCGGTGGCACGGCTTTGGCCTGAGCCATGTGGTGATCAACTCGGTCAAGTCGCGACCGACCTCCGACGACGGGGGGGCCAGCCAGTTCGTTTGCCTGCAAT